>ERZ779637.190-NODE-190-length-45355-cov-8.485695_pt1 | contig 45355 bp, 37 predicted proteins | sample MGYA00514196_ERZ779637 | MGnify/ENA primary metagenome ERZ779637 (study PRJEB29562, sample SAMEA4376700) | mouse gut metagenome | isolation source: Cecum | study: EMG produced TPA metagenomics assembly of the A DSS colitis mouse model was used to assess the...
TAATGCTGGAAATCTGCTGCTCCACACGGGAATCTGTCCGTATCTGCGGGCAGGACTTTCCCACCGTGGCTGTCAGGAGCCGGCTTTTGAAGCTGAACAGTGAACACATCAGCTATGTTATGGATTATGATACGATTGATGAACAGACGCGCAGCCTGTACCGTCAGGGCATTTCCGCTTTCGACGGCATAGCCCCGACTTACCGGATCGCGCTTGAAAAGGATTTGCCCGTTATCGTATGGGATTTCCATTCCCTGCTCGTCATGGTGCAGATGTGTTTCTCATTTATGCTCACGGATAAGAACAGTGATATGCACATGTGCAAACACTGTAAGAAAACCTTTGTCGCAAGCCGGAAGGGGAATGAGTTTTGCAGCCAGAGGTGCAAGAACCAGTTTAATGTCTACAAATCAAGGGAAAAGAAGAAAGGGAACGAATCGGATAACCGCTAAAAATGCTTGCGGCACTCTGAATATTGTGGTATATTGAACATAAAGAAGGGCATCTGCGTCAACAGATGCCCAACAGGAGCTGCCGATAGACGGTTAGCCCGATTAGTCAGTTACAGCTATAGCCGCATCCTTTGGTCGGGAGGGCGGCTATTTCTGTGTCTTGTTATTATCTTTGCTGCCGATGGCGTCCCTCCGGAGAGGGCTAACCGCCTACCATCTTGGCAGTCCCAGATAAATACTACCATAATTCGACAGGAAGTTTAATTTGTTTTTTTCGCAATCCACTGTACGATATTCTGGCTATAAAAAAGAAACGGGCAAGCCGTAACAGGATGTACGGTGAAAACCCATTTCTTACTGTCAATAATAAACTATTTCTTCCGTCCTGCTCCTGATGCTGTTCATCTTCTGAAGCCAACATAGCCAGTCATCGGATTTTAACTGCTCCGTCACACCCTCTTTCTTTGCCATCTGCCCCACAAGCCTGTCCATCATCTCATTGCATTCTTCATCAATATCCGCAAGATGCTTCCATAAGGTTTCCGACAAAATCATATACGAATAAAAGGATTATCACCTTCTTCCTTGTATTACAACATCTACAGTTCACAACATATCACATCTGCGTCCGGCTCCCCGTCCGGCTCACACATCCGCCTACTCCGGCACCCTAATTGTCACCGCCCGTTTCATATTCTCAATATGCACATTCCTATGGCTGCCGCCAAACTCCCCGTCCGTGGTCCACGGAATCGCTTCTTCCGATTCGAACGTAATCTCCCTTGTCTTAAAGCAGTACATATAATCCGTATTTATATTCCGGTTAATCAGCGCGGCAAGAATGGTATTAATTTCCAACGGATTGGAAGGTTTTTTGATTAACGTCACTTCAAATTCCCCGTCGTCCAGCTCCACATATTTGCCTGTAATACGCTTAAACCCACCCACCGATAAGGAATTCGTTACCATCCCGAAAATAAAGTCGCCTTCTATCGTTTTCTCCTGTTTTTCCGGCTGTGATTCCAACGGTATTTCTATATCCAATGGCATTTTTATCTGCATTTCTTCCTGCGCACCCTCCTGCTGCCCATCAACGGACGGAACGGAAGATTCCCGGTAACGCACTTTCAGGGCATAGGATTTAATGGAAGAAATCCGTTTCACGCCTTCCAGCAGGTATGCCATATGACCAAGCACATTCTTAATCTGTTGGCTGGTTTCGTAAGAAACGTCCGTAAAAAGCCCGAAAGCCGCAATGTAAACAAAACATGCTTCGTTAAAAGTCCCGATGTCACAGGGATAGTCCCTGCCCGATACGATGACTTCCGCAGCTTTGCACATATCCTTAGGCAGCCCCAGGCTCATGGCAAAATCGTTCGTACTGCCCGCCGGAATGTAACCGATGGGAATCCGTTTGGAACTTTTTATCATACCGTTTACCGCCTCGTCCAGCGTGCCGTCTCCCCCGCTGCATACCAAAAGATCATACCGTTTTTTCTTATTCCTGACCGCCAAAGCCGCGTCTCCCTCCTTTTGGGTGGGATACACCGTAATCTCACAGCCTGCCTTTGCAAAGATGTCTATGATATCACATAACCTGCTCTGTATTTTAGCCTTCCCCGCACGGGGATTGTATACAAAAAATATTTTTTTCGCTTCCACACCGGCACCTCCTTTCTACCTTCCCATGCACCGCCCGGCGGCAGCTTCCTCTGCATGGGGCTGTGCATAAAACAGGAGCACCGAAACGATGCTCCTTATTCCTCCCATATTTATCCAAGCGCAATCTGCACTTTGTGCCGCTTACACTTTTAACTCACTTTTCCTTTAATCAGGTATGCCTCGATGTCTTCCACCGCCTGTTGTTCGTCCGTGCCGTCCGCAATGACCGTCACTTTCTCCCCGCTGTCCAGTCCAAGGCTCATCATGCCCATGATACTCTTAGCGTTGACTTTTTTTCCCGCTGATTCAATGTACACCGTACAGTCATGCCTGCTCGCCACCTGTACCAAAACTGCTACCGGTCTCGCTTCCAGTCCCGACGGCAATTGGATCTCCATAACTTTTTCGACCATAATATCTCCTCCTTTACTTCCTAAGCCTGTCAGCAATTTCACTTAACTTTCTCAGTCTGTGATTCATCCCCGATTTTCCAACCGTGGGTGTTAGAATCTGTCCTAATTCCTTCAATGTTGCATCCGGATATTCCAATCTCAATTCTGCTGTCTCCCTTAAGCTGTCCGGTAGATTCTGAAATCCATAATGTTCCCTAATCAGGAGGATATCCTCGATTTGTCTGGATGATGCATTAACCGTTTTGGTAATATTCGCCGTTTCACAGTTCACTTTCCGGTTAATGGAATTGCGCATCTCCTTTACGATCCGGTAATTTTCAAAATTCATTAAGGATACGTGCGCTTCCATAATATTCAGCAAATCCACGATTCCCGTGCCTTCTTTTAAATAAACCACATAATATTTTTTCCTGCTGACGATCTTGGCTTCAACCTGAAATCCCTGTATGAGTTCCCTTAGCTGTTTGGCGCCCTCCTCGCAGGCACATACAAATTCCATATGGTAACTTTTTTCCGGGTCACTCATGGAACCGATACATAAAAAGGCTCCCCTTAAAAATGCCCTTTTGCAGCAGGCATTTTTTATAATGAGGGGATTGGGTCCCGTCCGCGCCGCCTGCTTCATGCCGTCTTCATCCTGAAACTTAACTGCCTGAAGTATCCTGCGGACCTCCTCCCGTCCTTTTACGAGGGTCATATATGTATGCCCTTTTCCTTCCTCCAAAGAGATTTGCAAAACACCAGTATTTATATTAAATGTTTTTTCCAATAATGTAAAGCATTTTCTTATAACTGCTTCATTTTCCGTCTGCAGGCACAGGACAGGCTCCCCCTGTGTGTCTGCTTCCAGCCTGCCGAGAAAACACAGAAGCGCCGTCAGTTCCGCCAACTGGCAATGCCTGGAACTGCTGGCCTGTTTGGAAAGTTCTTCCTTTACTTCACTTGAAAATGACATAATTCTCTCCATTTCCTCATTGTTTTCCGCATATGCCCCGGGATACGGCAAAGGTGCCGGCTCATATTCCCTGCTTTTCATCCCTGTGAAATATCTTTAACCCATAATTTCCCTGGTTCTTCATACGCTTGTACAATCCGTTGGCAAGCGTAACGCTCCGGTGCTTGCCGCCCGTACACCCGATGCCGATGACAAGCTGGTATTTCCCTTCCTTCACATAATTGGGAATGAGAAACTTCACCATGTCTTCCAGTTTGTCCAAAAATTCCTCTGCTTCCGGGAACCCCATGACATATTCCTGTATCTCGGCATCATTCCCGGTCTTGTGCTTTAATTCGTCAATATAATACGGATTGGGCAGAAACCGCACATCGAACACCAGGTCGGCATCTGCCGGAATCCCGTTCTTGAACCCAAAAGAAAGAATCGTCACCATGAGGCTGTTGTATTCCTCATTCATGACGAATATCCGGTCGATTTCTTCCTTAAGCTCCCTTGTCAGCAGATTTGAAGTATCAATGACATAATCCGATTCCCCTTTGATTGCCTTTAAGATTTCCCGCTCCCGCCGGATGCCGTCCTCCACCCTGCCTCCCATGGATAACGGATGCATCCGCCTGCTTTCCTTATACCGTTTCAAAAGCACTTGCGAAGAAGCGTCCATAAACAGGATTTCAAATAAATAGCCGCTTTTTTTCAGGTTCTCCAGCGTTTTGCGCGCTTCTTCAAAAAGCTGTCCCGAACGCACATCCAGTCCAAGCGCTACCTTATTAATCTCGGAAGTCGGCATGGCAATCAGTTCCACGAATTTCTCAAGCAAAGGAACAGGAAGATTATCCACACAGTAAAAACCCGCATCTTCCAGCATTTTCAGTGCCGATCGCTTTCCGCCCCCGCTCATTCCGGTTACAACCACGAATCTCATAGCTTCCTCTCGTCCTCCGTATCCTTGTCTCTTTCCCGTCCGTTAAAAATCACCCAGAAAAATGACTTCCCGCTCCAGCCTCACGCCGAATTTCTCCTTGACACGCTGCTGTACCTCCTCAATGACTTCGCGGATGTCCGCCGCGGTTGCCCTTCCGGTATTTACCACAAACCCGCAATGTTTATCCGCCACGCGCGCACCGCCGATGCAAAATCCCCTTAGCCCCGCATCCATAATCAGTTTACCTGCAAAATACCCTTCCGGCCGTTTAAACGTACTTCCCGCGCTGGGATACTCCAATGGCTGTTTTTCCCTCCGCTTGGCGGAAAGTTCCTCCATTTTTGCACGGATTGCGTCCCGGTCACCTTCCTGCAGCTTTAAGAGCGCTTCCATCACAATAAACGGACGGTTCTTAATGACGCTGGTCCGGTAGCCGAATTCCATGGTGTCATTATCCAGTACCAAAATTTCCCCCTCCCGGTTCATGACCTCCACGGATTCCACCACCTGTTTCATCTCGCCGCCGTATGCCCCCGCATTCATGACGATACCGCCGCCCATGGTTCCCGGAATCCCGGAAGCAAATTCCAATCCCGACAGGCCGTGGTCCCTTGCCGCCGAAGCCGCTTCCGACAGAAGGGTGCCGGCAGGCACCGTCATGCGGGTACCCGCCACGGAAACCTGCCCCATACTGCTGTCCAGTTTCACGATGATTCCGTTATAACCTTTATCCCCTACCAAAAGGTTACTCCCGTTTCCAAGGATAAAATAATCCTGTCCCGTAATCTGTAAATAAGGCACAAGTTTCAATAACTGCCCCTTGTCCTTTATTTTTATCAGACATTTGGCTTCCCCGCCTACCCGGAAAGTCGTATGCCTGCTCATCGGTTCCCGGAACAAAATGTCTTCCTGCGGTACGATTTCTCTTATATAATCAAAAATAGATGAATTCACCTTAGACCCCTGCCTGTTTTTTATTATGTTATGTCAATTCCCGCCAACTTATTCCAAGACCAGTTTGGCAGCGCCGTAAATTCCGGCATCATTTCCAAGGGTCGCCAGCGCAAATTTTGCATTTTTGCAGCCTTTAAACACGGTCCGGTCAAAAGAAGGACGGATATAATCGAACAATACCTCCCCTGCCCTTGACACGCCTCCGCCGATGACAAACACTTCCGGGTTCACAACGCCCGCAATGACCGCAAGCCCTTTCCCCAAATACTCCCCGAATTGTTCCGCAATCTTCACCGCAAGGGCATCCCCTTCCTTTACTGCGTCAAATACGGCTTTGGCGGAAATCTTGTCAAGCGGTCTATGACGCAGCACACTCGGCTCATCCGATGCCTGCAATGCCCGCTTCGCCAGTCTCACCACCCCCGTGGCGGACGCATATTCCTCCAGGCAGCCCGTATTGCCGCAGCCGCAGGCTTCCGTCTCCCCGTCTTCCACATGGATATGCCCGATTTCACCGCCTGCCCCGCGGGAACCGGTCAGGATACCCCCGTTTACAATAATACCGCCGCCCACACCGGTTCCCAGCGTCACTGCCACCAAATCTTTACATCCTTTGCCGCCGCCTTTCCACATTTCACCGAGTGCCGCCACATTGGCATCGTTTCCCGCTTTCACCGTCATGCCAAGCAGCCCGGAAAGGGTACCGCTGATACTGAAAGTCCCCCAGCCCAGGTTTACGGCCCCGTATACGGTACCTGCCGCATCGATGGGCCCGGGCGCGCCCAGTCCTACGCCTGCCACATCCTTTTCTTCCACGTTTTTCTCCGCCATCTTCGCCTTAATACTCCCTGCCACATCCGGCAGAATGTTCTCCCCGTTCTTTTCCGTCCTCGTGGGAATCTCCCATTTGTCCAGCAGATTGCCCTCTACATCGAACAGCCCCATCTTCACCGTGGTTCCTCCCACATCAACTCCAAATACATACTTACCCATATTCCGCTCCTCCCTTTCGCGTTTTTATCTTCCTTTTCCCGGTCCGTTTTAATCCTCGTCTTCTTCCCTCCGTTTTGCCAGGGAATTCTGTACACGGGTATACAATTCCTGTGCCGCATTATATCCCATCTTCTTCTGACGGTGGTTAATCGCTGCAGATTCACAGATTACGGCAAGATTACGCCCCGGACGGATTGGGATATTATGACATACCACTTTATTCCCCAAATATTCCGTATATTCCTCCTCCAGTCCCAGCCTGTCGTATTCCTTATCCTTATCCCAGTCCTCCAGGCGGATGACCAAATCAATGTTTTGGGTATCCCTTACGCTGGATACACCGAACAGCGTCTTCACGTCCACGATACCGATACCGCGCAGCTCGATAAAATGCTTCGTAATGTCCGGTGCGCTTCCCACCAAAGTCTCGTCGCTGACCTTACGGATTTCCACCACGTCATCCGTCACCAGACGGTGCCCCCTCTTAATCAGCTCCAACGCCGCCTCGGATTTTCCGATGCCGCTCTCCCCGGTAATCAGCACGCCTTCGCCGAATACATCCACCAAAACGCCGTGTACGGAAATACACGGCGCCAGCTTCACGTTCAGCCAGCGGATAATTTCCGCCATAAAAGCGGAAGTCGCCTTTTTCGTCATCAGCATGGGGACTTTATGTTCCACCGCCGTTTGCAGGAACAAAGGGTCCGGCTGTAATTCCCTGCAGAATACGATGGCGGGAATCTCCCTGGATAACAGTTTCGTGTAAATCTCCTTTTTCCGCTCCTCCTGCATTCCTTCCATATAAGTATATTCCACGAATCCGATTACCTGCAGGCGGGTCGCTTCAAAATGCTCGAAATATCCCGCAATCTGCAAAGCCGGACGGTTAATATCCGGCTGGGTAATCTTCACTTTTGAAATATCCAGTTCCGGTGTCAGATTTTCCAGCTTCATCTTCTCAATGATGTCTTTTAAACTTACATATGCCATGACCTTCTCCTTTTGTCCCTCATTTTTTTGTTGTTTTCCGGCTAAAATCCATAAATTCCGTTCTTCAAAATGACACTGAAACAATTTTAACATAGACAAGGCATAATATCAATTCATCCTGCAATTTCTTTCTGCGTATCCGAAAAAAGAGGTGCAGAATCCGCAATTATTAGGTATAATAAAAGTAGAAAAAGAATCCGCTCACAGGGGGTGTTCATATGAAATACAAAATATTATTAACCGGTAGTAAAAAGACCATTATCGACGACCTGTTCACAAAATCCGGCAGCCTGTTTGAGTATCAAAGTACTTCCTCCCGTTATGAGGATATCATAAGCCACTTAAACTCCTTCCAGCCCAATGCATTCCTGTATTGCCTGAACCACGAGGCGCCGGAAAGTTTCCTTCGGATGCCCGAATTAAAGAAACATCCTGCCGCCGCCAACACCGCATTTTTTGCCGTTGGTACGAGGGGGGAATGCGATACCTATACGCGGACGGCGCCCGATGTCATCAATATGACAATGGAAACCCCCATTACCATAAGCGCCATGGAAGAAAAAATGAAGACTTATTTCTTAAGCCTCATTAAGCCTACCATCGTAGCTCCGCCGCTTCAAATGAATACGGCAGCGGGCAATGCAGCGCCCAGTAACAATACGGTTTCCGTAAACGGTACGGCGGCAGGCACCGTTTCCAATCACAACGCCGCCATAAATCCCGGCACAGCCTCCAATCCCAATACGGTCCCGGCCGCAGGCAATGCACCGTCAAAGCCGCCCGTCAATACCGCACAGGCTCCGGTACCGCCTCAGACAGCCGGTACCGCCCAACCGAAACAGGCTGCAGCAGGCGCTCCCGCGCAGCCCCCGAAACAGCCAAAAGCGGCAGATACGCCAGGCATTCCCGACGATCCCAACGATGCGCTTTTGCAGGCATTGACGGAACACGTGGGCGAAGCGGCAAAAATCATCGAAGCCGTGGAGAATCTTCCCCTTTTGGATGAAGACGGAATTGACGATTCGGACGATGGTACGTCGCACCGCAAACATATCCTTGTGGTGGATGATGACTCCCGTATGCTCAAGATCATCAAACGCCATCTCGCGGACAAATACGACGTTGCCACCGCCTTAAACGGAAGGCTTGCACTGAAATTCCTGGAGACGAAGAAAACGAACCTGATTCTGCTGGATTATGAAATGCCGCTGGAGAACGGACCTTCCATTCTGAAAAAGCTGAAAGAAAACCCATATACCCACGACATACCGGTCATCTTCCTGACGGGGATTTCCGACCGCCAAAGGATTGAAAAGGCTCTGGTACTGAAACCGCAGGGTTACCTTTTGAAACCCATTGACCATATCAAACTGCTGTCCACCATCAGCAAGTTAATCGGCTAGGACGGAAGGGAGAAGAATCATGCAGCAAGAATGGAATATCACGGATTTAATCGATGCGGATATCTTACAGCAATTACAGAATTCTTTCTCCAAACTGACCGGTATTGCCTCCCTCACTACGGATGCCAACGGCGTTGCCGTTACGGAAGGCACAAATTTTTCGGAATTCTGTATGAAATATACCCGTAAGTCCACCCTCGGACGCCTGCGGTGCGAACAATGTGACAAATACGGGGCGGAAACTGCCTTAAAAAAAGGCGCTGCCACCATTTACTATTGCCATGCGGGGCTGACGGATCTTGCCGCCCCGATTATGGCAGGTGACAAAATGATAGGATGTTTCATCGGCGGTCAGGTGCTGACCGAACCGCCCAATATGGCGAGGATCATGGAAACGGCAAGGGAAATCAACGTAGATCCCATGACCTATTGGAACGCGGCCACAAACATACGTATCCTGCCAAAGGAATCCCTGCAGACCACCGCCGATTTCCTCTACACCATTGCCAACGTCCTTTCCAACATTGCCCACCACAAACTGCTGGTGAACCAGGCAAACATGGAAGCGGAAAAGGCAGCGCGCATGAAGTCGGATTTCCTCGCCAATATGAGCCACGAAATCCGAACTCCCATGAACGCGGTCATCGGCATGGCGGAAATGGCGCTGCGGGAAGATCTCCCTCCCGCAGCAAGGGAGCACGTGAACCAAATCAAATCCTCGGGCAAAACATTGCTTACCATTATTAACGACATTTTGGACTTTTCCAAAATTGAGTCGGGGAAACTGGACATCGTTTCCAGCGAATATGAAATGTTTTCCATTATTAACGATATTACCAATATCATTATGACGCGTATCGACAGCAAAGATGTGGAATTCGTTTTGGACATCGCCCCCGATATTCCCAGCAAACTGCATGGCGACCTGATACGCATCAAACAGCTTATCATCAACATTGCCAACAATGCAGTGAAGTTTACCGAGCACGGACAGGTTCTCCTGAAAATAGATTTCATCCGGAAGCACAACCACCAGATAGACTTACTGGTTTCCGTTACGGATACCGGCATCGGCATCAAAAAAGAGGATTTCGGCAATCTGTTCCAGTCCTTCCAGCAGTTGGACAGCAAAAGGAACCGGAATGTGGAAGGAACCGGACTGGGGCTTGCCATTTCCAAACAGCTTCTTGCCCTGATGCATGGCAATATATGGGCGGAGAGCGAATACGGGAAAGGAAGCCGTTTCTCCTTCATCGTGCCGCAGCGGGTGGATAACATGAACCCCAGTGTCGATGTCAAAGCCCTGAAACCCTTCACCGCCTTCGTATACGTTTCCAACCCCTATGTGAAAAAACAGTTGGAGACCGACATCAAACGATTCGGCGGAACATACCATCCGCTGTCCTCTCCCAAGGATTTGCCGGGGCTGGAACCGGATGACAATACTTTTTTCTTTATAGAGCATTGCGTGTTCACGGAGCAGATGGCGGGATACATACAGGGACACCCTGAAATTACGGGAGTACTGATGCTGGATTTCCGTTCTTCTTATACCAGCGACATTGATAACCTTTTGGTTATCAAAAAACCCCTGTATACCCTGAATATCGCCTCCATACTGAACCATGAGGATATCCATATGTATCTCGCCCATCCTTCGGACGATGATTTTGAATTTATTGCGCCGGATGCGGAGATCCTGATAGTGGATGACAATACGGTGAACCTGACGGTTACGGAAGGACTTTTGGAGCCCATGCAGATGCACATCGATACCGCCTTAAGCGGCAAGATTGCATTGGATAAAATTGCGGAGAAACACTACGACCTTATTTTTATGGATCATATGATGCCGGAGCTGGACGGTGTGGAAACCACCCATATCATCCGCCGTTTCCATGAGGATTACGACGACGTTCCCATTATCGCCCTGACTGCCAACGCGGTATCCGGCACACGCGCCATGTTTTTAAGGGAAGGGCTGGACGACTTTGTCCCGAAACCCATTGAACTGCGTTTCCTCATCTCCACGTTAAAGCATTGGCTGCCCAAAGAAAAAATACTGAAAGTCAGCCAACATACAAAAACACAGCAGAAGCCGGAACCGAAACCTACTCTCAAAATAGAAGGGTTGGACGTGGACGCGGCACTGAAACTTCTCGGAAGCGAAAAACTGTACTGGTCGGTATTAAAAGACTATTACCACCTGATCAGCAAAAAAGTACAGCTCATCAGAACCCTTGAGCAGAACGGGGACTGGCGCGGCTACACTATAGAAGTCCACGCCCTTAAAAGCGCTTCCCGGCAAATAGGCGCCACCACCCTGTCCGACATGGCGGCTGCCTTGGAACAGGCGGGAAATGCGGAAGATGCCGCTATGATCCACGAACAGACACCTGGGCTTTTGGAAAAATATTCCGAATACAGCCGGATTTTGGCACAGTATTTTCCCGACGAGGTTTCCCATGACGAGGGGAAGCAGGAAGCCGACAGCAGCGTATTACAGGAGCTGTTCCAAAAGCTGCGCGAGGCTCTCGACAACCTGGACATGGACGAAATGGAAGCCGTTTTGCAGGATATGGACCAGTACCGGTATGTGGACTGGCAGCATGATCTGTTTGAGCGGCTGCGTACCGCCATTGATGATATTGATGTGGATGCCTGTGAGGACATTATGAAGGAATGGGAAGAACATAACCAATCCGGTTAATTGTCCTCGGGAATCAACAGCCCCGCTGCAGGCAGCGGGGCTGTTGATTTTCACGGCAGCCGCGAAATATCCGCACAAATGCGGCTGCCGGCTCTTTACACACGGGAAGAAAGGTTAATCGCCATGAAAAAAATCATGGATTCCCCGCGCAATGTGCACCGGTATCTCCGGCACTTCCGCCAGCCGTTCCACATCCGCGCCTTTGATTTCATCGATGGACTTAAAATGCCGCATAAGCGCTTTCCTTCTGGACGGACCCACGCCGGGAATGTCATCCAGCACTGATTTCACCTGCGTCTTGCTCCTGAGGGAACGGTGGTATTCAATGGCGAAACGATGGGCTTCATCCTGCACCCTCGTCACCAGCTTAAACCCTTCGGAATACCGGTCAATGGGGATTTCCTCATTGTGGAAATACAAGCCCCTCGTACGGTGGTTATCATCTTTCACCATGCCGCAGACCGGAATGTTGAGCTGCAGCTCCGCCAGCACTTCCAACGCAATATTAACCTGCCCCTTGCCGCCGTCCATCAGAATCAGGTCCGGGAATTTGGTAAAACTGCCAAATTTCTGGTCAATTTCCTTCCTGTCCAAATCCTTCTGTTCTTCCATGCCATGGAGGAAACGTCTGATGAGGACTTCTTTCATGCAGGCATAATCGTCCGGTCCCGACACGGTTTTTATCTTAAACTTGCGGTAATCGCTGCGCTTCGGCTTCCCTTTTTCAAACACCACCATGGAACCCACATTGGCAAAACCGCTGATGTTGGATATGTCGTACGCCTCCATGCGTACAATGCCCTCCAAGCCGAGCAAAGCCGCGATTTCTTTCACTGCCCCAATGGTACGCCCTTCTTCCCTCTTGATTTTTTCCTTATCCTGGCTCAGGACCAGGGCTGCGTTTTTCGCCGCCAGTTCCACCAGCTTTTCCTTCGTCCCTTTCCTCGGCACCCGGATATAAACACGGCTTCCCTTCCTTGCGCCCAGCCAGCGTTCCAGTACGTCAATGTCCTCGATTTCCTCCTGCAGCATCAGTTCTTTCGGGATAAAAGGCGTCCCGGCATAAAACTGTTTGACGAAATCCAACAGAATCTGCGCCCTTGCACTTCCCGACACATGCGTCATGTAAAAATGCTCCCTGCCGATTAACTTGCCGTTCCGGATGAAGAATACCTGTACCACCGCATCGTTTTCATCTGCCGCCAGCGCAATAATATCCTTATCCTCCCCGTCGCTGTCGGTGATTTTCTGCTTTTGCGCCACCTGTTTTACGCTGTTGTACAAATCCCTGTACCGGATGGCATCTTCAAATTCCATATTCTCCGCAGCATCCTGCATTTTCCGTTCCAAGTCCTTTAAAATAGGCTGGTAATTGCCGTTCAGGAAATCCAGCGCCTGATCCACCTGTTCCCGGTATTGTTCTTTGGAAACATAGCCCTGGCAGGGCGCCATGCACTGTTTAATATGATAGTTCAGACAGGGTCTTTCCTTTCCGGCATCTTTCGGCAGGGAACGGTTGCAGGTACGCAGCATATACAGCTTATTAATCAATTCTATGGTATCCTTCACCGCCGCCGCACTGGTATAGGGACCAAAATACCGGGATTTATCCTTTTTCATCTCCCTGGAAAACAGTACCCTCGGATACGGCTCGCCCACCGTCACCTTTATGTACGGATATGTTTTGTCATCCTTTAACATCGTGTTATAACGGGGACTGTATTCTTTGATCAGGTTGTTCTCCAGCACAAGCGCTTCCAGTTCGGAATCCGTAATGATATATTCAAACCGCGCAATCTGTGTCACCATCTTGTCAATTTGGGGACCCCTCCCGATATTCTTGCGGAAATAGGAACGAACACGGCTGTGGAGGTTAATCGCTTTTCCCACATAGATAATCGAATCGCTGCCGTCATGCATAATATATACGCCCGGTTTGGCAGGCAGCTTTTTTAATTCCTCCTCAAAATCAAACGTCATATTCCATTGCACCTTCCTTATACTAAAATAGCGGCTTCCGCGCCGGCAAGATCCCTTTGGATGCCGTGTGCGCAAAGGAGGTTCCCATTTGACATAAGAACCTCCTCTGCGCTATTCCTGTTCGTCTATTTTCTTTTGCAGCGTTTCGTCAAAATTGCCGGATGCATTGGAGAACCTTCCGACCGGATACCGGTTTGCCGGCTGCCCGTTTACCGGACGTTCTTCCCTTCCGGCGGCTGTGCCCGCCGAAACTCTGTCCTGCCGGTCAGGTTCACCGGCTTCCATTTCCGGCTGCGTTCCTATTGCGGATTCCCCTTCCGGCTCCTTTGGGATTTCCTGACGGGATTCCATTTGGTCTGCACCTTCTTCCCGCTCATTTTGTGCGGGGGTTTTTACGGGCATTCCCGGTTGTTCCGGTTTTATTTCCGGTTCCGTTTCCTGCTCCGGCTTTATGCCTTCGGATTCCCTGCCGGCTGCTTCCCCGTTCCCCGGCTCCATAGTTTCCGTCATTGCGGATTCCGTTTTTCCGCCATCCGCCAAAACATCCCCTTCCGCCTTACCGTTTTCTTCCTCCTCCGGTTCCGGCAGTCCTTTTTCCTTGCGGAAAATTTGCATAAACTCCTTACCGGTAATCGTTTCTTTCTCGATTAAGTGGGCTGCGATCTTATCCATCAGTTCCCTGTTCTCGGCAAGCATCCCTTTCGCTTCCTCATAACATTCCTTCAGAATGTTCATCACTTCGGTATCCACGTCCGCTGCCGTCACATCGCTGCAGTTCATGCGGGAACCGCCGCCCAAATATTCATTTTCCACCGTGGCAAGTCCCATCAGTCCGAACTTGTCGCTCATACCGAACCTGGTTACCATGTTTTTCGCAATATTGGTGGCTTTTTCAATATCGTTGGCGGCTCCGGTGGTCACGGTGTCAAACACGATTTCTTCCGCTGCACGTCCGCCCAAATAGCCTACCAGCATATCATGCAGTTCCGCCTTGGTATTCAGGTATTTTTCTTCTTCCGGTACCTGCATCACATACCCCAGCGCCCCCATGGTGCGGGGAACAATGGTAATCTTCTGTACCGGCTCGGAATTTTTCTGCAAAGCGCTCAAGAGCGCATGACCGACCTCATGGTAGGAAACAATTTTACGTTCCTCCCTGCTCATAATGCGGTCTTTTTTCTCCTTGCCCACCAATACCTGCTCCACCGCTTCAAACAGGTCGTGCTGGCAGACATATTCCCTGCCCCTCTGCACGGCATTGATTGCCGCCTCATTAATCATATTGGCAAGGTCCGCGCCCACCGCGCCGCTGGTAGCGAGCGCTATGGCATCCAAATCCACGCTGTCGTCCATCAGCACGTCTTTGGCATGAACTTTCAGTATTTCCACGCGTCCCTTTAAATCCGGTTTATCCACGATAATCCGCCGGTCAAAGCGCCCCGGCCGAAGCAGTGCCTTGTCCAGTATCTCCGGGCGGTTGGTAGCGCCCAAAATCAGGATTCCCTTGGATGTATCAAAACCGTCCATTTCGGACAAAAGCTGGTTTAACGTCTGCTCCCGTTCCTCATTCCCACCGCCGTACTTGGAATCACGGCTGCGCCCGATGGCGTCAATTTCATCGATAAAAATAATGCAGGGCGCATTTTTGGTTGCTTCCTTAAACAAATCCCTCACACGGGAAGCGCCCACACCCACGTACAGCTCTATAAAATCCGAACCTGCCAGCGAGAAAAACGGCACATGGGCTTCCCCTGCCACCGCTTTGGCGAGAAGGGTTTTCCCGGTACCCGGAGGTCCCACAAGCAGGGCGCCCTTTGGCAGTTTCGCACCGATTTTGGCATATCTTCCCGGATTGTGCAAAAAGTCCACCACTTCCTGCAGGGATTCCTTCGCTTCGTCTTCCCCCGCCACATCCTTAAACGTCACGCCGGTTTCTTTCTCCACATAAACCTTGGCATTGCTTTTGCCAACGCCCATCATACCGCCGCCGCTTTTGGACATCCTGCGGAACAGGAAACTAAGCAGCACCCACATTAACAGAATGGGAAGGATATAAGTCAGGATAATGGATAACACCATTCCGGAGCCGTCGGGAACCACGCCGCTCAAATCCACGTCATGTTCCAGCAGGAACTGGGTCAGTCCGTCGTCTTCCACCCGCCCGGTATAATAAGTCACCGGCGAAACGGCATAAGGATTACTGCCCCCAATCTGCTGTTTCGGTATGATGTTAATCCGGTCGGTTTCGATTTCCACGCTTTTTACTTTTCCGTCTTCCACCATATCCACGAACTCATTATAGGTAATTTCCCGTTCCGTCCCGCCGGTCATCACCTTCATGAAATAGCTCATGCAAAGAAGGGTAATTAACGCCGCCACCAGCAGCAGGACAATGCTCTGCCGCTTGGGGTCGTCCCCGTTTCCGCCCGGACCGGAACCGTTGTTGTTTCCGTTATTGTTATTCTGACCGCCTCGGTTGCCGTTGTATCCGCCGCCGTCATATTGGTTTAAGTTGTTTTCGTCCATTTTATACTCCTATCCGTAAGCCTCTTGCCTTTTCTATTATAGGGATAACTTTTCGATAAATCAATAATATAATTGTGAAATCTTTCGCCATCTATTAAAGATTTCTAAATTTTTTCCCGGAAACAGTAGATTTTTAGCCCTTAAGCATTGTATAATACATAGGTTGTTTTATAAAATGACAAGCGCATGTTCACGTACCCCAAAACAAGAAGGAGGAAAACAAATGCCCGTAAAATACGTGTTCGTCACAGGCGGTGTGGTATCCGGCTTAGGAAAAGGAATCACGGCAGCATCCCTTGGAAGACTGTTAAAAGCCCGTGGTTACAAAGTCACCATGCAGAAATTCGACCCATACATCAATATTGACCCCGGTACCATGAATCCCATCCAGCACGGGGAGGTTTTCGTCACCGACGACGGTACGGAAACGGATTTGGATTTAGGGCATTACGAACGGTTTATCGATGAGAATCTGGACAGAAATTCCAATGTTACCACCGGAAAAATCTACTGGTCCGTCCTCCAGAAAGAACGCCGGGGGGATTACGGCGGCGGCACCGTTCAGGTGATTCCCCATATCACAAACGAGATTAAAAGCCGGTTTTACCGGAATTTTACCGATACGGAAACAAGGATTGCCATTATCGAGGTAGGCGGCACCGTGGGCGATATCGAAAGCCAGCCTTTCCTGGAATCCATACGCCAGTTCCAGCACGAAGCAGGGCGGGAAAATGTTATCCTGATTCACGTCACCCTCATCCCTTACCTGCGCGCTTCCCAGGAAATGAAGACGAAACCCACACAGGCAAGCGTGAAGGAACTGCAGGGAATGGGAATACGCCCCGACATCATTGTATGCCGCAGCGAATTTCCTTTGGAACAGGGCATTAAGGATAAAATCGCCCTGTTCTGTAACGTATCCAACGACCGCGTCCTGCAGAACCTCGATGTGGAATATTTATATGAGGCTCCTCTTGCCATGGAAAAGGAGCATTTGGCACAGGTTGCCTGCGAATGCCTGCACCTGCCCTGCCCCGAACCGGATCTTTCCGACTGGACGGCGATGGTGGAAGCCCTGCGCACCCCTTCCGGCGATGTCACCATTGCTTTGGTAGGGAAATATACCCAATTGCATGACGCCTATATCAGTGTCGTGGAAGCCTTAAAGCACGGCGGTATCTCCAACCGCGTCAACGTCCATATCAAGTGGGTGGATTCGGAAACCGTTTCCGGCGAAAATGCGGACGGTATTCTGCGTGAGGCGGATGGCATCATTGTTCCCGGCGGTTTCGGCGACCGCGGCATTGACGGCATGATTACTGCAATCCGCTATGCCAGAACGCAAAAGATTCCATTCCTCGGACTCTGCCTGGGTATGCAGCTTTCCATCGTGGAATATGCACGCCACGTGGTCGGGTACCACGATGCCCACAGCGTGGAGCTGGACCCTTCCACTACCCATCCTGTCATCGCCCTCATGCCGGACCAAAACGGTGTGGAGGATATCGGCGGCACCCTGCGGCTCGGTTCCTATCCCTGCGTATTGGAGGAACATTCCAAAGCACACGCGCTGTACGGGAAAAAGACCATCCATGAGCGGCACAGGCACCGCTATGAGGTAAACAACGATTTCCGGGCGGTACTCACGGAATACGGCATGAAACTGTCCGGCATGTCCCCGGACGGGCGTATCGTAGAAATGTGCGAGATACCGGAGCACCCGTTCTTCGTTGCCACACAGGCACACCCGGAATTAACATCGAGACCCAACAGGCCCCACCCCCTGTTCAGCGGTTTTATTGCCGCCGCCAGGGAATACAAAGGCAGTGCTGCGGCGGAACAGTCACGGAAATGAGGCGAACCATGAACACAGGATTTGACAACCAGAAATACTTAAAGATGCAGTCGGAACATATCAAAGAACGGATTGCACAGTTCGGAAATAAACTGTATTTGGAATTCGGCGGCAAGCTGTTTGACGACTACCACGCTTCGAGAGTCCTTCCCGGTTTCCAGCCGGACAGCAAACTGAACATGCTGCTCCAGCTAAAAGACCAGGCGGAAATCGTCATTGTCATCAGCGCGGATGCCATTGAAAAGAATAAGCTGCGGGGCGACCTGGGCATCACTTACGATTTGGACGTCCTGCGCCTGATCGATGCCTTCCAATCCATCGGTCTGTATGTGGGAAGTGTAGTCATTACACAATATGCGGGACAATCCGCGGCAGAACATTTCCGGGAACGCCTGTCCAACCTTGGAATCCAATCCTACCTGCATTATGTCATCGAGGGCTATCCAAGCAACATTGACCATATCGTCAGTGCGGATGGCTACGGAAAAAACGACTATATCGAGACATCCAAACCGCTGGTCATCGTCACCGCCCCCGGACCCGGAAGCGGCAAAATGGCCACCTGCCTTTCCCAGCTCTACCACGAACACAAGCGGGGCATAAAAGCAGGCTATGCAAAATTTGAAACATTCCCCATATGGAACCTGCCCCTGCGCCATCCGGTAAACGTGGCATATGAGGCGGCGACTGCCGACTTAAACGACGTCAACATGATAGACCCTTTTCATCTTGAGGCTTACGGGGAAACCACGGTCAACTACAACCGCGATATTGAGATTTTTCCCGTACTGAATGCCATGTTTGAACAGATTTCGGGGTACAGTCCTTATAAATCCCCCACGGACATGGGTGTCAACATGGCGGGCAACTGTATCACGGACGACGAAGTGTGCCGGAAAGCCTCCCAGCAGGAAATCATCCGCCGCTACTATCAGGCGCTTTACGACCAGGCGAAAGACCGTTTGGGCGCCAAAGAAACGGTATACAAGCTGGAGCTCCTCATGAAGCAGGCGTCCATCCGCATTGAGGACCGGAAAGTGGTTCCCGCCGCCATGATGCGCCAGGAAAATACCAATCATCCGGCAGTTGCCATCGAACTTCCTGACGGACTGATCCTCACCGGAAAGACCTCGGACTTATTGGGCGCATCCGCCGCGGCGCTGCTCAATGCGTTAAAAACCCTGGGCGGCATAGAACATAACAGGCATTTGGTATCCCCGGCTTCCATAGAGCCGATACAGACCTTAAAGACGGACTACCTGGGCAGCCGCAATCCCCGCTTACATACGGACGAAATACTGATTGCCCTTTCCGCCAGTGCCGCCGATGATGCCAACGCACGGCTGGCGCTTTCCCAGCTTCCGAAACTGAAGGGCTGCGAAGTGCATTCCACCGTCATCCTGTCTTCCGTGGATGAGAATACCTTCCGCAAGCTGGGTATGCACCTGACCTGTGAACCGGTGTATGAGACGAATAAAATATTCCATAGATAATCATTTTCCATTATGCATTGGAGCGTGCTTTAAGCACGCTCCAATGCATTCAGTTTCTCCACCAAAGCCTCCACATCCGCCATGGTAATCCCCGTTGCCACGCTTCCGAAACCTACCGCGCCGCGCAGCGGCATATACCGCATCATGGCTTCCTGCATTTCCACGGATATGGCTTCCGCCTCGGAACTTCCCTCTTCGCCTTCCTCCGGCGCAAAGTTCACGCTGTCTGCCATGGCTTCCATCACCATTGCTTTCGCTTCCGGGTTCTTAAATATATCTTCCATAATGGAATCCGTGGTATACACCATGGGCAGCCTTACGGTGGATTCCACCGTAACGGTCTGGGTCAGCACGATATCACGGGAAGACTTTCCAATCATGATTTCAAACGTACCGCTTTCCACATGCCAGTCCTTTATCTGTACATTATAATATGCAAACGCCCGCTTGGACAAAACAAATGTCACCGTCTTGGTTTCCCCCGGTTCCAGTTGCACTTTGGCAAAGTCTTTCAGCTCTTTCACCGGACGGATGACGCTGCTCTCCTTATCCCCCACATAAAGCTGGACGATTTCTTTCCCCGCCATCTTCCCGCTGTTGGTCACGTCCACGGAAACCGTCAGGCTGTCCGTATCCTTCATGCATCCGGCGCTGAGCTTCAGGTTGGAATACGTGTATTCCGTATAGGACAGCCCATGCCCGAAGGGAAACAGTACCCCCATCTTCTTTTTGTCATAATAACGGTAACCCACGAAAATTCCTTCCTTATACTCCACGGTATTGCCCTCGCCGGGGAAATTCAGATAGGACGGATTGTCTTCCAGTTTTACGGGAAATGTCTCCGGCAGTTTCGCGCTGGGATTGACTTTCCCGAACAGGATATCATATTCCGCACCGCCTACCGCCTGTCCGCCCAAATACGCTTCCACCACGCCTTTTACGCTGTCAATCCACGGCATTTCCACGGGAGAACCGTTATGGAGCACCACCACTACATTCGGCTGTACGGCAGCCACCTGACGAATCAGCTCATTTTGGCATTCCGGCATACGCATATGCTCCCGGTCAAACCCTTCCGACTCAAACGCATCGGGCAGACCCGCAAAAATCACTGCCGCTTCCGCCTGTCTGGCACATTCCACCGCTTCCGCCAGCAATTCCCTGTCAGTCCTGTCTTCTTCATCACGGAAGCCCTGGGCATAACAGATACCCGGATTTCCTGCCGCAGCATCCATCGCCGAAGTCACTTTATGGCTGTTGATATGGGAACTGCCGCCGCCCTGATAACGGGGTTCTTTGGCATATTTTCCGATAAAGGCGATTTTCTTTCCTTCCTGCAGGGGAAGAATACCGTCGTTTTTTAACAGGACAATGGTTTCCTCCGCCACTTTCCTTGCCATCTCATGATCCTTGTCCCTGTCGAAAACAGCCGTCTTGTCCCTGTTCTCCTCATAGCGGTATACGATATTCAGAATCCTCTCAACCGCCCGGTCCAAAACACTTTCCTTAAGGGTCCCCTGCTTAACGGCTTCCACAATCAACCGGTCATTGCTGCCGCCCGAAGAAGGCATTTCCAATTCCAGCCCTGCCTTCAAATCGGCCACCCTGTCATTCACCGCCCCCCAGTCGCTCATCACATAGCCGTCAAATCCCCACTCATCCCTGAGCACATCCGTCAGGTACTTCTGATTCTCCGCGGCATACACGCCGTTTATTTTATTATAGGAACACATCACCGTCCACGGTTTCTGTTCCCGGACCGCCCCTTCAAACGCCGCCAGGTAAATTTCCCGCAGCGTGCGTTCGTCCGCTTCCGCCGATACGGACATCCTGCGGGTTTCCTGGTTGTTACCAAGGAAATGCTTGATGCTCGTTCCCACGTGTTTGCTTTGGATGCCCTTTATCAAAGCTCCCGCCGTCTGCGATGCCAAAACGGGGTCTTCGGAATAATATTCAAAGTTCCTGCCGCAAAGAGGCGACCGTTTGATGTTTACCGCAGGTCCCAGGATGACGCTGACGCCTTCCGCCTGGCATTCGTTCCCCAGGACCTCCCCCATTTCCGTCAGCAAATCCCGGTTAAAAGATGCCGCCGTACCGCAGCCTGCCGGAAAGCATACCGCCTTAATACTTTCGTTTACCCCCAAATGATCCGCCTTGTCGTCCTGTTTGCGCAATCCGTGCGGTCCGTCGGATACCATGGATGCCGGAATGCCCAAACGCTCCACCGCCTCCGTATGCCAAAAATCCGCACCCGAACACATGGAAGCCTTTTCCTCCAAAGTCATTTCCGCCACCAATTGCCTGATTTTTTCCAATGTCATTTTGTTTCCTGCTCCTTTCCTTTTTTTGCGGGACAGTTTGTAATTTTCCAATACTACTTTAATATTAACACACAATAGCACAGTTCACTATCTGTTTTAGGAAAATTCAGGGAAAAGTCGTGGGTGAGCGGGGACGGACGCAAAAGCCAGGAGCACAACTCCCTGCCCGGTTTCTCCCTGTCTTCCGGTGCTTCCCCTGCCGGTATCTGTTCAAACCTGACGGCAAAAATGGGCTGTTTCTAATTGTGCCCAGCCGTCGGTTTCTGACCACGGCGGCGAAACTCCTCACAGGATATTTCCCGTTCCGCGAAATACCCTGTTCGTCAGACAACGCCGCCTAAAGCGGTCAGAAACCGACGGCTGGGCACAATAAGAAACAGCACCATTTTTTGAAACAGGTTTTGAACAGATACCGGCAGGGGAAGCACCGGAAGACAGGGAGAAACCGGGCAGGGAGTTGTACTCCTGACTTTTGCCGAATAGCAAAAAAGGAATATTGCGCATGCCAAATACTAAAAAATTGGTAAAAAAACAAAAATATACATGTATATAGCTTCTTTTTCAGAACACACTAAGCGCAATAGATATTCTTCTGCAGTCAACACCCCCGCGGCAGTCGCCAAATATCCGCACGAGTTCGGCTACTTGGCTCGTTGCCTGCGGGAATAAAACAGAAAAATATCCAAAATATTAGCAAGTCAAATCATAGAAATCCTAAATGGAAATCCTAAATGAATTAAATAATTAAATCATAAAATAATTAAAGGAAAGGGGCAAAGCAAAAAAAATGATAGAGAATAGCAGAAACCTGAAAAACACGAACAATGACAACGGTAAGAGCACGGACGGGCAAAAAACAGGGAAAGGAACTTTAGGTGAGGCATTAGCGCGTAATGCACTGGATGATATTCCGCAGCCCAAAAGCGATGCCAAAGAAATCGTAGGACTTGTAAAAAGCAGCGGACGCATCACCGGATACCAGCTTTCCGACGGCTCCACCGTCTCCAAACAGGAAGGTGTCAGCCTTGCAAAAGACGGTGAAATCAAAGGCGTAGGAATTGCCCACCGGAAAGACACCGAATATTTAAAATCCCTGCCGGACGGCACGGAAGACAACAACCTGGGAAACCTCCCCTCCATATCCGGCTAAGTCACTACAATACCGCTTTTCCAAACTACCTTCTTGTGATGCACAGCACGGGAGGGGAGCCAAACCCCATGCCCGCTTTGGGTCCGCTGCCCGAAGGGAACCGCTCCTGCCTATGGCTGGCAGAACCTGTTCAAAAAAATGGAGCTGTTTCTTATCGTTTTCCCCGGACGATTTATGGTCGTATCAGGCGGCGCTGTTTGACGAACGCAGTGAGGAGTTCGCCGCCTTGACCATAAATCGTATGGGGGAAACGATTAGAAACAGCCCATTTTTGCCGTCAGGTTCTGCCAGCCATAGGCAGGAGCGGTTTCCTCCGGGCAGCGGACCCAAAGCGGGCATGGGGTTTGGCTCCCCTCCCGTGCGCCCCCCTCCCGTACATCCTACATCCCCTTCAGTAAAGTCCTCAAAATCATAATATGGTATTCCTCATCCATAATAATCCGCCCCAGCACCGCATTCACGCACTCATCCTTCATCATGCTGATATGCATTTCATACTGCCTGATGGCATCCCGCTCCGCTTCCATATCCGCCAGCAGCATTCTTTTCGCATTTTCCGGCAGATTTAAACATTCCGGTGTCCACATCTTCTGCTTTCCGTTCGGATACCTTGCCGTGAAATCCACATTTCCGCCCAGCAGGACAATCAACTCACCCAGCTTCTGCAAATGCATCATCTCCGCCATCGCAATCCCCAAAAGTGTCCGCGCCATCGGACAATTTTCACAGGATATCCTGTTTTCATTATTAATATATTGCGTAATTGCAGACATTTCCGATACCGAACCGCAGTAATCCACCCCCAGCAGATTCGCATACGCCGGGTTCCTGGCGCTTACCTGAACCGGAGGATAAGGCAAATCCACCATGATTGGTTTTAACCCGGCAAAACTGCAGCCGCTTTCCAAAGGATTCTTTTTCGCTTCCATATACCAAGCTCCTATTATACTCTATAAAACAATATATGAAAGCGGTATCGGTCTGTGCAAAACAGGCGGGAAATAAATTTCCCGCCTGTTTCCTAATATTTTCCGAATCCGTCTCCCAGTGAAATAATCTGTTCATTCGGATTGGACTTGCTGGAAGAAGATGAATATGAACTGCTGTCCATGGATGATGAAGCTGATATGCCGCTGCTGCTACCCAAATTGTAGATGGAAAGCAGGTCACGCATCCTTGTCGCCTGGTTGGACAATTCCTCACTGGCTGCCGCACACTGCTCGCTGGTGGCGGAATTGGTCTGTACCACCTGGGATACCTGTGCAATCGCCTGCTCAATCTGTGCCACTGCAGTCGCCTGATAGTTGGAGGAATCCGCAATACCTCCAATCTGGCTGTCGCAGGTCTGCGCCGTGCTGCTGATGACTTCCAACGCACTTGCCGTTTCATCCGCAATCCTGGAACCCACGCCGACCTTCGAAATGGAATCCTCAATGAGTTCTGCCGTCTCTGCCGCCGCTGCCGCACTCTTTGCCGCAAGACTCCTTACTTCTTCTGCTACCACTGCAAAACCTTTTCCTGCTTCACCTGCCCTTGCAGCCTCAACTGCCGCATTCAATGCAAGGATATTGGTCTGGAATGCAATATCGTCAATAACCTTAATAATCTTGGAAATGCTTTCCGAAGACTGGTTAATATCCTTCATTGCAGTCATCATATCGCGCATCTGGGAGTTTCCTTTTTCCACATTGCTGATTACTTCCGCCATCAGACGGTTCGTTTCGTTTGCCTGCTCCGCATTCATCTTGGTCTTTTCCGCAATTTCGCTGATGGATGCCGTAATCTCCTGAATGGCGCTCGCCTGTTCCGTGGAGCCCTGTGCCAAAGCCTGGCTTGCACTTGCCACCTGTGCGGAACCAATCGTTACCTGTGAACCCGCATCGCTGATATTGGAAAGCGCATGGAAGTTATCCTCCACCAGTTTCTTTAAGGAATGACCAAGCAAATCATCCGCCGATTTCGGAACCACGTTAATAGTCAGGTTCCCGTTTGAAACCTCCTCGGCAATCTCCGCCTGGTATTTAATATTATCGATTACCTTTGTGTACTCGTCAACCAGTTCGCCAAACTCATCGTTGTTGTACTTTTCCATATGGATATCCACACGGCCAACCGCTATTTCCTTCGCCGCATCGGATAACTGCTTTACGGATTTTTCAATAATCCTAATCAATGCCAGCGCAACCACAACGGTAACTACCACGGAAACCAGCGCGATTCCGTAAGTCAGAATCGAAGTATACAATACATATCGCTCCTGCTCTGCCGGGTCAACCAGGCGGGCCGCCTGTTTTGTCGTTAAGTTGCCGAATAAAATGTTAAAAAGCGTAAGTAATATGGGAATCATAAATCCCAGTATCAATTTTGTCTTCATCTTCAAGTTTTTCATTATTTATACCTCTCATTCTTCATCAATTACCATTTCATTCGCCTGCTCAATCACCGACATATCCGCATCATTTAACAGCTTATCGGGATCCAGCAGCAGCTTTACGGAATCGCCAACCTTGCCGATACCGTACACATACTTGTTCTGCACTTTGTCGGCACGCCCAATCGAAGGTGGCGGCAAAATATTTTCTTCCTTTATCTCCACTACCTCCGCAATCTTCTCCACGATTAACCCAACAATCGTGGACTTTACATTGATGACAATGATACAGGTCCTGTCATTGTACTCAAAGGGCTCCTGTCGGAACCTCAGGCGCACATCGATAACCGGAATGATTTTTCCCCTCAGATTGATCAGTCCCTTAATATAATCTTCCGTCTCCGGAATCGCGGTAATTGCCTGAAATCCGATGATTTCATTTACATACTGGATTTTCAGGCCAAAATACTCGTTCCCGGACTTGAAAGTCATATATTTTCCCTTTTGGGCATCCCGTTCATCAGAACCGTTTCTCGAATCATCTGCCTGTTTTCTTAATTCGTTTGTCTCCTCCATATCGGTACTTTTCCTTTCTGTCCAAAATTTCTATTATCTTTGTTTCCTGTTTACTCCACCAATCCGCCCGGATCCAAAATCAGTGCAATACTTCCGTCCCCTAACTGGGTACAGCCGGAAAGCCCTTTGACCTTTTTGATATACGAGGGAATCGGTTTTACCACGATTTCCTGTTTTCCAATCAATTTATCCACAAACAGGCAGATGGTACGGTTTTCCACTTCCAGTATCAGCATCATGCCTTCTTCCACGGAAGTACGGTAATCTTCCATACCATACCATTTGCCCAGCCGGATAACCGGATAGCATTCCCCGCGGATCATCACGTATTCTTCGCCGTTCGGCTCGTGAATCATCATTTCTTCCTTCACGCTGAAGAATTCCTTGATGACACCCGTCTCCATGACGAAAGAGGAATTGCCGGTTTCCATCACGATTCCGTCAATAATTGCCAGCGTCAGCGGAATCTTAAGGCTCATGGTGGTACCGAAACCGGTTTCGCTTTCAATATCCAGCACACCGCCGATTGCCTGAATGTTCTGCACCACCACATCCATTCCAACGCCACGGCCGGAATACTCCGTTACCTGCTCGTTGGTGGAAAAACCGGGCAGGGTAATGAACTGGAAAACTTCCTTGTCGCTGTAAGCGGATTCCGGTTTGCCCTCGGCCAAGAGCTCCTGCTTCCTTGCCTTGGCAAGAATCTTCTCGCGGTCCAGTCCTTTTCCGTTATCCGCTACGCTAATCCATACCTTTCCGGCTTCTGTCCGTGCCGATAAGGTAACCTTTCCTTTATCCGGCTTGCCGCTTTCATCCCGTTCTTCCTTTGTTTCGATTCCATGGTCCACCGCATTCCTTACCAAATGCATCAGCGGGTCAGAAATATGCTCGATGATGTTCTTATCCACCTCGGTATGCTCACCAATCATTTCAAAATCGATATCTTTTCCCAGCTTCCTCGATACGTCAAATACGATTCGGTTCATCTTTTGGAAAATATTGGTCAGAGGCACCATACGCATGGACATAATGACATTTTGTAAATCGGTGGAAATCTTCGCCATCTGCGCTGCCGCCTTATTAAAGTTGGCAAGGTTCAATCCCGGCACTTTTAAATCCGGGTTCTGCAGCACAACGGATTCGGAAATTACCAGCTCGCCGATTAAATCCATAAGCTGATCCATCTTGCTGACATTCACGCTGATAAAGGACGCTTTCTCACCCTTCGGCTTATCCTTTGCCAACTGCTTTTTCTTACCCGGTTCTTTGGACTTAATAACGAAATCACCGGGAGCCATCTTCGGTTTTTCCGGCGCCTTTTCCTCCGCCTTGCTCTCGTCAAGGGCTGCCTTTACCTTCGCCTCGATGTCCTCCACGCTGGATTCCAAATCAATCTTAAACTCATGTTCGCCGAAGTCAAAGCCCTGTAAAAATTCCTCCGCCCTGCATTCAAAGACATCCACTGCCTCTATGTCGTACCCGACACCGATTAGCTTGCGGATTTCCTCCTCATTGGACTGGGACTGCAGCAATATGCGGAACCCGTCCTTAATAATTACCTGCGCGCTTTCCGGATCGGATATAATGTCTTCCGGGGAATACAGCAAATCTTCCGCGATTTCCTTTAAGGCATACACCGTCTTATAGGCATGTACATTTGCCATCTCCGTATCCGGGTAAAACGTAATGTAAATCTTGTAAAAACGGCTTGCACTGCTGGCAACCGGAGCAATATAGAAATGCTTCGGCTCCACATGTACATTTTGGGGAACCGGCGCCGGCGCTTCCTCCCCTTCCTGTACTGCCCCGCTTTTGATTTTCTCCAAAAACTTATCCAGTTCAGCGATGATTTCTGCAGGTTCGCCGTCAGGCGACTCCCCGTTCTTAATCTTATCCATTTCACCGCTGATGAAATCCTCTACCGTCAATACATGCTCCACTAACTCCAAATGCGGCACATTATCGGGATGTGACTCTCTCAGGTAGAAAAAGACGTCTTCCAGCTTGTGGGATATAGCCGTAATGTTATCAAACATCATGATACCGGAAGATCCTTTAATTGTATGCATGGTACGGAAGATTTCGTTTATGCTGTCTTCATCAAAGCATTCCGAATCCTTTTGGTCCAAAACCATCTCCTGAAGCTGTTCCAGTAACTGCTCGTTTTCAAACAGGTACATATCCAACATGCCTTCTGCATTAAATTCTTCAGCCATATACTTCTCCTTTCCTGTTTATTCTCCGTTTTTTACCTGCCCTTATAACAGACCCGTCTTCTTTAATGCCTGCTCAAATCTGTCCTGGTCGATGGGCTTACCGGAATAAATGGTACATCCCAGTTCAAATGCCATATTTACGTTCCTCTCCTCATTCAAAGCGGTAGTCATGATTACTTTTGCCGCCTTTTCCTCCGGAATATTACGCTGTTTCTCCAAATTACGGATTCCGACCAATGCCTGGTATCCGTCCATCACCGGCATCATAATGTCCAAACATACCAGGTCGTACGGCTCATCATCCTCTAAGGCCATCATAAATGCATCCACCGCCTCCATTCCGTCCACGGTTACGTCACATTCCCCATACTTCGACAGGAAATTGACCATAAACTTCCGTGTTACAAAATCGTCTTCTGCCAATAGAATTTTCATGTGCTCTCTCCTCTACATTTTATTTAATACTGCATAGGTTCTTTTCGGAATATCAGCCAGTTTCTCCTGATATTGCACGGCTCCTATATCATAAGCAACCTTAGGCATACCGTAAACCACGCAAGTGGATTCGTCCTGCCCTATGGTTTTTGCTCCCGCCTTCCGCATGGCGAGCAGACCTTTCGCCCCGTCGCCGCCCATTCCCGTGAGGATGATTCCCACGGCATTCCTTCCCGCCGCCCTTGCCACGGATTCAAACAGAACATCCACGGACGGACAGTGGCCGTTTACTTTGGGACCCGGTTTCACCTCCACCTGATAACCGTCCCCTACTTTTACCAAATGCATGTGTTTATCCCCGCCCGGGGCAATCAACACATGACCGGGCATGACCCTGTCCCCGGTCTGCGCTTCTTTCACATGGACACGGCATTCATTGTCCAGCCGCTTCGCATACATCTGCGTAAATCCCGGCGGCATATGCTGCACAATAACGATACCGGGAATGTCCACCCCGTATTCCTTCACCACCGAAAATATCGCTTCCGTCCCTCCCGTAGATGCGCCGATTGCCACCAGCAGGTTTTTCTGCGAGGTGGTAAGCTGCTGGCTTTCCGCGTTTGCCACCGATTTCTTGATATTGCTTATTTTCGCCGTGGAAGCAATCTTAATCTTTACCAAAAGCTCGTTTTTGATAAAATCCTCCAACTGGCTCCTGCCCACTGCCACCGGTTTTGCCACAAAATCCACCGCCCCGGAGTTTAAGGCGTCAAATACTTTGTCGCTCAGGGAACTGATTACCACCACCGGCATCGGATACTGGGGCATCAGTTTCTTCAGGAATTCAATGCCGCTCATCTTCGGAAGCTCGATGTCCAGGGTCATGACATCCGGCTTAAGCTGCAGGATGGCATCCCTGGCTTCAAAAGGATCCTTCGCCGTCCCAACGACATGGATGGACGGATCCCTGTTCAGATTCTGAACCAGCAATTCCCTGAACACAATGGAATCGTCTACTACCAACACTTTAATTGGGTTCATACATCAACTATTTCCTCCCTATTTTCTAAATATTGACGGCTGGATAATCTGAAACGGCACCGTATTTCTGTCCAAAGTTTCTGTCATTCCTATAAACAGATAGCCACCCGGCTCCAAAGTATCATAAACCTTCCGAAGAAGTTCCGCCTTTGTCTTCTCATCAAAATATATCATAACATTGCGCAAAAATATAGTATGCATTTTCTTTTTGAACGGAAAAGGTTCCATTAAATTAAACTGGCGGAACAGGATTTCCTGTTTCAATTCCTCTTTTACCGCATATTTCCCGCTCAGTTTATCCTGGCTGAAAAAATTCCGTTTCCAGTTCTCCGGTACTTCCTTTAACTGGTCCGCGTTGTAAACCCCCCTCATCGCCTGCTGAAGCACCCGCGTGGACACATCCGTTGCCAGCAGTTTAGTATCCCACTGTCCATGCTCCATACCGAAAAATTCCTTGATTACCATCGCAATCATGTACGGCTCCTCACCGGTGGAAGCTGCCCCGCACCAAACGCGCAGGTCTTTTTTCGTCTTTTCCTTTTCCTTTATCCATGGAAGCACCACTTTCCGGAAATAATCAAAATGGTTGAACTCCCTCATAAAATACGTATGGTTTGTGGTCAGCATATTCACCAACGCCTTTTCCAGATTACCGCTTCTGTCACGCTCCACGGCATCCATATAAGCGTTGAAATCCGCCCAGCCTCCCGTTTTCAGGTAGTTCTCCAGCCTTCCGTTTACTATGACCTTCTTTTGTCCCAAATCCAACCCATAACGCGGTTTCAGGTACCGGACAATCCTTGTAAACTCCTCATCCGTAATCAAGTCCCTCATCCTCCACTCTTTGCCAATGCATATTTGTATATCAATACGCGGTCAGTGCAACTGGCGCGTAATTTTGCAGAATATTTTAAATATTTCCGGCCGGAACTTGCTCCCCGCATCCTCCTGCATCATCCGCAGGGCTTCCTCCCTGTCAAATTCCTTCCGATAGCTCCTCTTTTCCGTCAATGCGCAAAACACGTACGCAATGGATACAATCTGCGCGGCAAGCGGGATTTCCTCCCCCTTCAACCCCTTGGGATATCCGCTGCCGTCCCAGTTCTCATGATGGTAACGCGCCACATCCACCGACATGCGTATAAAATCATTATAATCACGGGACACCTGCAAGTCCCCTAACAGCTTCGCGCCGATATCGGTATGGCTCTTTACGATGGAAAGTTCTTCTTCTGTCAGTTTATCCTTTTTTTGGAGAATCTCTTTCGGTATGCCGATATTCCCCACATCGCATAAAGGCGCCGCCAGTTCTATCGTTTCGATGTAGCCGTCCGAAATCTCCGCTTCAAACAACGGGGAAAACTGCATACTCTGCGCAAGGGTATGACAGTTATACCGCAGCCTTTCGATAAACTCTTTTCCATAATAGGAATTCTGTGCAGCAAGGTTGGCAAGCGCATACAGAACGCTCTTTTTCTCCGCCTCCATCTGCCTGAGCTGTGCATTCACGGATGCCTGCAGACGCCGGTTTGTTTCGGTAATCTCGCGGTTTGCCTCATACAAATGGACGTGTACCCCCACCCTGGACTGTACCACTTCCGGAATAAACGGCTTCGTAATATAATCAATTCCCCCTATGGCAAATCCCTTCACAATGTCCTTCGGGTCGTCAAACGCGGAAATGAAAATAACCGGAATCTCCCTGCTGACCGGGTCGTTTTTTAAAACCCTGCACAATTCATACCCATCCATTTGGGGCATGGAAATATCCGTCAGTACCAAAGAAGGATGAAATTCATAAAACAGCTTTAACGCCTCCACGCCGCTTTCTGCCAAAACCGGCCGGTATCCCATATTCTTGATAATTTCTTCCAAAATCACCCGGTTGGTTTCCACATCGTCCACAATCAGAACCCTGCTTCCTCCCGGCCCTTTTTCCCCACTGCCCATATCCGTCCTCCATAGCCACAGCGTCCATCCGCCGTATACTGCTTTCCATGATTATTCCATGATTATTCCATGTCTATTAATGCTTTCAGGCCTTCCAGATTGACGGAAATCTTATCGTAATTTTCCTTCTGTACCGCCATCTTAAGCCGCAGCACCAGCATACTCACTTCTCTCGGCGCATTCTCCGTAAGCTGCCGGATGCTTTCCATAAACATCTCTGCTTTTTCCCAGTTTTCCATTTCTACACAAAGAATCAGCTTCGACAGGTTTTTCTTCAATTCCTCCCGGTTCGCCTCGGTACCGTATTCCTTTATGTCCGTGGCTTCCCCGTCTTCCCCGTCTTCCCCGTCCCGGTGGCTGATGGGTACGAGCATTTCCCTGCGCGCCGCCATCGCTTCCCGTTCCTCCTCCGGAATCTGTACCCATATAGAGAAGGAAACCGTTGTTCCCTTGTTCCTTACACTTTCCAAACTGATGTTGCCGCCCATCAGCTCCACCAACTGTTTACAGATATTGAGTCCCAGCCCGGTCCCCCCGTATTTTCTCGAGATGGATGCATCCACCTGGGAAAAACTCTTAAACAGCTTATCCTGGTCCGCCTTGTCAATACCGATTCCCGTATCCACCACGATGAAAAACAATTCTACGTTATCGTCCATCATGGCGGTGGGAAGCACCTCCAGGGATATCTTTCCCACGGACGTAAATTTTTGCGCATTGGAAAGCACGTTATTCAGAATCTGCACAATCCTAAGTTCATCGCCCACCACCACTTCCGGTATCTGTGGGGAAACCGTCATGAAAAATTCCAGTCCCTTTTCGGTAATCCGGTTGACATGGTTGGACTTTATGTAATCAAGCATTTCCCGCAGATTAAACTTCTGCGGGTCCAATACGAATTTTCCCGCGTCCAGCTTTGAAAAATCCAAAATATTATTGATCAGCTTATGCATATCCTCGCAGCAGCGTTCCATCAAATGCAGGGAACGGAGCTTACGGGCATCCGTTTCCAAATCCAAAAGTTCCCTTACGTTGCCCAGGATACCGTTGACCGGCGTTCTGAGTTCATGGGTTACATTGGCGACAAATTCCGACTTCACTTTGGATGCCTGCTGTGTCTCCTGCTCCATCTGCTCGATTTTCTTATTCAGAAATTCCTTCTCCAGCATATCGTTCATCATGCATACACGGATACCGGATTCTTCCTTTTCCACTACCTTAGCTTCCACGGGAAAGCAGGTAAGGTTCTTGCGGTATGCCATAAGATTCTGCATACCACCGTTAAAAACGGCATCTGCTCCGCCCGTTTCCCCTGCCGACTTAAAAACGCCGGGAAAAATGCTGCTGATATGTCCCCCGCAGATTTCTTCCCCGTATCCCAGCTTCGTCCTTGCGGCAGCATTGGCGCAGGTGATTACGCCGTTTTGGTCAAACAGGAGAATCATTTCCAGCGCATCTTCCGCCGGAAATGCATGGCAATTGTTCCATTCCATAATCTTCCACCCCCGGACAAAACGAAAGACAGCCAAACACTTGGTACTTGTTTCGCTGACTTCGATTCCACTCATTCAAGTTTTACAAATAGTTTAACATCTTAATCACTTCCACCAAATCAAAGAAATCTTCTTTCGCAAGTTTGAAGCACTCCAACACATCCGGTGAAAACTGGCCGCATTCCCCGCTGATAATCATGTCATATGCTACGGAATTTGCGTATGCGCCCTTATATACCCTCTTGCTCACCAGCGCATCATATACGTCAGCAATGGCAACTACCTGTGCGCTCAAGGGAATCTGGTCTCCAACCAAATGGTCCGGATACCCGCCCCCGTCCCATCTCTCATGGTGGTGGCGGCAGATATCATAACAGTAACGGTAAAAATCGTCATCCTGATCCTGACAGAAAGACTGTAAGATATCGCATCCCAGTGTGGTATGTGTCTTCATAATCTCGAATTCCCCGTCCGTCAGCTTTCCGGGTTTTAACAATATAGCATCCGAGATACCAATCTTACCAATGTCATGCAGGGCGGCTGCTCTTGTAATTTCACCAATCTGTTCCTGTGTCAGTCCGTATTTCGGGAAGTACTTCTGCAAATATTTTAACAGCACCCTCGTGAAATATTTAATCCGCTTAATGTGTTCGCCGGTTTCCAAACTACGGAATTCCACCACCGTACTAAGCGCATCTATCATAAATTCGTTGTTTTCCCTTATCTTCTGCTCCTGTGCGCGGATGGCTTCTTCCTGTTCTTTCAGGCGTTCTTCCATGTTGCGCTTATTCTGGTACAGCTCGATGATATTCTTCGCCCTTCTTTTCACGATATCCGGGTAAAAAGGCTTGTGCATGACATCGGCGATTCCATACGCATATGCCCTGTCCTCGCTGTTGCGTACGGTTTCACTGGTAATCAGGATAACCGGAGTGCTTTCCAGCAGTTCATGTTCTTTCATGTAATCCAGCACGCCGAAACCGTCCATGACCGGCATCACAATATCAAGCAACACCAATGCTAAATCGTGGTCTTCTTCTATGTATTTTATGGCTTCCTCCCCATTGGATGCCTGTAAAATCTCATATTCGGAGCGGAACATCACATCCAGTATCGCCCTGTTTACTTCTTCATCATCCACAATCAGTATATGTTGTTTTTCCATGCCTTCTCCTCTTAGGTCTTAGCCCGCATTTAATGTATCCATGATATCACTTATCGGCTTAATTGTCAACGATATTCGGCTCCACAAGAACAATCGCGGAGTCCCCTTTTACCGCCTGTTCTACGACAGCCTCCGCCAGTTTCCGGAAGTTCCCATAAGAACTCGTCGCTCCCGATAAAGCGTCAATTTCCGCCATCCCGTTCTTTCCGGCAAGCTGCGATGCATAATAGCGCGTATACTCGTTGGGATAAGTCCCCGTAACGGATTTCATATTGTTCATGTATGCATTGTCCCAGCTCTTGACAAAACCGCTTTGGTTTTCCGCATTGTACTCTACCGCAATAATTTCCCCGTTCTTTACCGTAATGGTTATATATTCCTTCCATCCATGGGAATACTCCGGCATCTGTGCCGTATAAGAGCCGTCCTGCATCCCGCCCGGTTCCTGTCCGGCGCCGCAGCCGCCAAACAGAAGTGCCGCAGCCACCAAAATTCCTACTGTTTTCCGCCTCATTCTATTCATCATCCCGTTTTCCTCCCTGCCGTCAATGGAACCGGAATTTTCCCAGCAATCCGTTCAGTTTTCCCGACTCCGCTTTCAACTCCGCACTTGCATCCGCCGTTTTTTCCGCACAGTGCATATTCTGTCTCGTAATTGTGGAAACATCTTCAATCCTGCCCGTTATTTCACGCAAAGATGCCTCCTGGATATCCACGGTTACGGACAGCCTTCCGGCAATCTCCGTCACCGCGTCCGACCCCCTGCTGATTGCTGCCAGGGATTCCGATGTCTCCGCCGTGAGCTTTACGCCCTGCTTAATCAACGTAATTGCCGTTCCAATCATTTCCATGGTATTCTTGGCTGCTTCCCCGCTCTGTTCCGCCAAAGTTTTTACTTCCTCCGCCACAACGGCAAATCCTTTGCCGGACTCCCCTGCCCTGGCGGCTTCCACTGCCGCATTCAGCGCCAGGATGTTTGTCTGCCTTGCAATTTCCCCTATCAGCTTATTGACTTTATCAATTTCTTCTGCATTCTGGTCAATCGCCTGCATGGCTTCCTGCAGTTCTTGCATCTTCCGGTTGCCATCCGTAATACACGCCGCAATTTCCGCCGCACGCTGTCCCGTCTGCCTGGTATTTTCCGTCACGTCTTTTAAATTCACCTTGATATTTTCCACTTCGGCGTTCAGCCCGTCCACGGCATTTGTCTGGCTGGTGGCTGCCTGATGCAGTTCTTCTGACTGTTTTCCCATGTTTTCCGCCGTTTCCACCAAACGTCCCGCCGTCCGGCTGATTTGTTTCATCACCTGATTCAACGCATTGATAATCTGTGTCAGGGAACTTTTCACCACCACAAAATCGCCCCGGTAGTCGCCGCTTGCGGACACGTTCAGGTTGCCGTTGGAAATACTTTCCAAAACCCTTTGGATTTCCGTCAGACAGCCGTTGACATTTTCCACAGTAGTCTTCACGGATTCCGATAAAAGCTGCACTTCATCCCCTGATCCGCGCACTTCTACCAGCGATTTCAAATCGCCCTGTGCCAAACCGTCCACACGCAGGATTACTTTCTTAAGCTGTTTGGAAATCACCGTCGTCACTGCCCAAATGGCTGCCAGCGCCACCGCCAGCGCAGCAACCGTACCAATCATCGTATTCCATACCGCCGCATTCGTCAAGTGCATATAATCCGTCTTCGGTACTTCCACGGCAAAGGACCAGCGCGTCCCCCTCACCGGACAAAAGGCTACATAAGCCTGCCGCCCGTTGACCAAACCTTCGGCGCTGCCGGTCTCCCGCGTTACCATGCGGTCGTAAATGCGGGTAGCGGAGGCATCCTGGTCCAAATCATATATGTTTACCCCGCTGCGCACCACATCCGTTTGCGGATGACCTACAATCTTGCCGTCCTCATTGATGATAAGAGCCATCCCGCTCTGCCCGATGCGGATGGAAGACAGCACGTCACTTAAGATATCATATTTATAAATTCCCACCAAATACGCCGTTGTTTCATCTTCCGTTTTAATGGGCATTCCCATGGGAACTCCCACATAATCGTCCCCTATGAAGGGATCGGCTATTGTCAGGTTATCCGTTTCTTTCAGAAGGGAAAACCATTCTTCCTCCGCCAGATTTTTGTAAATCTCCCCATTTACGACAATACCGCTTCCGTCCAGGTCATAAAGCCCGATTCCGTAAAATTCATAGGTGTTGCTGATGTCATCCAACGCCTCCACTTTTCCGCCTGCCGCGGCTCCCGGTTTCGTAAGCCTGTCGTCCCTTGCAAATCCCATAATCCGGTCAGCCATCAGATGGACATTGGATTCCACCGCTTTCGCTGACTGCTTCGCCATAGGCTGGAGTACATCCAAAAGGATAGATTCCGTCAGTTTCCCCATAGAATACCGCAAAATCGCGGTACAAACCATCATGACACCGATGACAATTACCGTCGTCAATGCCATGATTTTAAAGCGGATGCTCCTTTTTATCCGAATTTTTTTCTGCTTTTGGATTCCGTGTTCTTCCACAGTGCCTTCCATTTTTCCCATCCTCTTTTCCTATTTTCTTTTTTCGGTTTCCCCGTTTCCCCCGTTCTTTTTATTTTCACCGTTCCGCTGTTTTTCTTTTTTTATTCCATATTTTGGAACTTTATGCGTATTTCATAATCATTTCACGGAACAGGCGGCTTACTTTTCCGAGTTCCTCCACTGCTGCTTCCACTTTTTCCTTCTCCACTTCTTCCGGCGCTTTCCCGCGCAGCAGCTCCGTAATTTCACAGGCCCCCTTGTAAATGGGATCCAGCCCCAAATTCGCCGAGACGCCTTTTAAAGTATGCGCGCTGTTAAATGCTCCTTCGTAATTTCCGCCGTTTAAATTCTCCACAATTCCTTCATAGCTGCGGTCGTCCTTGAACTTCAGCAGGAATTTCTGGTATAACCCCTTGTTTCCCATAAAACGGTTAATGGCAACATCCACGCCGGCACCGTTTTCCCGCAGTTCTTTTTCAAATTGTTCATCCATATTTTCGTTTCTCCTTTTTCTTTCTTTATTTTCTTTCTTTATTTTCTTAATTTATTTTCTTTCTTTATATTATTTATGATTTTGTAACTTCATCCTTATTTTCCTTGTTCTTCCGTTCCGAAAAACAAAAATCCGCCCCATTATCCCCCCGTAAGGCAAAAAAAGAACCGCCCAATGCAGTTCCACACCTGATTTCCCTTTGGATTTTCCATCTCTTATAACCTATTTTCCGCGCAACTGCATTCCGGTACCGCCCGGAGCATGTCATTATGGAAACCATTTCCCGGACGCACCTAAACCATACTCTTTTCATCCTGAAACGAGTTAAGTCTAACAGAAACAGGAACAAAAAACAAGCATTTTTTAGAAATTCCGAAATAGTAAAAATGTACCATGCAGTTACGCCGTCTTTCCGGAACATGTCGTGCAGATTGCGGGAATGAATTTTCAAATGCGCTTTGGCATTCCCACTCCGCAGTCTTTCGCATATACTGCTAAAAAAGGGTTTTTTCATGTTTCAATTTACACCCCGCCTTACCTTTGTCAAAATATTGGAAAAAAACCGCCCCCGTGCCATGGCATGGGTAACGGGCAACGATGCCAACCCACAGTTAAGCGGTTTGGTCAAGTTTTATGACACGCCTTACGGCGGTGTCCTCGTGGAAGCGGAAATCTTCGGTCTTCCTAATGCGGAAGAACCGGATTCCACCGGTTTTTATGCCATGCACATCCACGAATACGGAGACTGCTCCGGCAGTTTCGAACGCACCGGCAACCATTATAATCCTTCCGGGCAGCCGCATCCCGGCCATGCCGGCGACATGGTCCCGCTCCTGGGCAATGCGGGTTATGCATGGACCGCCTTTTACGATAAGCGGTTCGCCATACAGGATGTGATCGGAAAATCCGTAGTGATTCATTCCGGGGCGGACGATTTTACCACGCAGCCTTCCGGCGGGTCCGGCACAAAAATCGGATGCGGGGAGATACGGGCGGAAGAATAGCGGACAGAGCCAGGCGCATACCCGGCCCCCAGGGAAGCAGACTCCATGGGGGTTCATCCGCTAAAACTGCACCGGTTCCACCTCCTCCGTCAGCGCTTCCATCCGGTACTCCGGCAGGCGGTCCAACAGTTCCTCCAGGCAGATTCCGGTATTGTACACCACATCATGCGCCAGCATGACTACCGTCTTCCTGCCAAGGGTGGTTTCCACGCCGTTGGCAATCAGTTGTTCCGGCGTGGACTTCTTCACCGCATCTTCCAGGCTGGCATTCCAGTCAAAATATATAAATCCCCGTTCCGTCATTTCTTCTATAATGCCCTCCCGGACTTCCCCGTTATAAGCATTGGCGCTTCCGCCCGGAAAACGGAACAGCTTCACTTCCACGCCCGTAACTTCCTTCACCGTCTCATAAGCGGCATCAAAATCCCTCAGGTAACTGTCCACGCTTTCATATATCACCCCGTAATCATGGTTATCGCAATGGATTCCTATGGTATGCCCTTCTTCCGCAATTCTCTGCGCCACTTCCGGATGCTTGCGCACATTTTCGCCCACTAAAAAGAACGTTGCCTTAATATTCCGTTCCTTTAAGATATCCAGTACCCGCACGGTATTCTCCTGCGTCGGTCCGTCGTCAAAGGTCAGGTACATGGTTTTCGGATGGAAATAATAGTCAATCCCCTGGGCAATTCCCACCGCAAGCCGTTCCCGGTATTCCCCGTCCGACAGCCTGCCCCTTTCTTCCTCGTTAGTCAGAAATCCTGTTTCGATTAAACATGCAGGCATCCGGGTATTACAAAGGACATGCAAATCCGTTTCCCCCTGCGTTTCCCTCTCCTGTGCCTGCGCCGCCTTCACTGCCTGCTGCCCTACCAGCAATGCCAGCCGTTTACTGTCCCGCTTTTCATCCGTCCCGTCATACCATACCTCGATGCCTTCCGCCTCTTTATATTCGGAAGAATTCTGATGGATGCTGATATAAAGGTCCGCCCCGCATTCGTTTGCGGCATTTGCACGGTCCTCTTTTGACAGGTAAGTATCGCCTTCCCTTACCATCATGACATGGTATCCCATTCCTTCCAGCTTATCCCGTACCAAATCTGCAATGGCAAGGTTGATGTCCTTTTCCAAAATCCCTCCTGCCGCACAGCCTTCGTCCTCTCCCCCGTGTCCTGCGTCAATGGCAATCAGCGGATGCCCAGCCTCCTCCGGCTTCGCCGTTTCCGGGACCGCCACGTTGGAAGACACCGTTTCCAAGGACTGACTCCCGCCGGTGTTCCCGGTTCCGTTTTCCGGTTCTGTTACGCCGCCTGTCATTCCGCCTTCTATTCCTTTTCCTCCATTTCCTCCATTCCCTCCGTCCCCGGTTCCAAACCCCCGGAAACGCAGCCCTTCCGATGCCGCCAGCGCCTGTACCGCCAACGCAAACGAAATGCCTCCGATGGCCGCCGTCATGCACAATACCCATGCCGTCCGTCCTATACGCCGTCCCCGGACGGTGCGTTTTCCCGCATCCTTCCGTACCCTGATTTCCTGCTGCCCATGTCCTGCCGCATTCCCCCGTTTTCTCCCACTATATCCGTATTGCCTTCCTTTCCCCTTTTTGCCCAAAACCAAACACTGCTCCATACTGTCGTACATATCCTGATGCTCCTTCCAAATGCGAACGCCCATCCTTTATCTTATGAAAAAAAATTCCGGGTATCACAAAAACCCTTGTGTCATCCCAACGGTTTTTACTGTTTTGCTTCCAACCGTTTCTTTAAGGTTACACAAGGGCTGCATCAAAATGCCATCAAAGTTGCATCAGAGTTGCATCATTTTGAAATTTTCAGGAAAAATTCGTTTATTCCTTCATAGAAGCCAATGGTCATCACCGTCCGCTCCTCCCCCATCCCGGAAAACACATACTTTTTAAAATAAGGCGTCGTCTCCAAAAGGGGATTGTCCGACTCATAAGGGACAGGTTCACCCAGCCCCATATATCCGCTCCACTTCCGTGCCACTTCGTCCGCGTCGATATCCTCCCACAGAAGGGAAGTCCTTACGTAAAATTCATAGATTTTCCCTCCGTCCGCATCGATATATGCGTCAATCAGGCGGTTCGCCTTGTCCGCATTCCTTTGGCTGTCGGACAGGCTCACTTTCCAAACCGCCAGGTTATTCCTCGGCTCCAGCACATCGATTGCCGAATACAGGACCGCATCATAGGAACCCTGGTCCACCTCCTTCACCGTATCCGGCAGGATTCCGAGCTCTTTTAACGCCGCCAGCCCTTCGTCGGCAGTCCCGTAAATCTGCTCGTCCGTAATCTCCTGTCCCGAAGGTCCCCTGCGGTTGACCACGAACGCATAGGCGCCGCCCAAATCCTGGTAATCCACCCCTTCCGTCCTGCCCGGATTCTGTTCGCTTTCCGGCAGTGTCTGGCTGTTCAGGCACTGGGAAAGGATATACAGCTTCTCATTGGCGCTTAACGTATAACGGTATCCTTCCCCTGCCGCTTCCGTCTCCTCCGTATGCGTCACGTTCAGAATCGCGCCGTCCTTATACTCCGCCAGCGCTTCCGGTCCCCATACGGACAGCAGCATGACGCAGACCGTGAAAGCAGGAAACAGCACCCACATGCCGTTCCCTCCATCCTGCGGTTTCCTTTTTCCCTTTCCCGTCTTTTTTTTATCCTTCACCACAAACCTCCTCCCTGCCCGGAAGGACAAAACCGATGCGGGAACCGCGCCCCGCCTCGCTTTCTATTTCCAGCACACTGCCATGCAGTTTCAGGATTTCCGCACAGAGTGCCAGCCCAAGACCTGCACCGTTCTTGCTCCTTGCACGGGACTTGTCCACCATATAAAAAGCCCGTGTCACTTTATGCTGTTCCTCCGCCGGTATTCCCACACCGTAATCCCGCACGGAAAAACGGTACCCCGCTTCCTCCCTGCTTCCTTCCACTTCCACCAATCCCCCGTCCTCGGAGGCCTTACATGCATTATCAATCAAATTAACCAGTACCGTCTTGATTAAATTCCCTTCCATCCAAAGACCGGCATCCTCATAACGGCAGACAATCTTCCGCTCCGTTTCGTTCCCGAACATTTCTTCCAAATAAGAGAATACCGAACGTGCCGGAACCGTTTGGAATTCCGCCTCTCCCCGTTTCGTCACGATGAGGTCCAACAGCCGGAACGACATGGCTTCCAGCCGCTTCCCCTCCGTGTATATATAATTTGCGGACAGAAAGCTCTTTTCCTCATCCAGCTTATGGGAACGGAGCATATCGGCATATCCGATGATAGCCGTCAACGGCGTTTTCAGTTCATGGGCAAATGCGGCGACAAAGTCCTCCCTCGCCTGGATTTCACCCTCCAGCTTGCCGATATTTTCCTCCAGGGCATTCGCCATCACATTATAATCACGGGTCAGTTGCCCAAGTTCATCCCGACTGACTTGCACGGCACGGTAGGAATAATCCCCTTCCGCCATCCGTTTCGTCGCTTTCGTCAGCAGGCGGATCGGCTTTGTCAGCCACGAAGAAATCAGGTACATAATAACCGTACCCGCAAAAAGAATCAGCAGTGTCACCCTCCGGTAAAGGGAAAATCCCACGGCACGTTCGCGGAACACTTCCGACACATCCCGCATCGTCTCCAAATAAAGCTCACGGTCCAGCGTATTGACCGTCACCCCTGTCTGCACGTAATAGTGCCCGTTCCACTCGATAATCCGGTAAGTTTTTGTGCTTTCGTCCGTTTGGTCAAGCAGTTCATTGTCCGCCGCAAACCCGTCGCTGGCATATAACGCATTCCTTTCCTCATCGGAAATCCGTATCAGGCGTCCGCTGTCCCGCCCGCCCCGTTCCAGGTTCGGTGCAATTTCCTCCACCGTACTGTCCTGCAGAATCCCGTATTTGGTTGGCACATTAAGCGCCGCCGTTTCAAAGGCAAAGCGCAGGATACTGTTCTCATCCAAAGCCTGTCCCACCTCCCGTTCCAGGGAGGTCACAAACACATAATTCACGAAATAAAACCCGCTAAGCCCCAATGCCGCCGCCAACAGCACCATCGTCCAAAGCAGTAACTTGAATGAAAATTTCATCGTGATACTTTTACTCCTTACACCTCTAACCGGTAGCCCACCTTATATACCGCCACCAGGTTGTGTTCCCAGCCCAGCTTCCTCCGCAGACGCTGTACATGCAGGTCCAGGGTACGGCTGTCGCCAAAATATTCGCCTTCCCACACTTTCTCGTACAGGGTTTCCCGGAAAAGCGCCACGTTTTTGTTTTTCACGAAAAGCATCAGCAGACCGAATTCCTTATTGGTCAGCACCACCGGTTTTCCCGCCTTCGTCACCCTGCGGGCTTCCACATCCACCACCACGTCGCCTGCGGTAATCGTCTGTTCCGCCTTATTGTAACGGCGCAGCACCGCTTCCACCCGCGCCACTAGTTCCACCACGTCAAACGGTTTCACCAGATAATCGTCCGCCCCCAATTTAAGCCCTTTCACCCGGTCCTTAACCTCATGTTTTGCCGTGATAAAGATTACGGGAATCCCAAACGGCAGAATATATTCCATCACGTCGTAGCCGTCCGCCCCCGGAAGCATGATATCCAAAAGGATCAGGTCAAACGCATCCTTTTCAATCATGCTGATGGCATCCAGTCCGTTCTGCACGCAAGTACAGCGGTACCCTGCCGAAGACAGGTTCAAATCAATCAAATCACAAATTGGTTTTTCATCATCCACTACAAGTATCTTAATCATGGTTCCGCTTTCCACCCCCAATAAGCCCGCGCTTTCTCCACAAGTCCCTCCATGGTCTCCTCATCGCTGCACCGGTACCATTCCTTTATCTTCGCATCTGCCGAAAACCCGCCGGTCCTTTGGTAATAAACGGCATAATCGCTCTGCACAATCAACTGGTGCCCGTCGCCCTCATAACTGTAACGCGCCAACACCACAATATCCTTTAGCCCGTCCCCGTCGATATCCCTGCAGCTAATCCCCCTTAAGGCATACAGGTTATCATAATCCCCCATGGGCTGCAGGCTGGATACGATATCACCGTTCCCGTTCACCAGGTAAATCATGAACACATCATAATCGGAAATACGGTACGTCCCCGGCACCACACGCAGCCGTCCCAGCTTTTCAAAATTCCGCGGGTAATTCTGCTCATCGATGATATGGAACCCGTTTGCCAAAAGTTCATCCAAAGTCGCCGCCGTATACAGAAATTCCGTGGAATATCCGTCCCTGGCAAAAGCGGTAATCAGTTCGATGCTTTTGTTCATGCCAAATCGGTTTATCTTATCGGAAATCCGGTAGTCCCTGTAAAATCCCGTACCGTCACCGTTTTGGAACAGCACGTCCCCCACTTTAAAAGAGCCGTTCCCGCCGTCGCAAACGGTAATCAGCACAATATCCACCCTTCCGTCCCCGTCCACATCCTGCAGGGAAATGGCGGAAATCTCCCTGGTCGGCTGCTCCATTTCACCCTGCCTGCAATGGTTCGTCTCCAACTGGTCCGTCTTATAAATCACCGTACCGTCCTGCAATACCAAAAACAAGGCAAGCCGGTGATACTTCCCGTCGAACGCCGGAATGACGCTGACCTCTCCGAACCGTCTCATTTCCACGGGAAAAATATGTTCCTCAATGATACGGAACCCGCAGGCGGAAATGTCCGCCCTGTATTCCACGGACTCAAAGTTCCCCCGGTATTCCTCATACAACAGGCGGATACTGTCCTCCCCCGCATTCTGCCCCGGTTCCCACATGTCCGTTGTCCCCGCCGGTTCCGCTGCCTGTATCGTTACGGAAAAACCAAAACAGCACACACAGCAAAACAGCAGCGCCATGATGATTCCCTTATGTATCTTCATCCAATGCCCCTGACCGCCTTTCACGCCTGCACCCCTTTTTCATTCCACGACTCCCAAAGCCTTAAACACCGCCCATACATACGGAGCGCCGAAACAGTTTAACGTCTTTGGTCCCACAATCCGGTGTTCGCCGTCTTCCTGAATCTTTTGGTATGCCTGTTCAAACGTCGCCCTCGTAATGGACTTCTTCTTCCTTTCGGTAAAAAATTCGCCGCCCTTAATGCTGTAAGTGAACGGGAGCTTTTTCGCGGTATAAAATTCCTCTCCCTGATGGGAAGTAATGATTTCCCACAAATTATCCTTCGTTACCGTTCCCTGTTCCGAAGCCAGCATCGCTGTACCTCCTTCATCTTTTGTCATCCGTAATTTATTCCCCATACTGTTGTATATATCCATTCTAACGCGCCGGGTATCCTTTGTCATCCTTTTTTTGAATATGTCTCCCGGATATGCAGCAATAAATGCATGATCAAATATCTTGACAAACATACCATCAGTATGATAATATCGATACATACCATTAGTATGTTAAGGAGGATGAGGAAACATGGCAAGAAATAAGCATCCGGAAGAAACTGTTCATTTAATATTGGATGTTGCTTTCCGCTTATTTATGGAAAAGGGGTATGAGCATACTTCCATTCAGGATATTATAGATAATTTAGGCGGTCTTAGCAAAGGCGCCATCTATCATCATTTTAAGTCAAAAGAGGATATTTTACTTGCTGTTACAGACAGGATGACAGCTGAATCCAATCAGATGCTTGCGGTCATTCGCGACCGTTCTGACCTTAGCGGCAGGGATAAGTTGAAAACAATTTTCAGGGAATCAATCAGCCGGCCGGTACAGAACGATATTTTTACAGTAGCTCCAGATTTTCATAATAACCCGAAACTTCTTTTCAGTCTTTTGCATGATACCATAGATAACGCAGCGCCAAATTATATTTTGCCGATTATCAGTCAGGGGATTTCAGACGGCTCTATTAAAACGGATTACCCGGAGCAATTGGCAGAACTGATTTTGCTTGCAGCAAATGTCTGGATGAATCCTATGATATTTGATAGTACTGAGGAAGAATCCTACCGTAAGTTTATGGTATTCAGACAGATGCTGCAAGGCTTTGGTCTGGATATTGTAGATAACGAAATGTTAGGGAGATTGCAGGAGCTGGCATCTATCTATCAAAAGAACAAGCAATAGAAAGCACAAGTGCAGCTACTTGGCTCGTTGCTCGCGGGAATAAATTTTCTGCCCTGTATCATGGGCAGATATCTTTTCAGCAAATACATACCGACGCGCGGTACTGGAAAAAAACGGAGGTTTAAAGAATGAATCAAAAATTATTTTCAAAGGATTTTACGTTAGTTGTCATCGGTCAGATTATCTCTTTGTTTGGAAATGCAACAA
>ERZ779637.193-NODE-193-length-45168-cov-14.711879_pt1 | contig 45168 bp, 39 predicted proteins | sample MGYA00514196_ERZ779637 | MGnify/ENA primary metagenome ERZ779637 (study PRJEB29562, sample SAMEA4376700) | mouse gut metagenome | isolation source: Cecum | study: EMG produced TPA metagenomics assembly of the A DSS colitis mouse model was used to assess the...
TTACTAAGGGATATCTGAAAAGTAAATAGAAAATATTTATGTCGTTTACTATAAGTAAGTTCCAAGGAAACAGAAGGGAGAAGAAGGTTGAATAAATTCTCTGATGAACAATTTATTCAACCAAGAATTTGTGCAGAAGCGTCACAAATTCTATTGATCGCAGAGCAGAATCTGAAATTCTGCTCGCGTTCTCAGCGTAAAACGCTTCGGAATGGAGGAAAGTATGAAAAAAAGAAAAGTTTTTGCATTACTGCTGGCGGCAGCAATGGCGGCAGGAACACTTACAGGCTGTGGCGGCGGTGATTCCGCTGCGACTACAGACGATGCGGCATCCGGTGAGGAAAGCAGCAGTGAGGGCGACAGTGCAGAGTCCGGCGAGGTTATCGAACTGACTTTCTTCAGTGCAGACGCAAACCAGGACGATCCCTGGACAGACCCTGTAGCATTGGCGATCACGGAGGCGACAGGCGTTAAGTTAAAGACAGACCGTCCGATCGGTGGCAATGATGAGAGTGAATCAGTTGCACTGATGATCGCTGAGGAGAAATATCCGGATATCATCTTTGCAAAAGGTTCGGCAGGCAGTCTGATCGATGCGGGTGTCATGATGGATATGACTGATCTGATCGAAGAGTATCGTCCCAATATCAAGAAGCTGTACGGCGATGAGTTCGAGAAGCTGAAACAGTCTGCAGACGATCCGGCGATCTATCAGCTGTCCGCATACGCAGTAGGCGGCGAGAAGTTCAAACACTGTGGAACGGCTCAGATGCAGTGGGATGCCCTGAAAGCAAACGATTATAAGCTTCCTGATACGTTGGAAGAGTTTGAGAAGATGATCAAGGATTATCTGGCGGCAAGTCCGACCACAGATGACGGCCTTGAAAGGATCGGTATCACTTTATCCGCTTCCGATTGGCACTGGCTGATCACGGTAGGCAATCCGGCAGGATTTATCGCGGACGGCGCGCCGGATAACGGACAGTGGATTGTCAACGAGAACAATGAAGGTATCTATAAGTTCCGTTCCGATAAGGAAAGAGAATATTTCAGATGGATGTGCCGTATGTACAACGAGGGTATTCTGGATCCCGAATTTGCAACACAGACACACGAAGACTATATCGCGAAACTTGCATCCGGCCGTGTGGTAGCAATATTCGATTCAGACTGGGATTATCTGGATGCCGAGAAGGTATTGAAGGCTGACGGCAAGCTGGGTTCCACCTATGCAGGTATCCCGCTCACCATGGATGCAGATACGAAGTGCGCATCCCTTATGTATCAGGGTCTGACGACCGGAACTGGCGTGGGTATCACTACATCCTGTAAAGATCCCGTGGCAGCGATCAAGTTCCTGGATTTCCTCTGCTCCGATGAGGGCCAGGTATTGAACAAATGGGGTATCGAAGGTGTGAACTATTTCCTGGATGAAGACGGACACCGTTACAGAACAGAGGAAGAGATCAAAGAGTCTCAGGAGAACCAGGACTACGCTAAGAATACAGGTGTCGGCTTCCATAACTATCCGTTCCCGACTTACGGCGACGGTATCCTGGATCCTTCCGGCAGCACCTATACGACCACCAGCAAACAGGCCGTGATCGATGAGTACAATGAAGAAGAACGGGCAGCAGTGGAAGCATGGGGCGTTGAACTTCTGGTAGATATGTTCCCGCAGGCGGATGAGTTCGAGACACCTGATTATTCTCCTCTTTGGGCATATGCTATGCCGATCGAGTTCACGGAGATCGTTGATAAGCTGGATGAGATCTCCTGGTCTGCGCTGATCAAATGTATCACCGGAACAGAGGCAGAATTCGACGCAAATTATGACGAGATGATCGCCGAACTGGAAGCAACAGGACTGAGCGAGGCGGAGCAGATGATGACAGATATCATTGCCGAGAAGGTTGCAGTCGTACAATAGTGTGAAAATGATTTGAGATTCCGCGAAGAGGAACCGTAGAAATTTGTATGAAAAAACTGCCGCATGGAGCGATCCGTGCGGCAGTTTTGCAAGTCGATATATCTGTTATACTCATGTTTCAGTCCCGTTTTTGAGTGGGGGGGGGTATTTTCCGGAGTCTGTATCCAGGCCGTTCTCTTTGCGGAATTCCGCCGGACTCTCACCCACGTATTTGCGGAATTTCTTATGGAAATAGTCTGCGTTCTTGTAACCGATCTGTTCTGCGATCTCATATACTTTCAGCTTGTTTTCCAACAGAAGCTGTTTCGACAGCTCAATCCGCTTATGGTCGATGTATAGTAAACGACATAACAAATTTCTGCTTCCGGTTCCTGCCAAAGCCATATACGGGAGCTTTTGCAGGACCGAAAACGAAATTTTTAATGTCGTTAACTATAGGAATTGAAATTCTCTCCTACCGTCTTGCTGAAGATCTTGCCCAGGTAGGCACTGTTATAGCCGAAGAGAGGGGCGATCGTTTCCAACTTGATATTATGCTGGAAGTTGTGGTCGATGTAGAAGAGCACATCATCCAGTATCGTATCCCGGGAAGGGCTGCCGATGGCGTTCATGATCATCTCGAACTGTTCCGAGAGAAACTTGACGATCTCATACAGGTAATTGCGTCTGTTAATATAGGCGATCACCGTGGAATTACTCAGAAAAGAAATCTCAGCGGAGACGTAATGCCGGTTCATGCTTTCCTTGATCCGTAAGTACAGATCGGTCAGGAACAGCTTGATCTCAGCGATCTCGCCGCAGATATGGGAAAGCCCATATTCCAGTTCGGATAAAGTCTCGACGGTCATTCTGCGGTTATATGACTGTATGTATCCTACAAAACGTTCCGCGAAATCAGTAAGGGTGTCTTCCGAGAGCGACATGCAGGACTTGGAACAAATGTCGTGCGGGCTTGTAAATTTATTCCCGCGAGCAACGAGCCAAGTGGCTGCTTGCAGACATTTGGCGACTGCCGCGAGGGTCAAATACCCCGCTGCTCTGCAGCGCTGCAAGTTTGATACCCCGTTGCTTGCAGCGGGGTATTTGATTGTTCGGAGCAGGGGCTTGAACTTCTCCGCCGTCGTTTCGCCAATCGGCAGCAGGGTAAACCGTGTCGGCAGCATCTCATACCCGATGGCGTGCTGCTCCTGGGCACAGAAGAAACGTCTGCTCAGCAGGCTGGCGGCATCTTTATAGGAGAGATGCACTTCTTCTAAGGACCGCACCGGCCGGCCGTAAGTCAGGAACATGGACTCCATAGGGCGCCCTCCTGCGGTGGCTGGTCTTCGTAATGATCCAGAAAATCGACAAGCTTGGAGAGCCCATGCGCTCCTTTTAGAAGGACAATATCTCTGCTGTCTACGGACAGATGCTCGAATACATTGTTCTCCCGGTTGATCACTTTAAACAGTTCGGCAAAGGTATAGGGAGCCGCTGCCGCATGGGTGTGGAAATCCTCACATATCACGACCTGGTAGATATCGGCCTGCAGATGGAAATGCTCAACATCTTCGTCGGACAAGGGCGCAGCGAGTGAACCGGTCAAAAGTTCATGGAGAATGACGCCTTTGGCCTTGTCCTTCAGTTCCGCAACATGGCTGGATCGTTGCTTTTCGGCAGAAAGCGCGGCTTTGACTTCGCCGACTACCGTGTAAAGCTCATCCTCATCGATCGGCTTGGTCAGATAGTAGCTGACACCGCTGCGGATGGCTTCCTGCGCGTATTTGAAGTCGGAGTACCCGCTTAGGATGATACATTTGCCGGGATAACCGGCCTCCCTGGCCCGGCGTATGACCTCGGTGCCATGCATCTTCGGCATACGGACATCCAGCATTACGAGGCTGGGCTGCAGGGCGAGAATCCGCTCCAGTGCGTCCGCACCGTTGGCTGCTTCTCCGTACAGGCGAAAGCCAAGGGACTCCCAGTCTGCTATATATTTCAATCCTTCCCGGATAGAAGCTTCGTCATCAGCGATAAACAGTGTTTCCATAAAGAGTTAACGGACCTTTCTGCGAATAGTGGTTATTATAGTTAACGACATTAAAAATTTCGTTTTCGGTCCTGCAAAAGCTCCCGTATATGGCTTTGGCAGGAACCGGAAGCAGAAATTTGTTCTGTCGTTTACTATAGTACACTAGATATCGTAACATGAAACGGTATATCCCGCAAGTGAGAAGGAAGATTGCGCTGTTACGTTTCATCAGCACGGATGTACCTTTAAGCACCCGTGATATTCTGGACAATAACACCTCGGGAATGATCAAATCCCCATTCTGACAAATGACCTTGGACACACTTGCCACATTTTACATGTGAGGGTATAATTATATAGTAAACGGCGGATTAAAGAAACAGTAAAGACTAAGAAGCGAGGAAATACTATGTTTTCATATGACGATTACAGAGAGATCATTCGGATCATACAGGCTGACGGAAGGTATTGCAGTTATGCGGATGCGCTTGGCAAAGAACGTTTTATCATTATGCGCCATGATGTGGAGTACAGTGTGGACAGAGCCTATCAGATGGCGAAGGTGGAGCAGAGTATGGATTTTGTTTCTACCTTTTTCTTCCAGTGGACTAATAATTCATATAATATTCTGTCGAGAAGGAATATGGATATGATCAAGGATATGCATGAGAGGGGGCAGCATATCGGGCTGCACTTCGCGCTGAACGGCATGACGGATATGCAGCAGGTGCGCAGGCGCATTAAGATGGAGATGGATATCTTAAGCGAGATGTTTGGGTTTGAGATCACTGAGTTTTCCGTACACAGACCTTCCAAAGACATTCTGCGGGAGAATATCAAGTTGGACGGTATACTGAATGCATACCAGGATGACTTTTTCACCTTTGCAGATAAAATAACGAACGATATGAAATTGCAGGTGAAATATATGTCGGATGCGAATCATATCTGGCGTTACGGATATCCTGACAAGGAAAATATCACAAGTTATGATAAAGTGCAGATCTTGACGCATCCTTTTGCGTGGAGTAAGAAGGGGTGTAATAACTTCGAGAATTACAGGATGCTGCTGCAGGAGAAATATGTAGAACTGGTGGAATCGGTGGACCATGAATGTAAGGATTTCGGAGAGTATAAGGAGTATTTCCTGGAGAAGGATGTGAGGTAAGGGCGAACTATGTGTGGAATATGCGGCTATATCGGCAGGAAGAATATTACGCTGGAACAGCTTAAGGAGATGAATGATACCATGTATCACCGCGGGCCGGATGACAGCGGCGAGGAGATTTATGAGATGGGCGGAGGCTGGCTGGTCGGCTTCGCCCAGAGACGGCTGTCTATCCTGGATCTTTCGGCGTTGGGGCATCAGCCGATGCATTCTCCGGACAGGAGGGTCTCCATTGTCTATAACGGCGAGATCTACAATTTTCGGGAATTAAGAGAAGAACTGGCGGACTATTCCTTCCGGTCTGACTGCGACACGGAGGTGATCATAGCCGCCTATTTAAAATGGGGCATACAGTGTGTAGAACGATTTAACGGTATGTTTGCCATCGCGCTCTATGACAGGCAGACGCAGGAGATCTTCCTCGTACGGGACCGTATCGGTAAGAAACCGCTCTACTACTGGTATGAGAACGATGAGCTGGCGTTCGCATCGGAGCTGAAGCCGATCATGAAATGTCCCGGTTTTACGGGCGAGATTGAGTCACGCGTGTTATCCAGATATTTATTCCATCAGTATATCAATGCGCCGGAGAGTATCTGGAAGAGGGTCTTTAAGGTAGAACCGGGGGCAATCCTTAGGTTTGTGCATGGTAAGATCAGCACCTGGAAATACTGGGATATCAAAGAGATTTATCGTCAGGCTCAGTCCGACAGGATCGAAGAATTTCACGATGCGAAAGAAGAACTTAAGAGATTCTTGAAGAAGTCGGTGAGAATGCGGATGATCGCTGATGTGCCGTTGGGTTCTTTCCTGAGTGGAGGATATGATTCTTCTTTGATCACGGCGATAGCGCAGGAGTGCGCAGACAGTCCGGTGAAGACCTTTTCTATAGGCTTTCATGAAGAGAAGTATAACGAGGCGAAATACGCCAGGGCGGTGGCAGAACATCTGGGAACGAAGCACACGGAACTTTATATCGATGAACAAGATATGTTTGATCTGGTGGAGAGTATTCCGCAGTATTATGACGAACCCTTTGCGGACAGTTCTCAGATTGCCACGATGATGGTATCGAAGCTGGCCAGAGACCAGGTAACGGTGGCTCTGTCCGGCGACGGAGGCGACGAGTTCTTTTGCGGATATAATGTATATGACAATGTGGCAAAGGCACAGCGCCTGGACAGGCTTGGCGGGATGGTACACGGTCTTTGCTCCCTGCCGGGACTGCGGCAGCTGCGTATGGAGGAGCGGCTGCCCTTTAAGGTGCGAGTGATAGCCGGAAATCGTGAGAAGGAGAGCAAGACGCAGTTTGGGGCCGGGAATTATCCGATCAAGGCCCGGGCTATGGTCAAGAAGATACGGGAAGGGGAGACGGCCCTTCCGATCCATTACTTAATCGAGAGCGGTTACGGGATAGCGGATTGGCAGATCCGGAGGATGCTGTTAGACATGGATACTTATCTGCCGGGAGACATTCTCTGTAAGGTGGATCGTGCCTCTATGAAATATTCCCTGGAGTCCAGATGTCCGATCCTGGACAAAGAGGTGATGGAGTGCTCCTTCCGCATTCCTCATAAGTATAAATATGCGGACGGTAATAAGAAATACATTCTGAAAGAGATCGCATATGATTATATTCCGAAGGAATTGTTGGAGCGTCCGAAGGTGGGATTCGGTGTACCTCTGGACAAGTGGCTGCGCGGTCCGCTGCGGGAGCAGGTGTTAGATTACAGTAGTTATGATTTTTTGAAGAGGCAGAATATTTTCGATGCGAAGTATGTATCGGATATGATCGGGAGTTATCTGGAGAAGGGAGATGCCGGACCGGCAACCGGAGCCAACTACTCAAAACTGACATGGTCCTTCTTTGTTTTCCAGCAGTGGTATCAGAAATATCGCGCGTAATGTAGAAGTGGAAACGTAAATGCGGGCACGAAATATTGAATGATATTAAACGGAACTGCATATATGAAACGGCGGGATAATTTCTAGGACAGGGATTGGCAGATGTGAAAAACAGGAAAACAGAACGGGTGAAATTGGCAAAAAACGCTGAATGTAAGGAAAATAGAAGCGTTAAAAATGCCGTCGGATATTTTCATTAGATGGCAGATTGTGTAACTTGCAAAATCCTAAAAGTTATCCAAAAATATAACGGATATCAGAGAAAAATGAGAAAATAAAGTCAGACAATACAACAAATAGTGTACACAATTTAAAACATAAAAATAAATCATGATTTGATAAAATGTAGTATTTTGACGAAAATGCAGGAAAAAAGAAGGAAATTAGGAAAAAATATCGAAGAAAAAAGTAAAATGAAGGATTTTATGCAAATGACATGAAAAGAGATAGTGGGACAAAGCACATATGTTTTTATATCGGCTCCCTGCATAAGGGTGGAGCCGAGAGGGTATTCGTAAATCTGGCAGAATACTTCCAAAAGATAGGATATCGGGTGACAATGGTCACACAGTACCGATTTCCTGAGGAGGAAGAGTATGCGATGCCTGCAGGTGTGAGAAGAGTGCTCTCGGATCTGACAGAAGAAGAATTGAGTAACAGCCGTGCAGTTAATCTGTACCGCCGCATTCAGAAGCTGCACCGCATCTGGAAACGGGAGAAACCCAATCTGGTGTTATCCTGTATCGGCAAGAATAATTTCATGACGGTTGTTACGACAATGTTAACACACACAAGGTCTGTGGTGTCCGTGGTGGGAGAGGCAAGGGAAGAGTATCCCGGCAGACTGATGCGCATGTTAGCCAACCACCTGTTTCTTTTTGCAGACGGCATTATTTTACAGACAGAACGTTCTCGGTCTTTCTTCCATAAGAGAGTGGGCAGGCGGGCGGTCATATTGCCAAATTCTCTGAATCCGGATTTTATTAAGGCGAGATATGAGGGTGAACGGGATAAGCGGATCGTCTCGGTGGGAAGAATGGACGCCAACAAGAATCATGAGATGATGCTCAGGGCGTTTGCCGCATTGGCTGACCGGTATCCGGATCACACGCTTACAATATATGGTGACGGTGAGTTACGGGGTTATCTGGAGAATTTGGCCGGGCAGCTGAGAATAGCCGATAGAGTTGTGATGCCGGGTGTTATTCCGGATGTGGCGAAACAGATTGAGAAAGCGTCCCTTTTCCTGCTCACTTCCTATTCGGAAGGGGTATCCAATGCTTTGATCGAGGCTTTGGCTACCGGGCTGCCCGTAATCGCGACGGATGTGCCCAGCGGAGGGACCGTAGAGCTGATAGCAGATGAGGTGAACGGGCTGATCATTCCGGCAGGTGATGAGAAGGCGCTGGAGAGAGCCATGGACAGATTACTGGGAGATGTGGACTATGCGGACAGGCTGGGCCGGGAGGCGGCGAAGATTCAGAAACGTCTGGCACCGGAACGGGTGAACGGGCTGTGGCGGGAATATTTCGAGAAGATCATGGCAAAGTAGATGACATAACGATCAGTGAATTTGGATAGTGTCCGGGCCGAGACAGATGAGCGGTCGCACGAGAAGCTGCGGTATGATGCCGGGAGACTTTTGTATAATTTATAGAAGGTTAAGGTGGATGAAAAGGATATGGAAAATAAACTGAAGCGGAGCAATGTGTGGACGGCAGTTCAGATCGCTGCGTTCCTCGGAATCTTTGTGCTGCTGTTGGTGCCTCTCTCTTATATGTTGAGGACCAACGGCGCCGTGAAAGACCGTTTTTCCGGGTTCTATGCAGAGAAGGATCATACGCTGGATATCGTGATGATCGGATCGAGCCCGGTGTTTCCTTATTATGCGGCGCCCAAGCTGTGGGGGGAGACAGGGATCGCCATGTATCCGCTGTCATCCAATGTACAGCGGCCTGCAGCCATGAAATATCTGGTGGAGGAAGCGGAGAAGACGCAGAGCCCGCAGCTTTACATTTTTGAAATGCGGATGTTTACTATGGAAGACGAAGGCTTGAGAGACAATATGGCGTACACCCGCGGCGTGACTGACAATATGAGGTATTCGCGTCAGCGGATGAGGACGATCCGGGCGCTGGTTCCCGAGGACGACGAGGAGGGAAGGCTCAGCTATTATCTGGATATCATGAAATACCATACGAACTGGAAAATGCTGACGCTGCCATCCGAATGGGCGAACATGACCTATCATAAGGCAAGCCCTCTGAAAGGCTTTGAGTTCAAGGATGAAGTGGGACCGCAGCCTATGCCTGACTGTGGGAATGCAGAGGGGGAGAAGGCTATACCGCCGGAACAGGAGGACTGTTTGGTAGATCTTCTGTCCTTTTTACAGCAGTCGGGAAAGGAGGCATTGTTTATCGTATCTCCTTATGGAGAATCACTGGAAGAACAGCAAATGTATAATTATATGAAAGAAATCGTGTCTTCTTACGGCTATTCTTTTCTGAATATGAATGATCATTACAGAGAGATCGGCATTATCTTTGAGGAGGATTTCGCAGATTACGGCAGCCATACCAATGCCATAGGGGCGGAGAAATGTTCGGACTTTCTGCGGGCGTATCTGCAGGAGAGATATTCTTTTACCGATAAACGCGGACAGGAAAAGTATCGGTCGTGGGATGCGGCGTATGAGTTGTGGAAACTGGAAATGGAAGAGGCGAGGGAGACGATCCTGGACAGGATCGCCCGCGGAGAGTATGCGCAGATCGAGGATGCACAGTGAAATTCTGCTCGCGTCCTCAGCGCAAAACGCTTCGGAATGGAGGAAAACATGACGATCAGGGTCAACAGGCGATATCAGAAGAACGAATGCTTTACGAGAATGCCCGAGAGCAGGATACTTTGCGCCGTGTGATAGGAACACGATGTGGTAGGAGAAGGAGAGGACTATGTGTGGAATTGCTGGTTTATGTAACTGGGGTAAGAGATGGCGATGTAATATAGAGCGGATGAACGAGCGGATGTATCGCCGAGGGCCGGATGCGTCCGGCATCTGGGCGTCGGAGGATTCTTCGGTAGTTCTTGGGCATAGACGTCTGTCCATTGTGGATCTGAGTGCGGCGGGAGCGCAGCCGATGGAGTCGCATAACGGGCGATATGTGATAAGTTATAACGGGGAGATTTATAATTACGGGACAATACGGAAGAGATTGGGCGAGGATAACAGAGTGACTGCTTTTAGGGGAACATCCGATACGGAGGTTCTCTTGGAAGCAGTCTCTGCATATGGAATAGAAAAAACGCTTGTTATGGCAAAGGGGATGTTTGCCATAGCGATATATGATAAAAAAGAGCGGGTGTTACGCCTGGCCCGTGACCGTGTGGGAGAGAAACCCCTGTATTATGGATTTACAGGAGCGGGAAAGTTTGTATTCGCCTCGGATCTGAACTCCATCGCGGCTCTTGAGGGGTTTGACAATCCGATCAATACAGGGATCCTGGAGCAGTATTTCCGGTATGGGTATATTCCGGCACCTTACTCGATCTATGAGAATATCTATAAGCTTGAGCCGGGAAAGCTGTTGGAGATCAGATATCCGTTCAGACAATATGAGATAAAAACATACTGGTCCATGTCTGAGGCGGCGAAGCGGGGAGAGGCGCAGCCTTTCCGAGGGAGTGAGACAGAGGCGGCGGCGGAACTGGAACGGCTGCTGAAGGAGTCTATCCGGGGACAGATGGAAGCGGATGTACCAGTGGGAGCTTTTCTTTCGGCGGGGATCGACAGCAGCACTGTGGTATCGCTGATGCAGTCACTGTCTGCAAGACCTGTCAGGAGCTTCACCATTGGCATGTGGGATGAGAGATTTAATGAGGCTGATGTGGCAGGGAAGATTGCGGCTCATCTGGGGACCGATCATACGGAGCTTTATATTACGGAGAAGGATGCCCGCAGCGTGATCCCGGGGCTGGCGGAAATGTTCGGAGAACCCTTTGCGGATTCTTCGCAGATTCCCACATATCTGGTAAGCAGGATGACGAGAGAGCATGTGACGGTATCCTTAAGCGGAGATGGCGGGGACGAACTGTTCTGCGGTTATAACAGCTATGCTTCCGTGGATCGGGTCTGGAACAAGGCAAGACAGATTCCGTTCTGGATCCGCAGACCGGCAGGGGCTGTCCTGGAGACAGCCGGCAGGCGAAGGCGGGGATCGATGATGGTCATGGCCAGACTTCTGGGTGCACGCGGTATTGAGGATACGTATCTGCGCTCTGAGATCGGGGAGGGATTCCGGATCGTCAGACAGGACCGCGCCGGGGATAAACAAGATTCGGTCATGGATACCTATCCGGCGGGACTGCTCAGAGAACCGCGGCATAACCTGATGCTGATGGATCTGCTCATGTATCACCCGGATGATATTCTGAATAAGGTGGACAGGAGTGCGATGGCGGTCTCCCTGGAGACCAGGGTGCCCATGTTGGATAAGGATGTGGTGGAGTTTGCGTGGACACTGCCCCTTACTTACTGTGTCGGAAGCTGTACGAAGAAGATCCTGCGGGATATTTTGTATCAATATGTGCCGCGGGAACTGATGGAGCGTCCGAAGAAGGGATTTTCTATTCCGCTGCAGAAATGGCTCAGGGAGCCGGAGCTTCGGGAATGGGCGGAAAGCCTGATCGACCGGGCGGTGTTGGACAGCCAGGGAATTCTGGATACGGCGGTAGTGTGGAGGATCTGGCAGGACTATATTGAGAGGGACATCTGGCGCGTGCAGATCTGGTATATTCTGATGTTTCAGGAGTGGATGACCTACAGAACGAGACTGTGTCGTTAAAACGATCCGCCACAGGCAAAATCCCTCAGGAGGGAGTTCTTTTACGGAAAGGATATTGATACGAGCATGAGGATAATAGAAGGTTACCATCCGCAGATCAGGGAAGAAGAACAGACGGACCTGCTCTCTGTCATTGTGACTGCCTACAATATAGGCGGTTATATCGAGCGGGGAGTGAAGTCCGTGTGCGCGCAGACTTACCGCAATCTGGAGATCATCGTGGTGGACGACGGTTCGACGGATGATACGGGCGCTCTCTGTGAGAAACTGGCTCTGGAGGATAGCAGAATACGGGTGCTCCACAAGGAGAACGGCGGCCCTTCAGAGGCGAGAAATGCGGGAATTGCGATTGCTGCCGGCAGTTATATCGGTTTCGTAGATGGGGACGACTGGACCGATCCGGATATGTATGAACGGATGCTTGGGGCTATGAGGGAGCAGGCGGCAGATATCGGAATATGCAGATACCGGCAGGTGCATAGGACATATACGGTAGATGAGTCGCGTGACAGAGTGGTCGTGTTCCGGGGACAGGAGACGCTGCAGCAGTATGTGCAGGAGACAAGAGAATATGCGATCCAGAATGCGGCCTGGAATAAACTATATAAGCGGGAGATCCTTACAGGGATCGACTTTCCGACAGGGAGATGGTATGAAGATATCATGTTTACCACGAGGGTCCTTGGCCGCTCGGAATGCTGTGTTTACCTTGACATGGCCTGTTATAACTATATAATAGACAGAGAAGGAAGCATCATGAATGAACAGATCAATGCTCGTACATTCACGGATCAGATCCCTGCCTATTACGAGAAGACGGCCTTTTTAAGAGAGCTGGGCAGACAGGATCTGGCCGACTTGCATAACTATTTCTTCTATAAAAGACTGCTTCTTTTCTACGAGCAGCTGGAGGAGTCGGATCATCCGCACCGGGAAGAATATATGGCCAGACTTCTGCAGATCATACGGCAGGACAACGCCTGTTATGCGGCGGCGTTCGGACGGCCGGAAGCGGATCCGCGTGACTGGAGGCGGATGAAACTTTTCCTGAGATCTCCCGCGTGGTACAGCCGCAGGATGCGTCTGGAGAAGCGAGTGATCATCCCACTGAAGGTGAAGATCAAGAAACTGAAAAAGAGATTGATTTAAAGGAAATATGGTTATCATACAGCTTGCGGGCGGGCTGGGCAATCAGATGTTCCAGTATGCCCTATATTTACAACTGAAAAGTCTTGGCAAGGAAGTCAGGATCGATGATGTGTCTGGTTTTGTGGAGGATAGACAGCGGGTTTATGCACTGGCTCCTTTTGGCGCGGCATATGAGCGGGCGGATAAGAAGGAGCTGCGCAGGATGCTGGATTCCTCCCCGTTTTTGCATGCCAAAATACGAAGGAAGCTGTGCGGCAGGAAGAAGAAGTCTTATTTTGAGGAAGATAAGCGCTACAGGCCGCAGATCTTGGATTGGGACGACATCTATCTGGAAGGCTACTGGCAGACGGAGAAATATTTCCGGACGGCGGCCGGGCAGGTCAGGGAGATGTTCGACACGGACAAGCTTGTCACCTATATCACAACACGGACTTCAGGCGGCCAGGCCCTGCAGGAATGGCTGTCTAAGGTCGCAGCCACGGAGTCGGTCAGTGTGCATATGCGGAGAGGGGATTATCTTCTGCCTGTGAACCGGCAGCTGTTTGGCGATATCTGCACGGAAGAATATTACTGTGCGGCAATGGAACGGATGCTCGATATGTATCCCGGATGTGTGTTCTACCTGTTCACCAATGACAAAGAGTGGGCCAGAAACTGGGTAGCAGACAGGCAGGTCGTATCTGCCGCCGGGAAGGGAATGACAAAGCCGCAGGAGTGGGAGAACGCCGGAGACCGGGAGACGGAAGCGCCGGCAGGAAACGTACGGACAGGACCGATCGAGATCGTGGACCTGGGAGCGTTTTCGGACCAGGGTATGGATCTGGATTATGCGGAATTCGCATTGATGAGCAAGTGCAGGCATAATATTCTGGCTAACAGCAGCTTCAGCTGGTGGGCTTCCTATTTAAATCAGAATCCCCATAAGACGGTGCTGGCGCCGGACAGGTGGCTGAATGGATGGGACTGCCAGGATATCTACAGAGAAGATATGCAGAGAATAAAAGGGCACGCTTGACAGCAGTCTGGCGGGGACATAGAACCGATGCGTTATACTGACGGGTGGAAATACCGCCGGGCAGGAAGGAAGGGAAAGAAACCGGATGGGTAGAAATGCGGTAGAAGAGATAAAAGAAAAAAAGGTCACTTTGCTTCACAAGGTGGGTTATCTTTTTGACAGGAAGCAGAAGAAGCAGATCCTGGGGCTGGCAGTGCTCATTCTGATCGGCGGACTGCTGGAAACAATGGGCGTGTCGCTGCTGCTCCCGGTAGTGCAGGCGATCATGGATCCGGAAGCGATTATGGAGAATGAGCTGGTAGGTGCCGTGGCAGATCTGCTGCAGATCGAGACGAGCAGGCAGCTGATCATACTTATGCTTGGTTCGCTGATCGCCCTGTACGTGATCAAGAATACGTATCTGCTTTTTCTGACTTATGTGCAGAATACTTTCGTGACGCGCAACCGTAACCGGATGATCAGCCGCGTCATGCGGGAATTCCTGAGCAGGCCTTATGAAGAGTATTTGGGTGCGGATATTCCCACCGTGTTCCGGCTGACAGACAGCGATATTCCCAATGCCTTCCAGCTAATCCTGGTATTGATCCAGATGGTGACGGAGATCGTGGTGGCGGTGTCGCTGTGCATTGTGCTGGTGGTGGTGAGTCCTGTCATGTCCTTCTTTATCCTGTGCATTTTTCTTGGCATGACGTTGATGATCACGAAAGTCTTAAAGCCCAGGTTGAACGCCATTGGCCATAAGAACCAGATGATTCAGTCACGAATTGCCAAATGGAGGATCCAGTCCATTTATGGACTGAAAGACGTAAAGGTGCTGCATCGGGAAGAATTTTTCGTGCGCAATTATTATGAAAGCGGAGCCATCGGTGCAGATGTGGCCAGGAATTATGCGGTGTTTAACAACCTGCCCCGGCTGCTGATCGAGACGATCTTCATGGCGGCGATGCTTCTTTTTATCATGCTCTATATGCTGCGGGGCGGTAATATCGGTATCCTGATTCCGCAGCTGTCGGCCTTTGCGGTGGCGGCAATGCGCGTGATGCCGGGGACGAACCGTATCAACACGTATCTGTCCGAGATTGCCTACGCGCAGCCATGTCTGGACTATCTGTATGAGAATCTGACTTCTAATATGAAGGCGGATGTCAACGGCAGTGTGACCGGGCTGACCGAAGCGGCACAGCCTGAATTGCAGTCGACAAAACTGCAGGATAAGATCGTGCTGGATCATATTACGTATGCATATCCGAATACGGAGAAAAATATATTTACGGATGCTCATATGGAGGTGAAGAAGGGGCAGTCGGTCGGCATTATGGGGCCTTCCGGCGCAGGAAAATCAACGATCGTGGATATTCTGCTGGGCCTTTTGCATGTGCAGGAAGGGTCTATCACCTGCGACGGTGTCAACATATTTGACAATTACGGGGACTGGCTTTCCAAGATTGGCTATATTCCGCAGTCCATCTATCTGATCGACGAATCCATACGGGACAACATTGCCTTCGGGATCGACGCGGACCGGATCGATGACAAGAGGATCTGGGATGTGCTGGAGGAAGCACAGCTGAAAGAGTTCGTGAAAGAGCTTCCTGAAGGACTGGATACTACCATAGGTGACAGGGGTGTCAGAATATCCGGCGGACAAAGGCAGCGGTTGGGCATTGCCAGAGCACTCTACCATGATCCGGAGATTCTGGTATTTGATGAGGCGACTTCGGCGCTTGACAGCGATACGGAGAAGGCGGTCATGGATGCCATCAACAGCTTCCATGGCCGGAAGACTATGGTGATCATAGCGCATCGTCTCAATACCATCGCCAAGTGCGATGTGATCTACAAGGTAGACGGGGAGAAGATCGTGGAGACAACACTGTAGGTATAGACGGGGCAAAGCAAGAGCGGCAAGATGTCAGACTTGCTGGAGTGGATGGCACAAAACAATCCGTATGATATCTTTTGCCGCAGACATCATGAGATGAGAGTGCAAGGACGGAAGGGACCGGGAAATTATGATCGGAACAGAATTCATCGACGGACAGGGGCTGGGCAATCAGTTATTCTGTTATGTGACGGCCAGAGCGATCGCGCTCGAGAACGGCTACGAGTTCGGCACTGCCGGACAGGAACGTTTTGCGGTAAACATACACAGTGACAGGGGTATGTATTTCATGGATGTAGATCTGGGGAAATCCATATCGCAGGAAGAAAAGAAGAAGTATCAAGTCTACCACGATGTGGAGACCAGACTGTATATCGGGAATTCCAGACACGATCTGACGCACGGATGTTATGTGGCGGGCGCCGATCCTGCTATCCATGATGTGCAGGACAATACGCTGCTCTATGGCAACATGCAGGACGAGTCCTACTTTATAAGATACCTGCCGCAGGTCAGGCAGTGGCTTAAGGTAAAGCCGGAATACGATTCCTACGAATACAGCAGAGAAAATCTGTGTATCATCAACATGCGGGGCGGGGAGTATACGGGAAGCCCGGAACTTCTGATCCATAAGAAATACTGGCTCCAGGGCATGTCGGAGATGAAGAAGATACGTCCGGATATGGAATTTATGATCGTCACCGATGATGTGAAGACGGCGAACAGGATGCTGCCGGGGATCGAAGCCCATCATTTCGACATCGGCAAGGACTATGTGACGCTCAAAAACGCCCACTATCTGCTGTTGTCCAACTCTTCCTTTGCCTGTCTGCCGGCACATACAAGCGAGACATTGAAATTCGCCATTGCACCGAAATACTGGGCGCGCCACAATGTATCCGACGGTTACTGGGCGTCGGAGCAGAATATCTACAGCCTGTTCCATTATATGGACAGGCAGGGCAGGATGTTTACCGCCGAGGAATGCAGACAGGAACTGGAAGCGTATAAGAAACGCTCATCCAAGTATACGCGGATCAATGTCAGGCTGACAGGGGCTGCATTGATGGGCGCAAAGCTGAGGGCTTGGTACATCTATAAGAAGGCGTACCTGTGTAAGCTTGGCAGGGGTGTTATGAGAAGATTGAAGATAAACTAGAGGATGTCGTATCATATGAGCAGCACGGACAAGAAAAAAGAACAGAATATGGGCAGAATGGCGGTGTTTGCAGGATTGTTGTTGTTGCTGTCCCTGGTTCCGCTGTTATGGCTGGGCAGATATAATGTAATGTGTATTGACGATTACGACTATGGCAGGAAGGTACATGATACATGGCTGGCAACAGGTTCACTGGGGCAGTCGGTCATGACCGCGTGGAAGCAGAACATGGAATTCTACCGGGATTGGCAGGGCACGTATACTTCCTGTTTTCTGATGGCTATGTGCCCGATGAATTTTCATTACGGGATTGCCTTTGTCGTTCCGGTCCTGATGATCGGTATGTTTGCCACGGCCGTCTTTGTGCTGGGCAGACATATCCTGCGCAGTTGGTTGGGAGCGGATGGCACCGGCAGCTGCTTTGTCATGTTTATGCTGCTCTTTATGTTCTATCAGGTCTTAGAGGCTCCGTTTGAAGGGATTTACTGGTATAACGGCGCGACGCACTATATTTTGATGGAAGCGGTCTGGTTCTTTGCACTGGCGGCGGCATCCGCCGGCCTATGGACACAGAAAAGAGCAAAAGCCGCATTCTTCTGTGCCGTGGCATCCATCCTTTCGGTGATCGTGGGCGGTGGCAATCTGGTGACCGGCCTGCAGGCCGAGATCGTGATGGCGCTGCTTGTCCTCTATGCTGCAGTGGTCAACCGCAGGAAGCTTTTGTATGTGGCGGTGCCTTTTATTACGGGTAGTATAGGATTTCTGTTCAACGTGATGGCGCCCGGAAATGTGCGCCGGAGCAGTCTGGATACGGATGAAGGATATTCGGCGGTACTGTCTATTGTATTGTCCTTCTATCACGCAGTGCCGTTTATGATCCGCTGGACAACCCCTTTTGTGATCCTCGTCTGGCTGCTGCTGCTGCCGGTTCTGTGGAGACTTGCCAAGCATTCAGATAAGACTTTCCGGCACCCTGTCTGGGTGACCCTGGGCGCATTTAGTGTGCTTTCCGCGATGTTTACGCCTACACTTTACGCGGTAGGCATGGTGGGCCTTTCGCGAGTGGACAACATTATTCAGATGGTATATTATCTGAGTATATTCCTGGTGACGACCTACTGGCTTGGATACTTTTCCCACCAGAACAAGACTGAAGCCACGGCTGCGGATCTGCGGGAAGGAGAAGACAGGACACGGCCCGTCTGCACGGAGCAGATGAAAGCGGGAGAGCTCTTTGGCCGCTTCCTGGAAAAGGCGGGCGGGAGAATGACGGCGGTATTTCTTGTGCTGACTCTGGTCGTATGGGTAGGCACGGCGGATAAGAACACTTATACGAGTGTGTCCGCACTTCGTTCTCTGGTGAATGGGGATGCACAGACATTCTACGAGGAAGCCATGGAACGGCATGATAGCTATGTTGACGATACAATTACAGATGTTATTGTAAAGCCGTATTCTGCCAGACCGGCCCTTTTTGATTTCGAGGATCTGGGAGAGGATGCGGGAAACTGGCTCAATCTTGCGGTCACGCAGTATTATCATAAGGACAGCGTGAGAGTTGAAGAGGAGTAACGGAGGATACTATGTCCGATAAATTAAGATTGCCAAACGTCACGCTGGCGGCGATGACCAGTGTAGATCTATATGAGACCATCAAGGCAATGGAATACAGTATGAGACAGATTGAATTCGGCGATGTAGTGCTCATCACACACAGAAAACCCTTGATGCTGCCGAATAGCATACGTTATTCTCACACATCAAAATTAGACAACATTGACAAATTTAACTACAAGATGGTGTATGAGCTTGGAGAGCATATTCATACAGACTATATGTTGTTAGTGCATGCGGACGGGTTTGTCGTGCATCCGGAGAGTTGGCGGGATGAATTTCTGGACTATGACTATATCGGTTCGCCGTGGCCGCTTCCCCAAAATCCGTATTCTTACCGGGATGCCAAAGGGCAGATCTGCCGTGTAGGCAACAGTGTTTCGATCCGCAGCAAGCGGCTGCTGGATTTTCCGAAACAGGCACATTTGAAATGGGAGAAGTCGGTGGACGGAGACTATAATGAAGACACGTTTCTGTGCTGTAAGAATAAAAATGTGATTGAGGATGCGGGTATGCGGTTTGCACCGATCGAGGTGGCCAAATACTTCGGACATGAACACATGATCCCGGAGATCATGGACGTGGAGGCACCCTTTCTGTTCCACAAATGGCGCGGCAGGAACGAACAGTATCCCCGGTTTGTGAATCCGTGGAAGGTAAGATGGCAGAAGTTGAAGGACCTGATCAGGCCGCTGTTATTCTGGCGCCGGATGCGGAGAGGATAGGAGAAAGGCGCTTTTTTGTATCATAGGAAAGTGCGTCCTATGATACAAAACCGGATGCGCAGCTACGCGCGCGGAACAAAAGCTGCGCTTGCCATGGAAATTAGAACGCGAGGGTGTGCGAAGCACACTTTTGTTCCGAAGCCCGTGTGCAGGGAACAGGGCGCGGCACAAACTCCTTGATCGCAGCGCAGAATTTGAAATTCTGCACGCGTTCCTCAGCAAAAAACGCTTCGGAATGGAGGAAACTATAGGATATGATTTATGATTGTATTCCCTTTTTTAACGAACTGGATATCTTAAAGCTGAGAATGCAGATCCTGTCGCCTTATGTGGACAAATTCGTGTTGGAGGAGTCGACGGTTACCTTTTCCGGGAAACCGAAGGAAATGCTCTTTGCGAAGAACCGGGAAATGTTCCGGGAGTTTGAGGACAAGATCGTCTATATTGCGGTGGATAATTCGCCCATGAGCGGCGTGACGACTCACGAGCGGGATAAATTTCAGAAGAACCAGCTGATCCGCGGCCTGCAGGCCTGCAGGCCTGACGATATCGTGATCTTCAGCGATGTGGACGAGATTCCGAAACCGGAGACGCTGCAGAAAATCCTGCGGGAATTTGATCCGCATAAGATCTATCATCTGGCACAGAGAATGTTCTACTGTTTCCTGGATATGGAGGAGGTTTCGGGGAATCTGCTGTCTATTACCGGGGAATTTCCGGGGATCAAACAGAAACAGTGGCTGGGTACGAAGATCTGCAGTTTTGCCAATCTGCCTGAAGAAGGCATTGTGTATTTGCGGGAGGTATCCCCTGGAGATAGGCGCAGCGTGCGGGTGGCCGACGGCGGCTGGCATTTCGGCTATATGGGCGGTGACAGGGATGTGGCGAAGCGGATCGGTGATAAGGTACAGGCGGCAGCCCATCAGGAGTACAATAAATCTCGCTATCTGAACGAGGCGGTGGACAGGCTGCTGTGCGGTGAGGATATATTCGGGCGTAACGCCCGGTTCGTGCGGGTTCCCATTGACGAAAGCTACCCCGCCTATCTTAGAGAGCATCAGGAAGAGTATGCTTTCCTGATCGCGCCTAAAGTGAGTCAGGCGGGAATCTTATGCAAGAAGGTGAAGCTTACTTGTATGCAGGGGCTGCGTAAGCTCCACGGCGCGGCGGCACGTTTGCGCAGGGGGTGAAGCGCTTCGGAATGGAGGTAAAGATGGAATTGTACCGCAGAGTTAAAGATGGCAAAGTACCCTGGTATCTTTTCTATATCGGGCTGACCATTGAACTTCTTATCGTTATCGTTGACAAAAGCAGTTATACCAATCCGATAGAGGGCAGGCTGTTCCAACTCACGTTTCTGCTCTTTTTCCTGAAGCTGGTGCTGACGGACTACAGCAAGAAGGAATGGGGTATGATCCTGGCACTGGGGGCGGTAGCCGTTTTGTCATACAAGGTGACAGGGGCCAATGACCTGATCCGCGTGGTGGTTTTCGTGGCAGCATGCAAGAATATATCGCTCAGGCAGATGATGAAATATGCTTTCTATGTGACACTAGCAGGATGTATGGTCATTGTCATGTTGGCTGTGACCGGTATATACGGTGACATCAGCCTGACGCAGGCCTATGGCAGGCAGGATATGGGGAGCACAGTCTATAGCGGTGTAGAGGCAGCCAGGGAAACGAGATATACGCTGGGAATGGGACACCCCAACGCTTTATCCTGTATGTTCCTGATGCTGATCGTGATGGGCGTTTATGTGTGGTCTGCGAAGCTAAAGTGGTATCTGTATCTGTTTCTGATGCTGTTGAACGTGGGTGTGTATTGGATTACCGGTTCCAAGACGAGTATGCTGATCACGACGGCTTTTCTGGCAGGAGCGTGCCTGCTGCATTATTGCAGATTTCTGCAGAAAAATATGCTGGTCTATCTGGGCGGCCTGCTTGTCTTCATCGTGTGTATCGCATTTTCCGTGGACGCCGCAGCGTGTGCCCAGCGGGTGAGAGATGTTCAGTGGAATGAATTTTATTACGGCCAACCGATGGATAATGCACATATCACTACTCTGAGCAAGATTGACAGGAAACTCAGCGGCAGGGTCGTGTCGCTGGCCGGCACAACGGACAAGGAAGGGATGATCCATACCTGGTCAGTCTTCTCGGAGCCGGACAATATGGGCTATTACTTTGACATGGGCTGGGTGAAGCTTTTCTACCGCTACGGTATCGTTCCCGGCATATTATATCTTATGGTGCAGCTCGTATTCCTGTGGAAACTATATAAACAGAGAGATGCCTGCGGCTTGCTCGTGTTTACGATATTGACAATTTATACGGTGGTGGAGGCACATTTGATCTCCGTGTATATCGGCAGGAATTTTATGCTTATGATGATGGGATACTATCTTTTACCGACGGCGGTCACGGGAGAGCCGAAGGCTCGGAGTGAGCGACTTTCATAGCAAGGATGCGCAAATGGCGGCTGAGTGGCCGGGCAAGCGGCGGCGCACAGTCTGAGAATAAATAACGCTCGTAATGGAATCTTTGTGAAATGGAAACGGAGTATTGCCCCCGAATGGCTGCCGTGAGAGGACTTGAACCGCGGATAGCAATAGAAGAGGTTGCAGATGGAGAAGAAGATTGCTCTTAAAATGATATGGAAAACAGGATTGACCTTGCTGTCAGGGGGAGCGGCAGGGCTTCTGCTTTTACTGCTTGTCTATCTGATTCCCACGGAGCCGATGATAAGAAATGCCCGGTCATCCGTTGACATTTTCAGGGAGGAAGGAGCCTCTGCCCAGGTCACGCATGGCTATGCATCCACTACACTGGACAACTATACGGATGCGTGGATGCTGCGCAATGCATTTTACAATGGAGAAGAGTCTGCATGGCAGAAATGCCTGCATGTTTACTATTACGGATATATGGATGGGCAGATAGACGGCGTATGTGAGAGTATGATTGCCTGGCTGGAAGGCAAAGAAGGATACGAAAGACTGTCCTATGCAAGGTATTGGCACGGCTATCTGACAGTGTTGAAACCGTTGTTGTATTTTTTTGATTATGGGGATATCAGAGGAATCTTAAAGTTTATCGAACTGGCAATATTTGCCTGTCTGTGTGTCTTGCTGGAAAGAAGACATATGACGGGGGTCATACCGATGCTGGTGGCAGCCATGATATGTGTGGAATTTCATGTCATTGGTATGTCGATGCAGTTTTCCTGGGTTTTCATCATTGCCGGATTGGCCTGCATCGCTATTTTGAAGTGGTATCCGAAGAGCGGAGAAGCGCCGGAGACAGGGCTGTTTTTTCTGGGGATCGGAATGCTTACCAGTTATTTTGACTTCTTGACTTATCCGGTCTTTACGCTGGGTATTCCGCTGCTGCTGTTGACGCTGTGTATGAGAACTTCCGGGAAGGCAGGGCGCATCCTGCATCTTCCCTGTATGGCAGTGAAGCATTCCATATTCTGGGCCATCGGTTATGCAGGCATGTGGGCACAGAAGTGGATACTTTATACGATCTTTACCGGGGATGATCTGATTGCCGACGGTATCCGGTCGGTTTTGCTGCGTTCGGGCAGGGATGTTATGGGAGAGCAGAGAGGGTATTTGGCTGCAGTGGGTAAAAATATTGCAGTTATGAGCAAATATCCGTATCTGTTGGTCTGTGCGGCGGCAGTTGTGGTATTATTTGTTATGAGAAAGAAGGCGGAACGGTCATCGTTTTCCGCAGGCGCTTTCGTTGCTTACCTGTATATTGCCGCATTGCCGTTTGGTTGGTATATGATCAGCGTCAATCATTCGTATATTCATTCCTTTATGACATACAGGGGGCTGGGCGTTACTGTTTTTGCAATGCTTGCTGTGGTTTCAGAATTGCTGAATAGAAAGAGATCAGGGTGTAGTGATGGGAAATGACAGGCCAAAAGTGCTGATGGTCGGTCCGGACAGGAGTGTCCGCGGCGGCGTATCGGGGATGGTTAATAATTATTTTGATGCCGGGCTGGACCGGATGCTGGACTTATGCTATATCGGTACGATGGTGGATGGGTCCAAGTGTAGAAAGTTGCAGCAGGCCGTCAAGGCATATATGCGTTTTCTGGTAAAGCTGCCGCGTTATGATATCGTGCATGTCAATATGGCGTCTGATTCCAGCTATTACCGCAAGGCACTGTTTGTGCAGACGGCCAGGATATATCATAAGAAGATCGTGATCCATCAGCACGGTGGAAGTTTTCAGGAATTTTATCATCAGGAACTGAGCGAAAGAGGCAGAAGGAGAGCCAGGAGAGTGTTGTCCATGGGAGATGCTTTTCTGGTGCTTGGTACGGAGTGGAAGAAATTCTTCGGCCCTCTGATCGGTGAGGAGCGGATCACCGTACTGCCTAATGCAGTCCGCATTCCGAAGAAGACAGAGAAACAATATGGTACCCATAGAATCTTATTTCTTGGAAGACTATGTAAGGCAAAGGGAATCGGAGAACTGTTCGGCGCGGTCAGGCAGCTTCGGGAGAAATATCCCGGCGTGCATTTGTATCTGGCAGGCGTGTGGGAAGAGGAAGAATTGGCCGGTCAGATGCGGATGCCGGAAGGATGTGTCACCGAGACCGGATGGATCGGCGGCGACCAGAAACAGAGATACCTGCAGGAATGTGATATTTTTGTATTGCCGTCTTATTTTGAAGGGCAGCCGGTATCCGTATTGGAAGCCATGGCAAATGGCTGCGGGGTCGTGGCATCCAGGGTGGGGGATATTCCGGATATGATCGTAGACGGGAAAACAGGATTTCTGTGCAGGCCGCAGGATACGGAGAACCTGCGGGAGAAACTGGACAGGCTGCTGGCGGATCCGGTGCTGTGCAGGACACTTGGTGAAAATGCCCGCAGAAAGGCAGAGGAAGAGTTTTCCATTGAAAGTAATATAGAGCAGCTGCTTAAGATCTATAGAGGGCTTGCAGGCGGCGGAAAATGAATCGGTCTTGAAAAGTGTCCGAAAAAATGCTATTCTAATCAGATGTATCGCATATTTCTGTTTTGTAGGACGATGGTCAGGCAGGACAGCCGGGCACTGCAGAGCAGATCATATTTCGGGAGAGCACTATGGAATCGCACAATAAGATAAAGAAGATCGTTTGGACTGTTTTTTGCAGCATTTCAACCTTTCTTTTGACAGGAACGATCTGGATCCGCAGGACATATGGAGTCCTGGCGCTGGCAATGGTAAGTGAATCGTTTAGAGGCGGTCTGAAGAACAAGAGGATACTGTTCGTCAAATATGTTATAGTTCCTACGCTCGTTGTATTCCTTGTTTCTTTGATCGTGAACAGATGGCTGAAGGGATCGCACAGACGGGGTCTGACTTATGTGATGGGAGGTCTTATGGCGGTGAGCATCGGTGCTGTCATGATCGGCCTTGATGTCGGGGCCTACATAAGCCGCCAGTATGGACTGAGCCGGCAGCACTGGTATGACAGTGATGATTTGGTGATGCATTGGTGATGCATGCACTGGGAAGTATTGACGGTATTCCCAATACGAATTCCAGGGAGGCGCTGGAGAACAGCTACCAGCAGGGAAACAGACTGCTGGAGTGCGATATGATCATGACATCGGACTGGGAGCTTGTGGCCTGCCATGACTGGGTATTCTGGAATCGAAATACAGAAGTCGAAAAACCGAGTGGGAGGGGGCAAAATGAGATTTACATACCAACCCTGGAAGTTTTTATGGAACACAAATTCCTGGGGAAGTATACACCGCTTTCTTTTGCAGATCTGGCTCTGTTTCTCAAGGAGCATCCTGACGCCTATGTCATTACGGACACGAAGTATGTTGAACCGGAGGAGATCAAAGTCGGTTTCCAGGAACTTGTAGATGTGATCAGAGAGAACGACTGTGAGGAAGTTCTCGACCGTTTTATCGTACAGATTTATCGCGGCTATATGCACGGTCTTATAGAGCAGATTTATCCGTTTGATAATTATATCTTCACCTTATACAAAGAGAAATATGACGGTGATGAGGAGAAAATGGAGGAATACGCCAAGTTCTGTATGCTCTATGGTGTCGATGTGATCACAATGGAAGCAAAATACTACCACGATGAACTGCTGGATATCTGTAACCGGTATGGATTGCGGCTGTTCGTCCATACGGTAAACGACCCGGAAGAAATTGCGGCATTCCGCGAAAAGGGCGTCGGCGTATATACTGACAATGTAGAGAGATAATCTTAACAGATAGAGTCTGTCTGCTGTCAAAAGACAGGCAGGAACAGATATGGGGGCAGGCATGGACAGGAATGAGCCGTTAGTCAGTGTGATCGTACCGGTTTACAATGGACAGGAGTATTTGGAGAATTGTATCAGGAGCATTCAGGAGCAGACATACGGCAATCTGGAGATCCTTATTGTCAATGACGGCTCCACGGATGCGACCGGTTCGGTGTGCGACAAACTTGCAGGAATGTACGATAATGTACGAGTTCTGACACTGGGGGACGAAGGGGTATCTGCCGGGAGAAATGCCGGGATAGAAGCAGCGAAAGGGGAGCTAATCACTTTCGTGGACGCGGATGACAGACTGCGGCCTGATATGCTGAGGACCCTGTATGAATGTATGACAAAAACAGGCAGTGAAGTAGCCGGATGCCGGTTCTTTTCCTGGAGAAATGAAGAGGACTGGGAGCAGGCGCTTGCTGTGGAAACGGTTTCGGACCGGATAGAATGTTATGAACCGCACCGGTATCTGCGTGATGCGCTCCTGCAGGGCAACAGTCGCTGCTGGAGTAAGCTGTACCGGAGGAAGATCTTAGAGAAGGTGCAGTTTCGGGAGAAACTGACGATTGGGGAGGATCTGCTTTTTCTGGTGAATATGCTTCCCTACGCGGTACGGATCGCAGAGACGGACTATCCCGGGTACGGATATTTTCAGAATCCGGGGGGAGCGATCAACCGGGAGTTTACACCAGGATATATGGATCAGGTGAATTGCTGGCAGCTTGTGAGAGAGGCGGTCAGGCGGATGGATCAAAGCCTGGACGCGCAGGTATGTACCCATTATGCGATGGGCATCATGCTCACCGCCGGTAAACTTGCCAGACTTAAGGCAGATAAACGGCGGGCATATCAGGCATATATCGACATATGCCATGAGCGGCTGCGGGAAGTGCTGCGGGTGCCCGGTGTCTATGGCAGACTGTCTGCCGGTTATAAGGTGAAAACAAGGATGTTCCTGCTGTGGCCGGGACTGTATCTGTATCTGTACCACATGCATAAGGAGAGGCTATGATCATTGTCAGGGCAATGGGCGGGCTGGGCAATCAATTGCAGCAGTACGCGCTGTACAGGAAATTGGAAGCGACAGGAAAAGACGCCAGATTGGATATCTCATGGTTCCGGAATGAAGCGTTTCGGGCCGGGATGGCGGCGGAAAGAGACTTGGAGCTGCAAGAACTGCGGCTGCCGCCCTATAAAGCTGCGACCGAGGAAGAAATACGCACTGTCCTTGGAAGGCTGTGGGAGGAGAAGGAGAAGACAACAGGGAAGATTGGAAGGAAACTGCATCTTCTTAAGAATCCTGCCTTCGAGGAAAACGGATTGTACCATGAAGAAGTCTTGTCCATGGATGATAAATATTTAGTTGGATATTGGGCCTGCGAGAAATATTATGCGGATATTCTGGAAGTTTTGCGGCGGGATATCTCTTTTCCGCCGGCCGGTGATAACAGACTGCAGGAGAGAAATGAAGAGACGATCCGGTTGATGGAGGGGGCACAGTCAGTTAGTGTGCATATCCGCAGAGGAGATTATCTGGACGATGTCAATAAGTCTCTTTTCGGTGGGATCTGTACGGAAGCTTATTATCAGGCAGCGATCGCGTATATGCAAGAAAGATTGCCGGATGTGAGATTTTTCCTGTTTTCGGATGATATCCCTTATGTGAGGGAACAGTATCAGGGAGAGCAATACCAGATCATTGACTGGAACCAGGGCAGGGATAGTTTCTATGATATGATGCTGATGAGCCGCTGCAGACACAATATCTGCGCGAACAGCACTTTCAGCTTCTGGGGGGCGAGGTTGAATCCTCACAAAGATAAGATCATGATACGTCCTTCCATACACAAGAATACGCAGACTTGCGTACCGGAACAGATGAAGGAATTATGGAAGGGATGGGTGCTGATCACACCCCAGGGTAAACTTGTATAGAGCTGAGATCCGGTATGGCAAGATCATGGAGGTTAGAGCGGAATCATGCAGAAAATAAAGTATAAGATCAGTGTGATCGTTCCGGTCTATAATAAAGAGAAATATCTGGAGCAGTGCATTGACAGCATTCTGGCACAGACTTATACGGAACTGGAGTTATTGCTCATAGACGATGAGTCTACGGACTCCAGTGGGAGAATATGTGACCGGTATGGAAAGAAAGACAGGCGCGTCAAGGTGATCCATCAGAAAAACGGCGGGCCTACGGCGGCAGCCGTGGCCGGATTGCGGGCAGCGACAGGAGACTACTGCGCGTTTGTGGACAGCGATGATTATGTCAGTGAGGACATGCTGCAAAAGATGGCAGGATGTCTGACCGGGTGTAAGGGTGAGGTGGTCTGCTGCAATCATGTGCTTGAGAAGCGCAAGGAGACGGTTCCTGTCATACTGCCTTTGAAGCCTGGTGTATATGAGGGTGCAAGGCTGGAAGAAGAGATCAAGGACAAGCTGCTTGGCCAGGAGAACAGGATCATTTCCATGTCACGGTGCATGAAACTTTGCGAGAGGTCGATCTTTGAAGGAAATGAGAAGTATTATGATATGAAGATCCGCATGGGGGATGATTTTAACCTGATCTATCCTGCGTTGCTGGCGGCCCGCCGGATCGTCATCATGGAGAACGCATTGTTCTATCATTACCGCTACGTAGAAGACTCTATTGTACACAGATACGATCCGGGCACTGCTGACAGTATTGAGAGATGGTATCGGTCTGCCAGACAGGTGGTGGCAGACAGACAGGTCCCGGAGGGTGAGAGAAAACTGAACCGGGAATACTGTTATATGATGATGTATGTCATGAAGAATGAGCTGCGTAATCCGGATCGGGATTATGTGCGGAAGATACAGGCTGTATTTCTGGATGAGGAAGTAAGGCAAAGGATTCTGCATACGCCTCTGTCAGTCAAGAGCAGGGCAAATGCATTGTTGTACCTTGGTATGCAGTATCCCAACAAAGCGCTGCTGTATATTTTGCGGACGGTTATGATGCACTATGACAGGATGGGGAGAAAATAGGGTAAACTTGAAACAGAGACAAGAGAAAGGGTATGGCCGGTAAACATGAATGATCGGATTGTTATGTACTTGCATGGAGGCAGTGGAAATCATGGTTGTGAGGCGATCGTGAACAGTACCTGCCATATGATAGAAGATATTCCCAAGCTCCTCGTGACAAACAGCGAGAAGGAAGACAGATTTTATTCCCTGGAGCCTCTGTGTGATATTTTGCAGGAACGGAAGATCGCGGAGCACTTTTTTGCGCATGTCTGGTATTATGCATGGCGTGCGGTGTTTCATGATCCGGAATCTTTTATGCGATACCGTTTCCGGGATGTCCTTGGAAAAAACCGGGCGCCGCTATATCTCTCGATAGGCGGCGACATGTACTGCTATGAATTGTCCAGGAAGGAAGCGGTCACAGCCAACAGCACTTTCGTCAGAGCCGGGGCCAGGACGATTCTTTGGGGGTGCTCTTTGGAGCCGGAGCTGTTGGAAGATCAGACCGTTGTAGATGATATGAAGCGGTATACATTGATCACACCCAGAGAGTCTATCACGGCGGAAGCTCTGCACCGAGCAGGCGTGGTCGAGAATGTAAAGCTTTTTCCGGATCCGGCGTTTACCTTAGAGCCGGAGAAGACGGAACTGCCTACAGGGTTTCAGCCGGGGAAGACGATCGGGATCAATGTCAGTCCGATGATCGTCAGGCATGAGCAAACGGCAGGTATCACACTTGCCAATTACCGCAAACTGATCGATCATATCCTGGAGACGACAGACGACACTGTGGCATTGATTCCGCATGTTATGTGGAATTATAATGATGACAGGCTGACATTGCAGGAGCTTTACCGGGGATTTGAGGCCAATGAGAGAGTGCTGCTTTTCCCGGATCTGTCCTGCGGCAAGTTGAAATATATTATTTCTCAGTGCAGGGCTTTTATAGGAGCCAGGACACATGCGACGATCGCGGCATATTCCAGCTGCGTTCCGACACTTGTGGTAGGATACTCCGTGAAAGCAAGAGGCATTGCCAGAGATTTGTTTGGGACGGAAGAGGACTATGTTCTGCCGGTGCAGACACTGGAAGACCCGGAGGAACTGATTCGGGCGTATGACTGGATGATGGAGAAAGAGCAGGAAATCCGTAGTCAGCTGCAGGCGCTGATGCCGGCATATTGTGCGAGTGCGTGGGCAGCGGGGGATGAGATTCGTAAAATATGGAGAGAATGCCATAGCCAGATAGAACTGTAACAGTGAGAGAAAAGAGCGGCGGGCGTAAGGAACGGAAAGGCAGCTGAATGGGCAGAGTCAGACAGGCAGGGAAAAATATTTTCTTTGGCTATATCAGTAATTTTATAATTCTGGCTATGGGGCTTTTGCAGAGAGACGTGTTTATCAGAACTCTGGGAAGGACACTTTTGGGTGTTAACAGCCTGTATACAGATATTCTGAGTATGCTTTCGCTGGCGGAGCTTGGAATCGGAAGCGCCTTAAACTACAGCCTTTATAAGCCGGTTGCCAGTGGAGACCTGGAAAAGATCAAGTCATATATGCGGCTCTACAGGAAAGCATATTTGGCGATCGCGGGAGTGATCGGTGGAATCGGCCTTGCGTTGACGCCCTTTTTGCCGTATCTGATCAAGGAGAGTGAGAGGGGAGAGATATCGGTCACGGAGTTGACGGTCTATTACCTGATCTTCCTCTTTAATACGGTCAGTACTTATTTTGTGGCTTACAAATATAGTTTGGCAAATGCCCAGCAGTGCAATTATATTCAGACGAACATTGCGACGATCACGAAGATCGTCACGGTACTTGCGCAGATCATCGTCCTCTATCTGACCGGAAATTTCCTGCTGTATCTGTTGATCCAGGCGGCGGTGGAACTTATCCAGAAAATTTTCGTAAGCGTTTATTTTAACAGGCTCTATCCTTATCTGCGGGATAGAAAGGTCCGGAAGCTGGAGCGGCAGGAGACGGACATTGTCGTTACCAAGACAAAGGCGCTGATGTTTCATAAGATCGGTGATGTGGCCAGATTGTCCACGGACAATGTGATCATCACTTATTTCATGAATGTGGATTGGGTGGGAATCGTAGGAAATTATACGATGATCATCACCTATGCCGCTAATTTTATCAGCATCATCTTCAATTCCGTGATCTCCGGGTTCGGCAACCTGGTAGCTACGGAATCCAGGGAGAAGCAGTATGCCATGTTTAAGGTATATCGTTTCTTTGCCTGCTGGCTGTATGGTTTTGCGGCAGTCGGCTTCTGGCTGCTTCTGACGCCGCTTGTCACGGGAATCTGGCTGGATGAGAGCTGGGGCCTGGGACAGACCGTGCTTACGTTAATTCTGATCGATCTGTATTTCAAAGGCGGCAGGGTGGTTCTGGTCAACTTCAAAATAGCGGCAGGCGTATTTGAGAAGGATAAGTATCTTTCTCTTGTCCAGGGACTTGTTAATCTTATATTATCGATTATAGGGATTCAGTATATCGGCCTGGCAGGCGTTTATGTCGGAACAGTGGTATCCGGCGTGATGGCGAATCTTGTTCAGCCGGTGATCGTGTACAGAGACTGTTTCGGAAAGCGTGCATGGACTTATTTCGTAGATGCGGTGAAATATATCGGGGTGATAGTCGGGATCGTTCTGATCATGATTCCGGTGAAGGGTATGGTCATGCAGCAGACGAATCTATTGACGTTTGTCGGCATGATGATCATTGTTACGCTTGTTTACAATGCCGTCTTTGTGCTTGTGTTCAGAAAGACGGCAGAGTTTGCCTATTTATGGGCGTTGCTGAAAGGAAAGGCTCCGTTCTTACAGGGGAGGAAAGTATAGGAAAATGGATAAGAATGCATTGGTGGAGACCGCATGTCAGGAACTGATGACATATGGTGCATGGGATAGAAAGAGCAGATTGAAATATTGGATCAAAAAATACCTGTTGAAGAGACAGGCGGCACCGGAGGATCTTGTGTTTTGGCCGACAGGATTACTGGCCGCAGGGCTGTGGCAATGCCGTCAGGAAGGAAGTGCTGCCGAAGCCGCGCTGCTTGATTTAGTATTGCAGGTATATTATGAAAGATGGATTGATAAGGGATGTCGGATCCTGTGGCTGGACGATCTTCTGGCGGGGGAGACGCTGCTTGATCTTTACGAGGATCATAGATGTGCGGGGCAAAAGGACAGTCTCATTACGGAAGAGGATATGGAAAGATACGGGGCGGCCATTGAGAAACTGGCATCTTATGCCTTGGAACATCCTACTGATGAGATTGGAAGTTTTCTGTATCGAGCCAGACAGAACAACGGGTTTGTGTTTGTGGATTCTATCGGTCTTGCATGTCCTTTCCTGTATCGATATGGAGTCGCCTTTGACAGACAGGAGTCGATGGAACTGGCAGTGAAGCAGATCGTCAATTTTCTGGCTTACGGTATGGATGCTGTTACAGGGCTGCCCTATCATGGATTCTCCATTGCGGATGACTGCAAATATGGCATTATCGGGTGGGGACGTGCGGTAGGATGGCTCTTGCGCGGAATGAGCGGAAGCATGACTACACAGTATGGAAGGGAGCGACTTGAGGAATCCTACATAAAGGCCGTGGATGCAGCGATTGCCTTTCAGCGGCGGGACGGGTATTTTGCCTGGCAGCTGCAGGCGGTGGAGGGACCGGCAGACACTTCTGCTACCGGTATGATCTGTGCGGCTCTGAGACAGGGAATCGAGCTGGGGATCTTACAGGACACAAAGTATGAGCGTGCCCTGCAGGAAGGCAGGGCTGCCGTGGAGAAGGCCGCCAGAGAAGGCCGGGTATATCAGTGCTCAGGTGAGTGCGAAGGATTTGGGCAGTATCCGCAGCGCTATGGAGCCTATCCCTGGGCGCTCGGACCGGCGCTTATGCTGTAGAGAGCACAAGCTTTTTAGTAGATCGATCGGTGGATTTAGCGGCAGGGCTTTTGTATTATGGTTTGAACAAACCTGAAAGAAAGTGTAGGAATGGAAGTAAAGCACGAAGCGCTTCGGAACGAAGTAAAGGATGACAGGTGGCAGGATGGGCAGAGAGGAATTGCAGTATTGTACAATATTAAAAACGAATATTAATGTGACCAATATGGAGGATACGATCTCCTATATCACGGAACATCTGGAGGAATTGAAGGGGAACTACATCTGTGTCTCCAATGTGCATACGACTGTGATGGCATTTCGGGATGAGAAATACCGCAGGGTGCAGAACAGCGCGGCTATGGCGCTGCCTGACGGACAGCCGCTGTCGATCGTCAGCCGCAGGAGGGGATACCGGCAGGCACAGCGTGTACCGGGGCCGGATCTGATGCCGGCGATCCTTGATCTGTCGCAGGAGAAAGGGTATACCCATTACTTCTACGGCAGTACGGAGCAGACACTGACAAAGCTTGAGAAAGTTTTGCTGGCGAGATATCCGAAACTCAGGATCGCCGGTATGTATGCGCCGCCCTTCCGGAAGCTGACGCAAGCGGAGGATGAGGAAGCTGTCCGCAGGATCAACGACAGCGGGGCGGATTTTATCTGGGTAGCGCTGGGCGCTCCGAAACAGGAAAAATGGATGTATGGTCACAGGCATAAGGTCAATGGAGTGATGATAGGGGTAGGTGCGGCTTTTGATTTCCTGGCCGGAACCACGAAACGCGCGCCCATGTGGATGCAGAAACTATGTATGGAGTGGGTCTTCCGTATCATGCAGGATCCGGGGCGGATGCTGCCGCGCTATCTGAATACTAATTTTGCGTTTGTCTATAATGTATGGAAAGAATCCAAGGTAAGAAACAGGAATAAACTGCGCGTTGCCATGATCGGACATAAACGCATTCCTTCCAGAGAGGGCGGCGTGGAGATTGTTGTGGAAGAGCTGTCGGTACGATTGGCAGCGCTTGGACATTCCGTAGATGCCTATAACCGGTATGGGCACCACGTGTCCGGCAGGAAGTATGACGATGAATATGGCTGGAAGGGCAGGAAATTCTACAAGGGCGTCAGGGTATATATTGTGCCCACTTTTCAGAGAAGCAGCCTGAATGCGATCGTGTACAGCTTCTTTGCGACGATACGGGCACTGTTTGGCAGATATGACGTGATTCATTATCATGCGGAAGGGCCCTGCGCCATGTTGTGGATCCCGAAGCTTTTTCGCAGGAAGATCGTGGTGACTGTCCATGGTCTGGACTGGCAGCGCGCAAAATGGGGCAACCTGGCTTCCTATGTCATTAAATTCGGCGAGAAGATGGCGGCAAAATACGCGGATGAAGTGATCGTGCTGTCCGAGAATGTGCGGCAGTATTTTGCGGATACCTACCATAGAGCGGTTACTTATATCCCGAATGGAATCACCAGACCGGCGCAGAGGGACGTACAAATGATCCGGGAGAAATACGGCCTGGAAAAGGACGGCTATTTCCTGTCATTGGGAAGGATCGTGCCGGAAAAGGGGGTACATTATCTGATCGAGGCGTTTGCGGGCCTGGATACGGATAAGAAGCTGGTGATCGCTGGCGGAAACAGTCAGGCGGTAGGGTATATGGAACAGATCCACCGCATGGCCGCGCAGGATAAGCGCGTGATCATGACGGACTTCGTGCAGGGACAGATACTGGAGGAACTGTATTCCAATGCGTATGGATTCGTGCTGCCCAGCGACGTGGAGGGCATGGCTCTCACGCTGTTGGAGGCAATGAGCTATGGAGACTGCTGCCTGGTCAGTGATATCTGTGAAAATACGGAAGTTGTGGAAGATAAGGCGCTGGTATTTCATAAGGGTGACGTGAAAGATCTGCGGGACAAGCTGGAATATATGCTGAACAACCCGGAGACGGTGCGGGAATATGGAAGGCAGAGCGCAGACTTTATCTGTGGTAAATATAACTGGGATCAAGTAGTGGAGGAGACTCTTGCAGTGTACAGAAATGTTTAAGAGAATACCCAAAAGGCGGGCATTGAGCGGGGTGCTGGTATGAAGATTTTGATGGTGAATAAGTTCCTTTATCCGAACGGCGGATCGGAGACCTATATATTCAGGCTGGGAGAACAGTTACAGAAGATGGGGCATGAGGTGCAGTATTTCGGTATGGAGCATGCAGGCCGGATCGTGGGCAACCGCATAGAATGCTACACCTCTGACATGGATTTCCATACAGGAGGGCTGACGAAACTGCTGTATCCTTTTCGCATTATCTATTCCGGTGAGGCGAAGAGAAAGATGAGGCGTGTCCTGGAAGATTTCAGGCCGGATGTGGTGCACCTTAACAATATCAACTTCCAGCTGACTCCCTCGATCATCTATGCTGTTCATGCGTATGAGAGGAGAAGCAGGAAACGGATCAGGATTGTATATACGGCCCATGATTATCAGTGGGTGTGCCCCAACCATATGATGAGGATTCCGGCAAGCAGAGAGATTTGCTTCGCCTGCCGGGGCGGTGATTTCATACAGTGCAGTAAGAACCGCTGTATCCATAATTCCAGAGTGAAGAGTATCCTGGGGACGGTGGAGGCAAAATATTACGCGCTGCGTAAGACGTACGGCCTGGTTGATGTGATCGTCTGTCCCAGTGAGTTTATGAAGAAACAGCTGGATACCGATCCGCTGCTGGCGGATAAGACGGTTATGATGCACAATTTTATCGAAGCGGACGGATACGGCCGGGAGAGGACGAAGCGCAGGCATGGACGAAAGGGAGGCCGTGATGGGAGTACGGCGGATATTCCCGCGGAGTCCGCAAGAGATTATGTACTGTATTTTGGACGGTTTTCCGAGGAAAAGGGTACGCAGACCCTGCTAAAGGCCTGTCATGCGCTGCCGGATATTCCCTTCGTCTTCGCGGGGACAGGACCGCTGACGGACAAAGTGGAACAGGCGGCTAATGTGAAGAACGTTGGTTTCGTGACCGGAGAAGCGCTGCGGAAACTGATCGCCGGGGCCAGGTTCAGTGTCTATCCGTCCGAGTGGTATGAGAATTGTCCGTTTTCGGTCATGGAGTCCCAGGCTTACGGCACGCCTGTATTGGCTTCCGACCTGGGAGGCGCTCCGGAACTGGTGCAGTCCGGCAGGACGGGAGAACTGTTCCGCGGCGGCGATGTGCAGGATCTCACGGAACATATCAGGGAATTGTGGGAAAACCGGGAATTATGCAGGGAATACAGCGAACACTGCAAAAATATTAATTTTGACACAGCGGCGGAGTATTGTGCTAAAATAGTAAGGAACGTGTATGGAAGAACGGATTCAGTATAATGGCATAGATGTTATTAAGTTTATCATGGCGGTATTTGTCGTGGTGCTTCATACCCATCCGCTTGAAGGAATAAGCGAACCGTTGAACTTTCTTCTATCTGATGTGATCGGCAGGGCGGCGGTTCCCTTTTTCTTTGTGGCGACCGGGTTTCTTCTGGAACAGAAGATGGCAGGTACCAGGGGGCAGATGTGGGAAGTCGTCTGCGGATATGTGCGCAGGATATTGGGCCTGTATGTGATATGGACGCTCATCTATCTGCCCATCATCGTCTGGGATAAACTCATTGACGGACAGGGTTCTTTGCAGCATAGGATCTTTACTATGCTGCGTGATTTCCTGTTTGCCGGTTCCTATGCACATTTGTGGTATCTTCCGGCGGCGGCGGTGAGTGTGCTCTTGACAGCCGTGCTTACGAAGTATGTCAAAGAGCGGAATGCGATAGTGTTCCTGCTGCTCCTGTTTGGTATGGGCCTGCTTACTCAGTCTTATTTTGGCCTGCTTAAGAACATCCTGCCCGGCGGCGGTGTCATGTGGCAGGCGATGAAGGCGGTGAAGAAGATTATGGTCACCTGCCGGAACGGTATTTTCTTTGGCGGCATTTTTGTCTATATGGGCAAATGGATCGCAGGACATAAGATCAGGCTTGGCGGCGGCGTGACGGCTGCCGGACTTATTGTGTCAACGGCGCTGCTTGCGATGGAAGAGAGGTATTTAAGGGAGAGCGGTTTTGTGCGGGAGCAGGATATGTATCTTATGCTGCTGCCGACGGCTTTCTTTCTTGCGTTGGCTGCCATACAACTGCCGGTGAAGGCAGAGACGGTTTTTCTCAGGAAAATGAGCATGAATATTTTTTACGTTCATATGATATTCAAGTTTATTTACAGGAAGATTGTGCAGAATAATAATGGAAGCAATGTGGGATTGTTTTTGACTACGTTGACAGGAGCTGTTATCATAGCTTATGTAATGTACCGGGTAGAGACAAAGAGCAGGAAGTAAGGAGAAGAGACAATGTCAAAAAGAACTCTGTATGGGACCGTCATTGTAACCTACAGGTGCAATGCACGCTGTAATATGTGCGACTGTTTCAAGGATCCTACCAGACCGGATGAGGAGATCACGCTGGAGGATATCAAGAAGCTGCCTGAAATGGCGTTCACGAATATCACCGGCGGAGAGCCGTTCATCAGACAGGATATACCCGATATCGTGCGGGAACTGTACAAGAAATCTGACAGGATCGTCATATCTACAAACGGCTATTTTACGGACAGGATCATTGCTCTGTGCAGGCAATTTCCGAAAGTGGGCATCCGTATCAGTATAGAAGGGCTGCAGGCTACCAACGATGCGATCAGGGGAATTCCTGACGGATTCAACAGGGGATACCAGACTTTAAAGACGCTGGTGGAGATGAAGCACCCGGATGTGGGCTTTGGTATGACGGTGCAGGATATGAACTGTGAAGACTTGGTCCCGCTTTACAATATAGCCAACGATATGGGAATGGAGTTTGCGACGGCAACACTGCACAACTCCTTCTATTTCAGGAAGACCGATAATAAGATCGACGATAAATATAAAGTGGCGCAGAACTTCGAGAAGCTGATCAACGAACTTTTGAAGAGCAAATCTCCGAAGAAATGGTTCCGCGCTTATTTCAACCATGGGCTGATCAATTATATTTACGGCAATAAACGGCTTTTGCCCTGTGATATGTCCAGGAATGCGTTCTTCATCGATCCGTTCTGTGATGTGATCCCCTGCAACGGCATGGAGAAAAAGGCCGTCATGGGGAATCTGAAGGAACAAAGCTGGGAAGAACTGTGGAATTCGGACCAGGCGCGCAGGGTAAGGGAGTGTACGAGAAAATGCGAAAGAAACTGCTGGATGATCGGTTCCGCGTCACCGGCAATGCACAAATATATCTGGGTACCCGGATGGTGGGTGATCAGGCATAAATTTCTCAAAGGCGGCAGGTACAGCTTAAAGGAGAATAAATTTATATGAAATTTCTGTATGTAGCCCCACGGTATCATACCAACCAGATGGATATCATGAAAGGGTTGGTAGAACGTGGACATGAGGTCTGTTTTATCAGCCACTATGCAGCCATCATAGAGGATTATTCCTATGTGACGCCGATCGTGCTGGGGTACTCGAAGCTGTATAAGGTACTGGATTATCTGTATGTAAAGGTGATCCGTCGGAAAGACCCTGAGGCGATCGTATTCAAGATACAGCATGGCTTTCCGCCGGTGCGCAGACTGAAGAAGATCATTGCCCGGTTTGACCCTGACGTGGTGATCCTGCGGGAGCGGTCCGTTTATTCCATGGCGGCCTTTCTGCTCTGCAAAAGGAGAGGGTATCCGTGCATCCTCTATAATCAGAATCCACTGTGGTCGGAACCGGAGAAGAGAGATCTTGCGCATCGCGTTGTGCGCAGGCTGTCCCCGGCATTTAGAATGACACCTGTTATGGGCGTGAAAAGGGAGGGGGCTTCCATTAAGGACAATGACTGTTTCGTTCCTTTTGTGGTGGATCCGCAGCGGGCGCCCGGAGAGAGATCTTACTTTGCGGGGGACAGGATACATATTCTCTGCATCGGCAAATATGAGATCAGAAAGCATCATCTTATGCTGCTGCAGGCGGTGGAGAAACTGCTCAGGTCCGGGGGTCCGTCCGCAGACGAACGGATTCATGTAACCCTGATCGGGGAAGCGACGAACCATTTTCAGAAGGAATACTTAAGGCAGGTCCGGCAGTATGTGACGGAGCATCAGATGGAAGAGATGGTGACGGTGAAGACCAATCTGCCTCGCAGAGCGATGGAAGCAGAGTATCTGGAGGCGGATATCTATGTACTCCCCAGTACAAGGGAGATGGCGTCGGTATCTCAGCTGGAGGCCATGAGCTATTCACTGCCGGTGATCTGCAGCGACAAAAACGGAACGGCCTGCTATGTGGAAGACGGGGTGACGGGATACCTGTTTAAGGACTGCAGCCAGGAAGATCTGCAGGACAAATTGGGCAGCCTGCTTGCAGACCGTGAAAAGATCAGGGAGATGGGAGCGGCAGGGTATCAGTCGCTTGTGGAGAAGTACAATTTTGATCATTACTATAATGCAGTCATGCTGATGCGGGATAAAATACTGCAAGCACATGGCATGAAGACAGGTACTGCTTAGAAAGGTTGACCGTGTACAGGAAATGAAACGAAAGATCAAGGATATTCTGGCGGCGATAGTCTATTTTCTATATGAAAAGGGCATCCTGCATAACAAAATACGGGTGCATACCATTGAGGAGACGATCGACGAGCTTTTGCACACCGAGAAGAGCATGGTCCGCTTCGGCGACGGAGAGATCGTGATGATCAAGGGGGTTGACCTGATGCTGCAGAAGGCTTCCCCGGAGATTGGAGAGGGACTGGCTAAGATACTGGCATATCCGGACGACAATCTGCTGGTGACGATCCCGGGTATTTTTGATACGCTGTCCGACCACCATAAGGCGAGCAGACAGTTCTGGAAGGATCATCTTCTTTTTTGCCGCAGGACTTATGAACAATATTGTGACCCGAACCGGATCTACTATACGACTTTCGTTTCGCGCTGCTATTATTTTGCCGGCGACCGGACGAATTGCGGCAGATGGTTTGCAAAAATTAGGAAAATATGGGAAAATAGAGACATTGTGATCGTGGAAGGGACAAAAACGCACAATGGCGTCGGAAATGACCTGTTTGACAGCGCCCGTTCCGTTGAGCGGATCATCTGTCCCCCCAGTGATGCCTACGGGGCGTTACATGAGATCACCGAGGCGTGTATACAGTATGGAAAGGACAGGATGTTCCTCCTGTCTGTCGGCGTGGCTGCCAAGTTTCTGGCGGTGGAACTGTTCCGGAAGGGATACCGGGTACTGGATATCGGCAATATGGATCTGGAATATGAGTGGTATGTGCGCGGGGCAGCCGGTAAGATACCGCTTAATAAGCACGATATCGTCGGGGAGGAAGCGAACCGTAAAGCGGCAGTGCATAACAGAGAGTATGCGGAATATTTAGGGCAGGTGAAGCGCTGGCTATAGCAACATGAAGAGCGGTTCTGGATTTGCATAGCGTAATCATTGGGTGTGTGATCAACAAACGTAGAGGTAATTATGATAGACAGTAAGGAATCTTTGCGCCGGTATCTTGAACAGGATCGTCTGGCGCTTAACAGGCAGCAGGATAAGGGGCCGAGACTGTTTCACGACGAGATCTGGAGATTTGAGATCCTGCTGCGCAAGGTGGAGTATGACATTAACTGCAGAAGCGGTATGTTGGGAAATGTGATCAGAAAGTACCATAAGTTCCGTTTCCACCGATTGAGTGTGCGACTTGGATTTACGATTCCGCCCAATGTGTTTGCGGAGGGACTTTCGATTCCGCATTATGGCACGATCGTTGTACATGGAGGGGCCAGAGTCGGCAGAAACTGCAGACTGCAGGAAGGCGTTACCATCGGTGCTACGGACGGAAGCCATAAGGCGGCGGTCATCGGTGACAACTGTTATTTTGGCAGCGGAGCTAAAGTGATCGGAGAAGTGACGATAGCCGATGATGTGGCTGTGGGAGCCGGAGCAGTGGTGACGAAAGATATCACGGAGGCCGGGACTACCTGGGGCGGTGTACCTGCCAGGAAGATAAGCCAGAAGGACTCGCATTGTAATCTGTGCGGAGCGCTTTTTCAATAGGCTGCGATGGCAGGTGTGAAACGAAAGGTTGCGGTAACGAGTGTATGCAATCGGTAAATGATACACGAGGGGCTTGATGAAGGAGAATCTGTGCGGATGAGCGGATCGAATGAGAAGACGAGGGCAGGCGTGCTCACGAAATTGGGTTATATTTTTGACAGGAGGGATAAGTGGAAGATTGCGGCGCTGCTCACTGCAGTGGTGATCGGGAGTTTTCTGGAACTTTTGGGTGTGACGGTCTTCATGCCGTTTATCAGTATCATCACAGATCCGCGAGAGGTGCAGAGGAATTGGTATTTAAAGCTGTTTTATGACTTATTTCATTTTCAGTCTGCTAAAAGTTTTCTTGCGGCAGTTTCGGCAGCGATCATCGTGCTCTATATCGTCAAGAATGTATATCTGATCATTGAGAAAAGTTATATTTACCGTTTCTCTTACAATACACAGATGAAATTATCCACGCGGCTGTTGAACACCTACATGAAGGAACCTTATACATTCCATCTGAATAAGAATATTGCCACACTGCAGAGAAGTTTGCAGGAGGATACTTCAAAATTTATGCAGGTAGTCCTGTATTCCATGGAGTTGGTGGCGGAGCTGGCAGTATGCTTTGTGCTTGGAGTCTATCTGCTGTTTGTGAGCAAATCCATTACCATTATCGTGCTGGGGCTGCTGGTGGGATGCGTGGGATCTTTTCTGTTTCTTACCAAAAGATACAGCCGGAAGCTGGGACAGGACAACCAGGGGTATCAGGGGAAGATTTATCAGTGGATGAACCAGGCCCTGGGCGGGATCAAGGAGATCAAGATACTGGAGAGAGAAGCATTCTTTACGGAGGAATATCGCAAATACTATGTGAAATTTGCCAGAGGGCTCCGCATAGCAAGAACGATATCTATTCTGCCAAAGTATGCTGTGGAGGCCGTGGCGATATCGGGACTTCTGGTGGGGATCATAGTCAAACTTCTGTTCGGGGAGGCGGACATGCTCTACTATATTCCACAGCTGACGGCATTCGCGGTGGCGGCATTCCGCCTGATGCCCAGTGTGGGACGGATCAACGAGCATGCCACAAATATGCTGTATGCGCTGCCTTCCGTTGATCTGGTCTATCATGACCTGGTAGAAATAGAAGAATATATCGAGAAACAGGACAGCGAGGTCAGGGAAGACTGGAACCTGAAGGACAGTATCGAAGTGGAACATGTGACTTATTATTATCCTGACACGCAGGAGCCGGTGGTCGAGGATGCCAGCTTGTCTATACGTAAGGGCAGTACGGTGGCCTTTATCGGGGCTTCCGGTGCGGGCAAGACTACGATGGTAGACATCATATTGGGGCTGCTGACGCCGCAGAAAGGCGTGGTGCGGGCCGACCGGATCAATGTACATGAGAAGCCGAAGACGTTTCATGCGCAGATCGGCTATATTCCGCAGGTCATCTATCTGTCGGACGATACGATTCGCAATAACATTGCATTTGGCGTCGGCAAGTCAGAGATCGATGAGCAGGCAGTGCTTCAGGCCATGGAGAAGGCACAGCTGACAGAATTTGTAGAAAGCCTTCCGCATGGGCTGGATACGATCGTGGGAGACAGAGGCGTCAGATTGTCCGGCGGGCAGAGACAGAGGATCGGCATTGCCAGGGCGCTCTACCACGATCCGGAGATACTGGTACTGGACGAGGCGACTTCCGCGCTTGATAACGATACGGAAGCGGCGGTGATGGAGGCGGTCGAGAATCTGCAGGGTACGAAGACGATGATCATCATAGCCCACAGGCTGACGACTATACGCAATGTGGATAAGATCTATGAGGTGGAAGGCGGCAGGGTGCTTCCGAAGAGTAAGGAAGAGGTATTCGCAGAAAAGTAACCTGCTGCTCCTGCAGCTGCGGAAGCAGTATGGATGTCACGGACTGGTGGTGAAGTTGTGGAAGAGAAGAAAATAAAGGTTCTGATCATCATTCCGGCTTATAATGAGTCGGAGAGTATTGAAGGCGTTGTCAGGCATCTGACGAGCCGGACATCAAAGTATGACTATCTGATCGTCAACGACGGTTCGACGGATCATACACTGCGTATTTGTAAGGATGCAGGTTTCAGCTATCTGGATCTGCCTATCAACCTTGGGATTGGCGGTGCAGTGCAGGCAGGGTACGTTTATGCGCATAAGAATGCGTATGATATTGCGGTGCAGATGGATGGAGACGGTCAGCATGATATCGCCTATCTGGAGGATATGCTCAGGCCGATCTTGTCAGACGAGGCAGATATCGTGATCGGATCGAGATTCCTTAAGAAGGAGGGGTTCCAGTCTTCCCATACAAGGCGGATCGGTATCGGAATCTTAAGCTTTCTGATCAGGCTTACGACCGGGAAGCGGATCATGGATGTGACCAGCGGATTCCGGGCAGTGAACAGAAGGTTTATTGAAATCTACGCAAAGGATTATCCCACGGATTATCCGGAGCCGGAAGCGATCGTGACTGCCATCATGCACAGAGGAAGGGTGATGGAGGTTCCAGTCAGAATGAGGGCCAGGGAGAGCGGGACGAGTTCCATTACAATGCGTAAGTCGGTTTATTATATGATCAAGGTAACGCTGGCAATCCTGATCTGCCGGCTGAGTTACGGATTCAGGAGGGCCGGGAGATGATACCGTCTACATTACGGATCACATTGATCCTTGCAGTGCTATGTTACTTTATAATCATACTGTATTTCCTGAAAAATAAGGCGTTGAATCTGAAGTATACGCTTTTGTGGCTTTTGGCCGGTATCGTGATGGGGCTGCTGGTTATTTTTCCGAAACTGCTAGTGCGTATTATCCGTATACTGGGGATCACCAGTAATATGAACGGGCTGTTCATCATATGTATCGCTTTCATGTTGATGATCCTGATGTCATTGACGTCGATCGTATCGAGGCAGAACGGGAAGATCAGGTCATTGATCCAGGAGATAGGCATCCTGGAGAAACGGATCCGGGAATTGGAAGAGAAGAAGGATTGAATGCGGATGAAGAAGGTCTTGTTGATAGATTATTACGGAATATGCGATAAGGATGGACGGGCAGTCGGATATTCTCCTAAAGTGCTGGAAGAGTACAGCACACTGTTGGGAGACTGTTATACTGTCAGTGTTGCCGCCTCGCCATGTCTGATCAAGGAAGCCGGAGAACAATTTCATGATAAATACACGTTGAGATATGATATTTATTCGGATAGGGAAATGTCCGTGAGAAAGAGGATTCAGGACAAAGTACGTCTCTTTTTCTTCTTGTGTTTCAGAGGGATTCGCCAAGACAGGAAATCTGCAAAGTATATGGCGCAGATTTATCAGGCTGGGTTTGGACAAAGCAGACTGGCGCCTGTCCTGAACTGGTTTTACCGCAGGGGAATGCGGAAGTTTGATGGGATTACGTACGCCCAGAAGGATATGGCCGGTCTGCATCCCAACATGATGTATTTCCCGGATTACTATTATGATCCGGGTAAGTATCAGAAATACAGGAAGGCGGAAAAGCAGGAAAAAGCAGTGTGCCTTGGAACGATGAATACCTATAAAAGACTGCAGGAATTGATAGAGGCTTTTGGAAGCAACGGGTATCCACTGGAGATAAAGGGATATTTCTATGACAAAAATTATTACAGGAATCTTCGGGAAGGATTGGCTCAAAATATTGTATTGGAAGATAGGATATTATCGGAAGAAGAGTATTACCGGACGCTGGCCGGAGCGAAGTATATCGTTCTCCCTTATGATATGGGGCAGTATCAGAGCAGGACTTCCGGGGTATTGATAGAAAGTCTGTTTTTGGACACGGTAGCGATCGCACCAAAGCAGTTACTTGCGGAAAATCAGATCGGCGGGATAGGATATGACAGGATAGAAGAACTTAAGGATATCACTTTTCTCACAAGAATTCCGGTATCCAATGATCATGACAGGATAAAGGAATTTGATAAGAATGAGATTGCGGGAAGGCTGACAGGCTTTATGAACAGTTTGTAGGATAATTTAGAATTTTGCAGCGCATTACAAAGAACATCTAAGAAATTGAAAGAGGATCATGCATGGAGATCGCGATTGACCTGCTGTGGCTCAGACCCAGGCAGGTGGGTGGAACAGAGTTTTATATCAGGAATTTGCTGGACGGCTTGCTGAAATTGGAAGAGGACTTCCATTTTAATCTGCTTGTATCAAAAGATAATAGGGCTTCCCTTGCGCATTACGCTCGGGACAAGCGTATCACGCTTCTGGAAGCGAATATAGAATCGGCAAACATTGCAAAGCGGATTCTCTGGCAGTTCTTCTGCCAGAACAGATTTCTGCGCAGGAAGCGGATCAGGCACTGCTTTGTGCCGGTATATTGCAGGCCTCTTTTTAATGGAGGTATCATGTATGTATAGTAAACGACATAAATATTTTCTATTTACTTTTCAGATATCCCTTAGTAAAA
>ERZ779637.195-NODE-195-length-45002-cov-17.374419_pt1 | contig 45002 bp, 32 predicted proteins | sample MGYA00514196_ERZ779637 | MGnify/ENA primary metagenome ERZ779637 (study PRJEB29562, sample SAMEA4376700) | mouse gut metagenome | isolation source: Cecum | study: EMG produced TPA metagenomics assembly of the A DSS colitis mouse model was used to assess the...
GGCATGGGTCTGCAACACCCTGATTCACCGGTTCAAATCCGGTCTGCGCCTCTCTATGTGAAGTGGCTCAACTCCTTGTAAATGGGGTTGAGCCTTTTCTATTACTTTTCAGGAGGTGCTGCGGCATGAATTACGGGCAGTTTATCACAGAGATTCAAAAATACTATGATTTGCGCGACAAGGGGTTAAACAAGCAGACAAACCGCTTTTTGTTTGCATTTACCAACCGCTTTATAGAGAACGTTTCAGAAAAGGAAGCTGATGACATATTGTTTCAATTTTGTAAGGAATATGTCGATGAGAAAAAATTCTCAGATACTGACATGCCGGACCGTCTGCAGTTCCTTTTCCAGAAACTGTCTGATATATGGATTATTTTCCTCACTCAATGTAGGTTGGAACGCCATATAACGGCATTTCTGATACGATTCGCCGTCCAACGTAAAGGTATATCCCATGACACATTTCGGGTTGCAGTCATCGGGATTGATGAGCCGTTTGCAGGCGGATGTCTTCTGGATTTCCTTTTTAACCTTTTCGGGCAGGGTGTCAAGAAAACTCTGGTATTGGTGTAAATGTTCTGGATAAATGCGCAGCTTCATTCCCGATTTGCGTGATACGAATGTCGCCAGAGTTCTTTTGCTGCTGTTTTATACATAAGACACAACATAGCCGCTCTTTTGCAATTTTATATCACACGTGCAGTCATTTTCTGTCAGATACTTGTCGATTTGCTTTACAAAGTCACGAAAATTTTCGTCAACCGTTTCCATAAACATATCAAAATTTTCGCTCATAAGTCCCCCTCCGTTTTCACAACTGTGCATCCCATTTTATTTTGTGCAGTTTAGCGTTTTGGATTCATTATAGGGCTTATTCTCAAAGTTTTCCTTTCTATCCATGCACGAAAAAGGGAGACGGCTGCTACAGGGGCTTGACAGGTTGGTCTACCGGGTGTAGACTTGAAACATGGTTTACTGAGAGTAGACTACAAAAACTGAGGAAGAGTATGCAGAACAATATATGCGCAAAATCATGTGAATGTGGAAAGGAGACACAATGGCAGAGTACAAACTGGGAGAGGTGGAGATGCGTTTCGCAAATCTGATCTGGGAAAACGAACCGTTATCGTCGGGAGAACTGGTGAAGTTATGTGAGAAGGAACTGGACTGGAAAAAATCTACGACGTACACGATTCTCCGCAGAGTCTGCGACAGAGAACTTTTTCGTAATGAGAACGGAACGGTGACTTCTCTTGTCAGCAGGGAGGAGTTTGAAGCTGTGCAGAGCAAGCAGTTTGTGGACGAGTCGTTTGGCGGCTCTCTGCCGAATTTTCTGGCTGCGTTCACATCGAGGAATAAGCTGTCGGAGGAGGAAATCCAGAAGCTTAGGGAGATTATTGAAAAGAGCGGGGGGAGGGAATGAAATGTATTTATTTTTAATGGTATTGTATCGCGGTATGATAGCGGGCGGGATTGTGGTGGCGATTTTGCTGCTGCGGGTACTGCTTAAGCACGCGCCGAAGATATACAGTTATCTTTTGTGGGCAATTGTGCTTTACCGTCTTTTGTGCCCCTTTACTTTCGTATCACCGTTCTCATTCCTTGGAATTTTCGGAGAGACGGACGGAGCGCAGGTACAGATTGCGGAGGTGCAGTCTGCTGTACAGGGTGTTACTCTGGCGGAGGAGAGGCAGGGAGGACAGCCGGATGAGACTGCGGTGCATACAGAGCGGAGGGAAAGGGAAGTTCGACTGTCGAGAAGAACGGTTTTGCGGATTGCGGCTTATGTCTGGGCGGCAGGGATGGCGGCAATGTTCCTGTACGGGGCGGTCAGCCTGTTTCTCTTATTCCGCAGGCTTAAGGGGGCGGTGCGGCTGCGGGACAATATTTATCTGTCGGATTATGTGCCCACGCCTTTTGTGATCGGGACAGTGCACCCGCGGATTTATCTGCCGTCCTCTTTGCAGGAGAAGGAGACGGATTACATTATTTTGCATGAGCGGACGCACATCCGCAGAGGCGACCATATTATGAGAATGTTATCGTTTTTGACGTTGGCGATATACTGGTTCCACCCTCTGATTTGGGCGGCATATTATTTATCCGGGAAGGATATGGAAATGTCCTGTGACGAGGCAGTTATGCGAAAGATGGGAGAAGATATCCGAGCGGATTACGCGACTTCTCTGCTGAATCTGGCGACCGGCAGGCTATTTTCGAGCGGCACGCCGTTGGCATTTGGGGAAGGTGACACCAAAACGCGCATTAAAAATGTCATGCGCTGGCGTAAGCCGAACCGTGTGGCTGTGGGGATTGCTTTGGCGGTAATTGCGGCGGCGGCGGTGGTTTTTGGCACTGATCCGTGGAGGGCAGAGGCAGGGGATGCGGAAACGGGGCAGGCTGCCGGAGCGGAAAATGAGGAACTGCGGCTGGCGGCGGATGCATGGGCGAGGGCTGTCTGTAACCGTGACGGAAATACGATCGCGAATCTCAGCACGGCGCAGATAAGGGAACAGCTGGAAGAGGAGGCGCTTCTGAGCGGAGAAGAGGGCAGTTATGTATTTGGCTGGTCAAGCCCTTGGCCTTGGGACGATGAGCAGGATTACCGCATCGTGGAGTGCACGGAGAGCAGGACAGCAATTTTATATTATGCATGGACGTCGGACCCTCATGTGTCGGTGTGGCAGGAGATTCTGACATGGAATCGTGAAGGCGGCGAGTATCAGGTCGTCGCAAGCAGTTTGCGTTATCTGGATGGCATTTCCGACAGCGACAGTTTTGCGCAGGCTTATGGCGAGGGTATCAATGGCACGCCCATCGACTATCTGGCAAACGGCGCGGGGGAGTCGCTCAATGAAAATGCGCTGGAGAACAGGGAATACTATCAGGAGTATGAGGATTTATTTGCGCCGGAGACGGCGGCGCGGCGTCTTTTGAATTTATCTGAGGAAGAGGGGCAGTCGGCAGTCGCGGTGGGCAGCAGGCAGCCGGACGGCAGTGTGGAAGTAACTGTTTCTTTTCCGGCGGACGGTGGAAATGCAAAGGTGAAACTGGTACAGCCTTACGGGGAGGATGGGATTTGGGTTGTGCAGGATGTAGAGTGAAATTGCGTACATGAAATATGATTGAAAAAAGCCGGTTCTTCGGGAACGGCTTTTTTGTTTTGGCTGCAATGGACAACATTTGTTGTTTTTTCCTAAAAAACAGTTGGAAAGATTGGTAAATAATACGGGACAATGTTGCTTGCGTAAAATGTTTGCTTTTACTATAATAAATATAGATATTTGCGCAAGCGGTTGCGCAGGTACGTTTTAAGGAAGGTACAAGTGGGTAGTACAGCAAAGATGGGAGGAAGACCATGAGGAAACAGGTAAGACAGTATTTGCGAAGAAGTCTTTGCGGCGTCCTGAGCGCGGCAATGATTCTGACAGGATCAGCCATTTCCGGTATGACTGTGTATGCGGCACAGCCGGACGTGGAAAACGAGGGGGGGGGGCTGACGGATCCTGTGGATGACAGCACGGATGTGACGCCGTCTGGAGGAAACGAAGATGCGGTTCAGAAGCCTGACGAGGGCAGCAACCCTGCGACGGATGGTGAAAACAACGAGGGTGATGATGATTCCAATCAGGAAGGTTCGGATGACCAGAATAAGCCGGGTGATGATACGACGACGCCCGGAGACGACAGCAGTGATGATAGTTCCGACGGGAAAGATACGGGGAATGAAGATCAGGAGGCGCCCGATGATGAGGAAGTGAAGGATCCTGATCTGGAAGATAAGGATGATGAAGACGACAGCAAGCCTGTGATTAAGAAGAATGACAAGGGCTTGATGGCGGTGAAAAGTGCGCGTGCCGATGGGGCGAAACAGTTTTATTTTTATTGTGAACCGTCGGAGGATGAGACGGAGTCATTTGAGCTTGGAGCTGAATTATGGAGTAATGCAGGCGGCAGCATTAGTACGACCTCGACTTCCATGACAGAATGGAATGATCAATACTATATAATGGAGCAGGTTGAAGGTTTTGCAGGTTGGTATACGATTGACCTGACGATTTCAGATGAGGTAACAGAATCCGAAAATACGGTTTCTTCCAATGCGGGATTCAATATCCATAAGAAAATATCAGGAGAAAGTACAGCGACTAAGGCAGCTAGCTTTGACGCATGGAATAATAGGGCACTTTATGAGGAACTTTTGGGGGACAGCGTAGTATCTTATGCGGTAAAAGATTGGAAAGGTTATGCGAAAACCAGTGATTCTGACATGGTTACTGCAATCATGCGGCAAGTCACGCTGCATATATATGATGAAACAGGGATACCTTCAATTGCAGTTAAAGAAGGCGGGCTTTCCTATGTCGACAGTGAGGGTACTCTGCAGGACTGTACAGTGAGTGCGGAGGAATCTTGGGCGAAGCGTTATGATTTCACAGCGGATGACGAGGGGAGCTGCTGGTATAAGCTGACGTTCGTTGTTCCGGAGCAATTTACATCCGGAGAAAAACTGGAGAATGTTCAGTTATACACAAAGTCCAAAACAGATAATAGTTACGTGTGGAAACTGAATTTTGCCGGAGAGGAAAATACGGAGGGCGCAGTAGATTGTTCTCCTGTTTTTGAAGGCAGGGTTTACTACAAAGATGGCACTTTCTATAAAACTACAGAAGAGGCTGACGGGATAACACTCGGAAAGCTTAAGGAACTTCTGGCATCGGATGACGTTAAGAAGATCACGGATAAAGGTGAGACGGGCTATACAGAATCGACTTGGACTGTATTTAGCACAGCGTTGGCAGAGGCGCAGGCAGCGGAAAGCGATAACAGCGCGCAGCCGGATACTTTTACAAGCGATGCAATAACGACAGCCTACAACGATCTGCAGGACGCGATGAAGGCGTTGGTGTCATTGAGCGCCGATGTAACGTTCTACTACTATGTCGGTGATACAGAAGATGAGATCGGTCTGTATTGCTGGGATGGAAGTACAGACAAAAAGAATCTGACGACTACGGCAGTTGAGGCAAACTGGAATGTGGGGAGCGACGGCAAGACATACAAGATGACAGAGGTGTCTGGCTATGCGGGCTGGTACAGCATTCCTCTTTCGTTTATGAACAGCGGTGCCGACGCGGGTTTCAAGATTTATACCAAAACGGCGGGTACCGCGTCAAATGATGCACAGAAGGTACCGTTAGCTACTTACGATGAAACCGAACAGTCCGAGATCTATGGCAAACTGGCTTCCGGTGCAAACGATACATTTGCGGTCAAGGGCGGCATTGGATACGAAGGTGATAAGGCTGCGCAGATTATGCGGAACGTTACCTTCTATGTATACAGTGAAGAGGTAATTCCGGCGATTCAGTTAGACAATAACTCGGCAGCAACGGAATTGTCTGTGATAAATGAGGAAGACGGCAGTATTACGAAACTGACTCCTTCCGGAAAAGACAGCAGCAATAACAATGTGTATGAATTACAGCCGGTAACAGATCATGAAAACTGGTATTCACTGGTATTTTCCGCACCATCGGAGTTTAAAGAAAATAGTAAGAAGATAGCCGGATTGTTTGAAAAGAAGAGTGATGGCAGTTATGGATGGGTGATGGATCTGGTGGATGAAGTGCCGGCAGAGAGCGAGGACTGGAAATTAGGCTTCACCCCGGTTTTCGACGGCAGACCTTATTACAAGGACGGCGAGTTTTACGCTTCGTTTGAATTGGCAGACAAGGTAACGTTATTACAGTTAAAGGAATTATTAGCCTCAGAGAAAATAACAAAAATCGTAGGAAACGGTGAGTCATATTACACGCCTGAGACATGGACGGCATTCAGCACGGCAAAAACGCAGGCTGACAAGGCGGTAAGTGACAATGACTCGAAAGGTGACGATTATGCGGGCGATGATATCAAGGCGGCGTATATTACCCTGAGCAAGGCAGCAGAGCTTATGGAGCCTCTGGTTGATGAGGCGGTTACCCTGTATTTCTATTCTGATGCATTGAAGGAATATACGGATTCGGCGACAGAGGTACATCATCTGTATATGTCAACATGGAATAAAGAAAAGATTGCTTCCAGCAAGGAAGAAGTCAAGCTTTCTCAGGGAACATGGGATTATTCGGCATATGTGTTTGATGAGGTGACAGATGAGGCTGTCAATCTGGGCTATGCTGACTGGTATTCCATACCGGTAAAGGTGATTAAGGCAAATGACGGAGAGGACGGAGACGGTTTCATTATTCAGACAGGTAAAGCGGTGACGGCGGATAACACAGTGACGCACACTGCGCTTGAGAGCGATACTGGACTGATTAAGATAAGCTATTGGGAAAACGCTGACATTTATACGAAGCTTGTGGCGTTGACGGCAGGCGGTAGTATTGCGATCAAGGATGGAAAAGCGTTTGATTCGATCAAGGAGGCAGAGGAAGCGGCGGAAGCAGACAAGATCACCATTGAAAAGCTGCAGAAGCTTGTGGACGATGCCAAAAAGCTGAAACAGGAAGATTACAAGAAAGGCTGGGAAGCATTCCAGACAGCGCTCACCGCGGCGGAGGCAGTCCTGAAGGCAGCGGTTGACGCGGCAGATGATTCTACGAAAACAGCCCCCACAGAGGAAGAAATTAAGAAAGCTTATGATGATTTGAAAGCCGCGATAGATGAACTGATTTCCAAGGATGCGGTGGATGCCACGGTAAATGTGAAACCAGTTGCTTTGACAGACGATTTCATCACCGGTGCCGATCTTTCTTCCTACATATCACTTAAAGAGAGCGGAACCGTATTTAAGGACGAAAATGGCAAGCCCCTTTCCGATGCGGCATTTTTCAAGTACCTGCGCGATGGCGGTACGAACTGGGTGCGTATCCGTATTTGGAACAATCCCTATGACAGCAGCGGCAGAGGTTACGGTGGCGGTAACAATGACTTAGAGAAAGCGAAAAAGATTGGTAAGCTTGCAACGGATGCTGGTATGAGAGTGCTGATCGACTTCCACTACTCGGATTTCTGGGCGGATCCGGCGAAACAGCAGGCGCCCAAGGCGTGGAAAGCGCTTGGATTGTCGGAGAAAGAGGAGGCAGTATACAACTATACATTGAATAGTCTGAATGCGCTCAAGACAGCGGGTGTCGATGTCGGGATGGTACAGGTCGGAAACGAGACCAACAATGCGATCTGCGGGGAAAATTCCAGAGAGAATATGGCGAAGATTTTCAACGCGGGAAGCAGGGCGGTAAGGGCATTTGATCAAAACTGTCTCGTGGCGTTACATTTTACGAATCCCGAGAAAGGCAGCTATTATACGGGATGGGCAGGGGATCTTCAAAAGTATGAAGTTGACTATGACGTATTCGCAAGTTCCTACTATCCGTTCTGGCATGGAACAACATCTAATCTGGAAAGTGTACTGACTGATGTTGCAGAAAAATACGGTAAGAAGGTTATGGTCGCGGAGACGTCATGGACGACGAGCTGGGAAGACGGAGACGGACATGAGAATACCGCGCCGAGAACGACGCAGGATCTGGATTACGATATTTCCCTGCAGGGGCAGGCGGATGAGATCCGTGATGTGGTCAATGCAGTGAACAACGTGAACAAAAGCCAGCCGGGCAAGGCGATCGGTGTATTTTACTGGGAGCCGGCTTGGATCTCACCGTACTATGTATATGATGAGGATGGCAACGCCGATGATAAGCTGGTGAAGCAGAATCAGGAAGCTTGGGAGAAATATGGTTCCGGCTGGGCGGCAAGTTACGCGTCGGAGTATGATCCCGATGATGCGGGCAAGTGGTATGGCGGCAGTGCGGTGGATAACCAGTCATGGTTTGACTTTGAAGGAAATGCGCTCGCCACGGCTAAGATTTACAGCTTGATAAGAACCGGCGCGGTAGCGGATCTGGCGATTGCCAGCATCGGGTTTGCGAAGGACCAGAACCCACTGGAGGTTCCGTTAGGCACGGAAATTGTCTACCCGAAGGCAGTGGCAACTTATAATGACGGCTCTACAAAGGAGCTGGACGTCGAGTGGGATAAGGACGAGAAAGATTTAGTCAATACGGATAAAGCAGGCGAGTATGTCGTACACGGAACTGTGACAGAAGGTGAGAAGGTATATAAGCTGACGTTGACCGTTAAAGTAATAAGGGCGGCTGCTGCGAATATCCTCGCGGATCCCGGGTTTGAGAAAGGAATCACACATCCGGACTGGAAGGTAGAGGGTACGGAAAACTGTATAAGCAGCGGAGAAGTGCAGTGGAAAGAAAATCCGAGAAGCGGCGTTTATGCGATGAACTTTTGGTCACAGGATCCGGCAGAGTTCAGTGTATCGCAGACGGTTGCACCTGAGACAGGCATTTATACTTTCGGTGGCTATATTCAGGGCGACGGAGCAGGTACGGAAGATGTACAGTATGCTTTTGTGGAGGTATCCGGTGCAGACGGTAAGCTGAAATTCCGCAGACAGGCATCGTTTACCCTGAACGGATGGCGGAATTGGAGTAATCCGGAGATTACGGGAATTGAGATCTCGGCGGGGGATTCGGTGAAGGTTGGCGTAACGATTGCGGCGACAGAGACAGGCACGAACGGCGTGTGGGGAAGTCTGGATGATTTCTATCTCTTCGGCACGCACACGGTATCTGTGGCGGAAGGCATCGAGCACGGCAGTGTGGAAACAAGCGTTGTGAGGGCGGACAGCGGTGAGAAAGTGGCTGTGACGGTTACGCCCGATGAGGGATACTATCTGGATACCATGACCCTCTCCGGTGCGAGCATTACGGCAGAGAACTGCGAAAACATACTCACAAGCGGTAACGGTACGGTGGCTTTCAAGGCGGCGGCAGAGGGCACGACGAATGCGGCGGTGCTCACATATGCGGCGGAGACGGCGGAGGCGAAGAGTGATATCTTTACCATGCCGAACGGCAATGTGATTGTCAGCGCGACATTTAAGAGTGTCTTTGGAGATACGGCGGAGAAGGTTGACTTAAACGCAAAGGATGAGGCAGGCAAATATTTGGTGCAGGTCAATGCAGGTGAGGGATCCGCTTCTGATGGTGAGAACCCGATTCCGGCACAGTTCCATACGGGCAAGAATGTGACGCCGGAGGTGGAACTGTCCTACAAGGGATATAAGCTGACAACGGCGGATTACACAGTATCCTATTCGAATAACAAGAACATTACCACGGCGGACAGTATGGCAAAGATTACGCTGACGGCAAAGGGCGATAAGTTCACCGGTACAAGAGAGATTTTATTTGAAATAAAAGCGGATACTAGAAAAGAATTTAGCGCGAAAAAGCTGAAAGTAGTGTTTGAGGCTTCAGATAAGAACGGCAGGACAGATAAGGCGGCTCAGGCTGTATACTATCTGGGCAAGGAGAAGGAGATCGAGCCTAAGATCAGTCTGTATCATATAGCAGATGATATACAGGATGGAGATAAGGCAATCCCTTCGGATCAGTATAAGGTATACTATCAGAACAACAAAAAGATCGGTAAGGCTACGCTTGTCGTACTTCCGACAGATACGGCGCTGAATAATCCGAACGGTTACAGAGAAGGGTCGGTTACTGCGAACTTTACAATTGCAAAGTGCCCTGTGAATCAGGAAAATATGACAGTGACTATTTCCTCGACGGCGAATTATTACACGGGTAAGAAGGTGGAGCCTTCGGTAACTGTGAAATATGAGTACACAGATCAGGATGGCAGTGAGAAAACTGTCACGCTGGCGAAGGGAACGGATTACACGGTTTCCTGCACGAACAATGTGAACGCAAACGTATACAAGAACGCAGAAGGGAAATATGAACCGATCAACCCGAACAAGGTATCTACGGTCAAGATCACTGGTAAAGGGAACTTTACGGGAACAAGGACAACTGTGGATCTGGTGCAGCCCAACAATAAGCCCGGCACAGATAAATTTACGTTTGAAATCCGACCGAGAGATTTGGGCGGATTAGGTGAAAATGCGTTGACGGTAGCGGATCTGGCGGAGAAAACAAGTGCGCAGGCGCTTAAGATCACCGTGAAGGACGGCACGAAGAAGTTGGCAGCGAGCCAGTATGAGATTACGGAGATCACGCGTACTCATGACAAGGATGGAAACGCGCTTCCGGAAGCGAAAACTGTTTACAGCAAGGTAAATGAAACGGTTACCGGCATAGCCAAGGTGAAGGAAGCGGGTACTTATGCAGTGAAGATCGCCGGAAAGGCAAAGTCAAATTACGAAGGTACATTGTCAGAAAGCTTCCGCGTAGTAGATAAGGAACACTTGATCTCGAATGCGAAGATTACCGTGACCGGCAAGTTCTATTATACCGGTGATCCGGTGACGCTGACCACAACAGGCGATACACCGAATCTGAAAGTATCGCTCGGCTCAGGAGGGAAAGCTGTTACTCTGAAAGCACAGAATAGCAAGATATCTACTGAGGACGGCTATTATGTAGAGTACATGGATGGCAGCAATATCAATGCGGGTAAGGCAGTCATTAAGATTACAGGCACAGGTAAATATAAAGGTGTAAAGACTGCTTCGTTTACGATCAATAAGCGTACGCTTACGGTCAGCGGCAATACAGTCAGTGAAAATGAGAAGGGTAAGAAAAGTACTTTTGCTTATGTGAAGCTGTCCGAGAAGAATATAAAAGCGAAACAGGATGGCATATGGACACCTTCGGAAGCGCCCGACGGGCTGCTGATAAACACTGACACCGCGGATAAGACGGAGTATGGTTCTCTGGAAATTCCCTATACAGGATATGTGCTGAGCCCGGAGCTGAAATTCAATTTCAAGACCTGTGATACGGAGACTGTGAAAGAGCTGCCCGGCAGTGATTACACGGTCAAGTATACAATCGGTAAGTGGGAAAACGGTGCAGCGCCTGTGACTGCGACGGTCAAAGGCAGGGGCAACTACAGCGGCAGTGTGAAAATCCAGAATCTGTTCACTGTGACGGCAAGGGATTTGAGGAATTTCAGTATTGATGTCTCACCCATTACTTATAATGGCAAGGCGTTGAAACCGGCAGTAACCTTCCGCGATAAGGAAACTGGTAAGATTGTTGACTTGAAGCTTAACGCAGCTTACAGCGTAAGCTATAAGAACAATAAAGACATCAAGAGCGTGAGCGGAAAACAGCCGGTGCTGACCGTCAAAGTGAAAGGCAAGGGCTGGATTACGGATAATACAGTTCCCGCTACGAAGTCCAGAGATGTGAACTTTACGATCAATCAGGCGGAAATTATCAAAACAGATGTTAATGATGTCGTGTTCCAGACATTTAGGGGCAAAGCCTTAAAGCCGAAGGTAACCATCAAGGTGAACGGCAGGAAGTTAAAGGAAGGCAAAGATTATGAGCTGACTTATGACAAAAACATAAAGCGCAGCGGCTCCAATACCGCAACGGTTACAATCAAGGGTAAGGGAAATTACTTTACGAGAAGACCGATTGAGAAAACTTTTATTATCAAGTAATCAGGCAGTGCAAAAGGGGAGCGTCCGAATGGGCGCTCCCCTTTTTGCCAATAGATAATTGGAATGTTTATTTAATTTCCTGCTCATCCACGAGGAAGGAATCCCCGTCCTCCACAATACACACCATCGTCTTTCCGGTGTTTAACTCGATCTCGTTTCCGGCGTCGTCATAGTATCTTGTCGCGCCGTAATCGGAGGTCTTTTCCCATGTGACATGTATGCCTTTGCCGTTTGTGAAAAACCAGCCGTCCCTTGTGGTGTCGTGGCACTGGAATGCCAGATAGCCTTTGTCGTCGCGCACTTCATAGTAGGTGTTCTGCACCAGAATATTTTTGAAGGTAAGCTGTTTTCCGGTTGCCAAATCCGTATGCGGACCGTCCGAGGAACCGGAAAGGTGCTGGAATCGCTCGTAAAGTCCGGTGGCGCCGTTGTAGACGAAGTAACAGTTGGTAACGGGGTAGGTGGGCGACATGTCTATCTTGTTTGCGGTGATGGCGTCGCTGTACTGGGACAGGTCGTTCGGCTTATCATTCGGGGCAAAACGGTAATGCTGCTCGTCTGCGAAGCCGTCGCGCATCTGTGTGGCGTAGCCCAGCTTATCCACATCCGCAAGGACGCCCGCCGCGTCTATGAACGCGTTGTCGGTCGCGTTTTTCGCATTCTTATCCCGGAAAAAGTTGCTGCTTGTCTTGCCGTCGATATCGTCCGTGCGCTTGATTACTTCATTTATGTAGAAGGGACCGCCGAAATGCACGTAGAGGGCGTCCCATTCAAAAGCCCAGTACACGTAGTAGTCGCGGCAGCTTCTGATGTTGCCGAGTTTGTCGGCGTTTTTCCAGTCCTGAATGATCCACATCAGTCGGGTAATGCTTCCTTCCACATTGCATTCGTACACCACGTCCGCATTGGAAATGCCGTAGTGGGAAGCGGTTTTTGTGTTAGGCGTCATAATGGCGAGGGGTCTTGTGTTGTTGACATCCTCGTACACCCACTCGTTTGTGATGCGGCTGCGCACCATGCCTTCTTCGGGCGGCGCGTCTTCTTCGGTTTCCTCTTCTTCTGGTTCTTCCGGCTCTTCCTCTTCCGGAATATCGTCGATTATCTGTTCCACGACGGGCGCTTCAACCTTCGGTTTTTCTTCCTCTTCCTTACCGCAGCCGGTCAGAAGAAGGGCGGAAGACAGAGCGACGAGAAGTAAAACTTGTAATCTTTTCATGCTTCGTATAAATCCTCCTTAGTTATAGTTGCAGTGCATACTCATTGCCAACGCGTACATTTTACCACAGTGGGCAGGGCGGAGTCACTAGAAAAAATTTTAAAAAATGCACAATTTTTGTGTAAGGGTAATGAATTTCATGATAAAAAACAAGTATTGACAAACATACCAACGGTATGTTAATGTGAATACATACCAATAGTATGTTTGGGGGGGGGAATGAGATATGGCTAGAAATAAGTATCCCGAGGAAACAGTCAATCTGATACTGGATGTTGCGGGACGTCTGTTTATGGAGAAGGGCTACGAGCATACGTCCATTCAGGATATCATTGATAATCTGGGCGGGCTGAGCAAGGGCGCGATCTATCATCACTTTAAATCGAAGGAGGAAATTCTGGACGCAGTCACTGACAGGATCATGGAAGAGTCTAACCGGAAGCTTGCGGGCACTTTGGATCGCAGGGATTTAAACGGCTTGGAAAAACTGAGAACCCTGTTCAAGTCTTCGCTTTGCCGCCCGGCGCAGGATGAGATGTTTCAGGTGGCACCCAGCTTTTACAACAATCCGAGGCTTTTGGCAAGTCTTTTGTATGAGACGATTGAGCTGACGGCGCCGGAGTTTATTCAGCCGATTATCGAGGAGGGCATTGCCGACGGCTCGATTGTGGCGGAGCATCCGAAGCAGCTTGCGGAACTGATTTCACTTGTGGCAAATGTCTGGATCAACCCGATGATATTTGACGATTCCGTGGAGGAGACTTATCGCAAGTTTCTGGTGTTTGACCAGATGCTTAAGGGCATGGGTTTGGATATCGTGGACGAGGAAATGATCGCGCGGATGCGGGAATTGACAGCGATTTATCAGGAAAGGAAATAGAAAATGAAACAAAAATTATTTTCCAAGGATTTTATATTGGTTGTGATCGGACAGATTATCTCCCTGTTCGGCAATGCCACGCTGCGGTTTGCGCTGCCGCTGTACCTTTTAAACGAGACCGGATCGTCAGCGATATACGGCACGGTGACGGCGTGCGCGATCATTCCGGCAATCCTGCTTTCGCCGGTGGGCGGCATTGTGGCGGACCGGGTGAACAAAAGGAATGTCATGGTCATACTGGACTTTTTCACGGCGGCGCTGATTCTGGCATTCTGTGTTCTGATGGGCGGGGTTAATCTTGTAGTCCTGCTGACGGTTACCTTGATGATTCTGTACGGTATCGCGGGGGCATACCAGCCGTCCGTGCAGGCATCCATTCCTGTGCTTGTAGGGGCAGACCGCATGATGGAGGCAAACTCCATTGTCAATATGATCAGCTCTTTTTCGGCGCTGCTTGGTCCTGTGCTGGGCGGGATTGTGTACAGCGCGTATGGGCTGAAACCTGTGCTTCTGGTCTGCATCGCCTGCTTTGTAATTTCGGCGATCATGGAAATTTTTATACATATTCCGTTTGAAAAACAGGCTTCGGAGGGCAGCGTGTGGCAGACGGCACGGTCGGACTTCGGGCAGAGTATCCGCTTTATCTGCAAGGACATGCCGGTGATCGGAAAGGCGGTTCTGGCGGTCTGCGGAATCAATCTGTTTTTGTCCTCCATGATTAATGTGGGACTGCCCTATCTGGTGACGGAGGTGATTGATCTGGACGCAGCACAGGCGAACCGGCTTTATGGTTTTGCGGAGGGGATTCTCGCCGCGGGCGGGCTTGCAGGCGGTGTCTGCGCGGGCGTTTTTGCGAAAAAGCTTTCCATCAAAAAGGCGGGTATGCTGATCGTGATTGCCGCGGTGTGCCAGTTTCCCATTGCCGTTTCGTTGGCAGTGTCTTCCTCGGGCATGGTGAACTATGTGATGCTGACGGCAGGCTGTTTCGTTGTGATGACCTGCTGTACGGTTTATACCATATTGATGATGACGTTTTACCAGACGGTGACGCCGCCCCATCTTTTGGGAAAGGTGATTGCGGTTATCATTACCGTGGCGATGTGCGCCCAGCCGCTCGGCAACGCCATGTACGGCGTGTTGTTTGAACTGTGCAAGGGGTTTGAGTATGTCGTGGTATTATTTGCAGGGGTGGTGTCGCTTGGGATTGCGGTGGTGCTGCGGGGGATTTTTAAGGGATTTTCGCTATCTTTATAAGAATTTGGAAAAATTAGGTGTATGTTTGTCCGTGCTTGTGTTAGAATATAAGACATGAATCCAGTTGTGGACGACTGGAAAGGAACCGGGAAAGGGCGAAACAGACATGAAGAAGATAATCGTAACAGGCTGCAACGGGCAACTTGGACGTGCCGTTAATCTGGAATACGCAGGCAGTACGGAATACGAACTGGTGAACACGGATGTGGGGGAACTGGATATCACGAAGGTAGACGAGGTGATGAAGTTTGCCAGAGAAGTGAAGCCTTATGCCATTATCAACTGTGCGGCTTACACGGCGGTGGAGGCATGTGAGAAGGAGGAGGACCTCGCATTTCGGATCAACGCCGTCGGCGCGCGAAACTTAAGTATCGCGGCGAATGAGACGGGCGCGAAGCTGATGCATATTTCCACAGATTACGTGTTTGACGGAAACGGGACGAGACCTTACAAGGAAACCGATCCGGTTGGTCCGCAGGGCGCATACGGCAGGACGAAACTGGCGGGGGAAGAATTTGTGAAAGAGTTCAGCGACAGGCACTTTATCCTGCGCACGGCATGGCTCTACGGGGACGGGAAGAACTTTGTAAAGACGATGCTGCGTCTCTCCGAGACGAATGATAAAGTGAGGGTGGTGCGGGATCAGGTTGGATCGCCCACCAGTGCGGCGGAGCTTGCGAAAGCCATTGCGTACCTGCTTCCCACGGAAAATTACGGGCTGTTCCACGCCACCTGTGAGGGGGACTGCAGCTGGGCACAGTTCACGGAGGAGATTTTCCGTCTGGCGGGGAAAAAGACTGTAGTGGAGGCGATTACCTCGGAGGAGTACGGCGCGGCGGTGAAGCGTCCGGCTTATTCCATTTTGGAAAATTATGTGTTTAAAATGACGACTGACTTTATGTTTGCGGACTGGCATGACGCCATCGAGGAATACCTAAAGAAGCAGGGATAGGGCGCAGGCGCGAGAGTACAGTGGGAAGCCTGCTTTAGCAGAATATTTGCCTGAACAGAGATTTTGGCAGAAAGGATAAATGAAATGCAGAAAATAGCTTTAATTACGGGAATCACAGGACAGGACGGCTCCTATTTGGCGGAGTTTCTTCTGGAGAAAGGGTATGAGGTGCACGGTCTGGTCCGCAGGCACAGTATCGCTAATACGGGAAGGATCGATCATCTGATCCAGTCGGACTACCATAAAGTAAAATTCTTCCTGCACTATGCGGATACCACGGACTCCAGCAATCTGATGAGGCTGATTGCGGAGATCCGCCCGACGGAAGTGTATAATCTGGCGGCGCAGTCCCATGTGGGCGTATCGTTTGAGGTGCCGGAGTACACGGCGGAGGCTACGGGCGTAAGCACCCTGAAATTGTTGGAGGCGATTCGTGTAAACGGCGGCACGTGCAGATATTATCAGGCGTCCACCTCGGAGCTTTTCGGCGGCATCCCGGAGACGGCGCCGCAGAGTGAGAAAACGCCTTTTTATCCGAAGAGTCCTTACGGTGCGGCAAAGCTTTATTCTTACTGGATTACGGTAAATTACAGAGAGTCTTACAACATGTTTGCCTGCAACGGCATTCTCTTTAACCACGAATCCCCCAGACGCGGCGAGAACTTTGTGACGAGAAAGATCACGCTGGCAATCGCGAATATCATTGCGGGTAAACAGGAAAAGCTTTCCCTCGGCAATATGAACGCGAAGAGAGACTGGGGATTTGCGGGCGACTATATAGAAGGCATGTGGCTGATGCTGCAGCAGGACAAGCCGGATGATTATGTGCTTGCAACCAATGAGACGCACACGGTCAGAGAGTTCGTGGAGGCGGCTTTTGCGGAGCTTGGCATTCAGATACGCTGGGAAGGAACGGGCGTTAATGAGAAGGGTTATGACGCGAAGAGCGACCGCCTGCTCGTTGACGTGAATCCCGAGTTTTACCGCCCTGCGGAGGTGGAGTTTTTGTGGGGCAACTGCGCGAAGGCGGAGAAGGAGCTTGGCTGGAAACGGAAGGTGGACTTTAAGGGACTGGTATCTATGATGATGGACGCTGACTTAAAGGAAATCGCGGGAATGAGCTGCGAGGAGTACAAGGCGCAGGGTGAAAACTGACGGGATGTCGGCTGCGTTTAAAGACTGCTGGAAGAAATCAGCAGGGCGGAACGCGTTGGGCAGAAGTAAAAATAGAGGAAACGTATATCTGAAATGTTGTCGGTAATTTTTATCTGGCTCTACATGGGTATAACTACATTTATCATCGGATATGGTGTGCTGCGTGTCATCACGCGGCACATTCCTTATTACACACACAATTGTGTACACGATTGCACAGGGTGTATCACCGCTGATGCCTGTTTTATGTGCGGACTGGTGTGTGTGACGGTCTACGCGCAGTTTTTCAGTCTGTTTGCGGGTGTTGGGTTTGCGGCGAATGTAGTTTTGTGCGTTTTCTGCATGTTGACCGTTGTGGTCGACAGAAAGGTGTTTGCGGGGACAATTCGGCAGCTTGTGTTTTCGGCGAAGAAAACGTTTGCCGGAGGAAACGGGAGCAGGCAGTCAAGTATTTTGGGATTCTGTGTAGTTTTGGATCTGTTTCTTATATTTGCCTACGGCACATCCCGGGGTATGATTCACTACGACACGGGACTTTACCATGCGCAGAGCATCCGCTGGCTCGAGGAGTATGGCGCGGTGAGGGGGCTGGGCAATCTGCATTGCAGGCTGGCATACAACAGTTCTTCCTTTGCTTTGTCTGCGCTTTACAGTATGGCTTTTCTGGGCGGGCAGTCCTATCACTGCGCGGCGGGATGGCTTGCGTTTTTGCTGGCGGCGTTCTGTCTGCCGATCAGAAAATCTCTGCGGGAGGGGCGGCTTCGGACAAGTGATTTCGCAAGGATCATGTGCGTCTACTATCTGGTGAATGTTTTTGACGAGATGATTTCCCCCGCCTCGGATTATTTCATGGTGCTTATGGCGTTTTATATCGTGATAAAGTGGCTGGACCTTGCGGAGCGAGGGGAGCGGGAGATTCTGCCCTACGCCCTTTTATGTGTGCTCGGCGTGTTTCTGCTGACGGTAAAGCTGTCGGCGGCGTTGATCTTACTGCTCACGATATATCCGGCGTGTCGTCTGATTCGGGAGAAACGGTGGGGAGAGACTGGAGCATATCTGGGGCTTGGCATTGTCACGGCGCTTCCCTTTTTTATCCGGAATGTGGTGATTTCGGGGTGGCTGGTCTATCCCTTTACGCAGATCGATCTGTTTGATGTGGTCTGGAAAATCCCGAAAGGGCTGGCGGACTATGACGCCAGAGAGATTCAGGTCTGGGGCAGAGGCTACACGGATGTGGCGCAGTTTGACATGTCTGTGCGGGAATGGCTGCCCGGATGGTTTCGGGCACTGGCGGGCAGTGACAAGATTCTTGTGCTGGCGGCGGCAGCGGCAGTTGCTGCGCTGTTTACGGAAGCGGTGTATCTGACGTGGAGACGGCGTGTGTGTAAGCGGCGGCAGACAGCGGCAGGACGAGGCGCTGCGTCTTTGCAGGTGCGCGAGAAGGCTTCAAACAGAGTGATGTTTCCAGCTCTTCTTGCGGCGCAGGCGACCGTGGCAGGCTCTTTTCTCTTCTGGCTGTGCACCTCGCCGCTGATCCGCTACGGCTGTGTCTGGGTGTATTTGACGGCGGCGGTAGTGTTCGGGGGAATTTACGATCTGGCGATGCACTGCGCGGCGGATGACGGACAGACAACGGCTGGGTTTCGGGCACGGAATGAGTGGATCGTCGCGGAAGAACAGAATGAAAGAGTGGGGAACCGGTGTTTATGGCGGCTTGCAGCGGCGCGCGCGGTGTCTGTAGCGGCGGCGCTTCTTCTGCTCTACAAGGGTTTTGCGCTGGCGCGGGAAATCGTGGGATCCTATGTCAATGATTACTGGCTCATTCAAAAAGAGTATGAGAACTATGAGACTTACGCTTATGAGGTGGAGGGCGTCACTTTCTATTGTCCGACAGAGGGCGATCAGACGGGATATGACAGCTTTCCGTCTTCGCCGGTGGAGGCAGATATTGTGTTTCTCGGGGACAGGATAGAGGACGGCTTCAGGGCGGCGGAATAGCGACTGCGGGCAGTGGGTGCGGTTTGGTTTGGAAACCGTTGCAATCTGCATGTTTTTCTTCTATAATACAAGAGATAAAGCGGAAGTAAGGACTGACGCAATAGGGCATTATAAGAGAAATGGAGACGGGTATTACTATGAATAAAACAGACAAAATTTATGTGGCAGGGCACAGAGGGCTGGTGGGCAGCGCGATTGTGCGCTCCTTACAGGCAAAGGGGTATGAAAACATTGTCGGCAGGACGCATAAGGAGCTTGACCTAACAAGTCAACAGGAGGTGCGGGAATTCTTTGAAAAAGAGCGTCCGGATGTCGTTGTTCTGGCGGCGGCAAAGGTGGGCGGCATCAATGCGAACAACACCGCGCCGGCGGAGTTCGCCTACGAGAATATGCAGATACAGTGTAATGTTATCCAATGCTGTCATGAATGTCACGTGAAAAAGCTGCTGTTTTTGGGGAGCACGTGTATTTATCCGAGAATGGCGCCGCAGCCGATTCCGGAGGACGCTCTGCTGACAGGTCCCTTGGAGGAGACGAACGAGGCGTATGCCATCGCGAAAATCGCGGGGCTTGAAATGTGCAAGTTCTACAAGCGGCAGTACGGCGATGATTTCATCAGCTGTATGCCTACAAATCTGTACGGACCGCACGATAATTACGATCTGGAAGGCTCCCATGTGATGCCGGCAATGATCCGCAAGTTCCATGAGGCGAAGGTGAACGGCTCGCCTATGGTTACGCTGTGGGGGACGGGAACACCGCTTCGGGAGTTCTTATATGTGGACGACATGGCGGACGCCTGTGTGTTCCTGTTGGAGAACTACAGTGGAGAGCAGCATGTCAATATCGGCACCGGCAAGGAAGTGACGATCAAGGAGCTGGCGGAGACGGTAAAGAGGGTCGTGGACTATCGCGGGCAGATTGTCTGGGATCAGACGATGCCGGACGGCACGCCCAGAAAACTTACGGACGTGACGAAACTCCACGGGTTAGGCTGGCAGCATAAGGTGGAACTGGAGGAGGGCGTGCAGCTCGCTTACGAGTGGTTTAAGGAAAACGTGAATGGGGCGAGGCTGTAGGAGAAAGCATTTTTCCCGAAAATCTCATTCCCGGCGCGATAAATTACCGTTTACAGTACGATGCATTTTTGGTATGATTGTCGAAAGAAACAGATAACTACATTTGTCGAATTGTATCATTATTTGCAAAGGAGTAAGAGGGGAATGACACAACAGAATATGATTAGTCCGAGGGAGCTTGAGAGAACAATCTCCGATTTTATGCTGGAATTAGGTATACCGGCGCATCTGCGGGGTTATCAGTTCTTGCGGAGTGCAGTGGGGATGTGTGTGGAGGATATGGAACTGGTGGGGAGTGTGACGAAGCTGCTGTACCCGGATTTGGCGAAGATGTACCAGACTACGGACACAAAGATTGAGCGTGCGATCCGCAATGCGATTGAAGTATCGTGGGAGAGGGGAAACAGCGATCTCTTTGAGGAATTGTTCGGTTACAGCAATACGCTGGAGTATACCAGACCGACGAACAGCGAATACATCGCCGTTGTGGCGGACTACATACGGTTAAAAAACAATTTGATATGAATTGTAAGGGAAGAGATGCGTCTCTTCCTTTTTTTATGCAAATGTGGTAAACTTACCATTGGAGGAGACTGATTTATGAAACGATTGAGCGTCATCGTACCCTGCTACAACGAAGAGGAGAATGTCAGGGATTTTTATGATGAGTTATGTAAGAATGCGGATTTTTTCCGCGAAAAACAGTTAGAGCTTGAAATATTATACGTAGATGACGGTTCCAAAGATCACACGGTTTCTGAGGTGAAGAAGCTTCATGCACAGGACGGGCGTGTGCGCCTTATTTCCTTTTCCCGCAATTTCGGAAAAGAGGCGGCGATCTATGCCGGTCTGCAGAAATGCAGGGGGGATTTTGCCGTGCTGATGGACGCGGATCTGCAGGATCCGCCCTCGCTTTTACCGGAGATGTACTCCTATATCGAACAGGGATATGATTCGGTGGCGACCCGACGGGTGACCAGAAAAGGAGAACCCGTTATCCGCTCTTTTTTTGCGCGGATGTTTTACAAGCTGATGAACAAGATATCCCGGACAGAGATTGTGGATGGCGCAAGGGATTACCGCCTGATGACGAGGCAGGTGGTGGACGCGATCTTGTCCATGTCGGAGTATAACCGCTTTACCAAGGGTATTTTCGGATGGGTCGGCTATGAGACGAAGTGGCTGGAGTACGAGAACGTGGAGCGCAGAAAGGGAGAGACGAAGTGGTCGTTCTGGAAACTTTTCCTGTACTCTCTCGAGGGAATTATCGCATTTTCTACAGTGCCGCTTACGATAGCGTCTGTAGTGGGGGTGCTCTTCTGTCTCGTTGCTTTTATCATTATTATTGTCACGATCGTGCGCAAACTTTTGTTTGGCGACCCGACTTCCGGCTGGCCTTCCTTAGTCTGCATTATTATGATGGTCAGCGGCGTGCAGCTGTTTTGTCTGGGGATTGTCGGGCAATACTTATCAAAGACCTATATGGAAGTGAAGAGAAGACCGATCTATCTGGTCAGGGAAGAGATCGGGGGACAGGAGCTTGAGGGATAAAGTGAGCGGGCTGGTCAGCATTATCGTGCCGGTGTACCGGGCGGCGGCGTATATTGCCGATACGATTGAGATGGTGTTCTCGCAGACATACGGCAGATGGGAGCTTTTGCTGGTGGACGACTGCTCCGGGGACGGAAGCGTGGAAGTGATAGAAAAAAGGCTTTCCGCTTACGAGCATCATCCGGCGGAGACGGCGATTGAAAATGTGGGGCGGGTTGAGGAATATCTGTGCGGGGACGAAAAAAAAGTGTTCCTTATCTGTAAGAATAAAAATGAAGGAGCTGCCGCGGCGCGCAATACGGGTATGGATCTGGCGGGTGGACAGTATATCGCGTTTCTTGATGCGGACGATATCTGGGTTTCGGACAAGCTTAGAAAGCAGCTTTCCTTTATAAGAGAAAAAGGGGCGGGTTTTTCGTTTTCTGCCTATGAGTTCGGTGACGAGGAGGCGCAACCTACCGGCAGGGTGGTGCATGTGCCTGAGACGCTGACCTATAAAAAGGCGCTGTCCCGGACGATTATTTTTACGACCACCGTTGTGATTGACCGGAATATTGTCCCGGATGAACTGATGCGGATGCCGCGGGTGGAGAGCGAGGACACGGCGACATGGTGGCAGATTTTGCGTGCCGGGTATACGGCGCACGGGCTGGACGAAGTGCTTGCGGTCTACAGAAGACCGGCAAAGTCCCTGTCTTCCAATAAATTTAAGGCGGTGAAACGGATCTGGAATCTGTACCGCAGACAGGAGAAACTCTCTGTTTTTGCCGGCGCATTCTATTTTGTGTTCTGGGCGTACAGAGCGACGATGAGGCGGATATAAGACCATGAAAAAAGTGGAAACCTTAAAAAGACTGATCATTTTACAGCTTTCCTTTATCGGGCTGATTTTCCAGACGGCGGTCTATGCGTACTTCTGGCTGACGACGTATTACCCGTTCCTGAGAACACACAGGAATTTTCGTTTTTATTTCAAGGGGCACGTGCTGATTCTTTTGATTTATTTCGTGCTGCTGTTTTTCTTTGCAAATACATACGGTGCGTTGAAGATTGGTTATCTGAAACCCGTGGACGTGTTTATCTCGGAGTTGTTTTCGCTGCTGTTTGTCAACGTGATTTCCTATTTTCAAATTTCACTGATGGCGAACTGGGTTGTGGATGTGCGTCCCATTGTATGGACAATGCTGATTCAGACGGCGCTTGCGGGCGTGTGGGTGTTTTTCTGCAATGCCTGCTACTACAAGGCTTTTCCGCCGAGAGAGATTTTGATTGTACACGGGGAGCGTCCGATTGACGATATCGTAAGAAAATTCGAGACGAGGAAGGACAAGTATCAGATCAAAAAATGTCTGAACATCTCCGCGGGCATGGAGGCGGTGAAGGCGGAGATCGAAAACGGCTACGGCGCAGTGGTGCTGTGGGATATTTCCGCGGTGGACAGGAACGCCCTGTTAAAATACTGCTACAGCCTGTCGGTGCGGGTGTACACGATGCCCAAGATCTCCGACGTGCTGATCAAGGGGGCGGATCAGCTTCACCTGTTCGATACGCCTATTTATCTGACGAGGGAGTATTCCCTCAAAGTGGAACAGCGGGTTGTGAAACGGCTGATTGATCTGGTCTGCTCGATACTGCTTCTGGTGATCGCCTCCCCCTTTATGCTGATTACGGCTGTGGCGATCAAGCTGTACGACGGAGGTCCGGTTCTTTACAAGCAGGTACGCTGTACCCGCGACCGGAAGGAGTTTTATATCTTAAAATTCAGGAGCATGGAGGAGAATGCGGAGAAGGACGGCGTGGCAAGGCTGGCATCCAAAAACGATCCACGCGTCACGCCCATCGGGAAGTTTATCCGCGCAACGAGAATTGACGAACTCCCCCAGCTTTTTAATATTTTAAAGGGCGAGATGTCCTTTATCGGACCGAGACCCGAGCGACCGAATATCATTGACGATTATATGAAGGAGATGCCGGAGTTTGCGCTCCGCATGAAGGTGAAAGCGGGGCTTGCAGGCTATGCGCAGGTCTACGGGAAATACAACACGACGCCCTACGATAAATTGAAACTTGATCTGACGTATATTGAGCAGTATTCCGTGTGGCTGGATTTGAAGCTGATGCTGCTGACGTTAAAGATTCTGATCAAGCCGGAGAGTACGGAGGGGGTTGAGGAGAATCAGACGACGGCGTTGAAGTGAAGAGCGACGCGCGGGCGGCGGATTGCGCAATTGCCTGCTCGCGTCTGGCTGCGAAAAATGGATTTTCTAGGATATTCCGGCAAGGTTGGGAAAAGGCGGACGCAACCGCCCGTTACTCGCCATCCGGGCTCGAAACGGGCTTTTACGGACATCCATGTCCGCAAATTGCTGGATACTGCACGGAATATCAAGAAAATCTCATTTTTCTCCGCAAGGACAGCTCGCGGGCAATTTGCGCAATCCGCCGCCCGCGCTGGGGGTTGACAGCCTTCGCTTCGCTGGGCTGGCGAAGTGCAGTGAAATGTCGCTCACGCTAGCTGAGGTTGTGGCGCAATCGCTGGTGAATAGGTATATATGGAAGGATTTATGCTATGAAGGATAGGCATTATGCTGATGAGGGCATGGATTTAAGAAAATATATGTTGTGTTTGCTAGGGAAACTGCCCTTGGTTTTGGGGGCGGTAGTCGGCGGCGCTTTGCTTGGAGTAATCGTGTATACGGTGGTGCGGACTGTGCCGGAATCGGAGCGGGAGTATAGCGCTTTCGCGAAGGTGTATCTGGATTTCGCGGCGGACGAGACGGGGGAAGTGTATCAGGCGTACAATGGATATACGTGGAACGATTTGATGGCGGCTGACCCGATTATGGATCTGACGCTCGGTAATCTCTCTGCGGATTATACGCGGGAGGAGGCGGAAGCGGCAATCAAAGCGGAAATTCTGTCGGATATTCGTCTTTTGACGGTCACGGTTACGACTAACAGGTCGGAGCGCACGGACGCGATTCTCGGCGCGGCGGTACAGGCGCTTGAGACGTACGGCGGACAGGCGAAGGAGTTTATTGAAATTCATGCGATCCAAAAGACGGACGCAAAGCTTGTGGTGGCGGACAGAAGGACGGCGCAGGCGGCATTTTTGGGAGCGTTTCTGGGGCTGTTTATCAGTCTTTTGGGTTTCTCGCTCTACTATGTGATGGATGACCGCATTTTTGTGGCGGGGGATGTCAAAAAAGTGACGGATGTGTCGTTTGTTGGTTATGCCTCAGGAGTGGAAACACTGAAAGAGGACTATGAAAAAAATCTTGCCTATTTGCGGGAAAAGATTGGAGAGATTCAGATTTGTGAGCTGGACGGGGACGCGTTCTTTTCCGAGGAGGAGTTGCAGGATATGCGTAAAGTGGCAGGCGTGGTATTGTCCCTGCCTTTCGGAAAGGTGCATGGAGCTTTCGCGTCCTATTTGATGGAGCAGTTAAAGGTGCAGGACTGCGCACTGTGCGGTGTGGCGGTCAGGGACGCAGATGAGCGGTTTTTGCGGAGATATTATGGGAAAAATAAAACTTGAGGTTTTGGTTTCCGCGGTGAATAAAAACGTGGCGGAGCTTATCTCACAAATGCATATCGTTACGGACGCGGTGCTCGTAAACCAGTGCGACCGCTACGAATATGAGACGGTCGCGGTGCAGGGCGGGGGCGTGAAGTGCTTTTCCATGCCGGAACGGGGCGTGGGACTAAGCCGCAATACCGCGCTTTTACATGCGTCCGGGGACGTGGTTCTGTTTTCCGACGAGGACATTATACTAGCGGCGGATTACGAGGAGAAGATTCGCAGGGCTTATAAGGATTTACCCGACGCAGATATGATTCTCTTCAACGTGGAGGTGGCTCCTTCCCGCAGAACTTACTGGAATCGGGAGATCCGCAGGGTTACTTACCGCAGTTATGGCAGATATCCGGCGTACAGCATTTCGGGGAAACTTTCCGCGCTGCGAAGGGCGAACGTGCACTATTCGCTGCTTTTCGGCGGCGGTGCAAAGTACAGCAACGGGGAGGACAGCCTGTTTTTGCGGGACTGTCTGAAGGCGGGGCTTCGGATTTACGCGCATACCGCGTGTATCGGCAGGGAGCAGGAACGGGAGTCCACGTGGTTTTCGGGCTACCATGAAAAGTTTTTCCATGACAGGGGCGTGCTCTATCATTATCTCTACGGGAAACTGGCGCTGCCGCTTTCCCTGCGGTTTTTGTGGGTGCACAGGGAAACCATGTGCCGGGAAATCCCGGTCGGCAAAGCGTTTCGTATGATGCGCGCGGGCGTGCGGGAGGCGTGCGGCAGATGATTTTATATATCACGGTTGCGGTTGTCACGGCGCTTCTTGCAAGTCTGGTGGACAGCCATCCGACAAGACAATCCCATACGCTTACAAGGCAGCAGCTCTGTAACCGTGTCTGCCTGACGGCGATATTTCTGATTCTGTTTTTGCTCTCCGCGTGCAGGCTCAATGTGGGAAATGATTACGCAAAGTATGTGGAGTTCATGCATCTGGTCAACTGCAACGCCTATGTGCCTACGGAGATCGGATTTAATCTTCTGGTCAAACTGTTTTACGGTTTGTCGGGCTATGAAAATTTTCTTTTGGTGTTTGCGTTCTATTCGTTTGTGACAGTGCTGTTTTTCCTGTTGGCAATGTATGAGCAGAGCGATGAGTTTGGGCTGACTTTTTTTCTGTTTATGACGCTGGGCTATTATTTCCAGACATTCAGCACGGTGCGCTATTATCTGGCGCTGGCACTGGCGCTCTACTCCATGAAGTTTGTGCTGCGCAGACAGTGGGGCAGATTTGTCATATTAATTCTTCTGGGAGCGACGTTCCACAAGTCGCTGCTGGTTGTGATTCCGCTCTATTTTCTGGCGTCGCTGCGCTGGAAAAAATGGCAGCTTGCCATAGTGGCTGTCTTTTGTACCACCTTTTTGTTTTTGCAGGATTTTTATTTAAAGCTGGTGGTATTTCTGTACCCGACTTATGAGGATACGGAGTATCTGGAGGGCGGCACGAGCTACATCAGCATTTTGCGCTGCGCGGCGGTTCTTACTTTTGCGGGGATTGTATATCTGATGAGGAGGCGAGAAGTTGGCAATCAAAATGACATGGGTGTCGCAAATGACAGCAAGGATGAGACGGGAATAAATGGCGAAAAAAATGTCACAAATATAGAGGAAGGGGAAGCGTGGAACCGACGCTTTCGGTTTTACACATACCTGAATCTGGGCGCGCTGGTCCTCTATGTGTTCTGTTCCTTCCTGCCCATTATTTCGCGGATCGGCTATTATTTGATGGTGAGTCAGATTTTGTTTCTGCCCATGCTGTTAAAGGCTGTGCCGGATAAAAAGTGGCGCAGGCTTTTCCGGGCGGGACTTCTTTTGGCGGCGGTGCTGTATTTTGCCATGTATCTGAAAAAAGGGGCAAACGACGGGGTATTGATCCTGCCCTACAAGACATTTTTTTTCAACGAAATGGTTGATATCCTATCAGACGTGACGTAAGCACATAAGATTCCGAATGAGCACGGCGGAAGAAACGGAGTTAAAGAGTTATGACGTTCAGCATCATTGTCGTCTGTTACAACGCAGGCGAAAAATTAGAGAAAACGATCGCGAGCATCCGTCGGCAGACGGAAGACGATTATGAGATTATCGTGCAGGACGGGCTCTCCACGGACGGCTCGGTGGAGCGGCTGTCCGCCGGAGCGGATTTAAAACTTTTCAGGGAGCGGGACGAGGGCATTTACGACGCCATGAACCGGGCGGTTTCCCATGCAGCGGGGAAGTATTTGTTCTTCTTAAACTGCGGCGATTACTTTGCGGATGAAGAGGTGTTGGCGAAGGTAAAGCGGGAGATTGCGGAGCGCGGTTGCACAACGGAATGCGGGACAGCGTTCAGCAGTCGGAAAGGCGAAGAAGCGGCGGATATTTGTGGGAGAGAAAAGATGCGCCCCCGCCCGGCGATTTTCTACGGCAACATCAAAGAGCGTGCCACGGGCGCGCATGTGATGTCGAATCCCTTGATCGACGATTTTGCCTGTTTCCGCAATGTGCCCTGCCATCAGGCGTGTTTTTATGACAGGCGGCTTCTTGTGAAGCGGGGCTTTCGGACATGCTGCAAAGTCCGTGCGGATTACGAGCATTTTCTCTGGTGTTATTACAGGGCGCGCGCCGTTATGGTTTATATGCCGCTTACCGTGGCATCCTATGAGGGAGCGGGCTTTTCGGAAAGTGCGGAGAACAGAAGGCGGTCCGCCGCGGAACATGCGCATATCGTGAAAAAATACATGAGCCGCGAACAGATTATAAAATACAGGCTGATTATGCTTTTGACGTTCGCACCGCTTCGGACTTATCTGGCGTCCCATGAGGCGACGGCGGGGATTTATCAAGGGATAAAAAGCGGGCTGTACCGGATAAAAAATTGGGTGTAAAACACGTTGTAAAAGACCGCGGCATGTGGAAAAGTATGCCGGTGTGTGAAGGGAGAGGTACAAATGAAGGTATTATGGGTGTGCAATATTATGCTGCCGGCGATTGCCAAAAGGTTAAATCTTCCCTGCAGCAACCGGGAAGGGTGGCTTTCCGGGCTGCTTGACCGGGTGGTGATGGAACAGGAGAGAAACCGTATCGAGCTGGGTATTGCGTTTCCTGTGGATGAGTCGCTGGGAAATTTTGACCGGATGATGCCGCTTGGGGAAAATATTTCCTGCCACTGTTACGGCTTTGTGGAAGACTTGACTGCGCCGGAGCGCTATGATTTTGAACTGGAAAAACATTTTGAGCTGATCATCAATGATTTCCAGCCGGATATCCTGCATGTGTTTGGCACGGAGTTTCCCCATGCGCTGGCGTCGATCAAGGTGTTCGACCAGCCGGAGCGGACGCTTATCGGCATTCAGGGACTTGTCTCTGCGATTGCAAAAGTATATATGGCGGACCTGCCGGTGAAGGTACAGAGGCAGAGCACGTTCCGCGACACGGTCAGAAAGGACAGCATCAGACAGCAGCAGAAAAAGTTTGAGAAGCGCGGCGAGTATGAGATTGAGGCGATTAAACGGACGGGGCATATAGCGGGACGCACGGATTTTGACCGGGCGGAAACGGAAAAGATCAATCCGGACGCGACTTACCATTTTCTGAACGAGACGCTTCGCAGCGTGTTTTACCGCGACAGGTGGAACAAAAATAACTGCCAGACGCACCGCATTTTTCTGAGTCAGGGAGATTATCCGCTGAAGGGCTTCCACTATCTCTTACAGGCAATGCCTAAGATTTTGGAACCGTTTCCCGATACGGAGGTTTATGTGGCAGGGGCGGATATTTTGAAGGCGGAGACGTGGAAGGACGCGTTGAAGCTGCCCGCCTACGGCAAGTATTTAAAAAAGTTGATTAAGGAAAATAATCTGGAAGAAAAGATCAATATGCTCGGGCGGATTGGCGCGGAGGAGATGAAGAAGCAGTATTTGAGCTGTCAGGTTTTCGTCTGCCCTTCGGTTCTTGAAAATTCTCCCAATTCCGTTGGAGAGGCTATGCTTTTAGGCGTGCCCTGCGTGGCGGCGAACGTGGGCGGCATACATAATATTCTGACGGACGGCGGAGACGGGTTTCTCTATCCGCCCGGGGATGTGGATGCGCTGGCGGACAGCATTATCGAGGTGTTCACCAAGGAGGCGATTGTGGACAGGCTCTCCGACAATGCGAGAAAACATGCGCGCGTCAACCACGACGCGGATCAGAATTATTACCGTCTGATGCATATTTATCGGGAGATGCTGGAATAAAGTGAGAAGTACTTCTAAAACTCAGCAGCAGAGGCTGCTTCGTTAAGAAGTACTAAGTCTCACTTAGGAGAATGCCAAAATGCGGGCATTCTCCGAGGGAGGAAGCAATATGACTTTCACGTTTGTATCCAACTACATCAATCATCACCAGCTTCCGTTTTGTGAGGCGCTGTATAAGCGGCTGGGGAAGGGGTTTGTCTTTATTCAGACAATGCCGATGGAGGCGGAGCGCGTGGAGATGGGGTGGAGCGTTGACGTGGACGAAATACCCTACGTTATGTGTCTCTACAAGGACGAATACGAATGCTTGAAACGGATCATGGAGAGCGACGTGGTGCTCTTCGGCTGGACGGGCAGGGAAGATATTGTGATGCCCAGACTTCGGTCGGGAAAGACGACGCTGCGGGTGAGTGAGCGGCTTTACCGGGAAGGGCAGTGGAAAGTAATTTCGCCGAGGGGACTTATGGCGAAATACAGGGAGCATATCAGATATCGGAGGGAGAATATTTGCATGCTCTGCGCGGGCGCGTACACGGCGTCGGATTTTCGCCTGATCGGCGCGTACCCGGGCAAGCTTTTTAAGTGGGGTTATTTTACCGAACTGCGGACTTATGATGACGAGACGTTCGCGGCGATGAAACCGGCGGAGGGTCCGCTGCAGATTGTCTGGGCGGGGCGGTTTATTCCTTTAAAGCATCCCGAATACGCGGTGCGCATCGGAAAGACGCTGCGGGAAAAAGGCTATGCTTACCGGATGCATATGCTCGGCAGCGGCGAGCTGGAGTCAGCGCTCAAAGAGGAAGTGGAGAGGGAAGGGCTGTCGGATGATTTTGTGTTTTACGGTTACACGAAACCGGCTCAGGTGCGTGACGTGATGGAGAAATGCCACATCCATCTCTTTACAAGCAACCATTTGGAAGGCTGGGGCGCGGTGGTCAACGAAGGCATGAACAGCGGCTGTGTGGAGGTAGTTGACGCCCGCGTGGGCGCGGCGCCCTATCTGATCCGCCACGGGGAGAACGGTCTTCTCTATCCCGGCGGGCGCTATGAGAAAATGGAGGCGCTGGTGCTCGATCTGTTTGAAAACTGGGAGGAACGGCGGGGCATGGGACGCGCCGCCTACGAGACGATCCGCGATATGTGGAACGCGGAGCACGCTGCGTCCGCTCTCCTGCGGTTTGTGGACGGTATGCGGCAGGGCAGGTTCTGCCCGGAGGAAGAGGGACCGCTTAGCGAGGCACCCATCATCAAGCCGGGGAGGTAGGTATGGCGAAAAAAATCAGTGTGATCGTGCCTGTATACAATTCCATAAATTGTCTGGAAAGATGTGTGCGCGCTCTCTGTGCCCAGACCTATAAAGAATTGGAAATTCTTCTGATTGACGACGGATCAACGGACGGTACGGGGGAACTCTGCGAGAGGCTGGCGGCGGGAGATGCGCGCATTTTCGTGCGCCACAAGGCAAACGGCGGCGCTTCCTCAGCAAGAAATATGGGACTTTCCATAGCGTCCGGGGACTATATCGGGTTTGTGGACAGCGACGATTATATAGATTCTTATGTGTACGAGGACTTGGCACGCGCGCTTGAGGTTGGAAAGTATCGTGTGGCGCAGATTTCGCGCGACGAGGTGGACGAAGACGGAGGACGTCTGCCGGACGTCTGTACGCCGCCGGAGAAAGAGCGGTTCTGTGATTCGGAAACTTTTATAAAAGAACTTCTTATGCACCGGGGGGACAGCTCCTTCTGTACAAAGCTGTTTCTGCGGGAAATCTTTGCTGTGAACCGTTTCCCGGAAGGGAAATTGAACGAGGATTTCCGGCTGCTTTTAGATATTTTGCAGGAGATTCCGGGCATCTGTATTTTGCCGAGACAGGGCTACCATGTGGTATGCCGCAAGGAGAGCACCACAAGAAAAAAGACGAAGGACACCTTTTCCCGGGTATTCATGGATATTGTGGAAAATGCGGATATGGTGCAGGAGCTTGTGGACCGGAAATATCCCGCATTACATGCGTATGCGGTGCGCTTTAACCTCTATCAGAGATTGGACTACATGCTGCATGTGCCCCTTTCCCAGATGAAGGGGGATAATGCGTTCTATAAAAACGTGAAAAAATATCTGCGGCGGCATGTGGGCGATACGATAAAAAATCCGTATCTGACGGGAAAGAACAGGGTGTATCTGCTGCTGCTGACGGCGGCGCCCCGGATGGTAAGAGGCGTGCACGGGTGGAAGATGAGGTTAAGACAATGAAAACAAAATATATTGTGTGCTTCATCATGCTCTGGATCCTGCAGATGGCGGCGGCGTTCTGGTTCTGCACACAGAAACAGGGATTCCACGAGGATGAGTTTTACACCTATTATTCCACCGCGCGGACAAACGGCTTTTACGTGGAAGACGGAAAGTGGATGGAGCGGGACGCGTACCGCAATGAGTTTGTGGTGCTTCCGGGGGAACGGTTTCAGTATGGGCTTGTAAAAGAGGTGCAGTCTTGGGACGTGCATCCGCCCATGTATTACTGGGTGTTTCACACCGTGGCGTCCCTCGTGCCGGGCGTATTTTCAAAGTGGATCGGTCTTTCGGTCAATCTCTTTTTTCACGGGATTAACCTGATTTTACTGACATATTTGTCATATTTGGCTTCGGGAAGGGATGAACGACTGCCGCTTCTCGTGACGTTTGTCTACGGGTTCAGCCCTGCGGCTATGAGCGGCGTCGTGTTTATCAGAATGTACGAGATGCTCACCACATTCGTGCTGCTCTGCGCTATTTTGCATGTGCGCGCGGTGCGGCGGCTTTCGGTGAAAACTCTCCTCGCCATGGCGGGGGTGACTTATGTCGGTTTTCTGACGCAGTATTATTATTTTATCTTTTTGTTTTTTGTGGCGACTGCCTTTTGCGTGTGGATGCTGTGGAGGGACAGGAATATTTGGAACTGCCTGAGGTACGGCGTTTTTCAGGGGCTGGCGTTTGTGCTGGCGTATCTGACCTACCCGGCTTTTCCGGGGCAGATGTTCAAAGGACAGCGGGGCGCGCAGGCGACGGAGAATTTTTTTAACCTGTCGAATACTTTTGAAAGGCTGCAATTTTTCTGGGATCTGATGAGCCGCTATGTGTTCGGCGGTCTGCTCGGACTGATGCTTTTGTTTCTCGCGGCGGCGGCAGCGGCGGTGCTCCTGCAGAACAGGCGGGGACGGCATATGAAAGCGGCGGAGACAGAAAATGCGCAGGACGGGCAGACTGCGGAGGAGACGGATCCTTCCGGCGCGGCGTTTTATATGCTGCTTTTTGCGGGGGCAGGTTATTTTCTGGCAGTGTCTAAGACGGCGCTCCTTCTCGGCGGGACTTCCAACCGCTACCAGCTTCCGGTTTACGGGATCGTGACTCTGCTTTTGCTGCTGGGTGTGGCGAAGGTATTACGAAAGACGACGGATATGCGCCAGAGAGAAGAGGGGCGGGAAAAGAAGGATATTCCCCCGGTCTGCACCGGCTGGCAGGAAAGAAGGATGGCAGGAGTGGCGGCGGCATTCTGCCTCGCGATCGTCGCGCTCAGTTATGTGCGGGCGGATGTGGAATTTCTCTACCCGGAGGCGGCGGAAGCGGTCGCGCTCGCAAGAGAACAGGCGGATGCACACATTCCTGCAGTCTATATCTATAAGCCCGGGGAGGAGTGGTGCATCTGGGCGGTGGCGGATGAGCTGATGCAGCATGACAGGGTGTATTTTGTCAGCGCGGCGAGCGAGGATCCGATCACGGATCCGGTGATTGCTGCGGCGGATGCGGTGGTGTCATATAATCCCCGCTATGATGACGTGAAGGACGAGGAGGCGCAGTCTATGCGGATTCCATCCGGGAATTGGCAGCTGTCGGAAGGTCATCTGCAGCATTTGCATAAGTTTTGTGTTGAGTGGTATAATTGCGGTGACGGGGGCGCATGGAGTAGCACAGGGGATTTGACGGAATGAAGAAAATGCGGATGAACATCGCAGATAGGAAGAATATCAGGACACCGCTGACATGGGCGGCGGTTGTCGTTGTCGTTTTCAGCCTGTTTCCGATTCTCGCGCTTGCGGGTGTGGACAGGGCTTCGGCGGACGACTGGTCTTTCGGCCTTCTGACCCATCTGGCGTGGGTGGATACGCACTCGCTGCTACAGGTTTTGCAGGCGGCGTTCGCAAGCGTGAAGAAGTATTATTTTACATGGCAGGGAACGTGGTTTTCGGTTTTCCTGTTTTCGCTGCAGCCGGAGGTTTTTTCACATGATGCCTACTGGATTGTCCCGGTGCTGATGACGGGACTTCTTATCGGCGGCGTGTCGGATTTTCTATACTGTCTGCTGGTGCGGTTTCTGCATATATCCAGACAGGATTTTCTGCTGCTCGACGCCATTCTTCTGTTTGTCTTGATTCAGTTTGTACCCTATCAGACTTCTGCGATTTTCTGGTATAACGGGGCGGCGCACTACACAGTGCCCTTTGCCCTTGTCATGGCTGCCTGCGCCCGGTTTCTGCGTTATGTGCAGGATTTTCGCAAACGGGATCTGATTCTGGCGGCTCTCTGGATGACCCTGCTCGGGGGAACGAACTATCTGACGGCGATTTTCGGACTTGGTCTGTTTGTATTGTTTACGGCGCTGTTTTTCCGCCGGGATCGCAGAGTGTTTTTTATGCTGATTCCCATGGTCTTTGAAATAGCGGGGCTTTTGGTCAGCGCGCTCGCGCCGGGCAATGCGGTGCGCGGCGGTTCGCATTACCAAATTACGGCGTGGGGGATGATAGAGGCGGTCGGCAAAGCGTTGGTGCAGGGAGCGAGGGGGATAGGCAGTTCTTTTTGGGAGTACCCTGTGGCTATGGCGGCTATGCTTGTTCTGGCGGTATTTTTGTGGGATATTCTGCGGGAGAAGATTTCCGAATTGCAGTTACACTTTCCGTGTCCGGGTTTGGTAATTTTGTATCTGTGGGGACTGTACTGTGCGGTTTATTGGCCGGTGCTGTTTGTGGGCGGATCAGTTTCTGACGGATCGGTTTCCGTGGGCGTTCCCAATACTATCTTCTGGGTATTTGTCGTTTCCCTGTTTGGCAGCCTTCTTTACGGGCTGGGCTGGATTTGTGAAAAGAGCGGCGGCAGGGGTGAGGGCTTACGTCTGTCTGTGTACGCGGCGGGATTTGCAGCGGCTTTCCTGATTCTTGCCATCTGCCGTATGGATTTGAAAAACAGTACGGATTATGCGTGCTATTACTACATCCGTTCGGGAAAGGCGGCAGTCTATAAGGAACAGATGGATGAGCTGACCGATATCCTGACGGATGAGAGCATAGAGGATGCGGTGGTGCCCTATATCGTTGGGGAGCAGGAGCCGCTTGTGCATCTGCCTATCACGCTTGATAAGGACGAGTGGTCGAATCAGAAAATGGCGTTGTTTTTCCGTAAAAAATCACTGGTGGCAGTACCCCGCGACGAGTGGGAGGCGCGGCGTGAAATACGTTGACACGTCTGCGGAAACTGCCTATAATAAACATATTGCAGATGCGATTTTGCGAATAGGTGTTGTTGAACAATTACTATGGGGACAGGCTATGGATGCACTGAAATTAGACACAGTTCTTCTATCGGAGGACAGAAGCTGTCTGGAAATACTGGACCAGACGCTTTTGCCGGGCACGGTGAAGGTGCTGCGGATAGAAAAAATAGAAGATATCTTTGAGGCGATCCGTTTTTTGCGCGTTCGGGGCGCACCGGCGATCGGCGTCTGTGCCGCTTACGGGATTGCCCTTACCGCATCCCGCATTGAGACGCAGGACTATGAGACGTTTCTGACGGCTTTCAGAGAGCAGAAAAACTATTTGGCATCCTCTCGTCCAACGGCGGTGAATCTGTTCTGGGCGCTTAACCGGATGGAACGCACATTGCTTTCACACGCAGATCAGACGGTGGATAAGATTAAAGAGCTGCTTTTCGCGGAGGCGCAGGCGATTCGGGATGAGGACGTGGCGATCAGCCGCAGTATCGGGGAGATTGGATTCGGGCTGTTTAAGCCGGGCGACGGGATTTTGACCCACTGCAATGCGGGAACGCTCGCCACGGCGAAATACGGCACGGCGACGGCGCCCATGTATGTCGCGCTGGAGCATGGGATGACGGATTTCCGGGTATACTGTGACGAGACGAGACCGCTTTTGCAGGGAGCCAGACTGACAGCTTTTGAGCTGCACGGTGCGGGCATCGACACGACTCTGATCTGTGACAATATGGCGTCCACCGTGATGAAGAGCGGACTTGTGAATCTGGTTTTTGTGGGCTGCGACCGGGTGGCGGCAAACGGCGATACCGCCAACAAAATCGGCACTTCGGGTGTGGCTGTGCTGGCGAAGCATTACGGGATTCCGTTCTATGTATGCGCGCCCAGCTCTACCATAGACATGTCCCTTGCGACGGGGGCTCAGATCCCCATCGAGGAGCGGGCGGCGTCGGAGGTCACCGAGATGTGGTATAAAGAGCGGATGGCGCCGGAGGGCGTGAAGGTTTACAACCCAGCTTTCGACGTGACGGATCACTCGCTGATCACAGGAATTATTACGGAAAAAGGGCTTTGCAGGGCGCCCTATGAGAAAGCGTTCCGGGAACTTGGCATAGAGTGAAAGGAAGGAAATTTATGTTAAAAAACAAAACCATCTTAATAACTGGGGGAACGGGTTCCTTCGGGAAATGCTTTACCAGATACGTGTTGACCAATTATGAACCGAAAAAAATAATCATCTATTCGCGGGACGAATTTAAACAGTGGATGATGGCGAACGAGTTTAAGGAGTACGAGGAGAAACTTCGGTTTTTCATCGGCGACGTGCGCGACGTGGAACGTTTGAAACGTGCCTGCGAGGGCGTGGATTACATTATTCACGCGGCGGCGTTAAAGCAGGTGCCCGCCTGCGAATATAACCCCAATGAGGCGATCAAGACCAATATCCACGGCGCCATGAACGTGATCGACGCGGCGCTGGATACGGGTGTGCGCAAAGTGGTGGCGCTGTCCACGGACAAGGCGGTGAATCCGGTCAACCTTTACGGAGGGACGAAACTTGTCTCGGACAAGCTCTTTGTGGCGGCGAACGCCTATGTGGGAACAAAGGATATCAACTTTTCCATCGTGAGATACGGAAACGTGGCGGGCAGCCGGGGATCGGTGATTCCTTTCTTCCACAAGCTGATTCAGGAGGGAGCGACGGAGCTGCCCATCACGGATCTGCGCATGACCCGGTTCTGGATCAGTTTGACGCAGGGTGTGGAGTTGGTGATCAAGGCGCTGGCGGAGGCAAACGGCGGGGAGACCTTTATCAGCAAGATCCCGTCTTTCAAGATCACGGATTTGGCGGAGGCGATGCTGCCTGGATGCAAGATCAGGGAAACAGGCATCAGACCAGGGGAGAAGCTGCATGAGATCATGGTGACGACGGAGGACTCGGCGACCACCTACGAGTACGACAAGCATTTTATTGTCTATCCGCAGATGACGTGGAACAACAGGCAGCAGCCTGATCTTTCGGGCAAGAAAGTGATGGAGGGCTTCCATTACAGCTCCGACAACAATACCGAGTGGATCGGCGTGGAAGAAATTCGCGAGATGTTAAAAGATGTAGAACTGGAAAAATAATAGGACAATAGAAACGGACATGCGGGAGAATGCCGGAATAGGGGCATTCTCCACTTTGATTTAAATTGCGGAGGAATACTTATGGAAAAACCGGCGGTAGAAGGCGGGAAGCCTGTCAGGGAGACGCCCATTTATTACGGGCACCAGTATATAGACGAGGCGGATATTCAGGCTGTGGTGGACGTCATGAAAAGCGATTATCTGACGTGTGGACCGAAGATCGGGGAGCTGGAAAAAAAGCTTTGCGCGCTGACGGGGGCAAAGTATGCGGTGGTATGCGCCAACGGCACGGCAGCACTGCACATGGCGGCGTTTGCCGCAGGCGTGAAGGAGGGGGATGAGGTCATCACCACGCCCATCACGTTCGCGGCTTCGGCAAACTGCGCGCTCTACTGCGGGGCAAGACCTGTTTTCGCGGATATCGATCCCGAGACCTACAATATTGACCCGGAGAAGGTGGAGCATGCCATCACGCCGTCTACAAAAGCGGTAGTTGCGGTTGACTACACGGGTCAGTCTGTAGCGCTAGACCCGCTTCGGGAAATCTGTAAAAAACACGGACTGGTTTTGATTGAGGACGGCGCCCATGTGATCGGCACGAAATATAAGGGGCAGCCAAGCGGCTCCCTCTCCGATATGACCACGTTCAGTTTCCACCCCGTCAAGACGGTGACGGGCGGCGAGGGCGGCGCGGTGCTGACAAACGATGAAACCTATTATAAAAAATTGCTTTTATACCGCTCCCACGGGATCACGAGGGATGAAAGCCTGATGGAACATGAGCCGGACGGACCGTGGTATTACGAGCAGATTGCCCTCGGCTATAATTACCGGATGACGGACATGCAGGCGGCGCTGATTATCAGCCAGCTTGATAAGCTGCCCATGTTCAGCTGCCGCAGAAAAGAGATTGTGAAGCGGTACGATGAGGCGTTCTCCGAAATGCCGGAACTTTTTGTACAGCGCGAGATTCCGGAGTCGGACACGACGAGACATCTGTATATCCTGCGCATCGTGCCGGAAAGATTAAGGATTGACAGAAAACAGTTTTTTGAGGCTCTGACGGCGGAAAATGTATGCTGTAACGTGCATTACATACCGACCTACTATTTCCCCCACTATGAAAAACTGGGTTATAGACGGGGACTGTGTCCAAACGCGGAAAAGCTTTATGAGGAAATCATTTCCCTGCCGCTTTACTATGCGATGAGCGACGAGGATGTGGAGAGTGTGATTGAAGCGGTGAGGAAGATTGCGGCTTTTTACCGCGTGTAGACGGCATGAATATTTTAACGGAAGAATAAAGGAACAGAGACGGAAATGACCGAAGAAATATCACTGAAAGTTAAAATCATATATACGGCGTTGGCGGCATTGCTGATCGCGCTTGTATGGGCGGGGGATGAGGGAAAGCAGCCCATCGTCTATAACGGTATTGATCTGCAGCATTCGGTGGGTCTGATTGATGTAGATAACGCGCTCGTATTTCAGGAGTCCGTGACAAAAAGCAGCGCGGTGGCAAACACGCCCGCCTATGTTATGAACAAGGGAAGCTACAGAGTCACGCTGCATTACAGCACGAATAAAAATGGAAACGTACTGGAACTGTGGGAGCAGGGCGACAAGATTGCGGCATGGCAGATCAATTCGTGGGAGAATGAAATTACGGCGGATTTTACCCTCTCCAAGGACGCGAAAGCGTTGGAAATTCGCATCAATTATGGGGGTGAGGGCTCGCTTCGGCTGAGAGAGCTTTCGATTGCGCCGTACACCCTTTTCTACACGGACACCTATTTTTTGATCGTGGTGTTCCTGCTTCTGCATCTGGCGGCATGGCTGTATGTGAGAAGCGGAAGAAGGCTGTCGCAGGAAAAGCTGGTGGATTATGCCGTTATTTTAGGGGTGACGCTTCTCGCCACCACGCCGATGATGCAGACCTATCTCTACAACGCGGATGACCTCTGCTATCATTTAGCAAGACTTGAGGGGCTGAAGGACGGTATTTTGGACGGGCAGGTCATCCCGGTCAATATTCTGCCCGAGGGATTGCAGAATAACGGCTATATGAATGCCATGTACCCTTACCTGTTTTTGTACATAGGCGCAATTCTGCGGATATGCAGGGTATCGCTGGCTTTTTCCTACAAGACGCTTATTTTTCTGTCCAATTTAGGAACGGCGGTATGTGCTTATGTGGCGGTAAAGTCCATGGTGAAATCCAGACGCAGCGTCATTCTTTCGGTGGTTCTCTATACGTTGATGCCGTACCGTTTTACCAATATTCTCTCCAGAGGAGATCTGGGCGAGACGATCGCTCTTGTGTTCTGGCCTCTGGTGATTGCGGGGCTTTATCATATTGTGATGGGCGACCGGAAAAAGTGGTATTATCTCGTGATCGGGTTTACCGGCGCGCTGCAGAGCCATATCCTGAGTGTGGTTTATGTGGCGGCAGTCTGTGTCATTACTGTGCTTTTATACTGTGTGCGCATCGCGCGGGAGCGGCGTTATGTGGAGCTTTTAAAGGCGGCAGGTCTCACCGTGCTATTGAACGCATGGTATGTGGTTCCTTTTCTGTATTACTATTTTAACGAAGAGCTGAATAAAGAAGTTCTGCGGTGGAGCGGTTACTTTGAGCAGTCGATCAACCTTTCCAATATGACCCAGACCTTGAGTCTTTACAACAAGCAGTACTTTTCACTGGGGCTTGCGCTTCTGGGCTGTCTGGGAATCGGAATCGTATACCTGTTCTGTGAAAAGCGCGGAAGGGTGGGCGGAGCCGACGGATTCACGCTCTATATGCTGACCCTCGGCGGAATGTTTGTATTCCTGTCAACGGGCTACTTTCCGAGCAGGGCGCTTATGGCAAACGATTTTTTTGAAAATATAGCGACCATGCTGCAATTTCCGTGGCGTTTTTTGGGACCGGCGTCCGCCTGTTTCCTCTTTGCGGGAGCGGCAGGGCTGACACGATCGGAGATATTGAAGCCCTATCGGAATCTGATTTTTGCCATGCTTGTAAGCCTTAACCTTCTCGTTATCGTATCGGTGCCTGCCGACAACAATCATGTGCCATATAAGAATGCAGAGTCGGTGGCGTCCAAGGGACATGAGACGAAGCTGGGATCCAGTGTGGGATTGTTTTATCCCCATGAATGGCGGCTGGTGGAAGCGACCGATGACAGACTGTCCCGAAGCGTGGTTATATCTGATATGACGTCTGTGTCAGTGCTTGACTTTAAGAAAAAGGGAACGAAGGCGGCGGTATCCTATACGGCGCGGACCGACAACGCCTTTATTGAACTGCCTTTGCAGAATTATCTGGGCTACCGGGCGGTGGATGAATCGGGACAGCCTGTGAAGATAGAGCGGGGCGAGGGCGGCAGGATGCGGTTTCTTGTGAACGGGGACGGCGCGGAACACAGGATTTATGTGCGTTACGGACCTGTTCCGGGATTTATCATTGCGGATGCAGAGTCTGCGCTGACGATACTTTATTGTTTATACCGGGGCTGGCTTTATAAACGGTTTCCGATTCGCAGGGGAGAGGAGATGACAGAAACGGATGCAGCTTAGTATCATTGTGCCGGTCTATAATATGGCGGCGGAGAAAAAACTGGAATACTGTCTGGATTCGCTTGTGGCGCAGACCGTGGCAGACTATGAGATCATTGCGGTGGACGACTGTTCCACGGATGAATCGTGGGAGATACTGAAACGCTATGAGGAACGTTTTCCAGAGAAATTTCGTGCGCTGCATCTTGAGGAAAATAAACATCAGGGCGGCGCAAAAAATGCAGGTTTAAAAATAGCACAGGGCGAGTGGATCGGGTTTATCGACAGCGACGACTGGATTACGCCCGACATGTACGAGCGGCTGATCGAGCGTGCCAAGAGCACAGGAGCCGATCTGGCGGGCTGTGATTATTGCCTGACGTCTGAGCACTCTATGAAGGTGGGACAGGTGGTGCGCAATAATAAGGGCAGCCAGACGGGTGTTCTGGACGACGAGAAGAGACGGAGCCTGATTCTTGACGGCGGCAGTCTGGTGGTGAAGATATTCCGCCGCTCCATGATTCTTGACCATGAACTCTGGTTTCCCGAACATATCTTTTATGAGGATAATGCGCTGGGAAATTCCTATCTGGTATTGGCAAATCATTTTGAGTATATTGAGGAGCCGATGTATTACTATTATCAGCACGAATCCTCCACCGTGCATACCATTTCCCCAAAACGCTGTGAGGACCGCTGTGAGGCGGGAAGACTCATGCTGGAGGAGGCGAAGCGGCATGATTTTCTGGATAAATACCGGCAGGAACTGGAGTACAGCTTTACTCTGCTCTTCTATGTGAACACTCTGTTTACCTATATGGCGGGTGTAAAGCGGACAAAATACCGGTTTGTGAAGGCTCTGGGGGAGGAAATGAAATGCCGATTTCCGGATTTTCAGGAGAATCCTTACTACCTTGAACGGACGCATGCGGAGGAGAAAAAGCTGATCCGTATGCAGATGAAATCCACGTTGTTTTTTATGGCGTATTATAAATTGTTGTGGGCGTATCGGAACTTCAGAAAAAACATGGGAACACGCGGTGAGAAAATCGGCATCGCACGGAGGACTGCATATGGAAATCGGAAGTATTTTTGAAATAGATCCCTTGACAGTAAAAAGGGGCGGGAATACGGCGGCGTTCCATCTTCCACAGGTGGATAAGTACGGAAAAAAACGGTGCTGCTTTACCGCTTCCGGCAGGGAGGCGATCGAGCTTGCACTGATCAGCCTGGAACGTGAACGCCCGGATATTTCGAAATGCTGCCTACTTCCCGCATATATGTGCGACTGCGTTTTCCTGCCCTTTCTGCACCGGGGCTGGGAACTGGTCTTCTATTCCGTGGACAGGGAACTTGAGGCAGCAGGGGAGGAGATTTTCGGGCTGGTGTTAGAGCATGATCCCGGGCTCATTTTCATCCATCCGTATTACGGGACGGATACCTGCGCCGGGCTGCGCAGACAGTTGTCCGCCCTCAGAAGAAGCGGCGTTCTGGTGATGGAGGATGTGACCCAGTCCTACTATTTGGAGGAGGCGGGAAAGGATGCCGATTTCGTGGTGGGAAGCCTGCGGAAATGGTATGCGGTTCCCGACGGCGGATTTGTGGCGTCCGATATTCCTCTGGCGGAGGATGTGCTGGAAGCGGGTGAGGAGTACGCAAGGGAACGGCTGGTCCCCCTCGTTCAGAAATGGGAGTATTTGAAGGAGAAGGAGAGAAGGACAGGGGGAGCGCTGACGGCGGGATGGCTCCCAAGAAAGTCGGAGTACCTGAAACGGAACCGATCTTTGGAGAGTGCCCTTGACTGTTATCAGGGTGTGCGGCGCATTTCACGCATATCTGAGGAGATCCTTTCCAAAGCGGACGAAGATGAGGCGCGCCGGAGAAGAGAGGAAAATTGTCATGCGCTGTATCAGAAGATAGGCGGCATGAAGAGAGTCTGGGCAGTTCTGCCGGAAAAGGAGGCGCAGGCGCCTCTCTTTCTGCCGGTTTATGCGAAGGATCGGGACAGCTTACAGAGATTTCTGGCAGGTCACGGCATCTATGCTCCGATCCTCTGGCTTGTTGGGGAAGAGAATAAAGATTTTTTGCAGGGAGACGAGAACTATATCTTTGCGCATATGCTGGCGCTGCCCATCGACCAGCGTTACGGCACAGAGGAGATGGATCAGATTGCGGAGATACTTGCTCTGTATGAAAAGCAGCCCGTCGTCGGCATTCGCGTTGACGTAAACGAAACGGTGGCGACAGGTCATATCATGCGCTGCCTCACCATAGCGGAGCAGATAAAAAAGCTGGGCGGGCAGGTGTTGTTTATCACGGCTGACGAGCAGGCGGAGGAGCTGCTTTCCCGCGCGGGGATGGAGCATGTCTGCCTGCAGACGCGGTGGGACCATATGGAGGAGGAGATGGCGGTACTGCGGGAGGTTTTGAAGCTTGCCGGAATAAAGACGATTCTGGTGGACTCCTATCAGGCGACACCCGCCTATTTTGAGGCGCTTCGCCCGTTTGTGAAGCTGGCGTGTATTGACGATTGCTTTGAGCACGTGTTTCTGGTGGATGCGCTGATCAACTATAATGCCTACCATATCCGTTTTCCTTACAGGGAAACTTACGGCGGTAAGACCAAACTGCTTCTGGGAACGGATTATGTGCCCCTGCGGGAAGAGTTTTCCATGACGCAGGTCAGGGATGCGCAGAGCGGGAAGAAAGGATTTTCCGTGCTTCTTTCAAGCGGCGGAGGAGATGCGCAGAATGCCGTTCTCGGTGTATTGCAGCGCGCCGCCCAGATGGAAGAACTGCAATCGGTTCTGTTTCATGCGGTGGTGGGAGCGTACCATCCGCAGGGCGACGCCATAGAGGCGTTTGCAAAGACCCATGAAAATGTGAAAGTATACCGCCCCTGTCACGATATGGCGGGTCTGATGGCGGACTGCGACGCGGCGGTCTCTGCGGCGGGAACGATGCTGTTTGAACTCTGCGCCATGCAGGTTCCCACGGTGTTTTTCCAGTCGGCTGACAACCAGCGTTACGACAGGGAATTTTTTGAAGCCGGGGAGCGGATGATCTTTGCCGGGGATATTGCGCAGGACAGGGACGCCTGCATTGAAAAGATCTGCGAGGGGCTGAAAAAGCTGGCGGCGGATGCTTCACTCCGGGAACGTATGAAGGAAAATCTCGGGCGGGTGACGGACGGAAAAGGCGCGGAGCGGATCGCGGGGGAGATTATGAGGCTGTAAAGCTGCGGCAGGAACGAACTTTTATTGTACTGAAAATAGACGAAGGAAAGCGAGGACAGAATGGGAGCAGAGTTAAACGCGGTGGCGATCATCACTGCCCGGGGTGGCAGCAAGCGGATTCCGGGAAAGAATATAAAAGAGTTTATGGGAAAGCCGATGTTAGCCTACGGCATTGAGGCGGCGCTGCAGTCCGGCATATTTCGAGAGGTGATGGTCTCCACGGACGACGATGAGATCGCACGGATTGCGCGGGAAGCGGGCGCGGCGGTTCCATTTATGAGAAGCGAGGAGACGTCGGGCGACTTTGCCACCACGGATGATGTGTTGATGGAAGTGCTTCAAACTTATGAGGAGCGGGGCGAGACGTTTGACTATATGGCATGTATTTATCCGACCGCGCCTTTTGTGACGGCGGACAAACTGAAAGACGCAATGCAGCTTCTGGTGGCTCAGGATGCGTCGGGAGTGATGCCTGTGGTCCGCTACTCCTTTCCGCCGCAGCGGGGGATGGCGATTCGGGACGGGAAGCTTGTGTACTGTTATCCGGAGAATGCCGCGAAGCGGTCGCAGGATCTGGAGCCGGTGTATCATGACAGCGGACAGTTTTACTGTTATCATGTAAAGAGGTATTTGGAATGCAAGGGTGATCTGCCGGACGGATATCTGCCCATCATCGTGCCGGAGACGGAGGTGCAGGACATTGACAATCCGACGGATCTGGCGCTGGTGGAGATGAAATTTCGGATGATGCGGGAAAAGTGAAGGCAGGGAGAGAGGACAAATGGGACTGGACAAAATAAAGATTGGTAATCGACTGCTCGGGGAAGGTGAACCAACCTACATCGTGGCGGAAATGTCGGCTAATCACTTGCAGGACTATGACAGGGCGGAAGCGATCATACGGGCGGCAAAGGAAGCGGGCGCGGATGCGGTGAAGCTCCAGACTTACACGGCGGATACGATTACGATGGACTGCGATAACGAATACTTTCAGATTACGCAGGGGACGATCTGGGACGGCAGAACCTGTTATGATTTATTTCAGGAGGCATATACGCCTTGGGAGTGGCAGCCAAAGCTGATGAAGCTGGCAAACGATCTGGGGATGGACTGTTTTTCTTCGCCCTTTGATTTCACGGCGGTGGACTTTATGGAGGAGATGCAGATGCCGGCATA
>ERZ779637.196-NODE-196-length-44940-cov-15.892971_pt1 | contig 44940 bp, 37 predicted proteins | sample MGYA00514196_ERZ779637 | MGnify/ENA primary metagenome ERZ779637 (study PRJEB29562, sample SAMEA4376700) | mouse gut metagenome | isolation source: Cecum | study: EMG produced TPA metagenomics assembly of the A DSS colitis mouse model was used to assess the...
GTCCTTGTCTCCGTTTTGAAATAATGCCTGCATTTTTCTTCTCATACTTTCTCCCCCCATTCTTCCTAATTTATCATATATAACTTTTTTTCTACAAAAACAGCCTTCAAACACTTCAATTTTTTTCTTCACACTACAATCTATAATATATGGAACATTCACCCTAACAACTTTATAATATCGCTATAGGAAACCATCTTCACATTCCCCATCTCACCCGCCTTTTCTTCGCATCCTCTCGTAAATCCATTTTTGGCAAAAAGATAGAGATGGGTATTACGGTAATGGAACAGCCTGCTTTTTTCCGCCAGTTTTTCCAAAACACCCGCATCTACTTTTTCGTTTGTCCATTTACACTCGGCAAATAGTGCAGTATCTTGATCTTCTTCCCCCATGATATCAATCTCTGCCTGACTTCTGGTAGATGAATCCGTACCCCACCAGCGGCCAAGCTCTTTAAATTCTACGGGCGATTTCCCTGTAAGCAGAAGTTTCCAAAGATACTGCTTACAAATCTCTTCAAATACCTTTCCCATATAATCAGACAGATGCGGTTCCATCCGCTTATAAACCACATCAATCGCCCCGCGGACAATCATGGAACTGTTTTCCGGTATAAATCGGTACCAGAACCGAAACATATTGTCATCAATAAAATAAATTGATTTTCTGGAAGCTTTTTCACCGTAAGGCGTTTCCTTTCGGATCAGCCCAAGCGCCACCAAATTTTTCAGATAAGTCACACAGACGCTCGTGTCTTCTCCTACTTTTGTGGAAATCTCCGCCATCCGTGACGCACCCGTCGCTATAGCGGTAATAATGGCATTATACAGAGCGGGTTCTCTCACTTCCTGCTTTAACAGATTTTCCGGCTCCTCAAACAAAAAAGAAATAGGATTCAAAAATGTATTCTTTATATTTTCTTCTATGCTTTTTCTGTCGTCCATCTGTAACAGATACTGCGGTGTCCCTCCCACGATGCCATAAGCCAGCGCTTTATCCTGATCCGAAAAATTTTTATAGTAGCGACAGACGTCCTCAAAATCAAAAGGCAGTATCTTCATCTGTGCTGTCCGTCTGCCATAGAGCGGCGATTTGTAAGCCAGCACATGATCTTCCATATAAGACATGGAGGAGCCGCAGAGAATCAACATCAACTTAGAACTGTCTTTATACTGGTCAATCAAAAGCTGTAAAGTGGAAGCAAGACTCTTGGAAGAACGAGCCACATAAGGATATTCATCAATGGCAAGGATAAGCCTTTCTTTTTCAGCTATTTTAAAGACATATTCTAGCGCCGCCTGAAAGGATACAAAAGACATCTCCGCAGGAATGCCCGTCCCAAATTCCATAATACTTTTACTAAAATTTCCCAGATTCTGCGCGGCATTGCTCTCAACGCCCATAAAATAAATGCTTTTTTTATTTCGGATAAACTGATTGATCAGCGCCGATTTTCCTACACGACGGCGACCATAAACGACTGCAAACTCAAATTTATCAGACTGGTATAATTGATTCAAGGATGCCAGTTCCCGCTCTCTGCCAATAAACATAGCTTGTACCCCTCCTGTTACTCAATAATATACCATATCATTTTATTTTAGTCAATTACAATTTACTAAAGTATAAATTACTAAAACATAAACTACTAAATCATAATATACTAAAATTATAATCCACCCATTTACAAATCACTATCGTTTTCTTCCCTTTCCTCCCTCTTCATCTCCCTAATCACACTCACCCCAAGCGGAATCGACACCGTGAGCGCACAGAAATCCGACACTGCCTGACATGCCTCCACTCCCGCAAGCTCGAAAAAATGCGGAAGAATCACAATGAGCGGCAGGAAAAAAATGCCCTGTCTGGCGGAAGCAACGATGGACGCCTTCAATCCCTTGCCGATGGACTGTAGCATCATATTACACATAATAATCCACGCGCTCAGAGGAAATGCAATCACGGAATAGCGCAGCGCCGCCGTCCCTACCATAATGACATCAGGATCATCCTTTCTGAAAATGGTCACAAGCTGGGGCGCAAAGATATACACCACAACCGCCATTCCCAGAAGGCACACGAATGCCACCTTCACACAAAAACCAAACGCCTTAAGCACCCGCTCATACCGCTTCGCCCCGTAATTGAAACCGCACACAGGCTGAAAGCCTTGACCGAAACCGATCAGCGCGGAGTTTGCAAACATCATAATACGGGACACAATAGACATTCCCGCGATCGCCGCATCGCCGTACACGCCCGCCGCGTGATTTAAGCAGATCGTGGCAACACTGGCAAGCCCCTGCCGAAACAGAGAAGGAATCCCGCCCCGGATCACTTCGATAAAAAAATGCAGGCTCGGCTTAAAATTCTGAAAACGGATCTGAATATTTCCGCCCCGTCTTATCATAATCAGCAGGAAAAAGAAACTTAAATACTGGCTTACGGTCGTGGCAAGCGCCGCACCGGCAACGCCCATGCCGCACCAGAAAATCAGAACCGGGTCCAGAACGATATTGATCACCGCGCCCGACACGATACCGATCATGGCATAAAAAGCGCTGCCCTGAAAACGCATCTGGTTATTTAACACCAAAGATGCCGTCATGGCGGGCGCGCCGATCAAAATAATCCGCAGATAAGCCACCGTGTAGGGCTGAATCGTCTCTGTAGAACCGAGCAGATAGGAGAGCGGTTCGATAAAAAACATACACCCTGCCATAATCACCACGCCGGCAAAAAAAGAAGTAAAAAAGCCGACGGCAGACATTTTTTCCGCCTCCTCGATCTCACCTGCACCCAGTTTCCGGGAAATAAAATTGCCGGAACCGTGCCCAAACAGAAATCCGATCGCCTGAATGATCGCCATCAGGGAAAAGACAATCCCTACCGCCGCTGTGGACTGGGTGTCGAGCTTTCCCACAAAAAAAGTGTCCGCCATATTATAAAACGAAGTGACAAGCATACTTAATATGGTAGGCATCGCCAACCTGCATACCAGTTTTTCCACCGGTTCTTCCAACATATAATGTCTCTTTTGTTCCGCACTCTCGAATTTCATATCCTTCTCTTGTCTTTCCTCTATCGCTTTTGAAATATTGTTTTCGTCCTTCATATTACAATATCTCCTATTTTATCCTCTTTTTTTCGGATTTGCAAATTCAGTATACTTTGCACCTTTATTTTTAATTTATTTGTAATGTACTATAATTATGTTACATTTTCTTCAACTATACCTGTTTCATCTGCATAAACAACAATGGGATTTTCGCTTGTCATTATCCTTTGCTCCCACTATAATAGATGCTGACAAGTATAAAATGAATAATATATCTGTCTCTTCATATAATAAGAGACAGTAAAACAGGAGGAAACTAAATTATGAATACCAATGCTTTATTTCAATTATCCTACGGTCTTTACGTGGCGGCATCCAAGTTTGATACAAAGATGAACGGCTGTATCGTAAACACGGTGATGCAGGTGACGAGCAACCCCCTGCAGATCGCGGTGACGGTCAACAAAGAGAATCTGACCTGCGATATCATACAGAAATCAAAAATGCTCTCTCTGTCCGTGCTCTCCGAGACAGCGCCTTTTTCCCTCTTTCAGCATTTCGGCTTTCAGAGCGGACGCGAAACTGATAAATTCGTAGACTATCCCTTCGCAATGACAGGGCAGGAACTCCCTTACCTCAAAGAGCACACCACGGCTTTTATCGACTGTAAAGTGACCAATACGATCGATCTGGGAACACATATGCTCTTTATCTGCTCGGTAAACGACTGTGATATCATTTCCGACGAAAAGGCAATGACCTATTCCTTCTATCATGAATTTGTAAAACCGAAGCCGGAAGCTTCCTCCGCAAAGGGATGGCGCTGCATAGTCTGCGGCTATGTCTATGAGGGAGAGGAACTGCCGCCCGATTTTATCTGCCCTTGGTGCAAACACGGTATCGAAGATTTTGAAAAAATTGTCTGACTTTATAACAGAATGAGAAATCCTGTGGTAAATTCTTTCTTTGTGCCGCTATCGCAAAAAACGCCGTATTTACGCGGATGCAACCGAAACTTTACATGAAAATATTTAAAAGCAACATGAAATTGATGGTCTTTACATCCATGCCATCCTACAATATGACCATAGCCGGCACAAAAAAGAACAGGAGATTATAATTATGAGCTTAGGACAAAATTTACAATTTTTAAGAAAACGGGACAACATCACACAGGAACAATTGGCGGAATCTTTAGAAGTATCAAGACAATCCGTCTCCAAATGGGAGTCGGATACGACCTACCCGGAAATGGATAAACTTTTGCAGCTTGCCAGTCTTTTTAACTGCAGTCTGGATGATCTGGTACAGAAAGATATCAGCTCGCAGTATGTGGAGGACAAATGCAACTATGATCAGTTTATGAATCAATTCAGCAGAAGAATCACGACAGGCGTGGGACTGATCTTAGGCGGAGTTACCCTTATGCTGCTCTTAGATACGTTTATTTCTAAAGTACACGGTATTGATATGGAAGAGCTTTCCGGCATTATATTTCTTTTCTTCGTAATTGTGGCTGTAGCGATTTTTATCGTTTCCGGCTTACAGAGAAGTTACTTTGAAAAGAAATATCCATACATAGAAAACTTTTATTCGGATGAAGAAAAAGAAGCGTTTCACAAAAAACTGATACAATTTATCACAGCCGGGGTCGTTCTTATTATTTTCGGCATGATTTTAGCGACGACAATTGATGCTGTCATCTCTCCCTATCACATCATACGGGACAGCATTGATATCGACATGTTGAGCGGCACCCTGTTTATGTTCCTTGTAACCATAGCCGTCATATTGTTTACCTACGCAGGCACGCAGGACAGCAAATACAATATCGAACAATACAATCTGATGCATGATCACAGTTCGCAGACCTACAAAAACGGTAAAAAAATCGGTATCATCTGCGGCAGCATTATGATGGTGGCTACCATGATTTTTCTCGGATGCGGTTTTCTCGGAAATTTGTGGCACAGTGCATGGGTGGTCTATCCCATTTTCGGTATTGCCTGCGGTATCGTATCTATGGTTATTAACCGTAATAATGAGGAAGAAAACTAAAAACGCTGCCAGACAGCTTTCAGAGATTCCAAAAAGAAAGGGACTGCCGATTCATTTCCGACAGCCCCTTTCCCTCATTTAATTTAAGTCATTTGCATTTTCCCGATTCTTTTCTTATTGCTTCCTAAAAAACAGGTTCTTAAAGCTGTTCATCATATCTGCTACGCCATCCACATAGGACTTCAGAGTCTTCCCCTTTAATGCCATAGCCTTGACAGTGACAGACTGGTTCTTGCTGCCCACTGCCATGCCTTTGTCTGTGGCTGTACCTGTGCCGCGGATGACTACCGTTGCTTTGCCCTTGGCTCTGGCATTCGTCCAGATCACATCATACAAAGCCGGGTCAACCACCGTATTGCTTACCTCCACTCTCACATATACCGCATTCGGGTCATCGGGAGCATTGTCTGCTTCAGCGTTATTGCCTTGCGGAGTATAGAATGTATTGCCGTTATACTCAAGCGACTTGAGCCGTGTGCCCTCTTTATTGAAAAAGGTTACCTTTGCTTTGGTCAGGTTTACTGCACTGTCCGCTTTACGCACATAGTATTCCCCTTTAAGAACTGCCCCTTCCGCAAGACCGTAACTGCCTGTCGCCTTCGGCGTAACTGTCACTCTGACCTTTGCCCAGCTATCGCCTTCCGCTATGGTGATCTTTACTTTGTTGTCTTCCACATACTTCGTGTCGTCCGCCGCCTGCGAGGCCGTCGCCCATGCGTAGGATACCGTATAATTGGAGGCTTTGATCGTCGCCCCGTCAACAGTTACAATAGGCACTGATTTGTATGCCCGATTTGCTTTGCTGTATACCTTATCCGGAACTGTGACTGCCGCGTTGGCGGATGACAGTTTCGCGGGTGCGATCTTAAAGGTCTTCTGTACCGCTCTGCTTCCCTTGTAGTTATTCAGGAATGTAACCTTCAGCTCGGCGTCCTTTGTCCCGCTCACTTTTTTGTTTCTGCTGTAGGTGACCTTATAGTCCACACCGGGTATCAGGGTCTTATCATCCGTATCTGCATCTGTCTCCCCAAGGTATTTCACCACAAGGTTGTCTACCTCCGTTCCGGCTGCTCTGTATTCATATGTCTTCTCTTCATCAAAAGTGACTGAGAACCTACTATTGTCCGTGACCTTGTGTGGGCTGATCTTGAAGCTCTTGCTCACGCTTCCAGTATAGGCTCCCATGCCTGTGAGCGTAAACTTGACAGTCCCGGCGTTCGTCAGGTTTGATGTGCATACGACAGTAAAGTCAATCCCTTCTTTTAGGATCTTTGTTTTGTCTTTAGCGTCCGTTACCGTGATCACACCTGCTGCCGGCTCCTGCGGATCTGCTGCTGTGTCTGCGCCTTCACCGTCCTGCGGCTGCTGGAACAGGCTGCTCAGATTCAGAGCAGTGCCATCATAAACAGGCTTGAAATTCTTGTCAATCTTTATCGACAGCTTCCCTGCAGCACTTTTCTCAATGACCTTCACTTTGATCTCAAAACTGCTTCCCTCATAATTGCCTTTTCCTTTTACCGTCAGAGTCTTCGTTTCCCCTTCGGCTGTGGCCGCCGCATATTTTCCGTTGGCAAGCCCTTCCCCTTCCAGCTCGTAGTCTTTCGTGGTCAACTTCTTCGTGCCGTTCATGATAACCGGAGACACTTTTGTCTTCACCACTACCGTCATCTCTGTGGGATGGTCTGTATCCCAGTCAATGTCCGCATTAATGATCTTGAAGTTGACCGCATTGGACGTCCCTGAGAAACTGCCCTTTCCCTTTACGGTTAGTGCCGCTGCAGTACCGGGTTTTGTGTTGTTCTTATATCCGATGGTATAATCCTTCCCCAGAGTCAGAATCGTTTCATTGTTATAGACTTCCACCGCAGGCTTGACTGCCAGCCCGGTATATTTGTAAACAGGTGTGGTGCCGTCCATCTTATAAGCGTCCGTGAAGCGCACGTACACGCCGGTTTTTCTGGTGAGCTGCGCTATGGAGACATCCACGTTCACAATTACTGTCTTCCCGTTTATTATGATGCGGATACTTAAGCTGATCTTTCCGGGTGCCTCTTCCGTGGCATCCGTCTTATCAAATTTCTCTATGTCTTCCACCGAAGCCTTGTCACCCAGTTTTTCCTTCAGCGCGGCAAGAATGTCTTCTGGTGTCGTTTCATTGGTAATCGTAATATTCTTTAAGGCGTCTTCCACCGCATTCTTTGCCTCTTCCGCCTCCTTGTCGGGATCTTCTTCCCCGCCGGGTCTCTTGACTGGCACCTGAACCGAGGCACTCTCTGATAGTCCGGCATCCTCTTTGCTTGTAACCGGTATGGTCACTTTTATGCTGCCTTCCTTGTCTGCAGACGCCTGTTCTATCTGGATGTCCACTTCACCGATGCCAACAGCATCGACTCCGACTCCTGCTGCCTCTAACGCTTCGGCAACAGCATCCGGAATGAGTCCTGCGATCTGCGCCGCGATTTCTTCCGCATTGTCATTGGTCACTTCCGTGTCTGCCAGCGCCTTGTCTATGGCATTCTGTAGGGCCTCTTCCACTGCTTTTTTGACTGCTGCCACCTGATCGGCGGGCGTGCCTGGCAGCTTTTGGATCGGCTTATTCACCGACACGCTAGCTGTTTCCGTACCGCTGGTGATTTTGATCGCCGCACTGATACTGCCTTCAGAGTCCGTGGTTGCTTCTGTCTTCGCAAAATTCTCCACTGACACAGTTATGTCCTTGCTGTCTATGCCTGCCTCTTCCAATGCGGTTTCTACCGCTTCTCTGATGGCTGTCTCCAAGCTTTCCTTTGTGGTGGCGTTGGATACTGTAATATCTGCCAGCGCTTCCTCCACTGCTTTCTTCGCCGCATCCAGCTTCTCTTTATCGGATGGTGTATCCGGCTCACTGCCGCCAGCGATATAGTTCTCCCATTCCGACCATGCCTTTTTATATGCATTCGCAGTTCCCGCCGGCACTTTTATGCCCTCCGTGTTATCTGTCACAAACTTACAGCCTGTAAAATGCGCTGTATTCCCGCTTCCTGATGCGGCAAGCGTCGGCGGTGTGTCTCCCTTCATAGTTACGGTTTCCAGACTGCTGCAGCCGTCAAATGCCCAATGCCCTATACTTGTCACATTGGCCGGAATCGTTATGGCTGTCAAAGCTTTGCAGTCTCGAAAAGCTCCATATTTAATTTCCGTCACGCCAGACGGGAACGTTATACCTTCCAGACCGCACTCTCTAAACGCCCATGCCCCGATGCTTGTCACACCATCCGGGATTATTATGCCTGCCAACTGGCTGCAGCCGCTAAACATCTCGTTCTGTATGCTTTCCATGCCCGATGGGAGCGTTACATCTCTCAGACTTGTGCAATTGAAAAACAGACGAATACCCATGGTCGTCACGCTATCTGGAATCGTGATAGCTGTCAGACTGCTGCACTTCTCAAACGCCCATCCCCCGATGCTTGTCACGTTATCTGGAATCGTGATCTCTTCCAATGCACCACATTCAGAAAATGTATACTCTCCTATGCTTTGCAGCTGGTTTGATAGCTTGACATCGTTCAGACTTGTACACTTATTAAACGCCCATGTCCCAATGCTTTCCACACTATCCGCAATTGTTATACTTGCTAACTGAGAACAATCTGCAAACGCATAACTACCTATGGTCGTTATGGGGTTCGCGTTATTCATTTCTATTTCTGCGCTTATTACGTCTTTCTTATGATCTCCCCGTCCCTCATTCACCCAGTTTGTCATCCCTTCAGCCGACTCAATCGTCAGCTTTCCGGTACTGTCAATCCTCCAACCCTTGCCAGAGACAATGAGATCGTCCTCCGTATCGTCTGTCCCGTCTGTAATAAATTCTGCCCATTCCTCCCATTCGGCTTTATATGCATTCGCAGTTCCCGCCGGCACTTTTATGCCCTTCGCGTTTTCCGTCACGAACTTACAGCCTTCAAAATGCGCTGTATTCCCGCTTCCTGATGCGGCAAGCGTCGGCGGTGTGTCTCCCTTCATAGTTACGGTTTCCAGACTGCTGCAGTTTTGAAACGCCCGACTTTGGATGATTTCAACACTGGAAGGAATGGTAATTCCGCTCAGCTTGCTACATCCATAAAACGCCGATCCCCCGATGCTTGTCACACTTTCCGGGATTGTTATGGCTGTCAGACCTGTGCAGCTTTGAAAAGCTTCATCTTCGATTTCCGTCACACTTTCCGGGATTGTTATGCCTTTCAGAAGGTTGCAGTTCTTAAACATACCACTCGCTATGCTTGTCATGCCCGACGGAAGCGTTACTTCGTTCAGACTACTGCACTCTACAAACAGATAACCACCTATGGTCGTCACACTATCTGGAATGGTGATACTTGTCAGGTTACTGCATTTCCCAAACGCGTTCCCTCCTATGGAAATCACACTGTCCGGAATTATTATGCTTGTTATCTTACTTCGATAAAATGCATACTTTCCTATGCGCGTCACAGAACCATCGGTATTCATTTCTACGCTGTTTATATTGTCAGCATGACTCGGCGATCCATTCTGCGACCAGTCATCCATCCCGGCATCGGAATCAATCGTCAGCTTTCCGGTACTGTCAATCCTCCAACCCTTGCCAGAGACAATGAGATCGTCCTCCGTATCGTCTGTCCCGTCTGTAATAAATTCTGCCCATTCCTCCCATTCGGCTTTATATGTAGTCGCAGTTCCCGTCGGAACCTTTATGCCCTTCGTGCCTTCTTTCTGGAACTTACAGCCTGTAAACTGCGCTGTAATCCCTTCCATTTCTTCCAGCACTGGCGGCTTGCTTCCCTCCATGATTACGCTTTCCAGATTGCTGCATTCCCTGAATGCAGCCACTCCTATACTTGTCATGCTGTCTGGAATCGTTATTTCTGTCAGACCGCTACATGCACTAAACGCGCCCATCTTTATGCTTTTCGCATTCTTCGGAATCGTTATGTTTTTCAGACTTATGCATTCATAAAACGCAAGATCCCATATGTCTGTCACACTGTCCGGAATTGCTATACTTGTAAGACTGGTGCAGCTCTGAAACGTAGAAGGAGATATGTTTGTCACGCTGTTTGGAATCGCTATACTTGTAAGTTTTTCGCACTCTTGAAATGCAGCAGCTCCAATACTTGTCACCCCTTCCGGAATCGTTATGTTTTCCAGACTTCTGCATGCATAAAACGCACCATCCTCTATGCTTTTCACGCTCTCTGGTATTGTTATACTGGTAAGATTTTTGCACCCGTTAAACACATTGTCCTCTAAATATGTCACGGCCGCATTAAACTCCACTGCTTTTACATTGTTCTTATGTGGATTGGTTAAGCCTTCCGTATATTCTCTCCAGTGTTTCATCCCGGCCTCCGACTCAATCGTCAGCTTTCCGGCACTGTCAATCACCCAGCCCTCGCCCGTAACAGGCGTAATCTCTTCTTCCTGTACCGCTGCACTTACAGCCCGCACCACTTTCTGCGGCGCTGTCGGTTTATCCGACTGTACATCGTTACTGCTGGTATTGCCTGCTCCTTCTTCCGCCGCAGCCGATTCCTGTCCCGATACATCGTCCTGTCCTTCCTCCGCCGGATTCTCCACAGGCTTTTTCATTTCTCCCGGTTCTTCTGTGTCTTCGGTTTTCTTGACCGCAGGATCTACTGCATTTTTTTCTCCGTCAGATTCCTGCGCGCCTTCTCCGGATCCCGGTATGCTTTCTTTTTCCCCTGATTCCGGTTCTGCTGCTTCCTCTGTCACTGGATTCTCTACGACTCTTTCCTCCGCCTCGTTATACCCCCCCCCCGAATTTTCCTGTGCAAGGACGGTTAGAGGAACCGCATCCAGTACCATACCCGCAATCAGCACCGCCGAAAGCATCGACGCCATGATTCTTTGCAACAGATTTCCTTTCCTTTTTCTCATTGTAATGATTCCTCCATTCTGCACCTTTTTATGTTTCTTATGTGCCGTTTTATCTTGTGTATTCATCTTACCAAACCAACCTATAATAACAACCCATCTGGCACAGTTTGCACGTTTTGCGGTATAGATTGCATGATATCCGTTACAGAATGGTCAATTAAAAAAAGATGGCTGACAACAACCATCTTTCTCTGTCCTAACCTTCTATTCTAATTTTCTATTCCAAATTCCTGTAATGCCTGCTGCCAGTATTTTTCAGGAATATCCGGCCAGATAACACCCTCTTCTACCTCCCTACACAACTCTTTTGCCCGTGTCAGACATGCCAAATTATGGTCGATACCTGTACGAAGCGTGTGAATTGTGATTTTCGACCATGCCAGCGATTTTTCATTTAACCCGGAAGTTTCAAAATCCTTTACCAATTTTTCCACATCATAATCCAGTTGAAAAAATTCCGCTTCCCATCCTCTTTTCGACCCGTGAAGCATCATATACTGCGTTCTTCCGTCAAAATACCAGGGAACACCCACCGAGCCCGGATGCAGTATCTTCTTGCCATCGTATACCTTTTCTTCCTGAAAATGTACATGTCCGGATATCAGTAAATTCACATCAAGACCTTTCATAATCTGGATGGTATTTTCACCGTTCGGTTCCAATATCTCATTGGAACGAACTAAGGAACCATGACAATAACGAAAAGGCTGATATCCCTCTCTCTCATAATAACCATTAATAGCAAGACTTTCAAAAAATTGAAAATCCCGTTCTGTCAGATTTTCATAAGTGTAAAGCAGATTGCCACTGGCAGAAGAATACGTCCACCGCTCCTCCGGATTTTTCCTGTGGTTCAGCATATAATCTTCCCGGTTTCCCCGGATAAAACGGCACTTATAATCGCGATCCATCTCATAGACAATCTTCATTGTTTTCTGCGGATAGGGACAGTCGCTGATATAATCCCCGAGAAACAAAAACTCATCAGGATCTTGCTTTAAGGCATGTTCGATACACCTCTCAAGCCCCACATAATTACTATGAATATCTCCTATGACAGCTATTTTATAATCACTCATACTTTTCCTCATAAATGCAGAGAATGCCTGTTTTTAAGGTATTCTCCTAAGTGTATTATTCGTTCTCTTCTTCTTTAGGTAAGTTTAATTCTTTCCCGTCATCATAATCCTCAGGGATATTATACTTCTCCTCCTCAGGTATTTCCTCCATGGCATCGTCGATATTCTCAAACTCTTCCTCACCGTTGCTGATCTTTTCCCGAACCTTGGCAATTTTCGCCACTTTCACATTATCGTCCAGATTGATCATTTTCACGCCGGAAGTGATTCTGCCGAGGGTTGAGATATCTTCCATACGGAGCTGGATGATGATTCCTTCCGTGGTAATCATCATAATTTCGTGATCGTCATTGACAGCTTTTACGCCGACCACATTACCTGTTTTTTCCGTAATCTTATAGCACTTTAAGCCCTTGCCGCCGCGTTTCTGCACGGTAAACTCTTCCAGATACGTCCGCTTACCCATGCCGTTTTCTGACACGATCAGAAGAGAATCTCCCTGATGGTCTAACTGCATACCGACAATTTCGTCTCTGTCTGACAAGTTCATACCAATCACACCCATGGAAGATCTGCCGGTAGGTCTTACGTCCGTCTCTTTAAAACGGATGCACATGCCATGTTTCGTGACAAGGAAAATATCTGTCTCGCTGGAAGTCGTTTTTACCTCAATCAGTTCATCATCATCCCTCAGATTAATAGCTGCTAAACCGTTTTTCCTGACATTGGAAAATTCCATGATGGAAGTTTTTTTCACAATGCCGCGTTTTGTCACCATAAAGAGATTTTTGTTCTCTTCGTAGTCTTTGATCGGAATCATAGCCGAAATTTTTTCACCCGGATTTAACTGTAAAATATTGACAATTGCAATACCTCTCGCGGTACGGCTTGCCTCGGGAATCTCATATGCTTTCAGACGGTACACCCTGCCGTAGTTCGTAAAGAACATGAGGTAATGGTGGGTTGTCGTCATGAGAAGATCCTCGATGTAATCTTCTTCAATGGTCTGCATTCCCTTGATTCCCTTACCGCCGCGGTTCTGGGACTTGAAATTGTCCACCGTCATGCGCTTGATATAACCGAGGCTGGTCATGGCGATTACGGTATTGTCTCTCGGAATCAAATCCTCCATATTGATATCGTAAACGTCATATCCGATCTTACTTCTTCTGTCGTCGCCGTACTTTTCAGCAGTGATCAACATCTCCTCCTTGATCACGCCAAGCAGAAGCTTCTCATCTGCCAGAATCGCCTTTAACTCCTGAATCTTTTTGAGGAGTTCTTCATGCTCGTTCTCAAGCTTTTCCCTTTCCAGTCCTGTCAACGCACGCAGACGCATATCCGCAATCGCCTGTGCCTGTGCATCGGAAAGTCCGAAACGTTCCATCAATCTCTCTTTCGCTATGGGGGTGGTGCGGCTGCTTCTCATAATCTGGATGACTTCATCAATGTTATCCAGAGCAATGAGCAAACCCTGTAAAATGTGATCCCTCTCCTCCGCTTTATCGAGATCGTATTTCGTTCTTCTCGTCACCACATCTTTCTGGTGATCGAGATAATAAGTCAACATATCCAGAAGATTCATCACCTTCGGCTCGTTATTGACAAGTGCAAGCATAATTACGCCAAAGGAATCCTGAAGCTGCGTATGCTTGTAAAGCTGATTTAAGATTACATTCGCGTTGGCGTCCTTCCTCAGCTCGATAACGATTCTCATACCTTCGCGGTTTGTCTCATCCCGCAGGTCTGTGATACCGTCGATTTTTTTCAACTTTACCAGATCGGCAATCTTCAAAATCAAGTTTGCCTTATTTACCATATAGGGAAGCTCCGTCACGATAATACGGCTCTTTCCGTTGTCCATTGTCTCAATTTCCGTGACCGCGCGGACTCTGACCTTGCCGCGTCCCGTACGGTACGCTTCCTCCGCGCCTTTTGTACCTAAAATAATACCGCCGGTGGGAAAATCGGGCGCTTTGACAACCTGCAGCAGTTCATCCAAATCCGTCTGTCTGCTCTCATTAACCTGATTATCAATAATTTTGACAACGGCATTCGTCACTTCACGCAGATTGTGAGGCGGAATGTTGGTAGCCATACCGACCGCAATACCTGTCGTACCGTTTACGAGAAGGTTCGGGTAACGGCTCGGCAGAACCACAGGTTCTTTCTCCGTATCGTCAAAGTTCGGCACGAAATCCACGGTATTTTTATTGATATCGGCGAGAAGTTCCATGGAAATTTTGCTGAGACGCGCCTCCGTGTAACGCATTGCCGCCGCGCCGTCGCCGTCCATGGAACCGAAATTCCCATGTCCGTCCACAAGCGGATATCTGGTGGACCAGTCCTGCGCCATATTTACCAGCGCGCCATAAATGGAGCTGTCGCCGTGAGGATGATATTTACCCATGGTATCACCGACGATACGGGCGCTCTTTCTGTGAGGCTTATCCGGACCGTTATTCAATTCGATCATGGAATAAAGGACGCGGCGCTGTACAGGTTTCAAACCGTCTCTCACATCCGGCAACGCACGAGCGGCAATGACGCTCATGGCATAATCGATATAAGAATCTTCCATCTTTTTCTTAAGATCGACGTCCTCTATCTTATCAAAAATCTTATCATCCATTTTTTAATGCCTTTCTGTTTAGATGTCTAAATTCTTAACAAATTTCGCATTCTCTTCAATGAAAATTCTGCGAGGTTCTACCTTGTCTCCCATCAGCGTGTTAAAGGTAAGATCTACCTCAGACTCCTCCTCCTCATTAAAATTCACACGGAGAAGAATTCTTCTTTCGGGATCCATCGTCGTCTCCCAGAGCTGATCCGCATCCATCTCACCCAGACCTTTATAACGCTGAATCTTATTGTTCTGGTCACGCCCTACTTCAGCTAAGATAGCGTCCAGCTCATCATCACTGTAGGCATACCAAACCTGTCTGTTCTTCTCCAGCTTATATAAAGGCGGTTTTGCCAGATATACATGTCCCTGCTTGATCAGTTCCGGCATAAAACGATAAATAAACGTAAGCATCAAAGTTGCGATATGGGCGCCGTCCACATCCGCATCCGTCATAATGATAATCTTATCATAACGAAGTTTGGAAATATCAAAATCCTCATGGATTCCCGTGCCGAAAGCCGTTATCATCGCTTTGATTTCCGCATTGGCATATATTTTGTCAAGACGCGCTTTTTCCACATTCAAAATTTTACCGCGGAGGGGAAGGATCGCCTGTGTCGCACGGCTTCTTGCCGTTTTTGCAGATCCGCCTGCGGAATCTCCCTCAACGATATAAATTTCACAATTTTTCGGGTCTTTATCGGAACAGTCCGCTAATTTTCCGGGAAGAGCCGTTCCCTCCAAAGCTGTCTTGCGGCGGGTCAAATCTCTTGCTTTTCTCGCCGCTTCTCTCGCCCTCTGTGCCAAGATGGATTTCTCGCAGATTATCTTCGCCACAGAAGGATTCTGCTCTAAAAAGTAGGTAAGCTGCTCGCTCACAACATTATCCACTGCGCCTCTCGCTTCGGAATTTCCGAGTTTCTGCTTTGTTTGTCCCTCAAACTGCGGATCTTCAATCTTAACACTGATAATCGCCGTCAGACCTTCTCTGATATCCTCGCCGGAAAGATTCGGCTCGCTGTCTTTCAAAAGTTTATTGTTTCTCGCATAATCATTGAAGGTTTTTGTCAAAGCATTTCTGAAACCGACCAGATGCGTGCCGCCTTCCGGTGTATTGATATTGTTTACGAAGGTATAAACGCTCTCATTGTAAGAATCGTTGTGCTGCAGTGCGACCTCCACATAGACGCCGTTCTTCATTCCCTCAAAATACATAATATGCTCGTACAAAAATTCCTTACTTCTATTCAGGTATGTAACAAATTCCTTGATACCGCCCTCATAATGGAATGTTTTTTCCTGTTCCTGTCCGCCTCTGGCGTCCTTTAAGACAATTTTTAAGCCTTTTGTCAAAAAAGCCGTCTCGCGAAGTCTCGTTTTCAAGGTATCGTATTCAAATACCGTATCTTCAAAAATCGTGCCGTCAGGTTTGAACTGCACTCTTGTGCCTGTCTTGTCCGGCGCACAATCCCCGATTATTTTCAGTTTATTGCAGGCATGTCCTCTCTCATAACGCTGATGATACACTTTACCTTCATTACAGATATCTACTTCCAGCCAGTCGGAGAGCGCATTTACCACAGAAGCGCCTACGCCGTGCAAACCACCGGATACTTTGTATCCGCCGCCGCCGAATTTTCCGCCCGCATGAAGAACAGTAAACACTACTTCCACAGCGGGAATACCCGCTTTGTGATTGATTCCTACCGGAATGCCACGCCCGTTATCTTCCACAGTGATAGAATTATCTTGATTGATCGTCACATAAATTTCCGTACAGAAACCGGCAAGCGCCTCATCCACGGAGTTGTCAACGATTTCATAGACAAGATGATGAAGACCTCTCAGGGAAGTGCTGCCGATATACATACCGGGTCTTTTTCTGACTGCTTCAAGACCTTCTAAAATTTGTATTTGGTCCGCACCGTATTCACTGTTATTCATTTCTTCAAAATTATCTGCCATTTTTCCCTCCGTTTAAAAACGTAAAACCCCTTATCACACCATTATTCTACAATACTTCCGTTTTCTATCTTAAAAACCTTATCGATTTCAAACCGATTGTTTACAAACTCATCCAATCCCGTACAGGTAATGATCGTCTGGATATCACCGATAGTACTGAGCAAATAATTTTGCCTGTTGCTGTCAAGCTCTGACAACACGTCATCAAGAAGAAGAACAGGATTTTCTTTTGTCAATTTTTTGACAAGTTCAATCTCCGACAGTTTTAAAGAAAGTGCCGCCGTTCTCTGCTGACCTTGAGAACCGAACCTTCTGATATCGATATCTCCCACCATAAAAGAAAAATCATCCCTGTGCGGTCCAATTGTCGTTTGTTTTAATTTGACATCCCTATCCTGACAGGAGGAAAGAGATTTTTCATAATCTTCAATCAGAACGTCAGGTTCATACTGAATAACAAGTTCTTCCCTGCCGCCGGACAATTTTTTATGAATTTCAAAAATAATTTCATTTAGCTGCTCTACAAAAAGTTTTCTTCTCTCTATTATTTTACTTCCAAAAGAGACAAGCTGGGAATCCCATATATTCAAAGTCTCTTTTAGAGAAGGATTTAAATACATGTCCTTTAACAGTTTGTTTCTCTGATTTACTATTTTGTTGTAATGGTTCAAATTGTAAATATAAAACGAGTCTAACTGACACAATTCCATATCCACAAATCTTCTTCTCTCAGAAGGACCGTTTTTTATAATTGAGAGATCCTCCGGTGAAAAAAATACCACATTTAACAATCCAAGAAGTTCCGCCGCTTTTTTTATCTTCTGCCCGTCGATTGCGATTCCCTTCGTTTTATTTTTACGAAGGTGCATATCCACTCTGATTTCGACTTCCTCTTTTTCCAGATAAGTCCTTATGTGCGCCTCTTCTTTGCTAAAATTGACAATATCCTTATCTTTACTTCCCTTATGGGATTTAGTGGTGGCGGATAAAAAGATGGCTTCTAAAATATTGGTCTTTCCCTGGGCGTTGTCACCATATAAAATATTCGTTCCCTTACTAAAATCAATATGTAGAGAATCATAATTTCTGAAATCCGCTAATTCCAACGATTTGATAATCATTCGTCCACTACCTTAATTTGTTGTCCGTCATATTCAATTACATCACCGGGATGTAGTTTTTTACCGCGCTGCAATTCCACCTCGCCGTTTACTTTTACAAATCCTTCCTGTATCTCTATTTTAGCATCCACGCCAGACTCCACAAGCCCCGCCAGTTTCAAAGCCTGCCCAAGCTTGATAAAATCGTCCCTGATTCTTATTGTTTCCATACTTTTTACATTCCAATCACTCAACGTTAATAAAATTCACCGGAAGAATCATATAAATATAACTTTCCTTCTCATCTTTGATAAAGCAGGGCGCTTTCGGATTCACCATATAAATCATAATTTCCTCGTCCTCAATCACGCGCAGTGCATCTATCAGGAATTTAGGATTAAATCCGATCTTCAGATCCTTTCCTTCCTTCTCAATATCGATGTCTTCATCCATACTTCCCACAGTAGAATTCATCTTAAGCTGCATGGAAGCGTCCTTTACGTCAATGATAACAGGTTTCTTATCTCCTTCCTTTACAAGAAGGGTCGCCCTATCGATACAGTCGAGAAGTTCTCTCTTATTCATCTTAATTTTTGTCTCATAGTCGCTGGAAAGCATTTGGTCTATCTTGAAATATTCTCCCTCAATCAATCTGGACACAACAACCGTATCGTTAAACTCAAACAAAATATGTTTGTCCGTAAAGAAAATATTCACATCTTTATCCATATCACCGGATAAAATTTTGCTCACTTCACTCAATGTCTTTCCGGGAACAACTACTTTTTTATTATCATAAGAGTTTTTAAGACCAATTTTCCTAATAGAAATACGGTGACCATCCAAAGAAACTACCTTCAACATATCGCCCGCAATCTCAAACAGCTCGCCAGTCATCAGTTTATTATTTTCATTGTCCGCTATGGAAAAAATAGTTTGTCTGACCACTTCCTTTAATGTGAACTGGGAAATCACAACGGAATCATTTTTTTCAATCTCAGGAAGATAGGAGAAATCTTCTCCTGATTTTCCGATAATATTAAACTTCGCCTTCTCACAGGTAATCGTCGTCTTGAAGGAAGGATCTGTCTCGATAGTGATATCGTTATCAGGAAGCTTCCTCACAATCTCAAGAAAAATTTTAGCGTCAAGGGCAATCATACCCTTCTCTAAAATTTCTCCCTCAATCACAGTCTCAATGCCAAGCTCCATGTCATTTGCCGTCAGCCTGATCACGTCGTTCGTAGTGTCAACCAATATACATTCCAGAATGGACATGGTTGTTTTATTGGGGACAGCTTTCGACACTGTCTGTACGCCGGTCAATAAGTTGGATTTTGTACATACAATTTTCATTTGTGAATAACTTCCTTTCCTGCTTGTGGGTGGGTTGAAGCCTTTCCTTAGGTTAATAAATAAATAATTATTTCGTAGTAATCATAATAACGGATGTAGATATGTGAGTAACCTTATCCGACCCGTTATTGATAGGATTTTTGAAACTTTTTTTATCTGTTGATAAGTAAGGATAACCTGATGATAAACGGCAAGATATCAACATTGTTTTTTAACTCTATAAATGACATTAATGTCATAATATTTTCATTCACATCTGATTCACATTAAATATAGAAAAAATGTGTATATAGTTAAGATACAATTTTCTTTCTGATGATATCTACCGTATTTTTTAATTCTTCATCGTTTTCCATTTTTTCCGTGATTTTTTCAATGCCGTGTAAAACGGTGGTATGATCTTTCTTGCCAATTGCCTTTGCTATATTCTGTAAGGAGTTTGATGTCAGTTCCCTGCAAAAATACATAACAACCTGTCTCGGCTGTACAAGCTCCGCCGTTCTTTTTTTGGAAGCAATGTCGGTGGGACTTACGCCAAAGTGCTCCGCCACTACTTCTATAATAAAGGAAGGTGTGATTTCCTTCTTTTTGTTTGGATAGATGACGTCTTTTAATGCCTCTTCCGCATGTTCTAAATTGATATCTACCTTATTTAATTTGGAGAACGCCATGATTTTATTCAGAGCGCCTTCCAGTTCCCTGATATTTGATTTTACATTTTCTGCAATATAAGATAGTATTTCATCATCAATTTCTTTATTATAGCTTTCTGCGTTTTTTTGTAAGATCGCCATTCTTGTCTCGTAGTCTGGCGGCTGGATATCTGCGATCAGTCCCCATTCAAAACGGGAGCGCAGTCTCTCTTCCAGTGTTTCCATATCTTTTGGCGGCTTGTCTGAGGACAAAATAATCTGTTTGCCTGCAGAGTGCAGAGTGTTAAAAGTATGGAAAAATTCTTCTTGGGTACTTTCCTTCCCTATGATAAACTGAATATCGTCGATCATGAGGATATCTACTGTTCTGTATTTATCCCTCATTTTATTCATCTTAATGGCGTCACCGCTTCTGATGCAGCTGATCACTTCGTTGGTAAAGTTTTCGGAAGTGACATAAAGCACTTTCATTCCCGGGTTTTCTTCCAGAATGAAGTGTCCGATGGAATGCATCAAATGTGTTTTGCCGAGACCTGCTCCCCCGTATATATAGAGAGGATTATAAACTTCTCCCGGGGACTCCGCTGCGGCAAGAGCCGCGGAATGAGCCAATTTGTTGTTGCTTCCCACAACAAAAGTATCAAATTTATATTTTGGATTCAGATTTGCGTTTTCATAATTTACATGATTGGAAGATTTTACCGTAGATTCCGCTTTTTTATCATTTTCAATGGTTTCTTTTTCCAACACAAAAGAAATATCGTAGGTGTGGTTCATCATCTCCGAGACAATGACTTTAAAAAAGTTCTTATATTTGGAAGAAATATAATTAAGGGCATGCGCCTGATCGGAAGGTATCATAATGATGACAACATTTTCCTTCACATCATAAAAACTGAGAGGTTTGATCCATGTATCATAAGAAACATCAGTCAGCTCATATTCTTTTCTGATTGTCTCTTTGATTTCATCCCATTTTTCTTTGATAGAATCCATAACATCAATAACCTCATTGTTTTATGATATAAATAAAGCATAGTCTTATTTCAAATAAATTTATGCCACATCAAAATTACCCTACCATATATAATAATACAAACATCAAAAAAATTCAAATGATAAGTTATCCACGTGAAAAATGGGTATATGGGGATAAGTGGATAAATGATTTAAAGGTTGACATATTCTATCACAAAAAAAGTGTATGTGAATAATTATCAAATAGAATGTAAACAATTTTCACATTGATTAAATAAACTTTTAAAATGGTTTTAAACAATAAACTCAAAAGTTATCCACATACTTACCCACATAATGTGGATTAATTATGTAAATCCTCATAATAAAAATAAGCGACGCGAAGCGGCATTTATTTTTATTGAGGATTTAACGAGCAAATGTTCGATGAAATCTAACGGTAAGAGCGTAAGCACGAATTTGCGAGTAAAATTTGAAAAAATATCCGCAGTTTTACTTGACGTTTTCCTATTAATTATATATAATCAACATGTTGTTTTCCAAAAATTGATAACATTAGGTTTACCTTATAAAATAAGTAAGGTTTGGAGAAGGAGGTGCAATGGGATGAAGATGACGTTTCAGCCTAAAAAAAGGCATAGAGCTAAGGTTCACGGTTTCCGTAAGAGAATGAGTACTAAAGGCGGAAGAAAAGTCTTAGCTGCAAGACGCGCAAAAGGAAGAAAGAGATTATCAGCATAGACCGCATTTATGTGGTCTATTTTTCTAATTACTGAGAAAGGCAGAAAAATGGTATTTTCTGAATCCTTGAAAAAAAATCAGGATTTCCGGAATGTTTATGAGAACGGAAAAAGTTACGCTGACAAATATCTGGTAATGTATGTATTGGAAAACAACAAGAACATAAACAGACTGGGAATTTCCGCCAGCAAGAAAGTGGGAAACAGCGTAGTGAGGCACCGCTTTGCAAGACTGGTGAGAGAGAGTTACCGGCTACACGAAAATATATTTAATAGTGGTTTAGATATAGTAGTCGTTGCGAGAAAGAGTGCGGCATCGGTTGGTTTTTCCGAGATCGAAAGCGCATTATTACATCTTTCAAAGCTTCATCATATCATTAAAATTTATTTTTATGACGATGAGGAAAAGTAACTAGTTTAGTGCAGAAGGTACTGAACAGTTACGGTTAGAATTTATGATGAAAAAAGTTATGATCCGTTTTATCAAATTCTATAGAAAATATATTTCTCCAATGAAGCGCACGAAATGTCCTTATATTCCTACCTGTTCGGAGTACGGGTTGGAGGCTGTGGAAAAATACGGCGCTTTAAAGGGTGGTCTTCTCGCTCTTTGGAGAATATGCAGATGTAATCCTTTTTCAAAAGGTGGTTATGATCCTGTTCCTTAATAATAAGGAAGAGACAATTTTTTGTAAGGAGGTAAGTCATTTTGTCACATATTTTGTTGACTCAGGATACAGGTATCATTTTAGGACCTGTGGCGAAGCTGCTGGGTTATATTATGGAAGGCATCTTCTTTGTGATAGACAAAATTGGCATTCCAAATATCGGACTTGCCATTATATTGTTTACGATCGTTATTTATCTGCTGCTGATGCCTCTCACGATCAAACAGCAAAAGTTTTCAAAGTTACAGGTAAAAATGAATCCTGAGTTACAGGCGATTCAGAAAAAGTATAAGAATAAAAAAGATAACGACTCCATGATGGCTATGAACATGGAGACGCAGGCAGTTTACGCAAAGTACGGTGTATCTCCTTCGGGAAGCTGTGTACAGCTCTTGATCCAGATGCCTATTTTGCTGGCGCTCTACCGTGTGATCGGCAAGATTCCCGCCTATGTCGGAAAAGTGAAAGATGCCTTTTTCCCGCTGGTGGACAAACTGATTGCCGAGCAGGGAAGTGTGGAGTTTCTGCAGACTTTCAGAAATGCCAACATGTACGCGAAGCAGTTTGAAAATGAAAATTTTGTGGGCGGTGTCACCTCTTATGTGCAGAATACGTTTGTTGACGTGTTGAACACGGCGTCCAGCGCAGAGTGGGCGAGCTTAAAGGATCATTTTTCAAACCTTTCCTCGGATATTGATCATACGCTGTCATTGCTTGACCAGTACAATAACTTTTTAGGTTTGAGTATGTCAAACTCTCCCGCCTTTACTTTCAGTGAGGCGAGAGCGGCTGGTTCTGTATTGATGATGATTGCCGCTTTTTCAATTCCGGTTTTGGCTGCGGCGACACAGTGGATCAACGTAAAGCTGATGCCCCAGCAGGATACCAGTACGGACAATGAGCAGCAGAATACCATGATGCAGTCCATGAAGACAATGAATATGATTATGCCGATCATGTCTGCGGTTTTCTGTTATACACTTCCTGCAGGTATGGGACTTTACTGGGTGGCAGGTGCGGTAGTGAGAAGTATCCAGCAGATTCTCATTAATAAACATATTGACAAGATGGATCTGGATGAAGTTATTAAGAAAAACGAGGATAAAGCCAAGAAGAAAATGGAAAAAGCCGGACAGAAAGCGGATAAGATGGCGGCTTATGCAAGCATGAATACAAAAAATGCAGGTATGGCGTCGAAGGCTTCCATATCCTCCAAGATGACTCAGGAAGAAAAGGAAGAACTTGTCAGAAAATCGACAGAGTATTATAGCAAGAATGCGAAGCCGGGCAGCATGATGGCTAAGGCAAATATGGTGAAACAGTATAACGAGAAAAACAACAAATAAAATAGGGGGTAAAAAGATGGACTATATTGAAATATCCGCAAAAACCATTGATGATGCGATCACGGAAGCGTGTCAGAAATTTACTGTAACCAGCGATAAGTTGGAATATGAAGTAATTGACGAGGGAAAAACCGGATTACTCGGTATCGGTGCAAGACCCGCTGTTATTAAGGTGAGAGTAAAATCTTCTGTGGAAGACACAGCAAAAGATTTTTTGAATGATGTTTTTGCAGCGATGAACCTTACCGTAGTTTCAAATGTCACCTATAACGAAGAAGAAAGTTCCATGGATATCGAACTTTCCGGAGATGAGATGGGTATTCTGATCGGCAAGAGAGGGCAGACGCTGGATTCTTTGCAGTATCTTGTTTCTCTTGTAGTGAATAAGGATACGGAGAATTATATCAGAGTTAAGGTTGATACAGAAAATTATCGCAAGAGAAGAAAAGAGACATTGGAAAATCTTGCTAAGAATATTTCTTATAAGGTAAAGAGGACAAAGAGACCTGTTTCTCTCGAGCCTATGAATCCCTATGAGAGAAGAATCATTCATTACGCTCTCCAGAATGATAAATATGTGACGACTTACAGCGAAGGTGACGAGCCTTTCCGTCATGTGGTTGTGGTTCTAAAGAAGTATGAGAGAAGCGAGAAGAGATACGAAAAGAGTTATGAAAAGAATTACGAGAAGAGCTATGAAGATAGGTCTGAGGAGTAAATAAAAGTAAAATATTTGAGAACCGGCGGGTAAATGTACCTGCCGGTTTTTGTCATAGTGGATTTTTTGCGGAGTATGTAGTAAAATTGAATAACTGTAGAAAATCAAATAATGTGGATACATTTAAAAATAGTATTTAGAAAATATAGGATAACTTTAAGGCATTTTAATATGGAGGCAGCCATGAAAACAGATACGATTGCCGCGATCGCAACCGCCATTTCTGATTCCGGAATTGGAATTATCCGGGTAAGTGGTGAAGATGCGATTCCGGTTGTCCATAAAATATATCGCAATAAAAAAAATGAGAAAAATCTTTCTGATTATCAGTCTCATACAATTCATTATGGTTTTATCGTGGAAAACAACGGAAATTTGATAGATGAGGTGATGGTTTCTGTAATGAAAGCGCCCCACAGTTACACGACGGAGGATACGGTTGAGATTAACTGTCACGGCGGTGCGTTGATGATGAAGAAAATTCTTATGACAGTAATCGAAGCGGGTGCCAGATTGGCAGAGCCGGGAGAGTTTACGAAGCGCGCTTTTTTGAATGGAAGAATGGATCTTTCGAGGGCGGAAGCGGTCATGGATATGATTCACGCAAAAAATCAGTTCGCCCTTCGATCTTCTGTCAGGCAGCTTCGAGGAGCGGTCTTTGATAAGATTAAAGAACTTCGGGAAAAGATTTTATATGAGATTGCTTTTATTGAATCGGCTTTGGATGACCCGGAACATATCAGTTTGGACGGGTATATGGAAAAACTGTCGGATCAGGTTTCTTATCTTACGGGAGAACTGAAAAAACTTTTGGATTCCGCGGATGACGGAAAGATGTTAAAAGAGGGAATCCGTACAGTGATTGTCGGCAAGCCGAATGTGGGAAAATCTTCCCTTTTGAATTTGCTTGTGGGACAAGACCGTGCTATTGTTACGGATATTGCGGGGACGACTAGGGATACTCTTGAGGAAACCGTTAATTTGGGAGAGTTCACGCTTAATATTATAGATACCGCTGGCATCAGAGATACGGAGGATGTTGTGGAAAAGATAGGTGTGGAGAAAGCTAAGACTATTTCTGAAGATGCGGATTTGATTTTGTATGTGATGGATTCCTCTGTTCCTTTGGATGAAAATGATGCGGATATCGTTCGTATGATAAAAGGTAAGAAGACGATTATTCTTTTAAATAAATCGGATTTGGATGAGGTGGTTGACAAGTCTTCTGTCGACGCCCTGTTCTCAAATATCTGCGGAGAGGATTGCGGCGTATATGAAGTTTCGGAAACAGAGGAAGAAAAATTAGAAGATGAAAATATATGTATGATCAAAATTTCCGCAAGAAAAAATGACGGGTTGGACTTGCTTGTGGATTTGATTAAGAAACTGTTTTTTCACGGGCAGATCTCTTATGATGACGAGGTTTGTATCACCAGTTCCCGTCATAAGGAAGCGCTTTTGGAGGCGCTTGAAAGTATGAATCAGGTTCGGGTCAGTCTGGAAAATGATATGCCGGAAGATTTTTATTCGATTGACTTGATGAACGCCTACACTTCCCTCGGAAGGATTATTGGGGAGGAAGTTGAGGACGATCTGGTGAATGAGATATTTTCTAAATTTTGTATGGGGAAGTAGGAGTTTGATTGGGTATGAATGAGTTGAGGGAAAAAGTTGATGTGTGCGTAGTAGGTGCGGGACATGCGGGATGTGAGGCGGCTCTTGCATGCGCACGGCTTGGTTTTGAGACTGTGATTTTTACGGTCAGTGTGGACAGTATCGCTCTTATGCCGTGTAATCCGAATGTGGGAGGAACTTCCAAAGGGCATCTGGTGAGGGAGATCGACGCGCTTGGCGGAGAGATGGGAAAAAATATTGATAAAACTTTTATCCAGTCTAAGATGTTAAACAGATCAAAGGGTCCGGCGGTGCATTCCCTCAGAGCGCAGGCGGATAAGGCGGAGTATTCCCGATCTATGCGCAAGGTTTTGGAAAATCAGGATCATTTGACAATCAAGCAGGCGGAAGTCTGCGAACTTCTGGTGGAGAAAAACGAACAGTTTTCCTCCGATATTGCAGATCGAAAAATTGTGGGATTGAAAACTTTCACGGAAACGGTTTATGAATGTAAAGCGGTTATTTTGTGTACCGGCACTTATCTGAAAGCAAGGTGTCTATGCGGGGAGGCGATCACCTACACAGGACCGAATGGTCTGCAGGCGGCGAATCATTTGACGGATTCTCTTTTAGAGCTGGGAATTGAAATGCGCCGTTTTAAGACAGGCACACCGGCAAGAATGGACAGGCGTTCTCTCGATTTTGATAAAATGGAAGAGCAGTTCGGGGATGAGAGAGTTATTCCTTTTTCTTTTTCCACGGATCCGGATGAAGTACAGATTGACCAAATATCCTGTTATCTGACTTACACTAACGAACAGACTCATGATATCATCAGGGCGAATCTTGACAGATCTCCTATTTATGCGGGTGTGATCGAGGGAACGGGACCGAGGTACTGTCCTTCTATTGAAGATAAGGTTGTTAAGTTTGCGGATAAGGACAGGCATCAGGTTTTTATTGAACCTGAAGGACTTCACACCAACGAAATGTATGTGAGCGGTATGTCCTCCTCACTTCCTGAGGACGTGCAGCTTGCCATGTATCGCACAGTGCCGGGGTTGGAGCATTGTAAGATGGTGAGAAACGCTTATGCCATAGAGTACGACTGTATTGATCCGAAACAGCTTTATCCGACATTGGAGTTTAAGAGTATCAGAGGGCTTTTTAGCGGTGGGCAGTTTAACGGCAGCAGCGGTTATGAGGAGGCGGCGGCGCAGGGTCTGATAGCCGGTATCAATGTATCGCTTTTTCTTCGTGGAAAGGAACAGATTGTTTTGGATCGTTCTCAGGCATATATTGGCGTCCTGATTGATGATCTGGTGACAAAGGAAAATTTTGAGCCTTATCGGATGATGACCTCCAGAGCAGAGTATCGTCTTCTGCTCCGGCAGGACAATGCGGATCTGCGTCTGCGTCAGATTGGTTATGAAGTTGGACTCGTTTCAAAAGAACTTTATGAGGCGACAGTACATAAGAAAGGACAGATTGACGCGGAAGTGACGCGTCTGAAAAATACGATTGTGGGTGCGTCCAAAAATATACAGGAATTTTTGACGGCACATGATAGCGCACCCTTAAAGACGGGCGTTACACTGGCTGAGTTGATCTGCCGCCCGGAACTGAATTATGAAACAATCGCCGGCATCGATCCGGAAAGAACGTCTCTTCCTGAGGATGTAGCAGAGCAGGTAGAGATTGAGATTAAGTATGAGGGGTATATTGAGAGACAGTTAAAACAAGTGGAGCATTATAAAAAGATGGAAAAGAAAAAGATTCCCGCTGATCTGGATTACAATGAGGTGGGAAGTCTGCGACTGGAGGCGAGACAGAAACTGATCGCATATAAGCCCGTTTCTGTGGGACAGGCTTCGAGAATTTCCGGGGTGTCGCCTGCGGATATTTCTGTGTTGTTGGTGTATCTTGAAAATTATAGTAGAAGAAAGAATTTTTAGCAAAAAAAGTATATAAGAAATAAAGGGGTAAAGTTTTGAAAAAAGAAAGTTTAATACAATTTGTAGATGATTTGAAAGAGTTACATATTTCTTTATCAGATGTGCAGCTCGATCAATTTCTCACATATTATGAGATGTTGGTGGAAAAAAATAAGGTGATGAATCTGACGGCGATTACGGAATTTGATGAGGTGATGAAAAAGCATTTTGTTGACAGTCTTTCTCTGGTGAAGGTCTGTGAATTGAGTGGAAATCTTTCTGTGATTGATGTGGGAACGGGTGCGGGATTTCCGGGTATACCTCTTAAAATTGCTTTTCCGGATTTGAGGTTGACGTTTTTGGATTCTTTGCAGAAACGAGTAGGATTTTTGCAGGAAGTGATTGCAAAATTAAATTTGCAAAATGCGGAGGCAATTCACGGCAGGGCGGAAGATTTTGCCAAGCCGGGACAGCTTAGGGAAAGTTTCGATCTCTGTGTTTCCAGAGCGGTAGCAAATTTGTCTACTTTATCGGAGTATTGTCTTCCTTATGTCAAGGTTGGCGGAAAATTTATTTCCTATAAATCTGATAAAGTTAATATGGAATTAGAGGGAAACAGGACAGAGATTGAGGAGGCGGAACACGCGATTTCTGTTTTGGGAGGAAAGCTGACAGAGCAGAGAGAGTTTACCCTCCCTTACTCTGACATTTACAGGAATTTAATTGTGGTAGAAAAAAACCGCCCTACCCCGAAGCAATATCCTCGGAAGGCAGGGACGGCAGCTAAAAAGCCCATTATATAAAAACTGGAATCTGGTGCATTGTCAATCGATTTCTTATAGGAACATGCGCAGCTGTTCCAGCATTTCATCAGGCGCTTCCATCTGAGGAAGATGTCTTGTGTTGGGAATATAAGCGTCTTCGATAGAAGCATTATAGTATTTATAGTTTTCAATCACAGTTTTTATTTCTTTTTCCTTTTCTCCGCCAATCAAAAGAATGCTATTGTTGATTTCCTTTAATTCACTGAGAATATTCATATTCATGTATTTGCCCGCATAACTGGCAAACGCGTATTTGGAATTGTACCCTCCGAGGTGGGCGGCTTCAAGATAATTGTAAATGTATTTCTCCCTGACTTCCTCGGGATTATAAAAGTAGGACTGATAAAAAGCTTTTTCAATGCCGGGTCTGCTGGAGAGAAGATGATAAATAAATGTACCAATCACAGGTGATTCGATGAGCAGCTTAAACAGACTTGTCTGTTTAGAAGGTATCTGGTTCTGCAGATAAAGATTCTGCGGATTGATACATACGATCTTATTAAAAATGTCTGGATAATTGTGACATGCCATAATCACAAAGGGTACGGATTCTCCCGTTACCACAACGGATGTTTTTCTTCCGATTACATTTTTAATAAAATCTGTGATGAGCTGCTCATACAAATTATTGGTGTAAGTCATTGCCGGCTTATCTGTCATGCCATATCCTAAAAGATCTAGAGAATATATTTCATGCTTTTCTGTCAGATTGTTAATCAGTCGGTGATATTCATAATTGGAACTTCCCACCGTCAAATCGTGAATTAGGAGAAGGGGGCTGCCGTTTCCTTTTTTCTGATATCTGATTTTTCCAAAGCGCCATTCATAAAAGTAATTCTCCGAATTGCTGAGAAGATCCTTGACTGTACAGAGAGATGTATGTATTCTGTTGATACCATGGATGGCAGCGATGGAAGTCCCTGCCAATATAATTGCTGTGGTAAGTTTTTTATGCATATCATTGCTTTCCTTCCATATTTTTAACTTATGTATAAAGTATAACATTTTTTCTATTTCATTTCTATAAATATTCTTTTCTTGAACCAAATTTTAGTATATAATAACCAAAAGGAAAATTTGTGTTTTGGGGTAGTAAGCAATATTGAAAAATGGGTATGTTTTGTTTATTTACCAAAATTTTAAAAATATGATATAAGGATAGTAAGGAAAATGATGGATAAGATAAATGAGACATCGGAAAATATGCCAGAGTTTCACATGAAACAATTTTCTGTTTTGGATGTACAGGAAAAGGAAAGGCAGAGAATTGCGAGGGATCTTCATGATAGTTCTCTTCAAAATTTGACGCATCTGGTTCATAAGGTTGAGTTGAGTTCTCTTTATATTGACCGGGATCCTGTGAAGGCAAAGTTGGAACTTGCCACAATCGAGGCGGGCTTACGCAAGGTAATTGATGATATTAGAAACAGAATTTATGATCTCAGACCAATGACTTTTGATGATTTGGGTCTGAGGCAAACTCTTTTAAATCTTTTTGCTCTTATTAATCAGGATGGACGTTTTGAAATGGTAACTGATATTGATGAGATTGATAACAGTCTGACGGATCAGGAAAAAGAAATTTCACTTATTATGATATATCGCATAATACAGGAATGTGTATATAATGCCGTGGAACATTCCGAGGGGGACAGGATAGAAGTCTCATTAAAAGAAAAAGAAAATGTTTTTCAGATAAAGGTTCGGGATAATGGAGTTGGTTTTGACCAGAGAGAAGCCGGCAAGAAGGACAGGCATTTTGGTTTGACTGTTGTGAAGGAGAGAGTTTTTTTATTAAACGGGAAAATAGAAATGGATTCAACGGATGGAACATCTATTTTTATTGAAATACCAAAGAAGAGTAATAATTAGGATATAGAAACGGGGTGTATGAAATGGAAAAGATAAGGGTAATGATAACGGACGATCACAGCTTAATCAGGGAGGGATTGAAACAGTTATTGGAATTTGATGGAAGTATTGAGGTTGTGGGTGAGGCGTCTAATGGGGTGGAATGTCTCGACAAATTAAACGAGTGTAATCCTGAAGTTCTTCTTCTCGATATTAATATGCCGGAGAAAAACGGAATTGAAGTTTTGAAGCAGATGAAGACGGACCAGTCGCAGGTCAAGGTTCTGATCCTGACTGTACATAATGAGATGGATTATTTGATGAAAGCAGTTGATATAGGTGTGGACGGATATATTTTAAAGGACTCTGAGTCTTCGGAGTTAAAGAAAGCGATCAGGGCTGTGCGGGATGGAGAAAATTATATACAGCCTTCATTGATACCGGCTATGAATAGTCAGTTGTTGAACAGAGATACGGATAAGGACAAGCTTTCCTCTCTGACAAACAGGGAGCTGGAAGTTCTTGTGCAGGTGGCAAACGGTATGTTTAATAAAGAGATTGCCACCAATTTGAATATCAGCGAGAGAACGGTGAAGAATCATATATCAAATATATTTAAAAAGATAGATGTTTCTGATCGGACGCAGGCGGCGGTGTTTGCGATTAAGAATAATATTATCAAGCTTTATTAAAAAGTATTTGTAGAATTAGTGAGTGATAGGGTGTTGTGATAGATTAAGTGTTTGGTGTGCACAAATTGTTTACTCGTGACCAGCTTCGAAAAATGGATTTTCTAAATATTCCGAGATGAATTTGTAAAGCGGACGCAACCGTCCTCTACTCGCCATCCGGGCTCGTTTCGGATTTTTCGATACATTCTTGTATCGAAATTGCTGGGTATTGGACGGAATATTAAGAAAATCTCATTTTCCTACGCAAGGACATCTTCACAAACAATTTGTGCATGTCACAAGGATAAGCTTGATAGATTATTTTTTGATACTTGATTTTTAATTTTAGTTTTTACTTATATAAGATAGCTGGATGAGTTTTTTGATTGGGTAAGCGGTTATATAATAAGAAGTATTGGTAGAATAAGTTTATTTTTGAAGTTAGAAAATATGTTTCACGTGAAACATTTGGAAGAAAGTGGAGTGTTGACACAAGATAATGTTTCACGTGAAACAATTCAGCCCAAGATATTGTGATGATATCTGTGAAACATCAAAAAATGGATTAAAATAAGGGCGTGAAACATTGAAAACAGGAAATGAAAAACAGAAAGGGACAGGGAAAAGGTATGAAGATTGGAATTTTAGGCGCGGGCAGGATTGCTGTTATTTTGGCAGAGACAATGAACAAGATGCCGGAGGTGGAATGTTATGGGGTTGCCTCCAGAGATTTAGAGAAGGCAAAGGTTTTTGCAAAAGAACATGGATTTCAATATGCGTTCGGTTCTTATGAAGATATGTTGGCAGATCCGGAAGTGAAACTTATCTATATTGCGACGCCGCACTCCCATCACTATCGGCATATTAAAATGTGTCTGGATGCAGGAAAACATGTTCTCTGTGAGAAAAGCTTTACAGTGAATGAAAAGCAGGCGGCTGAAGTTTTTCGCATGGCGAAGGAAAAAAAACTTCTCTTGACGGAGGCAATCTGGACTAGATATATGCCTTCCAGAAAAATAATTGATGATCTTCTCGCTGAGAAAGTGATTGGTGATGTGAGAAAGATGACCGCAAATTTAAATTATCCTCTCTTGGAAAAGGAGAGGATTGTGAAGCCGGAGCTTGCGGGCGGCGCGCTTTTGGATGTGGGAATTTATCCTTTGAACTTTGCTTATATGCATTTTGGAGATGGCGTAAAGGAAATGCATTCGGCTGCGCAGATGACAAGCGCCGGGGTAGATGGAGAAAACGGTATGCTTCTTCTCTATGAAGACGGAAGAATGGCGGTTTTAAATTCGGGGATTCACGGAAAGTCTGACAGCCAAGGTGTTTTTTACGGATCAGAAGGATGCATGATCGTGGAGAATATCAATAACCCGGAGTCAGTAAAGATATATGATATGGATAGAAATCTGGTTCGTGAGATTCAAGTCCCCGAGCAGATCAGCGGTTATGAGTATGAGATTACAGAAACAATCTCCTGTATAAAAGAAGGAAAGTTAGAGTGTCCTTCTATGCCTCATGCGGAAACTTTGAAGATGATGCGCGTTATGGATGAGCTTCGCGCTTCATGGGGAATGAAGTATCCGGAAGAGATCGAGAAGCTTTAGGAAATTCAGCACATGGTTGTTCATAAAATTACTATAAAACTGTAAAAAAATATATATGGATTATCACGTGGATTAGTGATATAATCGTAAACGGACACAAAAACATGAAAGATAAAGGAATAAGGTAAGTAAATGGGAAGAACAATTGCGATTGCAAACCAAAAGGGCGGCGTCGGCAAGACGACGACAGCCATCAATTTGTCAGCAGCTTTGGCGGCTAAGGGTAAGAAGGTTCTGGTCATTGATACAGACCCGCAGGGAAATACGACCAGCGGTTTTGGCGTAGAGAAAAACGATTTGGAAAATACAATTTACGAATTGTTTTTGAGCGAGTGCTCCATCAACGAATGTATTTTGAAAGACGTCATTCCAGGCGTCTCCATCATACCGTCCAATGTGAATCTGGCGGCTACGGAGATTGAGCTAATCGGCGTGGACAAAAAAGAGTTTATTTTGAAAAATGAAATTGACTGGGTGAAGGATAAATTTGATTTTATTATGATAGACTGTCCCCCTTCCCTGAATCTTCTGACGATCAATGCCATGACCACGGCGGACAGCGTACTTGTTCCGATCCAGTGTGAGTATTATGCGCTGGAGGGATTAAGCCAATTGATACATACGGTCAATCTTGTAAAAGAGAGATTGAACCCTGATCTTGATATGGAGGGTGTCGTTTTCACCATGTATGATTCCCGGACAAACCTTTCCATGCAGGTAGTTGAAAATGTAAAAAATCACTTAAAGCAGAATGTATATAAAACGCTGATACCGAGAAATATCAGGCTGGCGGAGGCGCCGAGTTACGGGATGCCTATCAATATGTATGATCCCAGATCCGCAGGCGCGGAGGCATACATGTTACTGGCGGATGAAGTCATTTCCGCGAAGGCATGAGCAGTGACATCTGTAAAATGAAAAAATGGCAGCTTTAAAGTAAATGGAGAAAAAATATGGCGAAAGCAGCGAGGGGTTTAGGAAAAGGATTAGATTCTCTGATACCGGTTTCCGCGCCGAAAGCGGAACCAGTACAGGAGACGGTGAAGACAGAGGACAACGCGCAGGGGACTTATGTCAAAATTACAAAGGTAGAACCTAACAGGGAACAGCCCAGAAAAAATTTTGATGAGGACGCTTTGCAGGAGCTTGCCGATTCCATTAAACAGTACGGAATCGTAGAGCCTCTGATTGTGCAGGACAGGAAAACATACTATGAGATTATTGCCGGGGAGCGCCGCTGGCGCGCGGCGAAGCTGGCGGGTTTGAAGGAAGTGCCTGTTATCGTCCGCAATTATACCGAGCAGGAGATTGTGGAAATTTCCCTGATTGAAAATATTCAGAGAGAGGACTTAAATCCGATTGAGGAAGCGCAGGCTTATAAGCGGCTTCTGACGGAGTTCAATCTGAAACAGGACGAAGTGGCGGAAAGGGTTTCCAAGAGCAGGACGGCAGTTACCAATTCCATGCGTCTTTTGAAGCTGTGCGACGAAGTGCAGCAGATGATTATTGACGACATGATTACAACCGGACATGCCCGGGCGTTGATTTCCATTGACGACCCGGAACAGCAGTACACGATCGCACAGAAAGTTTTTGATGAAAAACTGAGTGTCCGGGATGTGGAGAAGCTGGTCAAGAACTTGAATAAACCGGAGAAGACGAAGAAAGAGCCTGTCACAGACAAGGCGCTTGAAGCGGTTTATCAGGATCTCGAGGAAAAGCTTAAACAGTCTTTGGGAACGAAGGTTTCTATCGCCTCTAAGGGGGATGGTGCTGGAAAACTGGAAATCGAGTTTTACACACACGACGACTTGGAGAAAATTACGGATCTGCTGACCGGCAGATAAGAGTTACTGTTGCATACAAACGATAATTGGGATCGTCAAATACGGAAGGGCTAAGGATAAATGAATTATAACTTACTGGGTGAAATGGGATTGGGAAATATGGATTTGACGTATCTGTTTATCGGTGCGTTTGCGGCGATTCTTTTGCTGCTGATTTTTGTGATTGTGCTTAGCGTAAATTTGGGCAGACTATCTAAGAAGTATAAGAAGTTCATGGGCGGTAAAAACGCAAAAAGTTTAGAGAAAGATATTATGGGGCTTTATGAAGACAATAAACTGATTAAGACATCCATGGAAAAGAACCGGAAAGATATTGAAAATTTATACAGGAAGTTGGCGGGCTCGTTCCAGAAAATGGGTCTTGTAAAATACGATGCCTTCAACCAGATGGGCGGGCAGCTCAGTTTTTCCCTTGCGTTGCTGGATGAAAACGACAACGGATTTATTATCAATTCCGTTCACAGCGCGGAAGGCTGCTACTCCTATACAAAGGAAATCAAAAACGGATTATGTGATATTTCACTTAGCGACGAGGAGAAAAAGGCTCTTGACATGGCTATGGATCTGTAGCCTTGCATAACCGAAGAGGTTAGAATCGAGGGAAAGATGAGACTATGTAAAGTAGACGACTTGAATGGAACAGAAATTCTGGCTAAGGATGCTATGACGCTGGAGTATAAAATTTTGCTTTCGGCAGGCACACATCTCAAACCGGAATATATTGCGAAGCTCAAAGAGCTGAATGTCCGGGAAGTGTATATCAAAGAGAAAGCTCCGGACACAAAAGAAGTGGTCATTCTTAAGGAGGAAGTGGAAGAAAGCTTTAAATCAAAAGTAAAAAATATTTTGGAGAAACATACCTACAGCCATAATGAGAATTTGATGGAGCTGTGTCAGACAGCGGATACAATTATTACAAATATATTGGAAGAAGAAGAGGTTGTAGAAAAAATCTATGACATTAAAGAAAGAAGCTCGGATATTTATGAGCATTCGATTAATTTGTGCGGGCTTGCCACTATTGTCGCGCTCAAGATGAGGTTATCGCAGAAAACAGTACATGACATAGGTGTCAGCTGTTTACTGCACGATCTGGGGCTTCGGTACTTGCAGGTTTCCTACGAAAACAAAAATCTGGATGAATTGACGGAGCATGAGTCAATGGAATATAAGAAACATCCGGTTTACGGTTACTCAGCGCTTCGTGACGAAAATTGGATATCCGAAGGCAGCAAAAATATGATATTATATCACCATGAGCGTCTGGACGGTTCGGGTTATCCTTTGAAGACGACGGATATTCCGCAGGAATGCCGCATTATTCAGATTTGTGAAGCTTTTGATGAAATGATCTGCGGCATCGGATGTGAGAGGACGAAGGTTTATGAAGCCGTAAGATATTTAAGAAACAATAAAGATATAAAATTTGACGGGAAAATTGTCGATATCTTTTTAGAGTTTACTGCCGTGTATCCTGCCGGGACTGTCGTCAGGACAAGCGAGAAGGAAACGGGGATCGTTTTGTATCAGAACAAACAGTACCCCGACCGTCCGGTCATCCGGATTACGAAAGACAAAAACGGGATGGCGGTGGATGTGGTGAAGGATCTGGCGGAATATAATGATTTGTATATTGATGAAGTGATTGAGTAATCATTACGCGATCGAATAGAAAGGACGGCATATTATGATTGACATTAAGTTTTTGAGGGAGAATCCCGAGGCAGTAAAGGAAAATATCAGGAAGAAATTCCAAGAGCAGAAGCTTCCGTTAGTAGATGAAGTAATTGCATTGGACGCCGAGGTCAGGGCGGCGCAGCAGGAGGCAGACGATATCCGCGCAAAGCGGAATAAGATATCCAAAGAGATCGGCGCGTTGATGGCACAGGGAAAGAAAGAGGAGGCAGAGGCAAAGAAAGCTGAGGTGGCAGCAGGTGCGGCAAGACTTTCTGAGCTGGAGGCAAAGGAAAGCGATCTGCGTGAGAAGATCAAAAAAGATATGATGACAATTCCGAATATCATCGACCCTTCTGTTCCCATTGGCAAGGATGATACGGAAAATGTGGAAATACAGAAATACGGCGATCCGGTTGTGCCTGATTTTGAGATTCCTTACCATACGGAAATCATGGAGCGTTTCCACGGTATTGATATGGATGCGGCAGGGCGCGTTGCCGGAAACGGTTTTTATTATCTGATGGGCGATATCGCAAGACTTCATTCCGCGGTTATCGCTTACGCCAGAGATTTTATGATCAACAGAGGCTTTACTTACTGTGTTCCGCCTTTTATGATCAGAAGCGCGGTAGTAGACGGCGTTATGAGTTTTGCGGAGATGGACGCCATGATGTACAAGATCGAAGGAGAAGATTTATATCTGATCGGTACGTCGGAGCATTCCATGATCGGTAAGTTTATTGATACCATTATTCAGGAGGAGGAGCTTCCCCACACACTCACCAGCTATTCTCCCTGTTTCCGTAAGGAGAAGGGAGCGCATGGTATCGAGGAGAGAGGCGTTTACCGCATCCACCAGTTTGAGAAACAGGAGATGATCGTGGTTTGTAAACCCGAAGAGTCTCCCATGTGGTTTGAAAAACTGTGGCAGAATACCGTTGACCTGTTCCGTTCTATGGATATCCCGGTGAGGACGATTGAGTGCTGCTCCGGCGATTTGGCTGATTTGAAAGTGAAGTCCTATGATGTGGAGGCATGGTCGCCCAGACAGAAAAAATACTTTGAGGTGGGCAGCTGCTCCAATTTGGGAGACGCGCAGGCGAGAAGACTTCGTATCCGCGTAAATGGTGCTAACGGCAAGTATTTTGCGCATACACTGAATAATACGGTAGTGGCGCCGCCGAGAATGCTGATTGCTTTTCTGGAAAATAATTTGCAGGCGGACGGCTCGGTTCGTATTCCGGAAGTGCTTCGTCCCTATATGGGTGGAATGACGGAGATCCGCTAAACTTTTATAAAGCATTGGCAGAGTTTTGAATGTATAAAGAAGGAGGTGAAATCTTTGCATAAATATATGCGGGCAATTGGATTTGGCAAGCTGACGGACAGACGGGAAGAGCAGCGCCTGATCACGGATATCATTATGAACGCGACGCACCGTTCTTATACTTCTAACGGTGAAGATACAATACTCGCGGAGTTTTGCGAGGATTTCGCACAGGATATCGGCATTGCTGTCTGTGGTGAGTTTGATGCCGATGAAAAATTTACTTACGATTATTTTTATCCTTATCTGCGCGGTACGGGGATCAGTTCCTGCGAGGATGTGTCTGTGGAACGTCATGCGGACAAGGAATCTTACGCAGGGGTGTGCGACGATATTAAAGTAGGCGTGAGTCTGATTTTTTATCTGCAGAATATTGTTCCCTACGTGAAAGCGCAGACGACAGACATGCTTCCCGTCACGGGTACAACTTTAACGTTGTCAGGATTGTCAATTAGTGGTAATATATTATTACCGATTGGAAAAGACGAGAGCGACAGGCGGAGAATACAGAAGGAATCCATGAGCCGTAACCAGTTGATTGCGGCGGCGCGCAAGGGAGACGAGGATGCGATTGAAAGTCTGACCTTGGAGGATATGGATATCTACTCCACCATCTCCAAAAAGATTCTCACGGAGGATGTATTTAGTCTGGTGGATACTTACTTTATGCCTTACGGTGTGGAGTGCGACCAGTATTCGGTGATGGGTGAAATTCTCGATATTTCTTTGAGGGTGAACAGAATTACCCGTGAGGAAATTTATGTGCTTCGTCTTTGCTGCAACGATCTGGAATTTGATGTCTGTATCAATAAAAATGATTTATATGGAGAGCCGCAGATTGGACGCCGGTTTAAAGGGGTCATCTGGATGCAGGGGTATATCAATTATCCAATGTAGGTTTTCTTTATAAATAGATAGCAGTTGTTCCCTTAGTTAAATGGATATAACAGGAGCCTCCTAAGCCCCAGTTGTGGGTTCGATTCCCGCAGGGAACGTTGAAAAAAGCTGCAAATTCAAGGATTCTTGAGTTTACAGCTTTTTTTTAATGCTGTATCTATTGCCCTTATTCAGAATTAGCAGTATCCTATTTCATTTTCGGATACATTCCAAAAAGCCAGATCAGATACGGGAAAGTAAAGAGCGCCACCACCGCCGCCCATCCGACGCTCTGCCTGTCAACTGCCATGAAGAGAAAAACAGCCAGCAGCAGAATATAGGGTCCGTTTATCAGCCGGTATACCATTTTTCTCTTTCTGGAAATAGCTGCGTCGCCGCATTCTTCGGGATGGGTCATAGTACAGTGTACTGTTGCACCGAAACGTCCAAAGATACGCTCGGCTCTGTACTCCACACCGTCCAGTTTAAAAATCGGATACATACCCTCCTTGATGATTTCCAGATTTTGATTGTTTTCATTGGCGTATAAAAACAGCGCTTCCAGAAATTCACCGGGATTCATTACCATCGTATCCGGCTGGAAAGAAAAACTCCGCTTACGCTGCGCTTCTGTATATATTTTATAATCTTTTACAATTGACATAAACATACCCCCATTTCGCTCGATTTGATCCATTTTTTCCAGTGTGCCGTCCACGTCTAAAGTTCCAGTATCTGTCCGGAGCAGATCGCTGCAAACATCAATACAGGATTTTAACTGCTGCTGCCGTGCCTGCAGTTTTTTCATATGCTGTTCCAGCAGTAAGTGAAACGGTATTTCCTCTGACAGAAGGCTGTGAATATCTTCCAGCGAGAAATCCAGTTTTCGCAGAAGTTTAATTGTTTTAAGCGTTGTGATATCTTCCTCCGAATATTCACGATAATTATTTTCGGGATTTCTGATCGGGTGAAGCAGCTCCTTCTTTTCATAAAAACGGATATTCTGTTTGGTGATTCCTGTCAGACGTTCCAGTTCATTGATGTTCAAGAAATGTACCTCCTTTCCCTGTTTGTTGAGTTAAGTATAGGGGGTATACTTAGTATAAGGTCAAGAGGATAATGAATTAAAAATCAAAATCGTCAAAATCCGTGCGTATACGCGAACGTCTCCTCTGTTTACGCTTGATTCGGTTGTTTCTGCGCTTCGCCGTTCTCCCGTTGGTGATTAACGCATGTATCATAAATATGGTGATGACGATAGCGGCGCAAACCAGAATGATAATCAATACTTTTTTGATATTGATGAAAATCGTATCCTGCGGTTCTGAGTCCGTTTCCGGCTCGGTTTTGGTCTTTTCCACGCTGATATCGGTAGAAGTCATTTTGGTATCAAATTCGTAGGATGAAGCGTTATCGGTTACGAGGTTCAAATAAGCGTCCCCCACATACATGCCGTGATAAGAGTATTCAATTCCGGCGACGCGGTTCTCATCCGACTGGCTGTAGTCAATCTCTGAATCCAGATCCTGAAAGGAAACGGTGTTCGGAATAATAACGTAACTTTCGGTATCTATGGAGAGAATAGGCTTTGAACTGCCAAAAACGTCATTTCCGATTTGCAGAAAGCCTGTGGATTCAATATTATATTTCTCTTCATTTTCTGAAATATTCAGCACTTGAAAATTGTGGAAACCATAATCAAACAGCTCCACGGTGTCCGTAAACTGATCCGGGGATTCCTCTTTAAAGACAACGCATACCAGACGCATACCGTTCTGCTCCGCGCAGGTCACAAGGGTTTGTCGGGAATCGCTGGTGAAACCGGTTTTGCCGCCTAAAATGCCCTCGTAGAGAATTTCACCGTTAATTAACTGATGCTTATTGTTTTTATAAAAATCGTCCGGCTGTGTGGCGGTAGCTTCAAAGTGATGGCGCGCAGTGTTGCTTATTTTGCACAGCATTTCATTGCGGAAGAACAGGCTGGAAATCAGCGCGAGATCGTAAGCGCTCGTATAATGTTGGGAGTCATGCAGTCCGTTCGGATTGACAAAATGGGTATCAGTACAGCCGATTTCCTGCGCCCGCTCGTTCATCAACGCCACAAAATCCTCGATCGATCCGGAGACATACTCGCCCGCTGCATTTGCCGCCTCATTGGCGGATGCGACCATAATGCCGTAAAGGCATTCTTCCAGCGTGATAGATTCCCCCTCGTCCATACCCATATTAGAGCCGTCTGCGGGAACGCTAAAAACTGCCTCGTGACTGAACTCCACCATATCGTCCAGATTCCCCCGTTCCATAGCGAGAAGCGCGGTCATAATTTTCGTAGTGCTGGCGGGATAAAGACGTTCATGGATATTTTTAGAATAGAGAATCACGCCTGTGTTGGCGTCCATCAGAATCGCAGCTTGCGCACCAATCTGCGGACCTGCAGGCCAGTTGTCGATTTCGTTTGACTGGATGGGAAGGGCTTTTCGCGCCTCGGCTTCTTCCTGTAGCTCTTCCAAGCTTGCCGCCTCCGCGGTCAAAAGCAGACCATCTGAAAGAAAAGCGCCAAAAGCCAAAACAAATGCAAGAAGGAGACTTGCGAGCCGTCCGGATTGCAAAAATTTATTTTGATGAAATAAAAGCATGGGGTAAAACCTTTCTATAATAACAAATATATGATATAAGTCATAAATTATGAGTCTGTCCTTACCTATCATACACTATTTGAAAGAAAAACTGTAGTGTATTCACAAAAAATACAAAATGAGTTAAAATATATCCAGTGCGGATTTGCGAGTATTTAAAATCAAAAGGGAAAAGACATGAGACTAAGAAATGTGACAGGATCAAGGGAAGTGATAGCGGCATGTGATTATGTGATACATAATCCGCAGGAATGCCGGGGAAAATGGCATGAGATTTTCGGAAACGATTCCCCTATCCGCATAGAGATCGGCATGGGAAAAGGTCGTTTTATTATGGATCTGGCAAGGCAGAATCCGGATATCAATTATGTGGGAATCGAGAAATATTCCAGCGTGTTGATTCGGGGGATACAGAAGCTGGAGGCTGATCCGCTGCCGAACCTTTATTTTATCCGCATGGAGGCGGAGGAGATTACGTCTGTTTTCGGTGCGGGAGAGGTAGACCGCATTTATTTGAATTTTTCCGATCCGTGGCCGAAGGACAGACACGCGAAACGCAGACTTCCCTCCCGTGAATTTTTACACCGTTACGATGAGATACTAATACCGGACGGCGTGATTGAGTTTAAGACGGATAACCGTGATTTGTTTCAGTTTGCGCTGGAAGAGCTGGACCCGGCGGGATGGAAAATCTTACAGAAGACGGAGGACCTTCACCATAACGCGCAGATGATGGAAGGGAACGTCATGACGGAGTACGAGGAACGGTTTTCCTCGAAAGGAAACCCGATTTACAAATATGTGATTGTGAGATAAAAATGCGGGCAGGCATATGCAGAAAGAAATACTACGATGTGTGTGTTAAAAGTGGTTACTTATAAAAATCAGAATAGAAAAGGAAATGATAAGGAGGAAAAAAGATGGAGTACAAATTTACAAGCCAAAATTTTGAGAGCGAGGTATTGGAGTCGGAAGTTCCCGTATTGGTGGACTTTTATGCGGACTGGTGCGGTCCCTGTAAGATGATGGCACCCATTATTGCGCAGCTGGCGGAGAAGTATGACGGAAAAGTAAAAGTCGGAAAGTGCAATGTAGACGAGGAGGACGGGCTTGCCAGAATGTATCGTGTCATGAACATTCCCAATATGAAGATTTTCGTGAAGGGCGAAGCGGTCGGAAATATCGTGGGAGCGGTAGCGCCGGAAGAGCTGGAAGCGGAACTGGCAAAAGTGCTGTAAAAGAAATGTGCTGCAAAACTTTTCTTGTGTTTTGCAGCACATAGTTTTTTTGAAACAGACTGTCGGATCCGCGTCTATCATATGATAAAAAGCGCAATGATAGTAATCAGGAAAGCCGCCAATAGGAACATTACAACGTAGGCAATCCTGCGTTTTACGGGTGATATGGGCGTATTGCTTCTCTTATTTTCATAATCCGTAAACTGTGCGCTGAAAGCGGCATTACGCATCGGGTCACGGTTAGGATTGAATGTGCCAAAAGTTCCCATATTATTTGTCCTCTTTATTATATAGGAATTTCAATATAATCGGTGTTGCGATGGAAGAGAACAGAATCAGCAAAATCACCGCCATAAAATAATCGGAAGTCAGTAAATCTGCCGCCAATCCCTTCTGTGCCACAATCAGCGCCACCTCTCCGCGGGTCATCATGCCGACGCCGATTTTTACGGAATCGGAGAAGGTGTAACGACAGAGCTTGGCGGCAAGTCCGCAGCCGATGATTTTTGCTAACAGCGCAACAACTACAAAGCAGATACAGAAGATAAACAACGTGGAGTCCATTGCGTCAAAATTGGTTTTCAGACCGATGCTTGCGAAAAACAGGGGACCGAAAAGCATGTAGGAGCTAACGTCCACTTTTCTCTCTATGTAGGTATTGTCGCTCAAGTTGCATAGCACGATGCCGGCTATGTACGCTCCCGTGATATCCGCAATGCCGAAATATTTTTCCGCCACATAGGAAAGACCGAAACAAAAAGCCATGGCGACAATGGGAATGCGCCTCGTATGGGGATAGCGTTTATCCAGAGCCAGAAAAATTTTAAATGTGACAAAACCACCTATCACAGCGACAATAAAGAAAACAATGGTTTTTAAAATAACCATGCCGGGATGAGAGTCCGGGGACCTAAACCCGATTACAAACGTGAGTACGATAATGCCGATTACGTCGTCGATGATGGCGGCGCTGACAATTGTTGTGCCCACCTTACTTTTAATTTTACCCAGTTCCTGCAATGCCGCTACGGTAATGCTCACGCTGGTGGCAGTCATGATCGTGCCGATAAAGACAGCCTTGAAAAACTCTTCGCTGCCCCAAGGAGCAACGCCGTAAAAACCCATGTATAAAAGTGCGCCAAACACCAGCGGTACAAACACGCCCGCGCAGGCGATCAGAAAAGCGATCGGTCCCGTTTTGACTAATTCCTTCAAGTCTGTTTCCAGTCCCACCTCAAACATCAGAAGGACGACGCCGATCTCCGCCATCTGTGTGATAAAGTCAGAAGGTTCCACCCAGCCCAGCACACAGGGACCGATTAGCAGTCCTGCCACAATCTGCCCCACAACCTGAGGCGCCTTACATTTCCTTGCCAACACTGCAAAAAATTTTGCGGCGAAAATAATAATCGCCAAGTCTCTCAACACTTCATAAGCTTCCATAACAAACCTCCTCACAGAAATTCGCTACATAAGAATACACCTTTTATGAGGAAAAAACAAGAGATATGGAACCTCATTTCTAATATTTTAACGAAAAAGGACGGATCTGTCCGACGAATAAGAAATACCGGATCCCGTGTTCGGACGCATGGCGCACCGGGCGCCGTCCGCGATGAAAACCAGTAAAAGGAAAAGAGCAGTAATTATGCGCCATTTGGGGGAGATTCTTTCGTACAATTTTTCATAAATAGGTAGGAAGAGACAGACCAGAATCGTTCCGCCAAGCCCGAAGACCACCGCTCCCAGAAGACAGACTCTCCCGCTGAGATTTAAGAAGTGTCCGCTGTAATCCCACCAGCGGATGCCCCATTTGCGCTCGAGGAAAAAACTGGTCAGATATTCCAGAACCGTACAGACAGTCATGGAAAGTACAAATACCAACAATGGTTTTTTTCTGATGTGGGAGAGTAATACGCAGAGCAAAAACCCGCCGGCTCCGTAGATGGGAAGATAGGGTCCCTCATATACGCCCCTGTTTATAAAGGTGTGTTCCGTAAAAAGAAACAGCAGTACTTCCCAGAGCCAGCCCACAAAGGCGGTGATGAAAAAGAGGAGAACATAAAAGATAAAGCAGTCGGAGGTTGGTTTTCTTTTCATGTTCTCAGAATGTCCGATTTTTGGGGGATTATTCAAAGGAGCTTTTGTTGTGAATGTTTTAACTAATCATCTTCATTATTAATCTTAGCGAGGTGTTCCTTTAACACCAGATTAATATACTGGCTGAATGATCGATCGTCATTTTCTGCCAGTTCTTTGATTTCTGTAATGATATCCTCATCAAGAGAAATGCTACAGCGTAAAGGTGCATGGAACAGTAAATTTGTAAACCATGCGTCTTTTTTTATGTGTGCTTGCACGCATTGCCCAACAAGGAGGAATATGAGCGACAACATTCAGACCAACACCACAGTCCTTTTTTATATGGGGACGGACTATGTAACAAAGGCTCTCAAAGCAAAAAGAAAACACCAGATTTTTAAGAAACCTGATGTTTTCGTCTTTTTATCAGTCGAAGCGACAGGATTTGAACCTGCGACCTCTGCGTCCCGAACGCAGCGCTCT
>ERZ779637.197-NODE-197-length-44919-cov-15.284371_pt1 | contig 44919 bp, 36 predicted proteins | sample MGYA00514196_ERZ779637 | MGnify/ENA primary metagenome ERZ779637 (study PRJEB29562, sample SAMEA4376700) | mouse gut metagenome | isolation source: Cecum | study: EMG produced TPA metagenomics assembly of the A DSS colitis mouse model was used to assess the...
TAAAATCAAGGGGATGCCTTGTCCATTGATTTCCGAAAGTAAATTGACACTACCGACTATTTACCCTGCATTGTAATATGCGGTAAAATATAGTATGATATAAAATATATTTTTGAGGAGAATAGCCATGAAAAAGAAATTATACCGTATTGTTTGTTTATGCAGTCTTGTTTCAATTGTGTTGTGTGCATGTGGAAAAAACACAAATTCAGAAGTAAATGTCACGCATATTTCCGATGGTCTTGAATCAGAATATGAGTGGAACTCTCCTGAAATAGATAAATTGCGTGAAAAATACCCAGAATACTTTGAGCTTGGAACCTTCAAGGGGCTGGAGGTTTATGTTTGGCAGATGGCAGAGGATGACTATCGTTTTGGGCTGATGCAGGGAACCAACCGTCAGAAAACTTTGGAAGAGTTAATGGCATTAAAAGGTGCTTCACCAGAGGAAATGGCATTGATTCTGTCTGCCTTTGACATAGACGACAGAGATATTTTTGTGATTCCATGGCAGAATCCCATTTCCAGCTATATGGTCACGGATGATATGGTGAAAGACCCGGAATACATAAGCAATTTACGAAATATGCTGGGACTGGACTTGGATGAAGAGCTGATGCTCAAACAGGAAGAAGCTGATGTAATGTATGACAGAATCCCTATGGTAAGAGTGGATGGTAAATTATATTATGATACAGGGAAAGAAAGCACGATCGACTGGCGTTGTGGAAATATGGATGGAGAAATAACGTCAACTGTCGATGGAACTGAAATACCAACAGAAGATAATCAGTCTAATTTTGGAAGTGGATTTGGTTATCAGTATGGAGCAGACGATACAATAGAGATTTATATGAATGAAAAGTGGTTTGTCTTTGAATACAGAGAAGAATCTGAATGAGAAAATAAATAATCGATAAGTCAAATAAAATCCAAAAGGCTACCCAATCAAAACGGCAGCCTTTTTCAATTCTCAACCTTAATTTTCTCAATATTCAGTAGGTGGTTTTTCAGGTACAGTTACTTATATCCCATGAAGAATTAAGAAATGTATGAATATTCATCAAATTTCGGGAGATGGACCGTGGGAACACTTTTCCAAAAAGGGGGTTTTTAAATAATACACTTTCCTAAAATGGGTGTGGTTGCTATAATAAGACATGAAGAAATACTAAGACGGCAAAGAACGCCGCCTAAGTATATCTAAATCATGTCTGGAAGAATGCGAAGAGCATGCATTCTTCCCAAGCAGTGCAGGCAGCGAAACAGTGACATGAAGAAATACTAAGACGGCAAAGAACGCCGCCTAAGTATATCTAAATCATGTCTGGAAGAATGCGAAGAGCATGCATTCTTCCCAAGCAGTGCAGGCAGCGAAACAGTGACATGAAGAAATACTAAGGCAGCGAAACAGTGGCATGAGGAAATACTAAGGTGTCAGGGAATGTCGTTTGGGTATGTCATAGGCATGAACGGGTATATCCCAGGAAAATGAGAGGAGAAAGCAGAATGCAGATCAATTACAATGAACAGAACAGGGTGTTTAAGATAGATACGGAACATACCAGTTACTGTATTGGTATCGTGGATGAGGAAAACTTTGTCGGACACATTTATTATGGAAGGAAGCTGACAGATGATAATCTGTGCTATTTGATGCGGACGATGGAGCAGCCTTTCGTGCCGTCAAGGAACAACAGAGACAGGACATCTTTCCTGGATGCGTTTCCGACGGAATACACAGGGCACGGACTGGGGGACTACCGTGAGGGTACTTTGATGGTGAGAACGGCGGGCGGTCACACGGGTGTGTCGTTGTCTTATGTTTCTCATAGGATCATTGATGGAAAAGAGGAACTTGCGGGACTTCCGGCGACTTTCGGGGCGACGGATGCCTGCAGGACGTTAGAACTCACGTGTGAAGACAGGATCTTGGGGCTGCAGGTGATCTTATCCTATAGTATTTTTGCGGACAATGACGCCATAGCACGGAGCGTGAGAGTCGTAAATGGCGGGAAAGAGGCTGTCTATCTGACGAAGGTTCTGTCAGCCTGCATCGATATGGATAATGAAGATTACGAGATGATCACGCTGCAGGGTTCCTGGGCGAGAGAACGGATCATCCAGACAAGACCTGTAGTGAAGGGCAAACAGGGGGTATCTTCGGTGCGGGGAGAATCAAGTCATCAGGAACATCCGTTTATGGCATGGAAAAGAAAGACGACTACGGAAGAGACCGGGGATATCTACGCCATGAATTTTGTCTATTCCGGTAATTTCCTGGCACAGATCGAGGGAGATCAGTTTGGCAGTATGCGGGCACTGATGGGCATTCATCCGCAGGATTTCTGTTGGAAACTGGAGCCGGGAGAAGCGTTCCAGGCACCGGAGGTGACCTGCGTGTATTCAGCGGAGGGTATCGGCGGCATGACCAGAACCTTCCATGACCTGTATCGGAAGCATTTGATCCGGGGTGAATATAAGGATAAGAAGCGCCCCATCCTGATCAACAACTGGGAGGCGACATATTTCAACTTTGATACGGATAAACTGCTGGATATCGCACGGGAGGCGTCGGGTCTCGGCATAGAGATGCTGGTCATGGACGACGGCTGGTTTGGGTGTCGGAATGACGACAATACGAGTCTGGGAGACTGGCAGGTCAATGAGGAGAAGCTAAAAGGCGGCCTGAAATATCTGGTGGATGAGGTCAATAAGCTGGGACTGAAATTCGGCATATGGCTGGAGCCGGAGATGATCTCCCCGGATTCCAACCTGTACAGAGCACATCCTGACTGGGCATTTGCAATTCCCGGTAGAACGGGAAGCCTTGCCAGAAATCAGTATGTGCTGGATCTGACGAGACAGGAAGTGCGGGACTATGTGTATGATATGATCGCCGCGGTGCTGCGCAGCGCGAATATCGAGTATGTGAAATGGGATATGAACAGACAGTTGTCCGATATGGGAAGCTGTGGCCTGCCTGCAGACAGACAGGGTGAACTCTTCCACAGACAGGTGCTTGCGGTGTATGAACTGCAGGATCGGATGACGAAGGAATTCCCGTATCTGTTGTTGGAGAACTGCTCCGGCGGAGGGGCGAGATTTGATCCTGGCATGCTCTATTACAGCCCGCAGATCTGGTGCTCTGATGATACGGATGCGGTGGAGCGGCTTTCTATTCAGGCCGGTACGGCGATGATCTACCCGCTGTCCACCATGGGAGCACATGTGTCTGACTGCCCGAATCATGCGCTGGGACGGACAACGCCTTTTGAGACGAGGGGATATGTGGCGCTGGCAGGCACCTTTGGTTATGAACTTGATGTAACGAAGATTCCGGAAGAAGACCGGGCTATGATACCGGCGCAGATGGCAATGTATCATAAGTACAACAATCTGGTGCGTGAGGGAGATTATTACAGGATTGCACATTATGCCGAAAACCATTATTATGATTGTTATGAGGTTGTGGCCAAGGATAAGAGCGAGTCGCTTGTCACATACATTCAGGTGTTGAACCGTCCTAATAGCCACAGCAGGCGTATCAGGATTCCAGGGCTTGACCTGCAGGCGGTCTATGTGATAGAGAATATAGAGGACTGGCCGGAGATCGCACAGACAGAGTACAGAGGAGATGCGCTGCAGTTTGCGGGCATTAATATACCGCCGCTTTGGGGTGATTTCAAGGGGAGGCTGCTGCATCTTGTGAGAAAGTAGCGGGAAGGTTGAACGGATTTATGCTGAGGCGTCACAGATTCTATTGCTCGCGTCCTCAGCGTAAAACGCTTCGGAACGGAGGTAAATATGATCGTACAGAAGTACAAGGATATGTTACAGGGGAAATCGGTTATTCGCCAGTTGTCAGAGTTTGCGGCGGCCAGGGGGGCCGAGATCGGATATGAGAATGTGTTTGATTACAGCCTGGGGAATCCATCGGTACCAACGCCGCGGGCGTTTACGGAGACGATGATCCGTCTGCTGCAGGAAAAGGACCCTATGGAACTGCACGGATACAGCCAGAGTCTGGGTATTCCGGCGGTGCGGGATAAGGTGGCGGCATCACTGAACAGGAGGTTCGGGATGCAGTATACGGGAAACCACATTTTCATGACTACGGGAGCGGCGGGTGCTATCGCCCATGCGGTGCGGTGCGTGAGCCAGCCGGGGGATGAGATTCTGACTTTTGCACCCTATTTTCCGGAGTATGGGCCTTATATCAACCTGACAGGGGCCAAACTCAGGGTGGTGCCGGCAGATATGGAACATTTCCAGGTGAATCTGGAGGCATTTGAGGAAATGCTTACAGATAAGGTGGCGGCAGTGCTCATCAATACACCTAACAACCCTTCGGGAACGGCTTACTCCACCGAAACGATCAGACAGATGGCCGCAATTATGACGAAGAAGCAGGAGCAGTATGGGCATGATATCTTCCTGATCTCGGATGAGCCATACAGGGAGATCGTGTTTGCCGGGGTGGACGCGCCATATCCTGCAAAATTCTATGATAATACACTATCCTGCTATTCCTTCTCCAAATCTTTATCCCTGCCGGGAGAGCGGATCGGGTATGTGGCGGTGAATCCGGCATGCACGGATGCAGAACTGATCAGCGCGATGTGCAGTCAGATTTCCAGAGGGACGGGGCACAACTGTCCGCCGTCTATTATACAGCTGGCAGTGGCGGAGGTGCTGGAACTGACTTCGGATCTGTCGGTTTATGAGACGAATATGAACATACTATATAAGGAACTTACTGAACTGGGCTTTGCGTGCGTAAAGCCGGGCGGCACTTTCTACATGTTCCCGAAGGCGCTGGAGGAAGATGCGGTGGCGTTTAGTGAGAAGGCGAAGAAGTACGATCTGATCCTTGTACCAAGTGACAGCTTTGGTGTCAAAGGGTACTTCCGGATCGCATACTGTATCGACACGGATAAAGTGGAGCGTTCCCTGGATGCATTCAGAAGACTCGTGAGAAGTGAATACTAAGTGGAATGAAATACTTTCCGTAACAGTTCAGCTTTCGGCTTCACTGTCACGCTTGATGCACACAAAATGCTCCAAAGTCGCATTTTGGCGCCTGCGCAACTCGCAAAATCGCATACAGAGCGATTTTACTCGCGGAATATCCTAAGGCTGAACTGTTACTATTTTCCATAAATTTCGTAAATCCGGCATAAATTATGGTATGGCATCAATTGGAAAAAGGTGATAAGATGATACTATTTGCGGCAGATACCTTAAAGAGTACACTTTCGATTGCAGAAAAGTGGCAGCCGTGGAGAAGGTTGAAAAATCACACTGATGTGCGGATTTTTCAACTGCGAGTTTGTGCCGGAGCCACAAACTCGAGATCGCAGAGCCAAATTTGAAATTTGGCTCGCGGCCTTCGCAAAAGAACTGCTTCGGAATGGAGGAAAAAATGGTATAACAGGAGGTTAGCAAGAATATGATAAGTATCATGGAGATCATCAAGACGATCTTATTCGGCATTGTGGAGGGGATCACGGAGTGGCTGCCTATTAGCAGTACAGGTCATATGATTCTGTTGAACGAATTTGTGAAGCTGGATGTGTCGGAAGAATTCTGGGAAATGTTTCTGGTGGTGATCCAGCTGGGGGCGATCCTGGCGGTCGTTTTATTGTTCTGGAATAAGATCTTTCCTTTCAAGTTTAAGGAGAGACCGGTGATCCGGACAGACATCTTCGTGCTTTGGTTTAAGATTCTGGCGGCGTGTATTCCGGCGGCGGTGATCGGACTGGCATTCGACGATGTATTTGACGCACTTTTTTATAATCCGACCTGCGTGGCGATAGCGTTGATCGTATTTGGCATTGCCTTTATTGTGATTGAGAACCGGAATAAGAATCTGTCGCCGAAAATTACAGAGCTTGGTCAGATCACATTCCAGACTGCTTTTATGATTGGCGTATTTCAGCTTCTGGCGGCTGTTTTTCCGGGGACGTCCAGATCCGGTGCAACGATCGTGGGAGCATTGCTTATTGGGGTATCCAGAACGGTGGCGGCGGAGTTTACCTTTTTCCTGGCGATCCCGGTCATGCTGGGTGCCAGTCTGCTCAAGATTGTAAAGTTTGGCTTTAGCTTTACAGGAGCGGAACTTACTGTATTGATATTGGGTATGGTGTCAGCGTTCCTGGTATCCGTGATCGTGATCCGTTTCCTGATGGGGTATATCAAGAAGCATGATTTCAAGGTGTTCGGATGGTACCGGATCGTGTTGGGGGCGGCAGTACTGTTGTATTTTACTGTAGCGTCATAAAACGGAGCGGGGTAACGGGTCTGTGGTAGAAAATGGGCATTTTTATGACTTATTTATGTCATTTCGTATAGAATGCAAGTAGAAAGAGTAACTATTTGCTACAGATTGTTGATTGACACTGCATTGCTATTGCGTTAAAATCCCCATAGAGTCCCAAACTGCAGGGGTTTAGGGATTATGAAAAAGTAAGCATTGTAACATTTTTATGTCCGACGGTTCGGACTTGTGGGAAGGAGAATTTTCATGGCAGCAGCGAAGAAGACAACGGCAGCTAAAGAAGTAGCAGCTAAAGTTGCAGATACAAAGACAGACGAAGTTAAGACAGCTAAGGAAGCACCTGCAGCAAAGACGGAAGCAGTAACAGAGACCACGACAACAGAAGCTAAGAAACCGGGCAGGAAGCCTGCGGCAGAGAAGGCACCCGCTAAGAAACCGGGTAGAAAACCTGCGGCGGAGAAGAAAGCGCCGGCTAAGAAGGAGACAGTAAAGAAAGAAACCGTAAAGAAGGAGCCTGCAGCGAAGAAGGCTGAGGTGAAGGAAGCTGTACATATCCAGTTTGGAGGAAAGTCCTATGCATCGGAGGATCTGATTAAGATTGCGAAGGATGTGTGGGTTTACGATCTGAATCAGGAAGAGAAGAACTTCAAATCTGTAGAGCTGTATGTGAAACCGGAAGAGAACGCAGTTTATTATGTGATCAACGGGGAAGTACAGGGAAGCTTCAACATTTAAGCTTCGGACTTACATATTTTAATCTTTTTCCGGAGAAAATAATTTCGGAAATTTGTAAAAGTGATGGTGTGTGGACAGTCAGTTTGAGAAGAGTCTCAGATTGACTGTTTTCTTTACACTATTTTTTTCATACTTTTTTAATAATTATTTTGCAGGGAGATGTTGACAACAAAAATCTTAAGTGATAACTTACTACTAGAAGATGTTAGCACTCTTAAGGGTTGAGTGCTAACAATAGGAGAAATGGTATGCAGTTAGATGAAAGAAAATATACAATATTGCAGGCCATCATCCGCACTTACTTAGAGACGGGTGAGCCGGTAGGAAGCAGAACGATCTCTAAATATACCGACTTGAATCTGAGTTCAGCGACCATCCGCAATGAGATGGCAGATCTGGAGGAACTGGGCTATATCTTACAGCCCCACACTTCCGCGGGACGCATTCCATCCGATCAGGGATATCGCCTGTACGTGGATAAGATGATGGAGGAGAAGGAACGGGAAGTGGAGGAGATGAAGGAGATCCTTCTGGAGAAGGAAGATAAGATGGATCACCTCCTGAAACAGGCCGCGAAGATGCTGGCGAATAATACAGAGTATGCCGCCATGGTGTCCGCGCCGCAGTATCACCGCAACAAGTTGAAGTTCATCCAGCTTTCACGGGTAGACAGCCGCCATATTCTGGCAGTCATCGTTGTGGAAGGCAACGTGATCAAGAACACGATGTTGACGGTGGCTGAGGAGTTAAGCGATGAGACACTCCTGAAGCTGAACATTTTGCTGAATACACACCTGAACGGTCTGACTATGGAACAGATCAATCTTGGTATGATAGCAGCGATGAAGCAGCAGGCGGGAATCCACAGCGATATCGTAGCAGGTGTGATCGATGCGGTGGCCGAGGCCATCAAGGCAGATGAAGATCTGGAGATCTACACGAGCGGCACGAAGAATTTCTTCAAGTATCCGGAACTGGCCGATCACGAGCGGGCCAGCGAACTGATCACTACCTTTGAGGAGAAGCAGCTTCTGAGCGAATTGGTGCAGGATAACCTGGCAGATGAGAACAATACAGGCATACAGGTCTACATTGGCAATGAGACGCCGGTACAGGGTATGCGGGACTGCAGCATCGTGACAGCCACTTACGAGCTGGACGCAGGGATGAAAGGAACTATAGGCATCATCGGACCGAAGAGAATGGATTATGAGAAAGTGGTCAAGAACTTGAAACTGTTGAAGAATCAGCTGGATGACCTTTACAGGAAGTAAGAAACAGATATAGAAGATATAGATTAGGAAGAACAGGCATGACAGAAAGGAATGAGGAGCATGGCAGAAGAAAAAGATATCCTGCAGGAAGAAGATAGAAGCAATGAGAATACACCGGAAACAGAGACAGAGACCGGGGAAGAAGTAACCGGCGAGGAGACGGCAGCGGAATCTGCAGAGGAAGAGACTGCAGAACCTTCCAAAGAAAGCCGAAAAGAGAAGAAGAAAAGAGAGAAGGCAGACAAGAAGCAGGACGCCCTGAAAGAGAAGATCGAGGAACTGGAGGACAGAGTGAAACGCCAGATGGCGGAGTTTGATAACTTCCGAAAGCGATCCGAGAAAGAGAAGACGATGATGTTCGAGACCGGGGCAAAGAGCGTGATCGAGAAGATCTTGCCGGTGGTGGACAATTTCGAGAGAGGGCTGGCATCTGTGCCTGAGGAACAGAAGACGGATGGCTTCGCACAGGGCATGGAGATGATCTACAAGCAGCTGATGACAGAGCTTGAGAAGATGGAAGTAAAACCGATCCCGGCTGTGGGAGAGGACTTCAACCCGGATTTCCACAATGCAGTGATGCAGGTGGAGAGCGAAGAATATGAGTCTGGCGTGATCGCGCAGGAGCTGCAGAAGGGATATACCTATCGTGACGGTGTCGTGAGACACAGCATGGTCGCAGTAGTGAGTTAGAAGGCAGTGCGCAGGGAAGAGGTTCAAGGCGTATGCCAAACGATAGAGCGGATAGTCTGTGAAAAGAAGCCGGGTCTTACGGAGCGGTTACTCTTTTCAGATGATCATAGATAATCAATGTATATAGCAAGAAAAGGCATCTTTAATAGGAGGAAGAAATTATGAGTAAAATTATCGGAATTGACTTGGGAACAACCAACAGCTGTGTAGCGGTCATGGAAGGCGGTAAGCCGGCAGTCATCGCTAATACGGAAGGAGCAAGGACAACACCGTCCGTAGTGGCTTTTACAAAGACAGGCGAGAGACTTGTAGGTGAGCCGGCGAAGCGTCAGGCGGTTACTAACGCCGACAAGACCATCGCGTCTATCAAAAGAGATATGGGTACCGACAGAGGCCGTACCATCGACGATAAGAAATATTCCCCGCAGCAGATCTCTGCTATGATTCTGCAGAAACTGAAAGCGGATGCCGAGAACTATCTGGGTGAGAAGGTGACGGAAGCTGTCATCACCGTTCCGGCATACTTCAATGATGCGCAGAGACAGGCGACTAAGGATGCCGGCAAGATCGCGGGTCTGGAAGTTAAGCGTATCATCAACGAGCCTACGGCAGCAGCGCTGGCATACGGCCTTGACAATGAGAAAGAGCAGAAGATCATGGTATACGACTTGGGTGGCGGTACTTTTGACGTATCTATCATCGAGATCGGTGACGGCGTGATCGAAGTACTTTCCACCAACGGCGATACCCGTCTGGGCGGCGACGATTTCGACCAGAAGGTGATCGACTGGATGTTAGCTGAGTTCAAGGCACAGGAAGGCGTGGATCTGTCCGGTGACAAGATGGCGCTGCAGAGACTGAAAGAGGCGGCTGAGAAGGCGAAGAAGGAGCTTTCTTCCGCGACGACGACCAATATCAACCTGCCGTTCATCACGGCTACGGCTGAGGGTCCGAAGCATTTTGACATGAACCTTACAAGGGCGAAATTTGACGAATTGACACATGATCTGGTAGAGAAGACAGCTATCCCGGTACAGAATGCGATGAAGGATGCCGGTCTGACCAATTCCGATATCGGTCAGGTACTGCTGGTAGGCGGTTCCACACGTATCCCGGCGGTACAGGAGAAGGTAAGAATGCTGACAGGCAAAGAACCCAGCAAATCCCTGAACCCTGACGAGTGCGTGGCACTGGGCGCTTCCATCCAGGGTGGTAAGCTGGCAGGCGATGCGGGTGCAGGTGAAATCCTGCTTCTGGACGTGACACCATTGTCTCTGTCCATCGAGACCATGGGCGGTGTTGCTACCAGACTGATCGAGAGAAATACGACGATCCCTACCAAGAAGAGCCAGATCTTCTCCACAGCGGCAGACAACCAGACGGCGGTTGACATCAACGTGGTACAGGGTGAGAGACAGTTTGCGAAGGACAACAAGTCACTCGGCCAGTTCAGACTGGACGGTATTCCGCCGGCAATGCGCGGTGTGCCGCAGATCGAAGTTACCTTCGATATCGATGCCAACGGTATCGTGAATGTTTCCGCGAAAGATCTGGGAACAGGTAAGGAACAGCACATCACTATCACGGCAGGTTCCAATATGTCCGACGATGAGATCGATAGAGCAGTCAAGGAAGCAGCTGAGTACGAGGCACAGGATAAGAAGCGGAAAGAAGCCATCGATACCAGGAACGAAGCGGATTCCTTCGTATTCCAGACAGAGAAGGCCCTGGGTGAAGTGGGTGATAAGATTGACGCTTCCGATAAGGCGAACGTAGAGGCAGACCTGCAGGCAGTTAAGGATATTCTGGAAAAGACCAAAGACCAGGAGATGAACGACAGCCAGATCGATGAACTGAAAGCGGCAAAAGAAAAACTGACCAATTCCGCACAGGCGCTGTTCACGAAGATGTACGAGAACATGCAGCAGGCACAGGGCGGTCCGGATATGAGCAATATGGGCGGCGCAGATGCAGGTGCACAGGGCGGTGCAGCAGATGATGTGGTAGACGGAGATTACAGAGAGGTCTAAGCACAGAACGCGCAAAGGTGGCACAGATGAAGATAAAATGAAATTCAGAGATCCTTGGATGTCGAAACACGGCATCCAAGAATTTCTATGTTTTGTCAGGAAGCATATTTATAGAGACGGACTTTCTGAGTAGAGCAGATTTGGAGGATAATAAATATGGCGGAACAGAAACGGGATTATTATGAGGTGCTTGGAATCGAGAAGAATGCCGACGACGCCGCAATCAAAAAAGCATACAGAGTTCTGGCTAAGAAATATCATCCGGATATGAATCCCGGCGATGCGGAAGCTGAGAAGAAATTTAAAGAGGCTTCCGAGGCGTATGCAGTCTTGAGCGATCCTGAGAAGAGGCGACAGTACGACCAGTACGGTCATGCGGCCTTTGACGGTGCGGGCGGACCTGGCGGTTTCGGCGGCTTTGATTTCAACAGCGCAGATTTTTCAGATATTTTCGGTGATATTTTTGGTGATATCTTCGGCGGCGGGCGCCGTGGAGGCAGGAGCAACGGTCCCATGAAGGGGGCGAATATCCGTTCCAGTGTGCGGATCACTTTCGAGGAAGCGGTATTTGGCGTGGAGAAGGAGATCGAACTGACACTGAAGGATGAGTGTATGGCCTGTCATGGAACCGGGGCGAAGTCCGGGACCAGCCCGGAGACGTGTTCTAAGTGCGGCGGCAAGGGGCAGGTGGTATTTACTCAGCAGTCCTTCTTCGGCACGGTCAGAAATGTGCAGACTTGTCCGGATTGTCACGGAACCGGTAAAGTCATCAAGGATAAGTGCCCGGACTGCCGAGGCACGGGCTATATTGCTAACAGGAAGAAGATTCAGGTGTCTATCCCTGCCGGGATTGATAACGGACAGTGCGTCCGCATACGTGACAAAGGGGAACCTGGAACAAACGGCGGCCCGAGAGGGGATCTGCTGGTAGAAGTCATTGTGGGCAGACATCCCATCTTCCAGCGGCAGGATGAGAACATATACTCCACCGTACCGATGTCCTTTGCCATCGCAGCATTGGGCGGTGAGATCGTGATCGATACAGTGGATGGCAAGGTGATCTACGATGTGAAAGCCGGTACCCAGACTGACACGAAGGTGCGTCTGAAGGGTAAGGGCGTTCCTTCTTTACGCAACAAGGACATCCGGGGTGACCACTATGTAACGTTGGTAGTTCAGGTACCGGATAAGCTGTCCCATGAGGCGAAGGATCTTCTGCGGAAATTCGACGAGGAGACAGGTGATACCCTGAATGCTGCGAAGAATGTTACATCCAGGAAGGCTGAGGAGGCGCCGATGGGTAAGGGAAGAGGAAAGAAGAAACTCTGGAAATAAATACTATATATGAAATGAAAGCACATTTTCCTATTGCAGAAACAGGAGAGTGTGCTTTTTCTGTTATTGGCGGCCGGTATTTGGCGAGGAGGAGGCTGCAATGCATTGTAGTTTTCTATAAAAATATGTGATACAATGCTGATGTATCATATCAGTGACTTGACGGAGGTTGCAATGCTTAGTGAAAAAATATTAGGATATCTGGATGGCCTGGCCAAAATTGCGGAAGGACAGGATTATAAAATAGAATCCATCACATTTTATAATACCTATGCAGAGATTCCGGAGAAAGAAAAAAATGAAGATACACTTTTGGAGATGGAAGAGTATCTAAGCGGAAAAAATATAGAAATCATAGCGGACGGTATAGAATTAGAAACGGAAAATGTATCGCTTTCTCCGGATGAGAGGATTCGGCCTTTTGACCCGACTAAAATCAACATTACAATGGCGCCTATGGCCTTGGACTCGCTCGTGAGACGGTTAAAAAACGAAGAGATCAATTTAAATACGGAGTTTCAGCGGAAGAGTGGTTTATGGAGCAATGTTAAGAAAAGTCAGCTTATAGAATCGCTTCTACTAAAAATTCCTCTTCCGGCATTCTACTTTGATGCGTCTGATGACGGGGAGTGGCTTATTATTGATGGATTGCAGAGAATAACTGCGATTTATGAGTTTATCGTGATGAAAACTTTAAAATTGGAAGGCCTGGAATTTTTTAATGATTTGAATGGCCTTGGGTATGAGGAACTACCGCGCCAGTTTTCCAGAAGAATAGATGAGAGCTCATTGATTACGTTTACTGTAAAAGATGGAACACCGGTCAACGTAAAGTATAATATCTTTAAGCGTTTGAATACAGGAGGATTGGAACTGAAACCCCAGGAGATAAGACATGCTTTATATCAGGGACAGGCGACAGTTTTTTTAAAGGAACTTTCTTTATCAAAAGATTTTCTGAGAGTCACCTGTCATAGTATCAAGACAGAGAGGATGCTAGATCAGGAATTTGTGTTGAGGTTCATTGCGGTCTGCTATTATGGCATTGAGAACTACGACAGTCTGCCCGAAGACTTTTTGAATGAAACAATGGATTACATAAATCATCAAAAAACAGAGAAAATAAAAGACATAAGGACTGAATTTGCGGCGATCATGGTAATTATGTATGAACTTTTTGGGAATGCTGCTTTTCGAAAAATGGCTTCGGATGGAAGACGCCGTCCGATCAATAAAGCAATTTATGAAATGTGGTGCAAAGCTATATTTGATTTAGACAGTCCAAAAAGAAAAGAACTGAAAGAAAAAAAAGAACAATTGAAGATAAACTATATTAAGCTGTGTGAAAGGAATGACTTTTTGGCATATGTGAGAGCAAGTGATAAATATTCTTATAATAAGCGTATGAATCAGATGAAAAATCTGATAGAAGGGGTTTTGGATGATTAGAAAGATAGAATTAAGAAATTTCAAATGCTTTGAGCAATTAGAAATGCCGTTGTCTAATCTGAATTTGTTGTCAGGGGTCAACAGCATGGGAAAGTCTACAGTGATACAGGCACTGCTCATGCTCCGTCAGGCCTATGAAAAGAACAGCTTGACAGAAGGGCTTTATTTAAATGGGGAATATACACAGATAGGAACGGGATATGATCTGCTGTATTTTAATGCGGAGGGCGATATTGAAATAGCGCTTACGGATGAGATGGGACAAGAATACAAATGGATCCTGGATTATGTGGCAGATGCTGACTATTTGAAAGTAAAAAAGGAAGGAACCTGCGGTGAAGGCGGAAAACTTCCGGAAAGTTTAAACCTTTTGGATCCGAGTTTTGAATATATTATGGCGGAAAGGTTTGGGCCGAGGAAAAGCTATGAGAAATCATTTTATGATACTCAGGTAAAAAACCATGTTGGGAAATACGGAGAGCACGTTGTCTATTATTTAGAGAGACACGCAAGTGACCAGACAGGAACAGATACTGTAGCTTTGGGAGATAAGAAAACGTTGAAGCAGCAGACAGAACAATGGATGAACACCATTAGCCCGGGTATTCAATTTGATTTTACTGATGTACCGACTGCAGATATTATCAGTCTGAAAGTCCGTCAGCCGGAAAACGCAGCGAGAATGGGTGTGATCATGGACTATAAACCTGTGAACGTAGGATTTGGGATTTCCTATAGCTTGCCAGTCATAGTTGCTCTTTTGAAGGCGAAGCCGGGTGACCTGGTCATATTGGAAAATCCGGAGGCACATCTGCATCCACAGGGGCAGCGTAAGGTTGGAGAATTGATTGCGCGGGCAGCCCAAGGCGGGGTACAGGTAATTGTAGAAACGCACAGTGATCATATTTTAAATGGAATCAGACTTGCGGTTAAGCAGAAAGTTTTAGAAAAAGAAAAAGCAAAATTATTTTATTTTTGTACAAGGACGGTCGATAGTACTACGATTCATACTTTTGAGGAACCTAAACTGGATGATACAGGACGTCTTGATTTTTGGCCAGATGGTTTCTTTGACGAATGGGATAATACGTTGTTGGAATTGTTGTGAGAAGTAAAGATATCAGAAGATTTTACTGCAAAAAGATAAAATGAAATGGTACGGTGGTGATAAAATGGTTGCAGCAGTTAATGATCTCTCTTTTGAGAATCAATTTTCCAGTAAGAGGGAGGCGGTGGAGAAAGTACGTCAATGGATGAAGGTCTGTAAGAAATTGGAAGCGAAAGAAACAACAGCAATAGAGGGGCTGTATTCTGTAATGTTGAACACTTCGGCGGAAATTGCTCAGGATTATCCATTTATACAGTTGGTAAAGGAGTTTCAGGATCATGATGACAGAAGATACTTGATACATTTACTGACTAATTTGAATCAGCCGGAGTATATGCCGCATATATCGTTTTGTATGGAAGGGAAATGCTCCTGCATATGTGCGTGGGCGAGGGATGCGATCATTGTAAGTATTGAATCGGATAAGACTTTTGAACAGCCGGTTCTTCACGGTAAGATTGCGGAGAAAGATGTTTTTGTTAAAAATATATCGAGACAGGAGCATATTTTGTTGTATGAGCAGTTTTTGGGCATACGTCATTATGAAGCGAACAAAAAGCACAGGAAGCAGCCATATTATGATGCGGCTGGACGATATGTGGATGCCATGGATCTGGATGATGCAGAAGCGCAGAAGCTGTTAGAGAGTGCAGTAGAGATAGAAGGAAATATGTATGGTAAGAAGGGGAGCAATATTATTGCTTTCAGAGACATCATGCTATAGTTAACGACATTAAAAATTTCGTTTTTGGTCCTGCAAAAGCTCCCGTATATGGCTTTGGCAGGAACCGGAAGCAGAAATTTGTTATGTCGTTTACTATAATTATTATCATGGATATCAGAATAACGAATTGGGATTACATATCAGAAACAGGATAGATGAAGAAAACTGGGAGTAATCTAATCTTGTAGATTATCTTAATTTAAGAATACATTATTTAGGATGGAGGAAAAGCGTTGAAAGTAAAAAAGCTGAGTAGAGTCGTTGCGGCGGTTGTGCTTTCTGCGGCATTGATGATGGAACCGTATGCCGGTATAACGGCAGTCCATGCGGAAGGAACACAGACGAACGAGAACGATGAACGGGAGAAGCAAGCCGGCGCGGCAGATCTGGGGATAGAAAGCAGTGATGAGAGTATGGAGAAGCCGGAAAGTACAGGAGCGGAGGACGATACTGCAGAAAGTGAGAGTCCGGAAAATGCGGGCACGAATGAGAGCACAGAGGAGCCCGGCAATGAGAAGGATGATGGCGCCGCAGAGGATCCGGGAGCGGAGAATGCTGAGGAAGACAGGAACGATTCCGGTGTGGGAAGTGACAAAGAGAAACCGGAGGAGACAGAATCTGAAGGTAATGTTGTAACAGAAGATAAACCAGGTGGGGAAACAGATACCAGCGATGTGAATGACGGTGTTACAGAAGATGGGATAGAGGATGAGAACACCGAAGAGGAAGAGCAGGAAGAGGGTCTTGAAGAAAAAATACCAGATGAAAAGGCTATCTTAGAAGAAGGGAGCAAAGGGCAGGAAGACTTCTCGGATATGCCAAGTGAGTATAGGTTGACTTCATATCAGAAAGAATTGAAGTCAGATCTGTCATCAGACTTAGAGCAGATAGAGGAATGTGAAGAAGGAGTAACCTATGCCGCCGGACGGGTTTTCACTTTCGCACAGAGTCAGGAGGAAGCTGAACTGATTGCCGAGGCTTATCATGCGGAGATTGAGGATTTCGGCATGGGTGTTCTGACACTGAAACTCAGTGCAGACAGGACAGTCAGAGAAGCGGTTACGGCAGCGGCATCTATGGATAACAATCTGCCGGCAGTGTGGCCGGATTATCGTCGTGAGTTGTACGAAGAGGCGTTTCCCGAACCGGAGGAAACAGTTCAGCCGGATAGCATATCAGCATTGGAAGTGTCTGAGGAAGAATACAGTATAGAGGAGGAAGCAGACCGGCTGCAGTCGGAAGGGGATCTCTCCGCAAGAGAAGCATATGAGCAGGCGTTGCGTGAAACGACTGGGTTTTCAGATCCCTATCTGAATCCGGCAAGCGACCGGTATCAGTGGTTCCATACTGCGGTCGGAGCACCGTACGCGTGGGAAGCAGGTTATACAGGCCAGTCAGTTACGGTAGGTGTGATTGACACCGGAGTGAGTCCGAATCCGGATCTGGATGAGAACCTGATAGGCGGATATAATTTCTGCGACGGGACGGAGGATACGGCAGACGAATATCAGCATGGTACACATGTGGCGGGGACGATCGCAGCGCTGGCGAATGGTGAGCAGGGAGTTGGCGTTGCGCCTGGGGCGAAGATTTATAATGCGAAAGTGTTTGGAGATGATGCAAGTAAGAGCGGATATGATTCTACGATCATGAAAGCAATCCTCTATCTGATCAATGAGGAGAGCAACTCGACGCAGAGAGCCAATTCCGAAGCGCCGAGAGCGGATATCATCAATATGAGCCTGGGCGGCTCCGGAGACACTGCCAGTTTCCAGGCAGTGCTTGATAAAGCTAGAGAGAAGGGCGTTATCGTGTTTGCAGCGACAGGCAATGACGGTGCATCAACGATGATGTATCCCGCGTCCTATGAACATGTTATCGCAGTGGCAGCGACGGACACCAATGCCGAAAGGGCATATTTTTCCAATTATGGCTATAAGACGGATCTGGCAGCACCTGGTGTGAATATATGGGCCACGAACGTAGACAGGAACGGAGCGGCGATCTACTCGTCTCAGCAAGGGACTTCTATGGCCTGCCCCGTGGCAGCAGGAACGGCAGCAGTCATTTTGTCGGGACGGTCAGATCTGCCTTCGCTTGACGGCAAATCAGGGGCCGAAAGAGTGGATGCTCTGGAAGCCGTTATGAAGGGGAATACGATCAGTGCCGGTGACGGTATGGGTAACGGAATAACCAATCTGGCACAAGTATTCCACCTGTCCACGGCAGTTATGAAACCAGGTGCCCCTAACATAGATATTTCTGATAATTCTGATCAGAAGAGACAATCGGTGGAGGTAAGAATTACGGCACAGGCAGGTATGCGGCTGTGCTACACGACCAATGGCAGAAACCCTGTTTATAAGAACGAGACGGCAGGTGCCTATACAACACTGGTGGAAGAAAGTGAGGTATCTTTTACCTTAGATGGGTCTCAGGCAGTGAATGGAACGGTGAAAGCTTTTGCCATCAGCGAAGACGGGGTGATCAGTTCTGTTAAGTCTAAAAGCTATAAATTATCGCCCTATGTGAAGACAATAAACGTGACCGGTCCGGCCAGGGTTGAGAGAGGCCGGAGCATTCAGCTTACGGCAACAGTTTTGCCGGGTTATGCGGCCAATAAGAAAGTGACTTGGAATCTGAGAGATTCGTCAGGTGAGTCGGTTGACATTACGAAGATCAAGATTGATGGGAAAGGAAAGATCACGGTTGCGGCTGAGGCCGATCTGGGTACATACACGGTTATCGCACAGGCGGGGGATGGTGGTAATGCCGAGACACGGTATGAGATTCGGGTTATCGGGAAAGGGACTGCAGTCACAAGTATTTCTTTTGACAGCAATATAACAAAGGAACTGTGGATTACGAAGGAAACTCCTGTTCCGACAATGCATCTGGCAGATTTCATGACTGTTCGGGAGAAAGACGAGTCGGGTAAAGAACTGACATACAGAGGAGACAAGCTAGGAGACCGTGTGATATGGACGAGCAGCAAACCGACAATAGCGGAGGTGGACTCCGAAGGCGTTGTGACAGCAAAAAGCGCAGGAACGGTTAATATTACGGCCAGATCGAATGATAACAGTAACAGGAAGACGAATATCAGGATCAAAGTAAAACAGGGTGTCACCGGAATTACGATCACTACGGCCAAGGGGAAGACGAATCCGGAATTATTTACCGTGGCGGCAGGCAGGAGCATGACGCTTAAGAGTTCTGTGAGTCCGCTAAGACCGACAAGCAAGAAGGTAGAATGGAGCATCAGCCCGGTATCAGCTGATGTGACGATCCATAAGACCAGTGGTAAGATCTCGGTCAAGCCCGGAACGGAGTCGGGTATCTATACAGTGACTGCAAAAGCTTCCGATGGAAAAGGTGCTGTGGCACAGCAGGAAGTTAAAGTGTTCGGCGGTGCAGTCGGGAAGATCAGTCTGGATGTATCCAAGACTACATTGTATACGAAGAAGGTTGATGACACAAAGACCGATTCGCGCATCATAACGGCCACGATCACCGGAGCTAACGGAAGGACGGATTTTGACCCAAATGCCTATACGGTCACGAGCAGTAATGAAGCTGTTGTCAGGACAGCATCTGTATCAGGAGAAAAGGGTAAAGTACAGATCACGATAACCTCCGCAGGAAAGAAGTATGGCAAAGCCAAAGTGACGATTGCTTCCACGGATGGAAGTAATAAGAAGGCGGTCTGCAATGTGACTGTCAGTGGAGGCATTAAAAGCATGGAGATGCAGGATGCTGCCGGGAAAAAGGTGAGCAGATTGAAGCTTTTCAGGGCAGTGGGTTCCGGTGCGCAGGAGTCGGCTGTGCTCAAGGCTGTGATCAAAGGATCAGAAGGCGTTAATCCGGCGTCCTGTGATGTGGTCAGTAGTAATCCTGCGTTGGTAAAGGTGTCATTGAATAAGCTGACGAATGAAATTATGATAAACGCCAGCGAGAAGTCGACCGGCAAGGCCACGATCACACTGAAAGCGACTGATGGAAGTGGCAAGAAAGCATCCTGCAGTGTTACGGTCAGCAATCCGGTGTCCAGGATCAATATCGCTCCCAAGGCGGGAGCGACCAGATATGTTGTATCGGGCAAGAGCGTGCAGTTGTCGGCAGTGCTTGAGACAGAATATGGCAAAGTTTCTGACCAAAGGGTGAACTGGGAACTCTCTAATAAAGCAGCAGGCATGGGTATCACGATCAATTCTGCAGGAAAAATAACAGTGCCCAAAGGACTGGAGGGGAGAGCGGAAGATTTTACAGTCACCGCTACAGCCAGGGACGGCAGCGGCGCTAAAGCATCTTACACAATTCGATTGAGGCCGCCGACAACAAAGTTTGAGATCCAACCCCAGGAGGGTGGGAATTATAAGGTATATGAGCTGTATACGATAAAGTTTACTTCCGACTGTGCTGCGCCCGTGTCATGTACATCTTCAGCACCGGAGACTGCTGCACCTTCGATCGTGTATACACAGTACGATCCCGATAAGAAAACCGGTGGAACCGGAAGGATTTCTTTCATGGCGACAGGGGAAGGAGACGTGACATTCACAATCAGGGCATTGGATACATCGGACAAAACGTATGAGGTAAAATGTATTTTTCAAAAAAGTGAAGGATAAAACTTGCTGAGAAGGAGGCATAGTTCTCCGGTATGGAGGTAAGAATGAAGAATCTTCGAGGGTCAAATCCGGCGGTGATATCAGGGGCATTTGGCTTTAATAATGTACTGAAATCGTTGGGAACAAGAGAGGATTGCTTACGATTACCGTGAAGGCTCTTGACGGCAGCGGTAAGAGGGTGAAGTACCGGTTTACGGTGGAGCAGCGTCGCTGTATCCATGGGGTTGCGGATTGCTGATAATAGTATGAAATGGCAGATTTATGTTATGATTTCGATGTAATGATGCCGGGGTCAAAAGGTTTTTTGCCCCCTGATGCCTACGGATTGCTCCGCATTTCACGCTCCCGCAATCCTAAAAACATTCAAAATCCGCCCTATCGGGCTGCTTTTTCATGTTTTTCGGGTCCCAAAGTCATGTATTGACATGCAGGCATGTCATACATGACCTTTTGACCCTGGCATCATGTAATTCAAATGTTGAAATACTTTTATTTTTTAAAAGGATATGCTATTATATCTGTGTGTAACTGGAATCATTATTTGTATGAAAGGGGGATTTAATGAAGAAAAAAATACTGACAGTTGTAATAGGAATCTTAGTTGTCAGTGTGTTGGTGATTGTGGGGTGGTATGTAATGTTTGTACATTTTGGCATGGGGCCGGCATTTCCGTTTCTGAAGGTACAGAAGATAGATATGAAAAATATGGATCAGGTGATGATAGCGGAGAACTCTTTGATGTGCGAGGCAGACACGGAAGAGGATGCGCGAGAGATTGCCGAACAGTATGATATTGAATTTGTGTCTTTTGAGAATGGAATTGCGTTGTACCGTACGGAGGAGAATCCATTTGAAGTAATTGCCAGAGGACAGCAGAATGATTATCCACAATTGTCGGTCAATTTTATTAGAACTGGGTATGATACAGATGAAGTACAGTAGAAACACAGAATAATAAATAACAAAGAATGGAGGAAGATGATGAAAGGTAAGAAGTGGAAGGGAAGCAAGTCGATTTTAACGTTATTGCTTTCTGCAATGATGATTGTAGAGCCGTTCGGAACGGCACTTACGGTTCATGCGGAGGAAATCACACCTCCGGCCATAGCGGAGGAGTCTGAATCGGAAGTGGCTACGGAGATAGAAGAGACACTTCCCAATAATGAAGAAGAGGTAAAAGAGGATGCCGATAACGAGGCAGGGAATGAAGCAGAAACTGATATAGAACAGGGTGATGGCACGCAGGAAACGGAAGGGGATTCTGAGGGTGGAATAAAAGGAGAGGAAGAGGACTCCGATGTTGAGAATACAGATCAGGAAGAGGACTCTGATGTTGAGAATACAGATCAGAAAGATGAAACCACCGAAGAACCTTCAGATACAGAAGATCAGGTGACGGATGAAGATGTTTCTTCAGAGGAAGACAGCGTGTCTGGAAATGATTTAGATGAAGAGACTGTATCCGGAAATGATATTGAAGAAGACGAGCAGGACAGTGACACGGAACAGTTCGCTGACATGCCGGACAAATATCAGCTCACTGCTACGCAGCGGATAGAGAAAGAAGTGTTGGCGGGTGAAGCAGCAAATATCAATGAGGCTGATGAAGGTACCTTATATGCTAAGGGTCAGGTTATGGTATCAGCAAATTCACAGGAAGAAGCTGAAATGATTGCCGAGGCATATAACGCTGAGATCAAAGGTTTTGAGAATGGACTGCTGTTACTGAAGCTGCGGGAAGGTGATACGGTTGCCAGCGCGGTGAAGGCAGCTGCATCCTCGAGGAACAGACTGCCTGCGGTATGGCCCAACTATTATCGGTATCCGTATGCAGAAGAAGTGGATTTTGGGAAGACGATTCAAATTGAAGAAAAGGAGTATGAGGCGGAGGATAGTGTTGCTGAAGTATATTCAGAGGTGGAAGAAGTTCCTGCTTTAGAGTCATATGAGAAGGCAGCTGCTTCCTATAATGATCCGGATCTTTTGCCGAGCAGCAACCAGTATCAGTGGCAGCATGTAGCAGTAGGTTCTCCTTATGCGTGGCAGGAAGGACATACCGGACAGGGTGTTAAAGTAGCGGTACTTGATACAGGTGTTATGGGAACACACAGTGAGCTGACACTTGCAGGTGAGGCGGATACAACGGGGACATCAGTTGTGACTGGAGCAGGTGCCGCAAGTGATAAAGGCGGCCATGGCACACATGTGGCAGGTATTATTGGTGCGAAAGCTAATAACGGCGCCGGCGGAGCAGGTATTGCACCGGATGCAACATTGTATGCGGTTAATGTATTGAGCGGAGATGGCGAGAATGCTGGCACGGACTGGGCGATCACACAAGGCATCAAACAGGCAATGCAGTGGGATGTGGATATCATCAATATGAGTCTGGGTGGGCCTGGCTATAACGATTTATCCCAGAAGACAGTAACGGAGGCATATAATCAGGGAATTGCCATATTTGTAGCGGCCGGTAATGATGGGGCAAGCTGTATTAATTATCCGGCACACTATGATCATATCATCTGTGTGGCGGCAACTGACCAGAATAACAGCAGAGCCGATTTCTCAACATATGGTTCATGGGTAGATTTAAGTGCGCCCGGCGTAGATATTTGGTCGACTTATTTTGATGGTAGTTATACAACTATGGATGGAACGTCCATGGCATGTCCTGTTGCAGCCGGAGAGGCGGCAGTGATCCTGAGCGGAGATGATTCCCTGAAGGGGATGTCAAAGAATGGAAGCAGGGTAGATGCACTGGAAAGTAAGATGAAGAGCAATGCTGATAAAGCATCCGGCAGTGGAATGGGTGCTGGCGTTACAAATCTGACGAAAGTATTTAATCTTACGGTAGCCTCTGTTAAACCGCAGGCGCCGACGATCGAAATTAAACCGGATGATCCGTCTAAACCGCAGAAGGTTACAGTTACGATTACTGCTGTGCAGAGTGATATGACGATTTATTACACGGATAACGGTAAGAATCCTGTATTTAAGAATGGCGTTGCGGATGCAAATACTCAGTTATATACACAGCCTTTTGAAATAGATAACAGTGTCAAAGGAACGATCAAGGCAATTGCAGTAAATGAGAGTGGCGTTGCCAGTGCGGTAAAATCAGTTAAATATACTTTGAAGCCTAATGTAAGTGAGATTAACATTTCCGGTGTACAGCGGATAGCGAAAGGTAAGAGTATCCAGCTTACAGCAGAAGTACTTCCTGAATATGCAGCAGATAAGAAAGTGGAATGGAAGTTGTATACCCAAGATGGTACGAAAGAAGCTACAGCGGCAAATGACAATATCAGCATCAGCACTTCCGGTAAGATCACGGCGAAAGCAAGTGCCACGGTGGGGGCAGAATATAAGGTTCGCGCGACAGCAAAGGATGGCTCTGGAGTATACGGAGAGTATAATGTAACAGTTATTGAAAGTTCTAAGATGAAGAGCGTTAAGTTTGATCCGAAGAAGATAATATTGAATATTCCGAAAGATCAAAACTATGATATGTCGCAGATATTGAAGGCAGTGTATACAGATGGCACATCAGCTGTGACGACTGATTTCAAATGGAGCAGCAACAATAAGAAGGTTGCTACGGTAGACAGTAACGGTAATGTGCAGCCACTTAAAGCAGGTAAGGTTACGATCACTGCGATCGCTAATGATTCCAGTGGTAAGAAAGCGTCGTGCACTGTTACGGTCAAGCAGCAGGCAACGGAGATTGAGATTTCTGGTCCATCCTCTGTTGCGGCGGGTAAGGGAGTGACATATAAAGCGGCAATCCTTCCGAAGGATGTATCGATTAAGAAAGTGACTTGGAGTGTAATTGATAATGCTACCGGAAAGGAACCTGATGTAAGCAAGGGTGTGAAGATTAATAAAAGCAGTGGTAAACTGACTACAAAGTCTGGGTCTGCAGGTAACTATACGGTGACTGCTTCTGCGACAGATGGCAGTGAAATAGTAGTACCTTACTCAATCGTGATAAGTGATGGTGCAATCAAGAGTATTGCCTTTGACAAAGCTTCTGACAAGAAAGTAACCATTTTCAGACGTCAGGTTACTGACGAGACCAAAACCTCTGCGACGATTCCGATAAAGATTGATGGCACAACGAATAATGTCGATCTGGATGCCTATGAGGTAAGCAGCAGCAATCCGGGCATTGCAACTGCTACGCATAGTCGGTCGGGAAATATAGTCACACTCGATATTAAAGCAACAGGGCGTGCAGCGGGTAAGGCCAATATTACGCTTGCGGCTACCGATGGATCTGGCAAGAAAGTAACTTGTGCCGTAACTGTTAATAACCCTGTAACAAAGATTCACATTACATCGGATACTAAGACTTCATCATCGTATAGAGGTGTAGATATGGTGGTGTTAAGAGGTAAAAAGTTGCAGCTGAGAGCGATGCTGGAGAGTGAATATGGAACGATATCGAATAAGAAAGTAAAGTGGAGTATCGAGGCTCCGACGGGCGGAAATGGGGTATCGATCGACAAATCAGGTAAAGTATCTGCAACAAAGACAGCAGTAGCAGCCCTGTATACAGTAACGGCAGAGGCGCTTGATGGTAGTGGAGTTAAGGATACTTACGTAGTGGCACCTGTGAATCCGGCAACGAAAGTAAGTGTGCCAGGTCTGACAACCAACAGGCCAACTATCTGGAACATAGAGAATATGCCGTTAGATGAGCAGGGCAATCAGGCGTTTTATCAATTTCCGATTGATACAGATGTAGCCGGAGGATATATTGAAGCGATATCTTCTAATCCGAAAGCATTGGAAGTAACCACGTATTACAACAATGCTAATGGATTATATTACCTTTTTATAACAGCAAATGAAGTAACGAAGGATACGATGGTCACCGTCACGGTTAAAGCTACGGATGGAAGCGGCAAGAAAGTGTCTTATAAGTTCAGAGTTTTAAAGTAGTCATTAGGAGTATTGGTATGAGATAGGCTATTGATCAGTAAAGTCTGAATGCCAATATGGATTCGATGTAATTTACGAAGTAAAAATGAAGTGTACAGGTTGATGCTGATTTTTTGCTGTTTGAGTTATTTTGTTGATTTCATATTGTTCTATTGAGCCGTTATATAGGCTTATGGAAATCTATGAAAAGACGCAGATGCTTAGATTGCAAAAAGAAATGTGGCAAAAGCCTGTATACTTTATTTTTTTCTGAAAAAAGTCAGAAAGAAAAATAATGATTCAAGATTTTCTACATTAGATATAATACTTTTTAAAATTATAAAGGTGTCCATGAATGAATTCCTGATTGAACCGTGAGGTGCATAGAAGAAATAGATTTATAAATTCTGACTTTGTAAGAATGTAAATGCTGCTATTATGTTTTCAGACTTATTTATTAGGAATTCATGGTGAAAATAGGATATAAGGATGCGGGCCAATGTATTGATATCATGTGGTTACTGGTTGGAAAATATTTACCATTAAGTCTATCTTGAAATGAAATAAAGATTGTGCTACTATAATTTTAAGCAAAGAACATATCTGAGACTCTTACAGTATCTTATCGGGTTTCCTGTTTCTTTCAGAATGAAATCCGAATCCAGGCAGGGCGGTCTCTGCCGGAACTCCTTGCTTACAACTAAATAACTGCAGGGAGGGATACTGGTACTCCTTACTGAAACATCTTGTGCAGATATTTCGGGCTGTTTTCCCGAGTGCGCAAGTCCAGAACACCTGGCGTAGCCTGCTACGTTTCCGTTTCTGAACTTGCACACTCGAAAAATATCCTCGAAAATTTACACAGGAATTTCAAGTATGGAATACTTGAATATGAGACTTGGCGTGGCTTTCCTCTCTGTCGTACCTGAGAAAGAGAGGGCGAATGATGAAACAAAAAGCAGCGAAAGAAGCATCTACGCAAAGACAGGATAAAGTATATGCGACTCTGCCACTGGAAACCGAACTGACATATGATGCGCAGAAAACATCGAAGTTTGGGATGCCAGTCGCCGGAGAGATTCAACCAATACTGCCGGAAGACTATCAGCTTAATCTAAGTGACTTTGCACTTTTTCTTTCGGTCATGAAGGTTAAGGAAGCATACGAGGATGTGCTCAGCATCATACTGGATGAACCTGACCTGCAGCTGAAGGAAATCAAGGTCGAACAGGTTGTCTTGAATAAATCCGGCAAGCGGGCTATACGTCTGGACGCGTGGGCGCAGGATGTGAAGAGTAGGCAGTTCGATATGGAGATGCAGAATGATACGGATGGCGATGATGTCCGCAAACGCGCGAGATATTACCAGAGCTTATTGGACACACCAGTATTGAAATCCGGTAAGGCGACCCGATATAAGCATCTGCCATCAACAGTGATCATATTTATTACGCAGGAAGATATCTTTGGGCGGGACAGGGCGATGTACACGTTCCGGGAAAGATGTGAAGAAGAACCGGAACTTATGCTCGATGACGGTACGAGCAAGATCTTTCTGAACATGACGAGCCGCAAAGGCCGTCCGGAACTGATAAGTTTGTTACAATATATGAAACATACAACATTAGACAACCGTGACATCATAGTGAGGGATGAACGGATTCTGGATCTGGACAGGATTGTGAATGAAGTGATGCAGACAGAGGAATGGGAGGCTGTGAAGATGAATATTTTAGAGATTGGAATGGCCCAAGGAATGGAGAGAGGAATGGAAACCGGACTGCAAAAGGGAATCCAAAGAGGCGAAGAACGCCTGGTACAGCTCTTGAAACTGTTAAAGAGTGCCGGAAGAAATGAGGATGCGGATCGAGCTATTTTTGATGAAGAATATCGGAAACAGTTGTATCAGGAGTTTGAATTCTTATAATTTCCTTAGTTTTACAAAATCTGAGTGTACAGCTTTCCATTTTTCGGCTATAATAAAAATGTTTCCACCTGTGCGGTTGCAATCCAATGACCAGTCTGCATGCCATTTATGGCAATGCAGGCAAGGCATTGGATTAGCAACCCACTTCCAAATGAGCAAAATGCGGATGCGCAAGCAGACGCAAAAGCGCGTAAGCGCGGGTTTTGTGAATGTGGAAGTCGGGTTGGATGCTCCTTGGAGCGTCCAACCGCACAAGCGGAAATGTTTTTTGACCGCATACTATAAAACGACATAACCAAAGAAGGGGAATGTGGAAAAGAGGTAAAGATGTTACGTAGGAGAATTGCATTAGCGGGAATTACAGTTTTATGCATAGCGGCAGGTCTGACAGGGTGTGGCAAGGAGCCTGAGCCGACACCGGTGCCGGAGGTAGATGCTGTTGTGGAGGAGCCGGAGCCGGAAGTTGAGGAGGAGCCGGAAGAGGAGGTGCCTGAGATTACGACGGCTTATCCTGTGATCGGGGAGCGGATAAGTGAGAATGGCAAAATCCAGAGTTATCTTACAGGGGAATGGACGGATGAGAAACAGGCTAACCGCAGACCGATCGCAGTCATGATTCCTAACAATGCACCGGCAATGCCGCAATATGGACTTTCGAGAGCGGGCATCATCTATGAGGCGCCTGTAGAAGGACGTATCACCAGACTGATGGCTGTGATCGAGGATTTTGACGACCTGGACAGGATCGGACCTGTGAGAAGCAGCCGCGACTATTATATCTATATTGCTATGGGGTATGAAGCGATCTACTGTAACTGGGGATTGGCAAGGCCTTATGTGGAAGAACTGATCAACAGGCCGGAATATTATAATGTCAGTGCAGCAGTCGAAGGTATCCATAATCCTGCCGATGAGGCTTTTGGCAGAGTGAGCCGGCCGGGATATGCCAAGGAATTTACAGGATATGTAATGGTGGACGGCGTGTTCGATGCGGTGGAGAGACTTGGCTATGACTGGAATTATGATGATAAATATGTACCGCCGTTTCTGTTTGCTGCAGATGATGTGACAGCAGATTATGCAGACAAGGAAGACGCTCTTTTAATCTATCCGGGCGGTAAGTCGGGCAATAATGCCAGTGGATACGGGTCTTATCATCCGTATTTTGAGTATCATGAGGACGATCATCTTTATTATAGGTATCAGGATGGCAAGAAGCAGATTGACGAGTATAATAACGAGCAGCTGGCAGTCAGCAATGTTGTCTTCCAGTATTGTCACGGTGAGGTAAGAGACTCGCATGACTATCTTGCTTTCGGTGTACACGGAGAAGGTGATGCCATCGTCTTTACCAATGGTAAGGCGATCAAGGGTACATGGAAGCGTTATGACGGTGATTTTACGCCGGCTAAGTTCTACGATGAGAATGGCGAAGAGATCATCTTTAATCAGGGTAAGACTTGGATCTGTAATATCTGGCAGGAATACGGGGAGTTTGTGGAGTACGGTAAGGACGATACAAGCTTGACCACGCCGGACATGCCATCTGTTACAGCGGCAGAATGACAGGCGTTGCCCTGATCTGCTGATCTGCAGCCGTCTGGCTGACAGAGGACAGTATAAGAAGTGCATGCGGGTTGGCGTGAGAATGCAGGGTAACAGGACGTTTTCTGCATAGCCGTATTTGCTGGGCCGCGGGAATGAAAGGGAACTAAAGTGTAAGATGAGGCAGCATCCGGCTGAGATACTATCGGCCCGGGTGCTGTTTTTACGGGCTGACCAGTTACTTTATGTTAGTAACAGTTCAGCCCTCATCATTCATAAAAGCGTCTGCTGCGCATCCGACGCCGCTTCGCGGCTCATCTTTTATTCCCGCGAGCAACGAGCCAAGTGGCTGCTTGCAGACATTTGGCGACTGCCGCGAGGGTCAAATACCCCGCTGCTCTGCAGCGCTGCAAGTTTGATACCCCGTTGCTTGCAGCGGGGTCTTTGATTTCATTTGAGGGCGTTCTGCACATGAAATAATTCGCAGTCAGTGTTTTGTGTGCAAGCACCCACACACAGCCTGCAAATTATTTCATGGCTGAACTGTTACTTCATGTTATAAGAAATTCCGCTGTAAAGTATACATCTTTTCCAACTGTGCGGTTGAATGCTCCAAAGAGCATCCAACCTGACTTCCGCATTCGTAAAACCCGTGCTTATGCACTCCTGCGTCTGCTTACGCATCCGCGTTTTACTCATTTGGAAGTGGGTTGCTAATAAAGTTGCCTGTCTGCATTGCCATAAATGGCATACAGACAGATTATTGGATTGCAACTGCACAGTTGGCATCTTTTGTGATTTCGGTTATAATAAAAACATTGGTTTTATGAGAGTATTGGCGGCAGCCGGACAGGACCGCTGATCGCATCGAAATATAGGGGTCTGCAGGGCGTGGGTGTACTTGCGATGTCATACCGGAGGGAGCGAAAGATCACAGCAGACTGAGAGAAAGGCGTGGATATCAGTATGAAATGGACAAAATTCAGGATCAAGACAATTACGGAGGCGGAAGATATCATCATAAGCACTCTCTATGATATCGGATTGGAAGGCGCGCAGATCGAGGATAAGGTTCCACTGACGGCGCTGGAGAAGGAGCAGATGTTCGTAGATATCCTGCCGGAAGGACCGGAGGATGACGGCATAGCTTATCTGAGCTTTTTTGTAGAAGAGAAAGAAGACGGCAGTCTGGAAGTGAATGGTATGCCTGCAGACAGGGATACTATCGTGAAACAGATCAAAGAAGAGCTGGACGGACTGCGGCTTTTTATGGAGATAGGGGAAGGCTCGGTGACGGTGTCAAAGACGGAAGACATTGACTGGATCAACAACTGGAAACAGTATTTTCACCAGTTCTACATAGACGATCTGTTGGTGATCCCTTCGTGGGAGACGGTGAGGCCTGAGGATGCAGACAAGAAAATATTGCATATCGATCCGGGCACGGCTTTTGGAACAGGCATGCATGAAACAACACAGCTCTGTATCCGGCAGATCAGGAAGTATCTGACTTCAGAGACAGAGATTCTGGATGTGGGTACGGGCAGCGGTATTTTGGCAATTCTGGCGCTGATGTATGGTGCGAAGCATGCGGTCGGTACTGACTTGGATCCTTGTGCGGTGGAAGCGGTGGCGCAGAATATGGAGTCTAACGGTATTGCGAAGGACTCTTTCAGAATGATGATCGGTAATATCATTACCGATAAGGATGTGCAGGATCAGGTAGGCTATGAATGCTATGATATTGTGGTGGCAAATATCCTTGCGGATGTTTTGGTACCGCTCACACCGGTCATCGTCCGACAGATGAAAAAAGGCGGCATTTATATTACATCAGGGATTATAGATGACAAAGAACAGACGGTCAGAGATGCCGTAGAAGCCGCAGGGCTTGAGATCGTGGAAGTTACTTATCAGGGAGAGTGGGTTTCAGTGACGGCCCGCAAAGCGTCACAAACTCCTTGATCACAGAGCAAAATAGGAGTATTCTTTCGGAAAACTCCAAAATTCTGCTCTAGTCCTCAGCGCAGGGTGCTGAGGACTAGAGGTAAGGAAATGAAAGGTGAACGATGAAGGTAAACGACAGCAGCAATGTGTGATGAACGACATGGATCAAACAGGAAAGAGATATCGAAGCGACGGATGAAGAGCAATGTGGCGGGTATTCTGGCGGTATTGTGGATGGCGGTCATTTTTGCCTTTTCAGCGCAGCCGAAGGAGGAATCCAGCAGGGTCAGTGAGGAGGTCAGTGAGAGCCTGCTCAATGTGACAGGATGGCTTTTTCGCTTGAATATTGACGAGGAGAGGGTGTACGAGATTGCACGGGCACTGGAACGTTTCGTCCGCAAGGGGGCACATATGACCGAATTCGCAATTCTGGCAGTCCTGCTATACTTGTGGATCGGCAGATGGCGGATGCCACGGCTGCGTCAATATGTCATAGCAGTTATGTTGGCGTTGTTATATGCCGGCAGCGATGAATTCCATCAGCTTTTTGTGGAAGGACGGGCCGGGCTGCTGAGTGATGTGCTGGTGGACGGAACCGGGGCAGCGGTGGGACTTGCTCTTTTTATTCTGGTACCGCTTTGTGTCAGAAGAGTACTACGGAGTGCTCAGCGTATTTGTCGTACCCATTGAAAAGGGCATCTGCAAGAATATGGCGGCACGGTGCGGCAGAGTGGAATCATAGGGCCGGGGTGTTTGGCTAATGGAGGGAATATGTATCAATTTTTTGTAGAACCGCAGCAGATACAGGACCGGACGATCATCATCACGGGCAGCGATGTCAATCATATACGGAATGTGCTTCGCATGAAACCGGGGGAGGAGATCGCGGTGAGCAATGGGCTTGACGGCAAGGAGTACCGTTGCGGCATAGAATCTTTTACGCAGGACGAGGTGATCTGTACGCTGCGGTTTGTCAAGGAGGAGGGCGTGGAATTGACTTCCAGGATCTTTCTTTTCCAGGGGCTGCCCAAGGCAGACAAGATGGAACTGATCGTACAGAAGGCGGTGGAACTGGGAGTGTACGAGATCATTCCGGTGGCGGTAAGACGCTGTGTGGTGAAACTGGACGAGAAGAAAGCCGCAGGGAAGATAGCCAGATGGCAGGGGATTGCTGAGGCGGCGGCTAAGCAGAGCAAAAGAGCTGTCATTCCGAATGTGCATCCGGTAATGCATATGAAAGAGGCGGTCGAGCGTGCAAGGAGCATGGATGTCAGACTGATACCGTATGAACTTGCGGGGGATATGGGGCGTACGAAGGCCATCATAGAGACGGTGAAGCCGGGAAAGGATATCGCGGTGTTCATCGGACCGGAAGGCGGATTTGAAGAGAGCGAAGTACGGATGGCAACAGAGGCAGGGATAGAACCTGTGACATTGGGCCGACGTATCCTGCGGACGGAGACGGCAGGACTGACAGTGCTGTCTTGGTTGATGTATCATCTGGAATCCTGATGACATATGATAGGGTATAGGGAAACAAGCAAGAGAAAGGGATTGTGAAAATGCAAGTGTATTTGGATAATTCCGCGACTACCAAATGCTATGATGAAGTTGCGGAATTAGTATGCAGGGTCATGTGTGAAGATTATGGTAATCCTTCAAGCATGCATCATAAAGGCGTTGAAGCGGAACAATATGTAAGATACGCTAAAGAGACCTTGGCCAGACTGATGAAGGTAAATGAAAAGGAGATTCTGTTTACGTCCGGCGGCACGGAGTCTGATAATATTGCGCTGATCGGCACTGCGATGGCTCATCACCGGAGAGGAAGACATCTGATCACGACGAGGATGGAGCACCCGGCCGTTCTGCAGACCATGGCGTATCTGGAGAGACAGGGATTCGACGTGACTTATCTCTCGGTAGATCGCGAGGGAAGAATCCGTCTGCAGGAGCTTGAGCGGGCGATCAGGAAGGATACGATACTGGTATCGATCATGCATGTCAACAACGAGATCGGAAGCGTACAGCCCATTGCCGAAGCCGGTGAACTGATCAAGCGCTGCAATCCGCAAACGCTGTTCCATGTGGATGCCGTGCAGGGATTTGGTAAGTTCAGGATCTACCCGTCCAGAATGAATGTGGATCTGCTGTCGGTCAGCGCTCATAAGATACATGGGCCGAAAGGCGTCGGATTTCTGTATATCAGAGCCGGGGCAAGAGTGAATCCTATCATATACGGTGGCGGACAGCAGAAAGGAATGCGTTCCGGGACAGAAAATGTTCCGGGGATCGCCGGGCTTGCCAAGGCGGCTGATCTGGTGTATGCGAACCTGGATCAGGATGTGGACAGAATGTATGAACTGCGTCAGAAGCTGATCGACGGTGTCAGCCGTATCGAGGACGTGCGGGTCAACGGATGCCCCGGACGAGAAGGCGCACCGCATATTGTCAGTCTTTCCGTGCGTGGCGTACGCAGTGAGGTACTGCTTCACGCGCTGGAAGAGAAGGAGATCTATGTGTCGGCAGGGAGTGCCTGCTCTTCCAATAAACCGCAGATATCGGATACGCTGAAGGCGATCGGTGTGGAGCGGGATCTGCTGGGTTCTACCATACGTTTTAGCCTTTCCGTCTTTACAACGGCGGCGGAAATCGAGTATACTATACAGGCACTGGAAGAAATGGTTCCGATGCTTAGAAAATATTCGCGCCATTAGTACTCTGTACTGGGCCAGGAGGAAATATGTTTACAGCTTTTTTGATAAAATATGCTGAGATCGGTGTGAAGGGAAAGAACAGATATCTGTTTGAAAATGCGCTGGTGCAGCAGATCAAGTACGCTTTGAAGAAATGCGAAGGTGAATTTGCCGTGCGCAAGACGGACGGACGTATCTATGTGGATGCGGTCTCGGAATTTGACTATGAGGAGACAGTGGCGCATCTGCAGAAAGTATTCGGAATATCCGGGATCTGTCCGATGGTCTATGTGGAAGATGAAGGGTTCGATAAGCTGAAGGAGACGATCGTGAGTTATATCGGCACGGTTTATCCGGATAGGCATAAGAGCTTTAAGGTTGCGGCCAGACGTGCCAGAAAGAATTACCCTCTCAATTCCATGGAGATCAATATGGAATTGGGAGGTACCGTTTTAGAGGCTTATCCGGAGATGCATGTGGATGTGCACAAGCCGGACATCCTTCTGAATGTGGAAATAAGAGATAAGGTTTATATTTATTCCGAGATCATTCCGGGGCCGGGTGGCATGCCGGTAGGCACGGGCGGCAAGGCTATGCTGCTTTTGTCTGGTGGCATTGATTCGCCGGTGGCCGGATGGATGATCGCGAAGCGGGGTGTCAAGATCGATGCGGTATATTTCCATGCACCGCCTTACACCAGTGAGCGGGCGAAACAGAAGGTGGTGGATCTGGCGGCCAAAGTGGCGGCCTATACGGGTCCGATATATCTTCATGTCATCAATTTTACGGATATACAGTTGTATATCTATGATAAATGTCCGCATGATGAGCTGACGATCATCATGCGTCGGTATATGATGCGCATTGCGGAGCGGATCGCCAGGAAGACGGAGTGTCTGGGTCTGATCACCGGTGAGAGTATCGGACAGGTGGCTTCTCAGACAATGCACAGCCTGATGGCGACCAACGAAGTGTGTGAATTACCGGTCTACAGACCGCTGATCGGGTTTGATAAGATGGAGATCGTGGATATTTCGGAGAAGATAGACACATATGAGACTTCAATCCAGCCTTTTGAGGATTGCTGTACGATCTTCGTGGCCAAGCATCCGGTAACGAAGCCTAATTTGAACATTATCCGCAAACATGAACATAATCTGGATGAGAAGATTGAAGAACTGGTGCAGACGGCATTGGATACGGAAGAGTTGATCATAGTCAGATAGATTAAAGAAAGATGGTTAAAAGGTATCCGGCCCATCGCAAAGCATTCTGGATGGCCGGATACACGTAACGATAATGATGTTACGATCACCTGTAAAGGTGATTCCGGGATCTTAATGATAAGTACGATTAGATGATGTATGGCTTCAAAGCTGCCAGCACTTCATCGATCGCGTCTTCGGCGTGGATGTTCAAGTCGATCGGCTTGGACAGATCCAGACTGAAGATGCCCATGATGGACTTTGCATCGATGACGTATCTACCGGATACCAGATCAAAATCATAATCAAATTTTGTAATGTCATTTACAAAGGACTTAACCTTATCAATCGAATTTAAAGAAATCTGTACGGTTTTCATGTCAAATTTACCTCCTTTGATTATTCATACCTTCTGCTTTAATACTAAATGTTGGAAGTGTAAAAGTCAATGATAAAACAACACAAAAAACGTGGAGAATACGATGAAAAGTGTAGCACTACATAATTTGGGGTGTAAAGTCAATAGTTATGAAATAGATGTAATGCAACAAAGGCTGCAGGAAAGCGGATATAAAATTGTGCCATTTGATGAAGCGGCCGACGTATATATCATAAATACGTGTACCGTGACCAACATTGCAGACAGGAAAAGCAGGCAGATGATCCATCGCGCAAGGCGGCTGAATCCGGATGCTGTCGTAGTGGCGGCAGGATGCTATGTGCAGACTGCGGGAGAAGCGGTGTGGCAGGATGGTGCAGTCGATATTGCCGTAGGGAATAACCGCAAGAAGGATATTGTATCCATATTGGAAGAATATTGGCAGGCGCAGCAGCCGGCAGCGGATGTGATCGATATCGGCACAGTGAGAGAATATGAAGAAATGCAGCTGTCCCATACGGCTGAACACACGCGGGCTTATATTAAGATCCAGGACGGGTGTAACCAGTTCTGCTCTTACTGCATTATCCCATATGCCAGAGGACGGGTCAGAAGCCGCAGGGAGGAGGATATTCTGCGGGAAGTACAGGGAATCGTGGATGCTGGATACAAGGAGATCGTGTTGACGGGTATCCATATCAGTTCTTATGGGATTGACAGAGGCGGATCGGAACTGCTGCAGCTGATAGAGAAGCTGCATGTGATCGACGGACTGGAGAGGATCCGCTTAGGATCGTTGGAACCGCGTATCGTGACGGACGACTTTGCGGCGCGGATCAGTGCCATGGCTAAGATCTGCCCACATTTTCACTTATCATTGCAGAGCGGATGCGATTCGGTCCTGCGCAGGATGAATAGACACTATACGGCCGGGGAATACTTTCAGACAACAGAAGCACTTCGGAGATATTATCGCGATCCTGCAATAACAACGGACGTGATCGTAGGATTTCCGGGAGAGACGGAAAAGGAATTCCATACGACGGAAGAATTTGTGCATAAGATCAATTTCTACGAGATGCATATTTTCAAGTATTCCAAAAGGCAGGGGACCAGGGCGGCACAACTGAAGGATCAGCTTACGGAAGCGGATAAGAGCAGGAGGAGCGAGATCCTTATGGAGGCGGAGAAGCAGATGTCGTACGCTTACAGAGCAGGGTATCTGCACCGTGAGGTGGAAGTCCTTATGGAGGAAAAGAAAGAAATAAACGGCCGGGTGTATTGGATCGGACATACGCCACAGTATATAAAGGCGGCGAAAGCAGTCGGGGAATCATCTAATCTGAGTAACCAGATTGTGAGAGGTGAGATCACGGAGTTTCTTAAGGACGACATTATGCTTTTAAAATGATTGAATTTTGTGTGGCGATAGAGTATGATGATACAGTAAGGACAGATGAAGATGGACGGATGTCCGTAACAGGGAAGCCGAAGGTGAACTGTTAAGGGTAATAGCAAAACAACAATGGATAAGGGCGTAAGAATATGCGGGATTTGGAAAACACACAATTTTTTAAAGTAGAGACAGAACCGGAGACGGGAGTAAAGATCGTACTCTCCACGGTGTATGAGGCACTGACAGAGAAGGGATATAATCCGGTGAATCAGATCGTTGGCTATATCATGTCAGGGGATCCGACTTATATTACCAGCCATAAGAGTGCACGCAGCCTGATCATGAAGGTAGAGCGTGACGAGCTGGTAGAAGAGATGCTGGTGGAGTACATCAGGAATTCTCTGGGGAAATAGTGGATTCCGTGGACAGAAGGCTTTGCGGTAATAACGAAAGGGAGATACGTTGCTATAAGCGGATCAGGTGCCGTGCGTAGCAACAAGAATACAGGAACAGGATGAGGATCATGGGGTTAGACCTCGGTTCCAAAACAGTGGGGGTGGCGGTAAGCGATCCGCTTCTGATCACGGCGCAGGGACTGGAGATCATTAGAAGAAAAGACGAGAATAAGCTGCGGCAGACATTGGCAAGGATAGAGCAGTTGATCGAGGAGTACGAAGTGTCGGAGATTGTACTGGGTCTGCCGAAACATATGAATGATACGTTGGGTGACAGAGCAGAACTGTCGCTTGCGTTTCAAGATAAACTGGAAAGAAGGACGGGCCTTCCCGTGACGATGTGGGACGAGCGTCTCACCACGGTGGCAGCAGACAGGACGATGATGGAAGCGGGGATCCGCAGAGAACATCGCAAAGAATATGTGGACAAGATCGCGGCAGTTTTTATCCTGCAGGGTTATCTGGATTATCGGGCTAACAAGGAGAATGCGTAAGTGGAGAAGATTGTTTTTACACCGGAAGGTGAGGAACCGGTACAGTTCTGCGTCCTGGAACAGACCAGGCTGGGAGGTATCGATTATATTCTGGTGACAGATTCCGAAGAGGGTGACGGAGAAGCTCTTATTCTTCGGGATATGTCTGCGGTGGATGACAAAGAAGCCGTTTATGAGATCGTAACAGAGGATGAGGAATTAAACGCAGTGGCGGCTGTGTTTGAAAATATGCTGGAGGACATTGAGTTATCATAGTGTTTTACGGCAAATATCATAACCTTTCGGGGATACATATAGAGGATCACAGTACATCAGAGACAGTGTCAGAGATCGCAGCGGGTCGTAAGCGGCAGGGCGATCGGCATGAAGACTCGTGTACCGGTCGATACTCTGGTTATGTATTTTCCGAAGAACAACTATTTGTGTCAGAACCGATCTGGGCACGGATATGAAAGAATGGAGGAAATATATTTGAGAAAAATTGAACATGGAAGAACTGCTTCCAAGCTGAAGGTGATTCCGCTTGGAGGCTTAGAGCAGATTGGACTTAATATTACTGCCTTCGAGTATGAAGACAGTATAATTGTGGTAGATTGCGGCCTGTCGTTTCCGGAGGACGAGATGCTGGGGATCGATCTGGTGATCCCGGATATCAGCTATCTGAAGGATCATGCCGATAAGGTAAAGGGATTCGTGATCACCCATGGGCACGAGGATCATATAGGTGCATTGCCGTATGTACTGAAGGAATTGAATATTCCTATCTATGCCACCAGGCTTACTATGGGAATCATAGAGAACAAGCTGGCAGAGCATGATCTGACGAACAAAACGAGGCGTAAAGTTGTGAAATTCGGCCAGTCGATCAATTTAGGAAAGTTCCGGGTTGAATTTATCAGGACCAATCATAGTATCGTAGATGCGGCAGCGCTGGCGATTTACTCACCGGCCGGTGTGGTAGTGCATACAGGGGATTTTAAGGTGGATTATACGCCTGTATTCGGTGATGCCATCGACTTGCAGCGTTTTGCGGAGCTCGGGAAGAAGGGCGTGCTTGCGCTGATGTGTGATTCCACGAATGCGGAGCGGCTGGGTTTTACGGCTTCCGAGAGAACGGTAGGCAGGACGTTTGATACGCTTTTTGCAGATCATAAGGATACAAGGATCATCATTGCGACGTTTGCCTCCAATGTGGACAGAGTACAGCAGATCATTAATTCCGCATACAAACATGGAAGGAAAGTCGTGGTAGAAGGCAGGAGTATGGTCAATATCATAGAGACGGCTTCTACGCTGGAATGTTTGCATATTCCAGAGAACACTCTGATCGACATAGAACAGCTGAAGAATTATCCTAATGATAAGACGGTGATCATTACCACCGGCAGTCAGGGTGAAAGTATGGCGGCGCTCAGCCGTATGGCCAGTGATAATCACCGGAAGATATCGATCTTGCCCGGAGATACGGTCATCTTCTCATCCCACCCCATACCAGGCAATGAGAAAGCCGTTACCAATGTGATCAATGAACTGCAGATGAAAGGTGCGGATGTTATCTTTCAGGATGTGCATGTTTCCGGACATGCCTGCCAGGAGGAGATCAAGCTGATCTATAGTCTTGTGAAGCCGCGGTATGCGGTGCCGATCCATGGCGAGTACAAGCACCGGAAAGCGCAGGCTAAAGTTGCGGCAGATCTGGGTATTCCGAAAGAGAATATCTTTATGATACAGTCCGGTGATGTGCTGGAGATGGACAACGAGAAGGCGGAAGTGACTGGGAAAGTGCCTGTCGGGGCGATCCTGGTAGACGGACTGGGAGTAGGCGATGTAGGCAATGTCGTTCTGCGCGACAGACAGCACCTGGCGGAGGATGGTATTCTGATCGTGGTGCTGGCGTTGGATTCCTACAGTGACCGTCTGGTGTCCGGGCCCGACATCGTGTCAAGAGGATTTGTGTATGTCCGCGAGTCGGATGAGCTTCTGGATGAGGCCAGACTGCTGGTAGATGAAGCGGTGCACGGATGCCTGAGCAGAGGCCAATCCGACTGGGGTAAGATCAAATCGTCGATCAAAGATGTGCTCAGCGAATTTGTCTGGAAGAAGACGAAGAGAAGACCGATGATCCTGCCGATCATTATGGAAGTGTAGGAATGGATTGAATTGAATGCTTATGCTAAGGATGACATGGGGGTGCAAGTATAATGAGAAGAGAGCCAATGGCAACAGCTCTGCGCACTTGCTGCGCTGAGCGTACAGGCGCCATGCAGCCAAGGCAGCTTGCCTGCATTGGTGCATGTGTGCATGATGATACTTGCACCGGTCTTTGTGTGAATGCTTATGTTAAGGATGACATGGGGGTGCAAGTATGACAGAGAATGATGTTATGGAAAGTGCGAAGCGGCTTGCGGGGATCATTCGGGAGACGGATGTGTACAAAGAATACCTGCGTCAGCGGGAAAGATTGAAAACACAGCCGGAACTGTATGCCCAGGTCAACGAATACAGGCAGAAGAATTTTGATATACAGAACGAGTCGGACGGTATGGAACTGTTTGACAAGATGGAAGCATTTGAGCGGGAATACAGAGAGTTTCGGGAGAATCCGGCCGTGGATGAATTTCTTCGCGCCGAGTTGGCTTTCTGCCGTATGATGCAGGAAATGAATGTCCTGCTTACAGCGGAGATTGATTTTGAATGAAGTTTCGGAAGAAGTGCAAGAACGAGAGGGACTTGCGGAGGATAACAGGTATGAATGTTAAGTATGTTATTGGCTCGATAGTCGAGATGGTCATTAAGATCGTGGTATTTATTTTTATTGCCATGTTCGTTGTCAGAACTGCTACGGCGGCTTATGATTATGGATTTCGAGTATTTGCGGAGAAACCGATCGATGTTGGAGAGGGCAGGATCATCAGTGTATCTATTGGCAGTACGGATTCCGCGAAGGAAGTGGGCGAGATGCTGCAGCAAAGAGGACTGATCCGGGATGCTAATCTTTTCAGGATCCAGGAGCTATTGTCGGAGAACCATGGCATGATCCAGCCGGGTATCTATGATCTGAGTACTGCCATGACAGCGCAGGAGATGCTTGCGGTGATCGCAGCGGAACCGGAAGAGGAAAGCAAGGAATAAAGAAGAAAGGGTATGATACGATGACGGGTGACGAGCGCCTCAATGCGTTTATTGATTCGCTGGATGCCGGAAACACTCCCTTTTTGAATGTGATAGAGAAAGAGGCCAGAGAAACCAATGTGCCTATTATACGCCCACCGGTACAGAGTCTGCTCAAGCTGCTGCTTGCGATGCGAAAGCCGGCATCGATTCTGGAGGTTGGCTGTGCCATTGGTTTCTCTGCGCTTTTGATGAGTGAGTATGGGCCGAAGGATTGTCATATAACGACCATTGAGAAATACGAGAAGAGAATTCCTGTCGCCAGAGAGAATTTCAGGAGGGCCGGTAAAGAAGAGCAGATCACACTCTTAGAGGGGGATGCTGCGGATATTCTGCATGAAATGCAAGGTTCTTATGAGATGATATTTATGGATGCGGCGAAGGGGCAGTATATTCATTTCATGCCGGATGTCCTGCGTCTGCTCGCTCCGGGTGGCATCTTACTGTCTGACAATGTGCTGCAGGACGGGGACATAATCGAATCACGGTTTGCCGTGACCAGAAGGAATCGGACGATACACAGCCGCATGCGGGAGTATCTGTATGCACTGAAGCATGATCCGGCTTTGGAAACGGTGATCCTGCCGGTGGGGGATGGGATAACGGTCAGCGTGAAGATCAGTTAGAGTTTATGGCGCTTCGGAGTGGAAGACAAGATTGATATGGACCGGCCTTTATACCGAGACGGATATGGAATAAGCCGGTTTACGCGGTATCGTGAGGAGACCATAAGAATATGGAAGAGAAGATCAGAAAGCCTGAATTGCTGGTTCCGGCAAGCAGCCTGGAGGTATTGAAAACAGCGGTCATATTCGGGGCCGATGCGGTTTATATCGGCGGGGAAGCATTTGGACTGCGTGCAAAAGCGAAAAATTTCACGCCGGAGGAGATGGCGGAGGGTATTGCATTTGCCCATGCTCATGGAGTGCGGGTGCATGTGACTGCCAATATCCTGGCGCATAATTATGATCTGGAAGGGGCAAAGGCCTATTTTAAGGAGTTGAAGGCTTTACGGCCTGACGCGCTGATCATTGCCGATCCTGGAATGTTCATGCTGGCGAGGCAGATCTGTCCGGAAATAGATATCCATGTATCGACGCAGGCCAATAATACCAATTATATGACTTACCGTTTCTGGCATGAACAGGGTGCAAAGCGCGTGGTTTCTGCAAGAGAGCTGTCTTTGACAGAGATACGGGAGATACGGGAGAAGATACCGGCAGATCTGGAGATTGAAAGCTTCATTCACGGCGCCATGTGCATCTCCTATTCGGGACGGTGCCTGTTAAGCAGTTATTTTACGGGACGGGATGCTAATCACGGGGCATGTACCCATCCCTGCCGTTGGAAATATGCGGTGGTGGAGGAGACGAGACCAGGGGAATATCTGCCTGTCTATGAGAATGAAAGAGGAACTTATATTTTTAATTCCAAGGATCTGTGCATGATTGGCCATATTCCGGAGATGATCGAGGCCGGTATAGACAGTTTCAAGATCGAGGGGCGTATGAAGACGGCACTCTACGTGGCAACGGTGGCGCGCACGTATCGTCGTGCTATTGATGACTGCCTGGAGTCCGTGGAGAAATACCAGGCAAATATGGACTGGTATCTGGCAGAGATCGCCAAATGTACTTACCGTCAGTTTACGACGGGGTTCTATTTCGGGAGACCGGATGAGACGACTCAGATCTATGATAACAATACTTACGTGAATGAATATATTTATCTCGGAATTGTCGGAAAGATCGTTGAGACGGGAGGGGAGGCCTGTGCCCGTATCGAACAGCGGAATAAATTCTGCGTCGGAGATCTTATAGAGATCATGAAGCCGGACGGCAGCAATATAGGAGCAAAGGTACTGGCCATGTATAATGAGGAAGGAGAGCGCGTAGATTCCTGTCCTCATTCAAAGCAGGTGATCGACGTGGCGCTGTCGATACTGCCGGAGTGTTATGACATTCTGCGGGTAAGTGCGTGCCCTGGCTGATTTTGTCAGAAACTGATAGGGAGGCGCTTTTGGCAGCCGTAAAATCTGTCAGAAATCACAAAATTTAAATTGCGGTATTGCATTTTAAAAAAAAGTAAGGTATTTTATAAAAGGGTTGTAGACGTATAATGGTATTTTGAGTGAAGGTGTTCCAAAAAGGGTTATTTTTGGAACATTTTTTTATCCTACTGCGGTGGAACGGAATCATGCGTGTAGTGATCTTTAAAAAGGGAAAGGAATAGGTAGGGAAATGAGCGCTGTGTTTAATGTGGAAGAGATTTTTGCAAAAAATGTGTTTACGCTTGGCAAGATGAAAGAGCGCCTGCCAAAGAACGTGTATCAGGAAGTCGTCAAGGTGATGAACGAGGGCGGCGAGCTGTCCAAGGCGGCGGCGAATGTGGTTGCCAAGGAGATGAAAGACTGGGCCGTAGAAAACGGGGCGACACATTATACGCATTGGTTCCAACCCCTTACGGGTATCACGGCGGAGAAACATGATGCATTTGTGGCACATCCCGACGAGACAGGCAGAATGCTGACGGAATTCTCGGGAAAGGAGCTGATCAAGGGCGAACCGGACGCTTCCTCGTTTCCTTCCGGCGGCCTGCGGGCTACTTTCGAGGCGAGAGGATATACGGCGTGGGATATTACTTCGCCAGCGTTTTTGAAGGAGTCCGGCTGCGGTATGACGCTGTGCATTCCCACGGCATTCTGCTCCTATACAGGGGAAGCGCTGGATAAGAAGACGCCGCTGCTGCGTTCCATGCAGGCGCTGAGTGAACAGGCACTGCGGATCGTCCGTCTGTTCGGCGACAAAGAAGCTACGAAGGTTACCGCATCCGTGGGAGCGGAACAGGAATACTTCTTAGTAGATAAAGACTTATATATGAAGCGGACTGACCTGATGTTTGCGGGCCGCACGCTGTTTGGTGCACCGGCGCCTAAAGGCCAGGAGATGGAAGATCATTATTTTGGCGTGATCAGGGAGCGTGTCGGCGCCTATATGAAGGATCTGAACGAGGAACTGTGGAAGCTGGGCGTTACGGCCAAGACACAGCACAATGAGGTGGCTCCGGCACAGCATGAACTGGCACCAATCTATGAGACGGCAAATATTGCGGTGGATCATAACCAACTGGTCATGGAAGCCATGAAAAGAGTTGCGATCCGTCATGGCATGAGATGTCTGCTTCACGAGAAGCCCTATGCGGGTGTTAACGGTTCCGGTAAGCATGACAACTGGTCTATCACCACGGACAGTGGTGTCAACCTGTTGGATCCGGGAGATACCCCCAATGCGAATATACAGTTTCTGCTGGTATTGGCCTGCATCATGAAGGCTGTAGACACCCATGCAGACTTGCTGCGGCAGTCGGCATCCGATGTTGGTAACGATCACAGACTGGGAGCGAACGAGGCGCCGCCAGCGATCATGTCCATCTTTCTGGGAGAGCAGCTGGAAGACGTTGTGAATCAGCTGATCGAGACCGGTGAGGCTACCAGCGTAAAAGAGGGCGGCAGACTGCGGACCGGTGTCAAGACGCTGCCTGATTTTAAGAAGGATGCGACAGACAGAAACAGAACCTCGCCGTTTGCGTTCACAGGTAATAAGTTTGAATTCCGTATGGTCGGTTCGGCGGATTCCATTGCCAGTCCGAATACGACGCTGAATGCCATCGTGGCTGAGGCTTTCTGTGAGGCAGCAGACAGGCTGGAGAAAGCGGATGACTTGGAACTGGCCATCCATGACTTGATCAAGGAATACATGTCAGAGCATCAGAGGATAATCTTTAACGGTAACGGGTATGCGCCGGAGTGGGTAGAGGAGGCTGAGAGAAGAGGCCTGCCCAATATTAAGTCGATGATCGAAGCGGCAAGCACATTGACGACGGATAAGGCTGTTAAATTGTTTGAAAAATTCCACATATTCACGAAGGTGGAACTGGAATCCCGCGAGGAGATCATTTACGAGACGTACGCGAAGACGATCAATATTGAGGCGCTGGCGATGATCGATATGGCCGGCAAGCAGATCATCCCTGCGGTGGTGAAGTACTCAAAGAACATTGCGGATACAGTGATCGCGGTCAAGGAGGCAGGAGCGGATGCTTCTATGCAGCAGGATCTGCTGAAGAGAGTCAGCACCAGACTGGCAGCTATGCAGGCAGCGCTGACCAGGCTGAAGCAGGCGGAGGAAGAGGCTTCCGCCATAACGAATGCGAAGGAGCAGGCATTTTTCTACAAGAATACCGTCAAGAGCGCCATGGAAGAACTGCGTACGCCGGCAGATGAACTGGAGATGATCGTTGACAAAGAGATCTGGCCAATCCCTACTTATGGCGAACTGATGTATGAGATCTGATAAGATAACGCTCTCTGATACAAAGATGAGAGAGGATGCGGGATGCACTTTATCCTTGCAGCAAAGCGGCGGGGGCCTTCGGCTTCAGTCGAGGGCGCTCCGCATATGCAAAAAATGTTACTTTTCACGGGGTGGGGAAATATAATTGAATATATATATGCACTGTGGCT
>ERZ779637.198-NODE-198-length-44889-cov-17.030133_pt1 | contig 44889 bp, 49 predicted proteins | sample MGYA00514196_ERZ779637 | MGnify/ENA primary metagenome ERZ779637 (study PRJEB29562, sample SAMEA4376700) | mouse gut metagenome | isolation source: Cecum | study: EMG produced TPA metagenomics assembly of the A DSS colitis mouse model was used to assess the...
TGAACACCATCGACCTTCCTGTGGACGGCTATATCGCTTTTGTGGGGGAGAGTGGCGGCAGTGTGAAGCTATTCAAGTGACGGCAGTTTTGTTGTTTTTCGGTAATTCTCAAAAAGAGCCAAAGTATTTACAGATGACAGGGTAAAATGTATAATATTGAAAAAGGAGGGCACAATGACCCATATATTTCAATGACGGAGGCTTTATGGAATTTCAGAGAGAACGATATTTGGAAGCGCTTGCTGCGCGTATGCATAATGGCATGATTAAAGTGGTTACCGGCATTCGCAGGATCGGAAAATCTTACTTGATTTTTAAAATTTTCAGGGAGTATTTACGCAGACAGGGTATTGATGAAACGCACATTATAGCGATTGAACTGGATCAAAGAAAAAATAAAGCATACCGTGACCCGGATAAGATATTGGATTATATAGAAACTTTGATTACGGATCAGGCTCCATATTATATTTTGCTGGATGAAGTGCAAATGCTGGAGGAGTTTGAAGAAGTGTTGAATTCGCTGCTTCATATTGAAAATGCAGATGTGTATGTGACCGGGAGTAATTCCAGATTTTTGTCCAGAGATATTATTACGGAATTTAGGGGCAGGGGTGATGAAATTCATGTGTATCCGCTGTGCTTTAAAGAATTTATGGAAGCGTATGAAGGAGATATATATCATGGATGGGCGGAGTATGTAACATACGGCGGTCTACCATTAGCGGCTACTATGAAGACTGAGGAACAAAAGATTCATTATTTGAGCAGGCTTTTTGAAGAAACGTATATCAGGGATATTATGGAACGTTATCATATTGAGAAAGTGCAGGAATTAAACGATCTGATTAATATTTTGGCTTCTGCGACAGGGTCATTGACAAATCCGTCAAAAATACGGGCGACTTTTAAAAGTATGATACAGTCGGATATCAGTCTGAATACCATTCGTCAGTATATAGAGTATTTGAAAGACGCATTTATCGTAAATGAAGCAAATCGGTATGATGTGAAAGGAAGAAAATATATTGGAACGCCGTTAAAATATTATTTTGAAGATGTCGGTTTGCGAAATGCAAGGCTTGGCTTTCGACAGGTGGAAGAAACGCATTTGATGGAAAACATTATTTATAATGAACTCCGGCTGCGCGGATTTCAGGTGGATGTAGGCGTTGTGCAGAAGAGAAGCCGCAATAAAGAAGGCGGACAGGAAAAAAAGCAGTTGGAAATTGATTTTGTGGCGAATCTGGGCAGTAAGAGATATTATATCCAATCAGCGTTCAGCCTGCCGGACAAGGAGAAAGAAGAGCAGGAGAAGACCTCTTTGCTTAACGTGAACGACTCTTTTAAGAAGATTATCATTGTGAAAGATGTGATAAAAGCTAAGCATGATGAAAATGGTATCGTTACGATGAGTATTTTTGATTTTCTTTTGCAGGAGAACAGTTTGGAAATTTAAATTTAACTCACCCGCAGCGTCACATCCAGCACAAAGAAACCGTCCCCAAAGCGGTACTCCATCTGGCGGCCAAGCGCTCGGCTGCCAGTCTGATATTGGGAAGACCGTAACCGTGTCCTTCCCCCTCCTTCGTGGAAACAGGCAGACCGCCCGCCGCTGTCAAACACCCCTCAAAGCGGTTGCTGACACGGAGCAAAAACTGATTCTGGCGGACAGTCGCCTGCACCTTGATGATCCTCTCCCCTTCAGGCATTGTCAGGGAAGCCTCCACCGCATTTTCCAGCGCATTATTTAAGATTAGGCACAACTCGGTAACGGGCAGCTCCTCGGCCCCGATTCCGATATGGTAGTCCAATTCGATCTGCTGCTTCTTACACGCATATCGAATGGTCATCGATCAATGGAAGTAGCAGGCCGCCGCCAATTTGAACAGAGGTTAAGAGGTTAGGTGAGTAAGCAGAGTCTGAATATTAATTACAAACCGGCAGCATGGTGTAAGGGTGCTAGAAAAATTTTACTTTTTAATCTTACTATGCTATACTATCATAATCGCTGGGAATCTTTTAGTTAGAAATTAATTCTAAAAACGCATTTTATAGAAATTATGACGTCTGTAAAGAATAAAACTGAAGAAACACGGAGGATTGAAATCATATGAAACTCGGCATCGTCGGTCTCCCCAACGTGGGCAAGAGCACCCTTTTTAATTCACTGACAAAGGCGGGGGCGGAATCCGCCAACTACCCGTTCTGCACCATCGACCCGAATATTGGCATTGTGACAGTGCCGGATGAGCGGTTAAAACTTCTGGGGGATATGTACCATTCCAAGAAGGTGACGCCCGCAACCATTGAGTTCGTGGATATCGCCGGGCTTGTGAAGGGCGCTTCCAAGGGGGAAGGTCTGGGCAACCAGTTCTTAAGCAACATCCGCGAGGTGGACGCCATCGTCCATGTGGTGCGGTGTTTTGAGGATAGCAATATCGTCCATGTGGACGGTTCCATTGATCCGCTCCGGGATATCGAGACGATCAATCTGGAGCTGATTTTTTCCGATATCGAGATTTTGGAGCGCAGGATGGCAAAGACGGCCAAAGTTGCCAAGATGGACAAGACGGCGGCGAAAGAGTACGCCCTTTTAGAGCGGATCAAGGCGCATCTGGAGGAAGGGAAGTTGGCGAAGGTGTTTGAGACGGAGGACGGGGACGAACTGGAACTTCTCACCTCTTATAACCTGCTCACCTACAAGCCGGTGATCTTTGCGGCGAACGTGGCGGAGGACGACCTTTCGGACGACGGCGCGAACAATGACGGCGTGCAGAAGGTGAAGGCGTTTGCGGCGGAGAATGACAGCGAGGTGTTTGTGATCTGCGCCCAGATCGAGCAGGAGATCGCGGAGCTGGACGAGGAGGAAACCGCCATGTTCCTTGAGGATTTGGGGCTTTCGGAGTCAGGGCTTCAGAAGCTGATCCGTGCCAGCTATTCGTTACTTGGTCTGATGAGCTTCCTGACGGCGGGCGAGGACGAGACGAGGGCGTGGACCATCAAGATCGGAACGAAAGCGCCTCAGGCGGCAGGAAAGATACATACCGATTTCGAGCGGGGCTTCATCAAGGCGGAAGTGGTCAACTACAAGGACCTTCTGGAGCAGGGCTCTCTTGCGGCGGCGAGAGAGAAGGGGCTTGTCGGTATGGAAGGAAAAGACTATGTGGTGCGGGACGGGGACGTGATTCTGTTCCGCTTCAATGTCTAAGGGAGGCTATACATGCAGGATATCATGGGAAATATGGATATCGCCTTTCCCAATCTGGGAATTTATCTGAAAAACGTGCCGAAGACATTTACAGTCTTCGGCTTTCCGATTGCTTTTTACGGTGTGCTCATTGCCATCGGGGTGCTCGCCGGGGTGCTTCTCGCGGCGAAGGTGGCGAAGCTTGAGAAACTGGACCCGGATCTGATCTGGGATTTCGCGATCTACGCAATCATCTTTTCGATTATCGGGGCGCGGGTCTACTATGTGATCTTTTCATGGGACAGATATAAAAATGACCTGATGGGCATTTTCAATCTGCGAAACGGCGGCTTGGCGATTTACGGCGCGGTGATCGCCGCCTTTCTGACCTTGTGGATATACTGCCGGAGAAAAAAGCAGAGCTTTTTGCAGCTTGCGGATGTCTGTGTGCCGGGACTGGTGCTTGGGCAGGTGATTGGCAGGTGGGGCAACTTTACGAACCGGGAGGTATTCGGGGAGTACACGGACAGCCTGCTGGCAATGCGTCTGCCGACGCAGATGGTCAGGGCGGGAGATATCTCCGAGAAGATTGCCGCCCACATGACGGAGGGCACAAACTACATTCAGGTGCATCCGACCTTTCTCTACGAGAGTCTATGGAATCTGGCGCTGCTCATCGTGATGCTGCTCTACCGGAAACACAAGAAATTTGAGGGAGAACAGTGGCTGCTATATCTCGGCGGCTACGGACTCGGCAGAGCGTGGATCGAGGGCATCCGCACCGATACCCTCTTCCTACCTCACACGACCATAGCGGTCTCACAGGTGCTGGCGGCGGTTCTTTTCATCGTCGCGCTGACGGCGGACATCATCATTCGCCGCTATCTAAAAAAGCATACAACATCCACCGTTACGGTGGAAAAGACGGACACAGAGTGAAACGCCTGTGTCCGTCTTTTCTTTTGCCGTCCGCATTAAGGATTTCTTAATAATTCTTTACTTTTTCCTTGCATTATCCCCCTAAATGGAGTAGAATTGGATTAAAAGTGGTGAAAAGTGGAGTGAAGTGGTACAAAGTGGCATCAACATTCCTTTTTCGTGGCAGACCACATAGAGTACGGTGTTACTGGCGGGCAGGGTGATTGCATATGTTCATGGGAGAGTACAATCACACAATTGATGCAAAGGGCAGGCTGATCATCCCCTCGAAGTTCAGGGAAATCCTCGGAGACGCTTTTGTGGTGACGAAGGGGTTGGACGGCTGCCTGTTTGTGTATGACAACGAAGAGTGGAAACGCTTTGAAGAAAAACTCAGATCCCTGCCCATTACAAATAAAGAGGCGAGACAGTTTGTTCGATTTTTCCTCGCGGGAGCAACGGAAGCGGAAGTCGATAAGCAGGGAAGAATCCTGATTCCCAATGTCCTGCGGGAATTTGCGGAGCTGACGAAAGATGTGGTGTTGGTCGGCGTCGGCAGCAGAATTGAAATCTGGGGCAGAGAACGATTTGAAGATGCGGCGGCATTCGACGATATGGATGAGATTGCGGAGCACATGGCGGAACTTGGGCTGGGTATATGATATATCAGGGTCATAATGACATGGCTGCTCGTGCTTGCACGAAAGCAGACAATGACATTAATGACCCGCCAAACACGAGGAAGTAGCAAGTTACGAAGTAACTTAGCGGATTCTGAGTGGTTGCAGAATTGCGGGAATTGCGAAGCAATGGAGCAATTCGGATATATATAAAAGAGGATAGAAAAATGGAATTTCAGCATACCTCAGTGCTCCTTGAGGAAACCATAGAAAATCTGGATATCAAACCGGAAGGCATTTATCTGGACGGGACGCTGGGCGGCGGCGGACATGCTTACGAAGTGGCGGGAAGACTTGCGGGCGGCAGACTGATCGGCATCGATCAGGACGAGGATGCGATCGCGGCGGCAGGAAAGCGGCTGGAGCCGTACAGGGAGCGGGTCACCTTGATTCGCGACAATTATGCCAACGCGACGGAGGCGCTTGCGGGAATCGGCGTACACGGTGTGGACGGCATAGTGTTAGACCTAGGTGTTTCCTCCTATCAGCTTGACAATGAGGAGAGAGGGTTTTCCTACCGATATGACGCGCCGCTCGATATGCGGATGGACAGAAGACAGCGTTTGAGCGCGAGGGAGATTATAAACGAGTATTCGGAGACAGAACTTACCCGGATTTTGCGGGATTACGGCGAGGAGAAATTCGCGAAGAACATAGCGAAACACATTGCGGCGGCGAGAAAGGACAAGCCCCTAGAGACGACGGGGGAATTGAACGAGATCATCAAGGCGGCGATTCCGGCGAAAATGCGCGCCACGGGAGGGCATCCCTCCAAGCGAACCTTTCAGGCGATCCGGATTGCCTGCAACAGAGAACTGGAAGTATTGCAGGACTCTCTGGACGGGCTGATTGATCTTCTGAATCCGGGCGGCAGGCTCTGTGTGATCACCTTTCACTCGCTGGAAGACAGGATTGTGAAGTCCATCTTCCGAAAAAATGAAAACCCGTGTACCTGTCCGCCGGACTTTCCGGTCTGTGTGTGCGGCAAGGTGTCAAAGGGATGCGTAATCACCAAAAAGCCGATTCTCCCGTCCGGGCGGGAAACGGCGGAAAACAGCAGAGCGAAAAGCGCGAAACTGCGGGTGTTTGAAAAGAAGAAAGAAGACGGCAAATAAAGAGGGGAAACAGGGAATTATGGCAGCAGCAAGGCGAAGTGCATACTATGTGCAGGGTAATACGGTCAGAAACATACAGCCCGAGAGGAGAACCGACGACAGACCGAAGAAAAAGATAAATAACACGGTGAGAAGGAACAGGGAGAAGGCGAAGCACATGAGCCCCGGCTATGTTCTGTTTCTGGGAGCTGCGCTGGCAGCTACCGCTGTTATTCTGGTATATTACATCGGACTGCAGTCTGATATCACTAACAGCGTGAAGCATATCTCCACACTGGAGAGGGAGCTTAACGCCTTAAAGGTTGCCAATGAGGAGGACTACAGCAGAATTGCAAGCAGCGTGGATCTGGAGGAGATCAGAAGGATAGCGATTCAGGAGCTGGGTATGCAGTATGCGCAGGAGGGGCAGATTATTTCCTTCGCCAGTGAGAACAGCGACTATGTAAAGCAGATGGCGGAGATCCCGCAGCAGGATTAAGCAGGTGATTGTTTGAGTGCACAGAGAAGAAATCCCGTATTGAAATTTACAATTAAAATGCAGAAAAAGCTGCTGGTGCTGTTTTTGTTCATACTGGCAGCTTTTGTGGGACTCAGCGTCCGTTTGTTTTTGATCAACAGGGATAACGGGGAGGAGTACAAGAAACAGGTATTGTCGCATCAGGAGTATGACTCCGCGATAATACCTTTTAAACGTGGGGAAATTGTGGACTCCAACGGCACGGTGCTGGCGGTGAGCAACAAGGTTTACAACGTCATTCTGGACACCAAGCTGCTGCTGCGAAAAGAAGAGTATCTGGAGCCGACCCTGAACGCGCTGAAGCGTTTCTTTGATATCGACGTGGAGGCGGTGCGCGCCTACATCGCCGGGCATCCCCAATCTTCCTACTATGTGATGGCGAAGAGGGTGGAGTATGAGAAGAAAGCTGCTTTTGAGGAGTTTTGCGACGACGAGGAACAGGGCGCAAATATCAAGGGCGTGTGGTTTGAAAATGAGTATAAGCGGGAGTACCCGAACGGCTCTCTCGCCTGTGACCTGGTCGGCTTTACGACAGGCGATAATGCGGGCACCTATGGGCTGGAAGAGTATTATAATGATATTTTGAGTGGTACAAACGGCAGGGAGTACGGGTATCTCAACGACGATTCCACGCTGGAGCGCACAACGATTGCGGCGAAGGACGGCAACAACATTCAGCTCAGTCTGGACGCAAACATACAGGCTATCGTGGAGAAGTATCTGAAAGCGTTCAACGAGGAGTATAAGGACAACGCCAGACCCGGAAATGGCGCGGAAAATATCGGCTGTGTCATTATGGATCCGAACTCGGGCAGCGTCTTATCTATGGCAAGTTACCCTGTTTTTGATTTAAACGACGTCAGAAACACGGAAAATCTGATCGGTATGCCTCTGCTTGACAAAGACGGAAAACGTGTCAGGACAGACGGTGTGGCGGAATATGTGACGCAGGAGTCCATCGTATCGATGAACGACGAGGTCATGTACCAGCACTTAAACGCCCTGTGGAAAAATTTCTGTATTGTGGACGCCTATGAGCCGGGTTCTGTGTTCAAGCCGTTCACGGTGGCGGCGGCGTTAGAGAGCGGCTCCATCACCGGAAACGAGACTTACAACTGCGAAGGATTTCTCCATGTGGGTGACTACGATATCAAATGCCATCAGACTTTCGGGGACGGCCCGCTGACGGTACAGCAGGGCGTGGAGCGCTCCTGCAACGTGGTGCTGATGAACGTGGCGTTTGCGCTTGGCAAGACGGAGTTTGTGAACTACCAGCACAGCTTTAATTTCGGTTTAAAGACGAATATCGATCTGGCGGGCGAGGCGCGGACGGCGAGCATGATCTATCATGAGGACAACATCGGCATGACGGACCTTGCGACCAACTCCTTCGGACAGAGCTTTAACTCCACCATGATACAGGTGATTACGGGTTTCTGCTCCCTGATCAACGGCGGCAATTACTATGCGCCCCATGTGGCGAGTCGGATTACGACGGCGGACGGCGCTACCATAGAGAACATTGAGCCGCGTCTTTTGAAACAGACCATTTCCCGTTCCACAAGCGATACGATCATTGAGTACTGCAACACGGTGGTGAGCGGGGAGAACGGCACAGGGCATACGGCAAGACCCGCAGGTTATATGATAGGCGGAAAGACGGGAACGGCGGAGACACTGCCCCGAAAGAACAACGAGTATGTGGTTTCCTTTATGGGCTACGCGCCCGCGGATGATCCGCAGGTGGTCATTTATGTGGTGGTGGACAGACCGAATGTAGTTTTTCAGGATGATGCGAAATATGCCACCAAAATTGTGAGAAACATTCTGACGGAAGTGCTTCCTTACATGAATATCTTTATGACGGAGGAACTGAGCGACAAAGAGCGGGAGGAGTTAGAGCAGCTCCAGATCCAGATCAGGACGCCGCAGGGGGCGGAGACAGCGGAAGAGCTGGACGAGGGGGGCAACCCGGTTCCGAAAGAAGGCGAGGAGGGCAGCCCGGATGGAGGTGAAGGCGCCGCACCCGCAGAGGGAGAGGAGGGCGCAGAAGGCGCGGAGGAGGAACCGGCAGAACCCAATGAGGAATGGCGGGATTTCCCGCTTGACCCGGAGACCGGTTATCTGGTAGATCCGAAGACAGGCAATTATTACGATCCGCAGATCGGCACCTTGGTGGGCAGCGGAAAACCTTCCGGTGAGGAATCCGAAGAAAATTCGGGAGAAGAATCCGGAGAAAATGCCGGAGGTGAGTGGTCGCCGGCACCGCCGCCGGGAGACGGGGAAGACACAGGAGAACCTTAAATAGCGGGAAGTGAGAATAACCTCAGAAAAAGGATAATAGATTATATTAATACCTTTTTGTGAGGTTTCTCTTTGATGGAAGGGAAGATGGACCATAAAACATACCACAGGAGCAAGACGGTGACTGTGTTTTTCCTGTGTGTGCTGATTCTCCTCGGGCTGGCGGCAAGGCTGTTTTACTTGATGGTGTTCCAATCCGAGTATTACTCGCAGAAGGCGAGAGAGCTGCACGAGAGGGAGAGGAGCATCAAGGCGGCGAGAGGGCGCATTATAGACGCAAACGGCAAGATTCTGGCGGACAATAAGACAGTCTGCACGGTCTCTGTGATTCACAGTCAGATTTCGGACGCGGAGGAAGTGATTGCCGTCCTCTCGGAAGAGCTGGGTCTGTCGGAGGAGTATGTCAGAAAACGGGTGGAGAAATACTCCTCCATCGAGAAGATAAAGAGCAATGTGGAGAAGCCGATTGGCGACGCGATACGGGCGAGGGGGCTCGACGGGGTCAAGGTGGATGAAGATTACAAGCGTTATTATCCTTACGATACGCTGGCGTCCAAGGCTCTCGGCTTTACGGGCGGGGATAATCAGGGCATTATAGGGCTTGAAGTGGTTTATGAGGAATATCTGAAAGGCGAAGCGGGAACGATCTTAACGGTGACCGACGCTAAGGGTGTGGAGCAGGACGAGGAAGGCGAGGAGAGGGTTGAGCCGGTGAAGGGCAGGGATCTCTATGTGAGCATGGATATCAATATCCAGAGCTACGCTACTCAGCTGGCAATGCAGACCATGGAGACGAAGGAGGCGGACCGGGTGTCCATTCTGGTCATGAATCCCCAAAACGGCGAGATTCTCGCCATGGTGGATGTGCCGGAATTTGACTTAAATAACCCGTACACGCTGCCTGACGGTATGGATGCGCTGGCGTTCTCCGAGAAAAAGCGTCAGGAACTGTTAAACGCCATGTGGAGAAACGGTTGTATCAACGACACTTACGAGCCGGGCTCTACTTTCAAGATCATCACGGCGGCGGCGGGCTTAGAATCCGGGGCGGTAAAGCCCACAGACACCTTCAACTGCCCCGGCTTTATCATGGTGGAGGATCGGAAAATCCGCTGCCACAAGGTGGGCGGACACGGGGCGGAGGACTTTGTGCAGGGGACGATGAACTCATGCAACCCCGTCTTTATCACCGTGGGACTGCGCATAGGCGTGGAGCGGTACTACTCGTATTTTCGCCAGTTCGGACTTTTGGATAAGACGGGGATCGACCTGCCGGGCGAGGCGGGAACCATCATGCACAAGATGGAAAACATCGGGCCGGTGGAGCTGGCAACGATCTCCTTCGGGCAGTCCTTCCAGATCACGCCGATCCAGCTCGCCACCACGGCGGCGTCCATCGTAAACGGCGGCAGACGCGTCACGCCCCATTTTGCTGTGTGTGCGGTGACGGCGGACGGAAGCGACAGCCAGTCCTTCACTTATCCGGTCAGAGACCATGTGGTGTCCGAAGAGACGTCGGAGACCATGCGGTACATCTTAGAGCAGGTGGTGGCGGAGGGCAGCGGCAAAAACGGCGCGGTAGAAGGGTACCGGGTGGGCGGGAAGACGGCGACCAGCCAGACCCTTCCCCGCGGGAGCGGCAAATATATTGCCTCTTTCTTAGGCTTTGCGCCCGCAGATAATCCGCAGGTTTTGGCGTTAGCAGTCATCCATAATCCTAAAGGCACCTACTATGGCGGACAGATTGCCGCCCCGGTGGTGAGGCAGCTTTTTGAGAATATCCTTCCATATTTGGACGAAAAGAGCTATACTGATAAATAATGGATTGGTGGTAAGGAGCAGGAGATAAGCATGGACAGTGTGATTTTAATTTCGGTTTTGGTATCTTTCGCGATCAGCGTGTTTCTCGGTCCTGTGGTGATTCCCTTTTTGCGCAGGCTGAAAGTGGGACAGACGGAGCGGACGGAAGGACCGGAGAGCCATTTAAAGAAAAACGGAACGCCCACCATGGGAGGCATATTGATTTTGATTAGCGTGGTGGCTGGCTCCCTTCCCTTTGTGCGGGATTATCCGGGCATTATCCCGGTGCTCTTTCTCACGCTTGGATTCGGACTGGTGGGATTTCTGGATGACTATATCAAGGTCGTTTTAAAGCGATCTATGGGATTGCGCGCATGGCAGAAATTTGCCCTGCAGTTTCTTGTGACAGGTGTATTTGTTTTTTATTTGCAAAGGTATACGGATGTATCTCTGGCAATGAAGGTGCCTTTTCTGGACGGCGTTTATCTGGATTTCGGCTGGATGAATATTCCGTTTCTCTTCTTCGTGGTGATTGGGACGGTGAACGGCACGAACTTTACGGACGGTCTGGACGGTCTGGCAAGCTCTGTGACGGTGCTCGTTGCGACTTTCTTTACGGTGGTGGCGATTGGCACAGCCAGCGGAATCGAGCCGATCACCTGCGCAGTGGTGGGCGCGCTTTTGGGGTTCCTGCTCTTCAATGTGCATCCCGCCAGCGTGTTTATGGGAGATACCGGATCGCTTGCTCTTGGCGGATTTGTGGCGGCGACGGCTATTATGATGCAGATGCCGCTTTTTATCGTGATTGTAGGATTTATCTATGTAATAGAGGTACTGTCGGTTATGATGCAGGTTACTTATTTTAAAATGACGGGCGGCAAACGGATCTTTAAGATGGCGCCGATCCACCATCACTTTGAGCTGTGCGGGTGGTCGGAGACCCGGGTGGTCGCCGTATTTTCGATCGTGACGGCGCTGCTTTGTCTGGTGGCGCTCTTCGGAGTCTAACAAAGTGAGAAGTACTTCTAAGACTCAGCAGCAATGGCTGCTTCGCTAAGAAGTGCTATTTCTCACTTGGGAGAATGCTTGAAAAAAGGCATTCTCCGCATGGAGGGAGGATGTTATGAACTTGCAAGGAAAGAAAGTGCTTGTGGTCGGTTCGGGCTTGAGCGGCATCGGGGCGGTACAGGCTTTACATCACGCGGGGGCAAAGCCCTTACTGTTTGACGAAAACGAAAAGCTGGATGCGGAGGAAGTGCGGAGGAAACTGCCTGCTGGCGTCGATGCGGAGATTGTGATCGGCACATTGTCAGAGGAGCAGAAAGCTTCGGTGGAGCTGGTCGTTTTGAGTCCCGGTGTGCCGACGGACACGGCGTTTGTGGAGGATTTCAGAAAAAGGGGCGTGAAGGTCTGGGGCGAAATCGAGCTGGCATATGAGATGGGAAAAGGCACGGTGATCGCCATCACGGGGACAAACGGCAAGACGACCACCACTTCCCTTGTGGGTGCGATCATGGCGGCGCACTGCAAAGATGTGGACGTGGTGGGAAATATCGGGAATCCCTACACGCTGACGGCGCTGGATTCCACGGAGGAGACTGTGACGGTGGCGGAGATCAGCAGCTTCCAGCTGGAGACGATCGATCGGTTTAAACCGCATGTTTCCGCCATCTTGAATGTGACGCCGGATCATCTGAACCGCCATCACACGATGGAAAACTATGCGGCGGCGAAGGAGGCGGTCTGCAGGAACCAGACGAAGGAAGAGACCTGCGTGCTGAACTATGAAAACAGCTACACGAGAACTTTCGGGGAGCGGTGCCCGGCGCGGGTGGTATGGTTTTCCTCACAGAGAAGGCTCACAGACGGCTTCTATCTGGAAGGGGAGGAAATCTTTCAGGCAACAGGCGGCGTGAGCGAACGGCTCATGAACATACACGAAATGTGGCTGGTGGGCGTCTGCAACGTGGAGAACGTGATGGCGGCGATGGCGGTTGCGACCGCCTGCGGTGTGCCGATGGAGGAAATTCTGTCGGTCGTCAGGAACTTTGCGCCGGTGGAGCACAGGATTGAGTTTGTGGCGGCAAAGCGGGGCGTGGACTATTACAACGATTCCAAGGGAACCAATCCTGACGCGGCGATTCAGGGCATCCGCGCCATGGACCGTCCCACGGTGTTAATTGGCGGCGGTTACGACAAGCAGAGCGAGTACGACGAGTGGATCGAGGCGTTTGACGGCAAGGTGAAATGTCTGGTGCTGATCGGACAGACGAGGGAAAAGATTGCGGCGTGCGCGAGATCGCACGGGCTTACCGATATTGTGCTTGCGGACACCTTTGAGGAGGCGTTTGCGGTATGCGTGGAGAGGGCGGAGCCGGGGGACGCGGTTCTTTTATCGCCCGCCTGCGCGAGCTGGGGAATGTTCCCGAACTACGAGGTAAGGGGACAGATGTTTAAGGATATGGTAAATCAGTTGGAGGAGAGCTAAAAAGTGGCACAGAGAAACGCTTCCCGTAGAAGACAACAAAAAGGCGAGAGCTTCATGGATTACAGCCTGCTGTTTATCGTGCTCTTTCTCGTGGGTTTTGGCATGGTCATGGTGTTTTCCTCGAGCTCCTATGAGGCGAACTTAAAGATGGGGGATTCCACCAGGTATTTGAGACAGCAGCTTTTGGCGTCCATTCTGGGACTTGTGGCAATGATGGTGGTGGCGAATATCCCCTATCATTTCTGGGAAAGGTTCGCGGTGCCAGCGTATATCGGCTCAGTGCTGCTGATCCTTTTGATTATTCCGTTCGGGCACACCTCCGGCGGCGCGACGCGCTGGCTGTACATAGGTCCGCTTTCCCTGCAGGTGGCGGAGGTGGCGAAGCTGGGCATGATCCTGTTTTTGTCCAGTCTGATCTGTAAGATGGGAAAGAACATACGGAGCAACAAAGGATTTTTTATCGTACTCGGTTTTCCTGCGGTCGTGGCGGGGATGATTTACGTTATCACCAACAACTTAAGTTCCGCGATTATCGTGATGGCGATTGCGGCGCTTATGCTTTTTGTGTCTTGTCCGGATTATAAACGGTTCTTCCTTATGGGAGCGGGCGTGCTGGTGGTGGCGGCGATCGTGGTGTTCTATGTGATAGAGACGGCGGAGGCGCATGTGGATGATCTGGATTTCAGAGGCGTGCGCATCCTCGCGTGGCGCGATCCGGAGGCATACTCCAGCGACACCGGTTTCCAGACCCTGCAGGCGCTCTATGCCATCGGAAGCGGCGGCGTGCTCGGCAAAGGTCTTGGGCAGAGCATGCAGAAGAGAGGGTTTCTGCCTGAGGCGCAGAATGACATGATCTTTTCGATTATCTGCGAGGAGCTTGGGCTTTTCGGCGGGATCGCCGTTATCATTATGTTCCTGATGCTGATCTGGCGGCTGATGATCATCGCCAACAATGCGCCGGATTTATACGGCGCGCTTCTGGTGGTTGGCGTGATGGGGCACATCGCCGTTCAGGTCATTTTGAATATCGCCGTGGTCACAAACACGATTCCAAATACCGGTATTTCCCTGCCTTTCATCAGTTACGGAGGGTCTTCGGTCATGTTTCTGCTGATTGAGATAGGGATAACGCTAAGTGTGGCGAAGGGAATACGGCTAAAAGATTTGTAAGGACAAGATAATTTTTTGTCGAAAATCCATATAGATAGAATAGGTCATAAATAGAAGCAGAGGTAAATTTATGGACGCTGTTCGTATCTATGGTGGAAACTGTCTTAAGGGACAGACAAAGATACAAGGGTCAAAAAATGCCTCGCTGCCGATTCTGGCGGCGACACTTTTGATAGACGGCACCTGCGAGATAACAAACTGTCCGGATATTTCGGACGTGTACCATATGCTGCGGCTTCTGGAAAGTCTGGGTTGTGTGGTGAGCAGAGAAGCGGATATGCTCCGCGTTGATACAAGAGGGATTGCCGAGTGCGATATGCCGGCGGATTCCGTGGGGGTGATGCGTTCCTCGATCATGCTTTTAGGTGCGCTGCTTGCGCGGATGGGTGAGATAACCATGGAATATCCCGGGGGCTGCGTGATTGGCAAGCGTCCCATTGACCAGCATTTACAAGCGCTTAGGCGTATGGGCGTGGAGATCTCGGAAGAACCGGAGGAGTTTTGCGCGAAGGCGGGAAGGCTGCACGGCGCGGTGCACGAACTGCCCTTCGTCAGCGTGGGCGTGACAGAAAATCTCGTTCTGGCGGCGGTTCTGGCGGAGGGCGAGACGGTGATCCACCCGGCGGCGAGGGAGCCGGAGATTCAGGCGTTATGTGATTTTCTCGTGAGCGCCGGCGGTAAGATAAAAGGCGCCGGCACAGACCGGCTGGTGATCGAGGGCGTGAAAAAGCTTCATCCCGTGCGTTTCCGCGTGCCGGCGGACCGGATTGTCGCCGGAACATGGCTTGCCGCCTGCCTGTGTGCGGGAGGAAGCGTCTTTTTGGAGGATGCGCCCTGTGGACAGATGGAGAGCGTGCTTGCCTGCGCGGAGAAACTGGGGGCGCGCCTGCGCAGACTGCCGGAGGGTCTGCACGTGGAGGGACGCGCCTGCAAAGGGCTTAAGGAAGATCTGGTAACGGCGGTTTATCCGGGATTTCCGACGGATCTGCAGTCGCTTTTCATGGCGGCAATCGCTTTCTCGGGGCAGGACGGGCGGATTGAGGAGACGGTATTTGAAAACCGGTTCCGGATCGTCCCTGAACTTGAGAAGATGGGGGCGGATATCCGGGTGGAGGGAAACCGTGCCTATGTCCGTGGCGGCAGGAAACTGCGCAATACCATTGTGGAGGCGAAGGAGCTCCGCGGCGGGGCGGCGCTTGTCGTGGCGGCTCTGGCGGCGGAGGGCACGGGGATTGTGACAAACCGCCATTTTATTGACCGGGGCTATGAGGATATCGCGCGAAGCCTGCGGGATCTGGGGGCGGAGATAGAACTAGCATAGCGAGAGAAGAACTTCTAATCGCTCGCAGCAAAGGCTGCTTTGCGAAGAAGTTCTAAGTCTCGCGCAGGAGAATGCCTGAGAAGAGGCATTCTCCGAAATGATGGGGGCTGTGGATGAGCGATAAGAAAACCGTTAAAAAGAAGAAAAAGACGAATCCGAATCTGCGGCTGATTAAGAATGGGGATATAGAAGAGCCGAAAAAAAAGAGACGGAGAATCAAAAAGCGTGAGGAAAGACCGGAAAAAATCCGTTTTGGCAAGGCGAAGCGATCAGTTATTCTGCTGACGGTCTTTCTTTCCCTTTTTCTGGTTCTCGGCGGCGGTTACTTCTATATTATTAACAACTATAGAGTGACGACGGTTCATGTGGACGGCAGTATCCACTACACGAACGAAGAGATCATGGAGATGGTGATGGGGGGCAGGTTCGGTGACAATTCCCTGTTTTTGTCCTTAAAGTACCGTGATAAGGGCATAGAGGGGGTTCCCTTTATAGAGACGATGGATGTGGAGATCGAGGCGAAGGACACGATACGGATTACGGTGTATGAGAAGGCGCTGGCGGGTTATGTCAGATATCTTGGGAGGTATGTGTACTTTGACAAGGACGGCATTGTGGTGGAAACTTCTTTGGAGGAAACCGCCGGTATTCCACAGGTGACGGGTCTTTCTTTCGACCATGTGATTCTGCATGACCGCCTGCCGGTGGACAAGCCGGAGCTGTTTGACGAAATTCTGAATATCACCCAGCAGCTTTCCAAGTATTCCCTCACGGCGGACCGAATCTATTTTGACAGCGCCTATAATGTGACGCTGTATTTCGGGGAGGCGAAGATCGCCTTGGGGCAGAACGAGGATATCGATGAAAAAATTATGAAACTGCAGTATATTCTGCCGGATCTTCTGGGAAAAAGTGGTACTTTAGATATGCGTGAATACAGCGAAGATACGAAAACATACAGTTTTGAGCAGGAATGACGGGAAAGAGATTTTGTTAAATCGGTGCAAAATCGGACAAAAAGAAAAAAATGGGTTGCGAAGTTCGGAAAATAATTATATGATAAAGTATATGATTGTGCATGGAGTATGTGGAAGTAGAAGGAGGAATCACCTTGCTTGAAATTAAGTCGAATGAAGCGGAGTCCGCTGCGAAGATTATCGTCGTTGGTGTCGGCGGCGCGGGCAATAACGCTGTTAATAGAATGATAGATGAAGAGATAGACGGTGTGGAGTTTATCGGTATCAATACGGATAAGCAGGCACTGCAGCTTTGCAGGGCGACCAGACTGCTGCAGATCGGCGAGAAGCTTACCAAGGGGCTTGGCGCGGGCGCGAAGCCGGAGATTGGCGAGAAGGCTGCGGAGGAGAGTTCAGAGGAAGTGGCGCAGGCACTAAAGGGGGCGGACATGGTGTTTGTCACCTGCGGTATGGGCGGCGGCACAGGAACGGGAGCGGCTCCCGTGGTGGCGAAACTTGCGAAGGATATGGGTATTCTGACCGTGGGCGTGGTGACGAAGCCCTTCCGTTTTGAGGCGAAGGCGCGTATGACCAATGCGCTTGCCGGGATTGAAAAGATCAAAGACAATGTAGATACGCTGATTGTGATTCCAAATGACAAGCTTCTTGAGATTGTGGACAGGCGTACCACCATGCCGGAGGCGCTTAAGAAAGCAGATGAAGTGCTGCAGCAGGCGGTGCAGGGCATCACGGACCTGATCAATATGCCTGCGATTATCAATCTGGATTTCGCGGATGTACAGACCGTTATGAAGGACAAGGGTATCGCGCATATCGGCATCGGCACCGGGAAGGGCGACGATAAGGCGGCGGAAGCCGCGAAGATGGCGGTGGAAAGCCCGCTGCTTGAGACGACCATCACCGGGGCGACCCATGTGATTATCAACGTTTCCGGCGATATTTCCCTTGCGGATGCTTCCGATGCTTCAGATTATGTGAGAAATCTTACAGGTGACGAGGTGAATATCATCTTCGGCGCGATGTATGATTCCAGTATGACAGACACCTGTAATGTCACCATTATCGCGACAGGCATTGAGGAGAAGGCGGGCAGACAGGGCGCAGGTCTCGGCTTTAAGAGCGGATACATAACCCCCACTTCTTTACAGGGAAAGAGTGCGGTGGGAACAGGCGCAGGTCTTAGCGCTTTTGCGGCGGCGAACTTGGGTCTGAAGCAGCCGGTGACACAGGGTGGACAGGCTAAGGCGCAGGCTGGTCTTAAACCGATCGGGATTCAGAAGACCAACGATATCAAGAGCTCCGTGGAGGAAAAATCGCTGGATATCCCGAGTTTCTTACGGAAATAGAAATTTATAGTAATATGAAAAGATATGAAATACCACAGGAGAATATCCTGTGGTATTTTGTTTTACTTTGTTGTTATCTGTCTGGAAAAATAGGGGAAATGCTCTGCGATTGCGACAGAATATGCGCCCGGTATTTCCTATAATGAAAAGGAAATACGGAGGTGGAATGTGTATTACAAATTATATATTGACAGTGTTTTCATCCTGCAGATGACGACTGATCTGTATCTGCTGTCCCTCGCCGGACAAATTATGCGGCGTACTGCCACGCGCCGGAAACTCTGGCTGGGAGCGGCGGTGGGAGCCGGGATGGGCTGCCTGTGTCTGATGCTGCCGGTTTTCACGGTAGGAGGCAGACTTCTGCTCGGTTCTGTGCCTGTCAGTATGTGTATGATGTGTCTCACCTATCAGATACACGGTGTGCGCAGCCTTCTTAAAGCGTCTCTCCTGATGGCTGCCGCCGGCTTTTTTTTAGGCGGCGGTATGATATGGATTCTCAATCGCCTGAGAGCCGTTGTGAAGGGGAGTGGAAGTCTTTTCTTAACCCTGACGGCGGGCGCGCTGTCCTATCTGGCGCTGAGAGCCGTTTTGCAGTGGCTGTTGAAGAGACGGGAGGACAGTATGCGGACTGTGCGTGTTTATGTGCCATCGCTGGGACAGGAAATCCGCATAAGGGCGCTGGTGGATACGGGAAATCATCTGTCAGATCCCATGAGCGGCGCGCCGGTGAGCGTAATCAGCGGGAAAATCGCCCGCTGTATGGCGTCATGTCTGTCTCGGGAAAAGTTTCACGCGGTTCCTTACAGAAGCGTGGGGAAACAGGGCGGGATTCTCCCCGCCTACGAACTGCCGGAAATGCTGATAGAGGAAGCGGGAGGGACACTCAAAAGGGAACATGTCATAGTTGCGGTTTGTGATACGGGAATATCGGAGGAAAGTGACTACCAGATGATATTACACCCCGGGCTATTAGAAAACTAGGAGGAAAAAAGATGGTTTTAAAAGTGGCAATTCCCGGTAAGATTCAGTTTAAGATGGTACACAGGGACCAGAAATTCCTGATGACCAGACAGGGGGACATTCATTACATAGGAGGGGCAGAGGTTCTGCCGCCGCCTCTCGAGAGCGAGAGGGAAAATGAGATCATAAACGATCTGGGGACGGAATATGAGGACGAAGCAAAATCAATTTTGATAGAGCATAACTTAAGACTGGTGGTGTACATTGCGAAAAAGTTTGACAATACGGGGGTGGGCGTGGAAGATCTGATTTCCATAGGGACCATCGGGCTGATCAAGTCCATCAACACCTTTAACCCGGGGAAGAACATCAAGCTGGCAACCTACGCTTCACGCTGTATTGAGAATGAAATTCTGATGTACTTGAGAAGAAATAACAAGCATCGGATGGAGGTCTCCATCGATGAGCCCTTAAATGTGGACTGGGACGGCAACGAGCTTTTGCTCTCGGATATTCTAGGAACGGATGAGGACGTGATTTATAAGAATCTGGAAGATGAAGTGGAGAGAAAACTGCTGATTCGGGCGATTGCCAAGCTGTCCGATCGGGAGCAGACAATCATCCGCTTGAGATTCGGAATCGGGAACGCGGAGGGGAAGGAGTTGACTCAGAAGGAGGTGGCGGAATTGCTCGGCATTTCCCAGTCCTATATTTCCAGACTGGAGAAAAAGATTATGAGGCGGCTGAAAAAGGAGATGAGCAGGGACAGCTAATGTTTGCTTTTTGTCTCTGGTGCGCGTATAATAAAGAAGAGTATAGCTGTTCGATGTTACATAGTTAGTATGGGGGACAAATGAAAAAAATAATCTTGATTGTCGATGATGACAGACTGACGCTGTCAACGGCGCAGAAACTCCTCGGGAGCGAGTACAAGGTAGTCGCCGTAAATTCAGGAAAACAGGCGTTTAAGTATCTGGAACGGCATATGCCGGATCTGATTCTTCTGGATATCAATATGCCGGAGATTGACGGCTTTGAAGTGATGGCGAAGCTGCAGAAGGATGCGCGCTGGAGTAAGATTCCGGTGATTTTTCTGACGGCTGACCGCAGTGCGGAGACGGAAATCAAATGTTTCGGCGTGGGTGCGTGCGACTATATCGCCAAGCCTTTTGAGCCGAACATCATGCTGAGCCGGATCAGAAGCACGATAGAACTGGACGGTTACCGGAAAGATCTGCAGCGCAGATTGGACGAGAAGACAAAGGAGATGGAGCGCATTACGATTCAGGCGATCATGACGGTCGCGAATACGGTGGATGCGAAGGACGACTACACCAAAGGGCACTCTATGCGGGTGGCGGCGTACTCCGAACTCCTTGCGCAGCGTCTCGGCTGGTCCGAGGAGGAGATTCAGAATATTTATTATGTGGCGATGCTGCATGATGTGGGAAAGATCGGCGTACCCGACGCCGTGCTCAACAAGCCTTTTAAGCTGACGGACGTGGAGTTTCGGCTGATCAAGGGGCATACTCTTGTGGGCGCAGAAATTTTGAATGACTTCAAGATGTTTCCCAATGTCAACGTGGGCGCGAAATATCATCATGAGCGTTATGACGGCAGGGGATATCCGGAAGGGTTAAAGGGGGAGAGCATTCCTCTGGTGGCAAGGGTGATCGGTCTGGTGGATTCCTATGACGCCATGACGAGCAACCGCGTGTACCGCAGGCGGCTGAATGACGATGTGGTCATGAAGGAGCTTGAGAAGGGGAAAGGAAGCCAGTGGGATCCTGAACTGGTGGATATTTTTGTCGACCTGATCAAAGAGGGTGCGTTGGAAAAAATGTGGATGCCCGAGGAAGATCTGGCGACGCCGATTTTTGACAGCGGCAAGATCATGGGTATTACCATGGGCAATGAGAATATATTGGAATCACCCGTCGATTATCTGACCGGGCTTCTGAGCGGACAGAAGGGAGAAGAGGATATCTCCTTAAGCCTGCGCGCGGAGGGCGGCGCGTTAATGTTGATCGATCTGGATCATTTCCGCCAGATTAATGACACGCACGGTCATCTGATGGGAGATTACGCGTTAAAGACAGTGGCTGACGTGCTGAGGGAAGTCTGTGAGAACGAGATTGTCTGCCGGACCGGCGGAGATGAGTTCCTGTATTATCTGCCGGGCGTTACGGACGAGGAAATCGTGACAAGAAAGGTGGAAGCGCTTCTGGAAGCTTTCCGCAAAAAGCAGGAGGAGACAGAGGTGCTGAAGGACGCGGAGCTCTCCGTGGGCATCAGTATTTCCGGCATGGACGGAAGGGAGTTCGAGGAACTTTACAGGAGAGCGGATAAGGCGCTCTATCTCGTGAAACAGAGCAGAGGAGAGCATTACGGGTTCTTCCAGAGATCCGGTATTCTGCGGACGCCCGAACAGTCCCAGAACGATCTGGATAAGATTATGGACGCCATCAAGAATCAGGAGACTTACCAAGGCGCGTTCCAAGTGGACTACGACGAGTTCAACCATGTGTACGATTTTGTGAAGCATATGTCGGCGCGCAGCAAGAAGGAGACGCAGCTTCTGCTCTTTACCCTGTTCTCCTCCACCGGCAGCGAGGTCAAGCTGGAGCGGATGGAGACAGCCATGCAGTGTATGGAGCAGGCGATCTGCAAGTCCCTGCGCGGTGTGGACGTGGGCGCAAGGTACAGCAGTTCCCAGTTCCTTGTGATTCTTTTAGGAACGGGTCGGGAGAATGTGCGCGTCGTGACGGACCGTATCGTGCAGAACTATTTCAAGCTTTACGGGGAGAAGGATATCACGCTGACTTATGATATCGCGAAGTTTGGGTGAGGAAGGGTGTGAAAGAGGATAGGGGATAGAAGAATGTGAGGTTCTTCTGTCCCTTGTTTGTTTGGTGGCGGATATATGGATGGAAAATATCTGAAAGAGAAACGGGGTGACTTAATTATTTCACTTGGAAAAGAGGAGGAAACGGAGTTGTCTGAATCCAGTATGGGGGCTGTATCAGATGACACGATTGACGCTTTATGGGAAAAAGTGATTACGCAATTTAAAAAAGGATTACTGAAAGGCGCCTATGTCGTAACGCCAAATGGGAATAATAGATATAATCCCGGACATTGGTACACACAGGGCGCAAAAGATGCGTATGAAAAGGGTGTAAGGATTAAGCCGTTGGCTGGATGAAATCAATATATACTGAAAAAGGAAAGCGAATGAAGAAATTGGCGGAGCTGTTTTGGTAGATAATAGGGAATATTTTGAAACGAGATTGGGACAGAGAAATGATTTATCGGAAGCTGCAATCAGGGAAACAAGTGGGAATTGATAAAAGAATAGATAAAAGTGGTGTTTTCTATTGGTATTCCTATGCCGTACAGAAGGTGGATGATTATTATGTTGTCTACGAATGTGAAATAGCAGAGGATAACATGGCAATGGAAGAATATGAGTATGAGAACGTAAACAAATATTTATCCGTTGAGGAGGTGGAAAAGAGTTTTCCATCAAGATATGGCATTAAATTTTCTGATATCGGATCGCTCAAAGGGCAGTATATATTTAATCCATATTTCTATTGCTGATTTTAAATAATGTCGATAGGAGACAAAGTACATGAATGCCAAATATAAACCGATAGCTCTTTATATTCTGGAAAAATATACAGACGATATTATGATGGAGGCAGGTTTTAAGCGCAGATGCAATTCACTGAATTATTCCAGAACGATTGGCGCTGCGAAGCAGAAGCTCGAGATGATATGTTTTTCACATCCGCCGTATTATGCGGGATCATTACTGCATATTTATCCGTATATGTCGGTATATTTTCCAGAGATTCATAAGGTGGCGGAAAACATGATAGACGATGTAGGAGATATAACTATACGGCGACCAATTAAGGAGAAGCCCTTTGATTCAAGTCAATGGCTTTTGATGACAGATGAAAAGGGGGAAGTAGATGCTATTGCAGAAAATATAAGGATATTTTTGATACAATGTATCATCCCGCTTTTTGACGATTTAAAAACTATAGACGATTATATTGATAAATATGAGCAGCATGATGAAAGGGCATATTTGTGTGGTACAGAAGCCTATTTTTATGTCGCAAGCGCTTATGTAATTAATGGAGAATATGCGAAAGGACTGGAGGTTTTAAACAAAAGGTTTGTGGGACCGGCGATACGAAAATATCATGCGAAGGCATTTGCGTATTTTGAGAAAAAGCTGGGAGAGTTAGAGTAAAAAGAACTTCAAAATAATATTGACAGTTTCAGACAGGGATTGGGAAATAACGATGAAATTTAAGTTAGACATAAACTATTCGGGAGAGGAACTGCGGTTTTTAGAGGAACATAGCTGTAAAATCCTTTCCGAAATAAAACTCTCAAAAACAAAATTTTCTGAGTATGAAATACCCCGCCGGATGTTCGTCTATGGGGGCGTTTATATCGCGGAAATTATGGATGATGAAACCGGCAGTCCGGTATGGGCGGTCTTGTCAAAATGGAAGGGGATCTATCATTTTTCGGCTTATTATGCGAGTCTGGAAGCGCTGGAACGGGGGATGTAAAATGACACATACATATATGGGAGCAAGTCTGAGGATTATGGGCGACTGTTTTGATGTCCAGAAGATTACGGACGTATTAGAGGTGACACCGGGTTGCGTGTGGAACATGGGAGATCCTATCAGAAATTCAGGGAAAAAGCATACAGAAACAGCATGGATTTATAACACAGGAAACACAGAATCTTTGGACATAAATATACTGGTTAATCAAATTGCTGAGTTGTTCTACTCAAAGGCAGACAAAATAGCTGCATTGAAGGAACAGTATGAATTATATATTAGCATTGATTTTATGATTGCAATTAAAAATGGGGAGCCTCCGGCTATCTATTTTGAACCAGAGTTTATCAAATTTGCGGCGGAAATAGGTGCTGTATTGGATATTGATACTTATGTTGACTAGATAAATCTAAAGAGGGAAGATGAGGTTGAAACTAGTACATAGCGTCTGTACGGTAAAGGAATGACGGCTATATAGGTTATGTGGTATGGAAAAGAATACTTTTAGTGAGAGGGAGACGATAAAAATGGATATGCTAGAACAGATTAAAGGAAAGATGTTTTATAAAAACAGCAGGAAACGATATTGGGTTAATCGGAGCGACGCGGGACGATCAGGATTTTATCGCAAATGCAAGGCAGGATATTCCGTGGCTTATAAATGAAGTATATAGGCTGAGGAAACGGGATTCCTAAAACGGTTGAATAGTGAAAAGGTTTAAAAAGACAGGATGGTGAGCAGAACTATTTATGGAAGTACTTATATCGCGGAAATATTTATTGGATGGATAAATTATTCAACGGTGATCTTTGACCGGGAGGGGGGAGCCCCTCCCGGTTCTTACGCCGTCAGATACAGCCGCATAGTTTTAAGCGCATTCTTCTCAAGTCTTGATACCTGCGCCTGCGAGATGCCGATTTTTTCGGCGACTTCCATCTGTGTCTTCCCCTCGAAGAAGCGCAGGGAGATGATTTCGTGTTCACGCTTGGTCAGCTTTTTCATTGCCTCCGTCAGGGAAATATGCTCCACCCACACTTCCTCGCCGTTTTTCTTGTCGCTGATCTGGTCCATCACATAGAGCGTGTCGCCGCCGTCGGTGTAGACGGGTTCGTAGAGGCTTAATGGGCTCTGAATGGCATCTAAGGCATAGACGATATCCTCCTTGGGAATGCCGATTTCCGTAGCGATCTCCGTGACGGTGGGTTCGCGGGAGTTGGTGCGGGTCAGGTGTTCCTTGGCGTAGATTGCCTTGTAGGCGGTGTCCTTTAGGGAGCGGGAGACCCGTATGGAGTTGGCGTCGCGCAGATACCGTCTAATCTCGCCGACGATCATGGGCACGGCGTAGGTGCTGAATTTTACGTTGAGGGAACTGTCAAAGTTATCGATTGCCTTGATCAGCCCGATGCAGCCGATCTGGAAAAGATCGTCCACGTTTTCGCTGCTGGAATGAAAACGCTTGATCACGCTTAAGACGAGGCGGAGATTGCCGTTGATATATGCCATTCTGGCATCCTGATCTCCTTCTTCAATTTTTTTAAACAACTCTTCTTTTTCCGCATTTTTTAGAAGCGGCAGTTTGGCAGTGTTGACGCCGCAGATTTCTACTTTTCCCTGTACCATGACGCTACCACCCTTTCGTGTAAGTTTTGATTTCTTTTTTTGTATGTAACAAGCATGTGCGATTCAGGGGAAATTATTCACAAAATCTTAAGAAAAAACGGCGGATAAGATTTTACAAACAGGGAGTTTTTTGATACCATAGTCTATGGATGAGTTTCAGACATAAGATAAATGAGGAGTGGTGGTTATGGTTTGTAAAAAATGCGGCGCGCCTTTGATGGAGGACGATCAGTTCTGCCCGGAATGCGGCGCGAAGGTTATAAGAAAAAAGAAGTGTCCGGAATGCGGGGAGCCGCTTCGGGAAGGCACCCGCTTCTGTCCGAGCTGTGGCGCGGAAGTAGGGGAGGGACGCCCGGCGAAACGGACAGAATCTGGGGAAATGCCGAGAAAAAGGGCGGATTCAGAGGAAACACCGAGAAAGAGAACGGATTCAGAAGAAGCGCCGAGAAGGAGAGCAGAATCCGAGGAAGCGCCGAGAAAAAGAGTAAATCCGGATGCGCCGAGAAAGAAAGCAAGTCCCGCACCGCCGCCGAAAAGGCGTCCGGTTCAGGATGAGAGGCCCAGAAGGAGAAGGGACTGGGAGGAAGACGACTGGGATGATGAAGATGATGACGATGAGGAGAGCGTAGACATTCTTTCTATTATGACGGTTGCCGTCGGCTGTATTCTTCTGGTAATTGTCGCGGTATTGGGCTTTAATCTGTATCAGCGGTATGTGCCTAAGAATTATGATAAGGTGGCTGAGGAACAGGAAAAAGAGGAGGAAGACGGAGAAGACAACGGGGAAGAGCAGGAGGACGGTCAGAGACTGGAAGAGCCCCCGGAGGATTCGGGAGAGGAGACTGAGGTTACCGTCTCCGCTGCGGGCACGATTGTCACTACTCATGATGTGAGGATCCGGGATAATCCGAGTACGGAAGGCACGACCGTTATCACGACGGCGAAGACGGGCGACACCTACGAGTACATGGAGGTCGTGGAAGGCGGTCACTGGTATAAGATTATTCTTCCCGAGGAGTATGGATATGAGTTTGGGTATGTCAGTGCGGATTATGTAGAGGAGCAATAACATTTTTTTAACAGGACAATCTGACAGGAACCTTTTCCGGGCTGGGACATATGATAATAAAAAGCCCGGGGAGGTTCCTATGTTATTTTCGGAATTAAAGAAAAAGGAAGTCATCAACCTGAAAAACTGCGAGCGGCTGGGTAAGGTGAGCGATTTTGAATTCGACGAGTGCACGGGGCAGATTTTCAAGCTGATTATTCCGGGAGACAATAAATGGTGTGGACTGTTCTGCAATGAGCCGGACTATGTAATCTGCTATAAGGATATCAAAAAGATCGGACCGGACATTATAGTCGTGGATATATGCCTGTAATTTGGTTTCCATAAGATAGTTGACATAATGATTATTTTATCCTATAATGATCATGTTGGGTGCAGCGATCTGCCTGCGGCTCAAGTACAGGGGGATAAGGAGGATATCCGGGATGAAATGCCCATTTTGTGGTCATGAGAATACGAGAGTCATTGACAGCAGACCGGCGGAGGACAACAGTTCTATCCGCAGGCGGCGCGTCTGTGATGAGTGCGATAAGCGGTTCACTACCTATGAGAAGGTGGAGACGATACCGCTCATTGTCATTAAAAAGGATAATAACAGGGAGACCTACGACAGATCCAAGATTGAAGCGGGCGTGTTACGTGCCTGCCATAAAAGACCCATCAGCGCCAACCAGATCAACCAGTTGGTGGACGAGGTGGAGACGGAGATTTTCAACAGGGAAGAAAAGGAAATTCCAAGTCAGGTGATCGGCGAGCTGGTGATGAATAAGCTGAAAGATTTAGAAGCGGTGGCATATGTCAGATTTGCTTCTGTGTACAGGGAGTTCAAGGACATCAACACCTTTATGGAAGAACTGAAAAATGTGCTGGACAAATAAGTGAAGAATAAAAACACCTTGCGCGAATGCAGGGTGTTTTGTTATGATATGCACGAAAGCAATGAGCAGTGCCAAAGATGGCAGAGACGAATCGACTGCTTGCAGGCGGATTTGTCTGTGTCATCTTTGATAGGGCGAATGCCCGTGAGTGAGGAAAGCCGAAGGCTTTTCGAGCTGTACTGCGAGTAGGTTTAGAAGGAGCAAAACGATGGCAGGGCTTACATGCTTTTACCCGGATGTATATCTGGATTCCACCTATGAGATTGATTTTGAGGCGTTGTACCGGAAGGGATTCCGGGGCGTCATTTTTGATATTGACAATACGCTCGTGCCCCACGGCGCGCCTGCTGACGAGCGCAGCATGGCACTCTTTGAGAGGCTTAAGAGCATCGGGTTTGAGAGTGTGCTTTTGTCCAACAACAAGGAACCCCGGGTAAAAATGTTTAACGACAAAGTACATACGCGTTATATCTACAAGGCGGGGAAGCCGGGGAAAAAGGGGTATCTCCGCGCGATGGAGCTGATGAAAACGGAGCCGGCAACCACGCTTTTCGTGGGGGATCAGCTTTTTACGGACGTGTGGGGAGCGAAGCGCGTCGGAATTTTGACTTATTTGGTCAAGCCAATCCACCCGAAGGAGGAGATCCAGATTGTCCTAAAGAGGCGGTTGGAGTGGGTTGTGCTGTTTTTTTACAAACGTTCGCTGGACAGGCAGGGAGGAAAATGACAGATGGAGATAAACGGCAGGACAAGAACCTGTGGGTTGATTGGAAACCCGGTGGAGCACACTCTTTCGCCGGTGATACATAACACGCTGGCACAGCGGTTCGGGCATAATCTGGTGTATGTGCCCTTTCCCGTGGAGCCGGGGCGGCTCGGGGAGGCGGTTGCCGGCGCGTCGGCGCTTAAGCTTTTGGGGCTCAATGTGACGGTTCCCTACAAAGGAGAAGTGATTCCTTTTTTGCGGGAAGTGGATGCGCTGGCGGCGGCAATCGGCGCGGTCAACACGCTGGTGACAGTGCCCGGCGGGTTCAAGGGCTATAATACGGACATGGAAGGGCTTTACCGCGCTATGATGACGGAAGATATTCAGATCACGGATGAGGAGATCATTTTGCTGGGCGCGGGGGGCGCGTCCCGGGCGGTGGCATATCTTTGTGCGGTTAAGGGCGCGAAAAAAGTTTATCTTTTGAACCGTACGGAGGAAAAGGCGCAGAAGGTGGCGGAGGAAGTAAACCGCTCGGTGAAGCGGCAGGTGATTTTTCCGATGGCGCTCTCGGATTTCGGCAGTCTGCCGGACCGGAAGTTTCTGGCGATACAGGGAACTTCTGTGGGACTGGCACCTTATGTGGATGATGTGGTGATCGACGACGCGAAATTTTACGAGAAGGTACACACGGGTTTCGACCTGATTTACAGCCCGTGGGAGACGAAGTTTATGAAGCTGGTGAAGGAGAACGGCGGTCACGCGTATAACGGACTGAAAATGCTTCTCTATCAGGGGATCATCGCCTACGAACTGTGGAATAAGGTGAAAGTGTCCAAGGAGGACGCGGATGTGATATATGGGAAGTTGAGGGAATGTCTGTAGGAGAGCGGCACAGACCGGAGCGCTTATGAGAATCATTTCCAACGGCAGCAGGATACGCGGCTGTCTGCGGAATCCGGCTTGGAATTTGGAAACACGGCAGATAAAGGGCATGTCATTACGGCGGGTTGTCCTGAGACGGAGGAAAACATGGGAAATGTGATACTGATCGGGTTTATGGGCTGCGGCAAGTCCACGGTAGGGCTTAGGCTGTCCTACCGACTGCGGAGGACACTCTTAGATACGGACAGGGAGATAGAGAAAGAAGAGCGCAGAACCATATCGGAGATTTTTGCGGAGGACGGGGAGGCATATTTCCGGGACAGGGAGACGGCGATCTTACGAAAGCTGATGAGGAGCGCAAACAACCAGATTATATCGGTGGGCGGCGGGCTGCCGATGCGGGAGGAGAACCGGGCGCTGTTGCATGAACTGGGACAGGTCTTTTATCTGCGCGCCGAGGGCGGGACGATTTATGAGAGAGTGAAAGACGACACTACAAGACCGCTTTTGCAGGTGGCTGACCCGCTTCATAAAATTGAAACGCTTATAAAGGAGAGAGATCCCTATTACATGGAGGCGGCGGATGTGGCGCTCACAGTGGACGGCAAGAGCTTTTCACAGATTTTGGACGAGATAGAGGAACGGGTAAACGCGAGGGAAGGAAACGCAGAAACGGAGGGATGAGAGATGAAACTGTTGGTAATTAACGGACCCAATATAAACTTTCTGGGGATTCGGGAAAAGAGCGTGTACGGGACGCAGGACTACAATTATCTGCTGCAGATGATCGCGAAAAAGGGGGAGGAGGCAGGCTGTACCATCGAAGTGTTTCAGAGCAACCATGAGGGGGCGATTATCGACCGGATACAGGACGCTTACTTTGACGGCACGGAAGGAATTGTGATCAATCCGGGCGCCTTTACCCATTACAGCTATGCGATTCGGGACGCGCTGGCAAGCATCACCGTACCAAAGGTGGAGATCCATATTTCTGATATCACACAGAGGGAGGAGTTTCGCAAAGTGTCGGTGACGGCGCCGGTCTGCGACAAACAGATTTATGGGCAGGGGCTTCCCGGCTACCTGCAGGCGATCGACCTTATCTTAGGTTTTTTGAATAAAGAGGTTGAAAAATAGACTTTTTTAGTATAAACTAGAAAAGAATTATATTTGTGAAAGCTTAGGAGGAGATAGGCATATGGTATCAGCGGGTGATTTCAGAAACGGCATTACCGTCGAGATGGAGGGTAATGTTTATCAGATAATTGAGTTTCAGCATGTAAAACCGGGCAAAGGCGCAGCTTTTGTCAGAACGAAGCTGAAAAATATCATCAACGGCGGTGTGGTGGAGAAGAGCTTCCGTCCCACTGAGAAATTCCCTCAGGCACGTATTGACAGAAAGGACATGCAGTATTTATATTCTGACGGCGACCTGTTCAATTTTATGGACACGGAGACCTACGACCAGATCGCGCTGAACGCGGAGGCAGTAGGCGACGCGCTGAAGTTCGTGAAAGAGAACGAGATGGTTAAGATTTGCTCCTACAACGGCAATGTGTTCGCGATCGAGCCGCCGCTGTTCGTAGAGCTGGAGATCACCGACACCGAGCCGGGATTTAAGGGCGATACCGCTACAGGTGCGACGAAGCCCGCGATCGTGGAGACAGGCGCGAAGGTTATGGTTCCTCTGTTTGTGGAAAACGGTGAGAAGATCAAGATCGACACCAGAACAGGCGAGTATCTGTCCAGAGTATAAAATCGTTACATGAGTCGAAGCCCATAAGACAATATAGATTTCGGTCTATATTGTCTTCTTTTGTTGCTCGAAATCTTATATACCCGGAGAGAATGGGAAAGGAAAATATGGGATTTCAAAAATTTGTAGAAAATATCGTGGATTTATTGCAGGAAAGAATGGGGGACGCCTATGAGATCAGGGTGCTCCATGTGACCAAAAACAACGACGTGGAGCAGACGGGAATCGCCATAACAAGGCAGGAGGACAGTATTTTCCCGACGATCTATCTGGAGGGGCTCTATCAGGAGTACCGGGAAGGCGAGCTGCTCGGCGTGCTAGTGGAGCGCATCATCAACTGCCATGAGGAACAGTCTATGGCGCTTGAGCTGGACATGGATTTTTTTCGTGATTACGGCAGGGTGAAGGACAGAATCTTCTATAAGCTTGTCAGCTTTGAAAAGAATAAGAAGTTTTTGCGGGACGCACCCCATCTGAGATGGCACGATCTTGCGATTGTGTTTTACTATGCGCTGGAGGAGGATGTGGTAAAGGGCGGTTCTATTACAGTCACACGGCAGCATATGCTGATGTGGAAACAGAATGCGGAATCACTTTATCGAAGCGCCAGACAAAACACGAAGCGGGACATGCCGGAACTTCTCGTTTCCATGCGGGAATTGCTCTCGGAGATGACGGGTGTTTCCGTGCGGGAGGATGACGCGATGCCGATGTATGTGCTGACAAATCAGGAAAAGCGTTTTGGCGCTTCGGCGATGCTGTACTCCAAAAAGATTGGGCGGCTGGCGGAGCGGTTTGGCTGTGATGTCCTGATTCTGCCGAGCTCTGTCCATGAGGTGCTGCTGATCCCCGACGATCACATTAGGGAATACGAATTTTACAGACAGATGGTGGAGGAAGTTAACCGGACTCATGTTGAGCCGGAGGAAGTGCTTTCCTACGGTTTATATCGCTATTGCCGAAAAAAATCGGAAATTGAGGAAATTATTTCTTAAATGATTTCTTAGGCGCGATTACTTGACAAGTGTGCCCGCTTGCGGTATGATACAGAAGATGTAACAAATTTGTAACAATTTTAAGGATCGCGAAAAGCTCGTTTCAATTTGTTTCATCAAGGCGGGCACCCGTAGTCTAATGGATAAAACGTAGGCCTCCGACGCCTTTGATGCAGGTTCGAGTCCTGTCGGGTGCATATGGTTATGGGTTTCCGGGATGATATGCTGATATTGTCCCGGAATTTCCGAGACTGGAGGAGTTTTGAATATGACAAACAATACAATGTGGGAGGGTCTGAAGGCGAAGTTTGAAGCGTTCAAGAACTGGCTGGTACGATACTCCAAAATTGTTCTTCCTATCATTTTGGTGGTATGCGTCGCGTTGACGATTGTGATAGCGGTTCAGGCGAATAAGCGAAAGATAGAGCAGGAGGAGACGGCGGTTGCGCCGGAAGAGACGACAGGCGAGGACGAAGCGCTGCTTGAAGTGCCGGAGGTACCGTTAGAGAAGGATGCCGTTCCGGGCATCAATGAATTGTTTGAGACCTATCATAAGGCGATGGTGGAAGGCGATACCGCTACCATGGAGAAACTGGTCTATTATATGGACGCGACGGAGATCCTGAGAGCGGCGGAGACAAGCAAATATATCGATTCCTATCCTCCGTTGGAGATCTACACGAAAGCGGGACCGAAGGAGGGCACGTACATCGCCTATGTTTACGGGGAGATAAAGTTCCACGATTATGATAAGCCGGTTCCCGGTATGCGGACATACTACGTGTGCACCAACGAGGACGGTGAGCTCTATATCAACGAGGACGGCGAGGAGAGCGATAGCGAGCTGCATTACATGCGGGAGATTCAGGTGCAGGGTGATGTGATCGACCTGAACAACAAAGTGGCGGAAGCTTATAACAAAATGGTGGTGGACGACCCGCAGATGGCGGATTTTCTCTTAGAGCTGAAAGCGGAGATTGAGAAGAACGTAGGCGAGGCGCTGGCGCGCGCAGAGCAGAGCGAGGAGGCGGAAGAAGGCGCGGAGGCGGAAACACCCGAGGAGACCGGGGAGGAAACGCCCGCCGAGGTAGTTACCAAGGTAAAGTCGACCGATGTGGTTAATATAAGAACTTCCGACAGCGAGACGGCGGATAAGCTCGGCAAGGCGGCTGTCGGGGATGAGTTTGAGCTTTTGGAAGAAAAAGGCAACGGCTGGAGCAAGGTTAAGTACGACGGCGGCGAAGCCTTTATCAAGAGCGATTATCTGGAGCCCTCCGAGACAGTGGCGGCATCCGACGTAGAGCAGGACGGGGACGACGAGGAGGACGAGGAGGACGAGCAGGAAGAACAGCAGGCAGATAACAGTTCAGATTCCCAGACAACATCCGGCACGGTGACAGTTAAGGAGAACGTCAGGATCCGAAAAGGCGCCAGCGAAAATTCGGATAAGCTGGGGACGGCTTATGCGGGTGAAAAGCTTGAGGTGATCATGAAGCAGGCTGACGGCTGGACCAAGATTAAGTACAACGGGCAGACCGCCTACGTGAAGTCGGATTATGTGGAGTAGGCGCTGATTAAAACCGAATAAAATGGAAAGACTGGACAGATGAGGGTAAAATGCTCTCATCTGTTTCTTATTTTTATGTTTATATGGGCATAGACAGAAAGGAGCCTTTTCTATGAAACATGATGACGAGATGGTTTTGAGGGAAATACAGAAAAGTACGCAGATGGGAATGACGGCGATCGACACGATTTTGGATAAGATCGGAAACGATGATTTTTCCATAACCCTGTCCAGACAGTCCCTGCACTATGCGGATATCCACAACCGGGCATTGGATCAGATTTTACAGCAGGAAGGGGAGGGGTATCGCACGAGCCAGATCAGTGAAATGATGCTAAAAGGGAGTATACATGCAAATACGGCTTTCAATGTCAGCACGGGACATCTGGCGGAGATGATGATTCAGGGGAGCAATCGGGGGATTACAAGTATGTGGAAAAGCTTGAAACACAATGGTTTGGCAACGGACGCGACCGTGGAACTGGCAAAGGAGCTGATGGATTTCGAGGAGAAGAGTATCGAGCGGCTGAAAGAATACCTGTGAAACATGCGGTCAAAGATGCGGCTTGACCTCAAAAGCATAGATAAGCAGATTTATTTTGTATACAAGTATTTTGGTATTATTGTACAATATATCTAAAAAATGCGGCGGAAATTTTTACACTTTAATTCGCTAAATTGTCTTGTGGATTTGCATACGACATACTATAATGGTACGTGGTAATGTATACAAGCAAGAAGGAGGACATAACGCAATGTCATATGTTGATGAGGTTTACGAGTTAGTTGTAGCAAAGAATCCCGCTCAGCCCGAGTTCCATCAGGCGGTAAAAGAGGTACTGGAGTCTCTGCGTGTTGTGATTGAGGCGGACGAGGATGCTTACAGAAAGGATGCGCTTTTAGAGCGTCTGACAGTTCCGGAGAGAATCGTGCAGTTCCGTGTTCCCTGGGTGGATGACAAGGGACAGGTGCAGGTGAACAACGGGTTCCGCGTGCAGTTCAACAGCGCGATCGGTCCTTACAAGGGAGGACTGCGTTTCCATCCTTCGGTGAATTTGGGTATTATCAAGTTCCTTGGCTTTGAGCAGATTTTCAAAAATTCCCTGACAGGTCTGCCGATTGGCGGCGGCAAGGGCGGTTCCGATTTTGACCCTAAGGGAAAATCCGATAGAGAAGTGATGGCATTTTGCCAGAGCTTTATGACAGAACTCTGCAAACATATCGGCGCGGATACCGACGTGCCGGCAGGTGATATCGGCGTAGGCGGTCGTGAGATCGGCTTTATGTTTGGACAGTATAAGAGAATCCGTAATCTGTACGAGGGCGTGCTGACCGGTAAAGGTCTTACCTACGGCGGCTCCCTTGCAAGAACGGAGGCGACCGGCTACGGTCTGCTCTATCTGACAGAGGAAATGTTAAAGTGCAACGGCAAGGACATCAAGGGCAAAACGATCGCTGTTTCCGGCGCGGGCAACGTGGCGATCTACGCGATCCAGAAAGCGCAGCAGCTTGGCGGCAAGCCTGTGACCTGCTCCGATTCCACGGGCTGGATTTATGATCCCGACGGCATCGACGTAGCGACCCTGCAGGAAGTAAAGGAAGTGAAGCGCGCACGTCTGACAGAGTACGCGGCAAAGCGTCCTAACGCTGAGTACCATGAGAAGAAGAATGGCGAGCACGGCGTATGGAGTGTGAAGTGCGATATTGCCCTTCCTTGCGCGACACAGAATGAGCTGGATTTAGAGGATGCGAAAATGCTTGTGGCGAACGGCTGCTTTGCGGTTGCCGAGGGTGCAAACATGCCTACCACCATGGAGGCGACCGAGTATCTGCAGAAGAACGGCGTGCTGTTCTGCCCCGGCAAAGCGTCAAACGCGGGCGGCGTGGCAACCTCCGCGCTGGAGATGAGCCAGAACTCCGAGAGACTTTCCTGGACCTTTGAGGAGGTAGATTCCAAGCTGCAGGGTATCATGGTAAATATCTTCCACAGCCTCGACGAAGCTTCCAAGAAGTACGGCAAGGAGGGCGACTACGTTGCAGGTGCGAATATTGCGGGCTTTTTGAAGGTGGCTGAGGCAATGAAAGCGCAGGGGGTTGTGTAAGCAAACCGAAAATAAAGGAAATGTAACAATTTGATATGCTCTCTGTATGGCAGGCAATGGAAATATGCGAAAACTGTCGTACGGGGAGCATATCTGTATTATCCTTTTCAAAACAAATTCTTTATGTTACAATAATTTTATGGAAGCATAGCTCAGCTGGGATGAGCGCTCGCCTGACTAGCGGGAGGTCAAGGGTTCGAGCCCCTTTGCTTCCATTTTCTTTTTGCAAAATTCGCTTGTTTGGAATGTTACAGACTATTCTGAAATGGAGGACACACATCATGCTTGGGCATCTGGGATTTTCGTATGTAGGGCTTGTATTTTTACTTATGCTGATGATTCCGAATTTAATCTGGATGAAGAGACAGCCACAGGGTTACAATGCCGAAAACGAAAACAGATTTTTGGCTTTGCTGGAACGGGCGGGAGAGGCGCTGACGACGTGCTGTGCGCTTATTTTTTCCGATTTCAATCTGCGGGCGTGGTCGAGCTGGTCATGGTGGCTTGCGGTGTCGTTTGCCCTGATGGTCATGTATGAAATCTGGTGGGTGCGGTATTTTAAGAGCGAGCGCAGATTAGCCGATTTTTACAGCAGCCTGCTGGGCATTCCCGTAGCGGGGGCGACGCTGCCGGTGCTGGCGTTCTTTTTGCTCGGGATCTATGGAAAGGTAATATGGATGTTAATTGCCAGTGTCATTTTAGGGGTAGGGCATATTGGGATTCATCTGGGGCATAGGAGAGAGAAAAGGCGGTAAAAAAGCAGGAGACCTTTTCAGACTTCCTGCTTGATGTGCTGTAAGCTGGCATGTAAAAAATTACTCACTTGCGCATGAAAATGTATTTTTGTGAAAAAACCCGAAAAAACATGGCAAAACCCGAACGGGATTTTTAGACGGAATTTTGTATCTTACAAAGAAATTTTTTTGCGAGTGATTAAACTCCTGACGATAGCAGACAGGAAAGCATTGTAACTTACATCATCAAGGTTCGCATCAGTATCACAGTCTGGTTCCACGTTAAAGATATATATGTACCTTTCATACAGGCCGTCAAGCTCCCTAGTCCATTTCCCTGTCCACATCTAATTTCTTCCTTCCCTAAGAGTATTATATACAGTGGTTTCGCATACATTGTGTATTTTTGCGAGCTGCGGGATTCGCACCGCGCCGGAATCGTATAGTGCCCTGTCCTCCAAGATACGCCTTCTGGCGATTGATTTTTTTAATGTTTCCAGCTTGCAGAGCGTAAAGCTGCTGCCTCCAAGAGAATCACATAGTTCTAAATATTTCTGGATGCCAAGGACATCAAACACATCTCTCTGCACGGGTGAAAGGTCTTCCCTGCGCAGGTTCTCTTTTATATATCTTAAATCTTCGTTCTCGCCCATATTCCAATCATCCTCCGATACTTCAAATGCCATTTAAGGGCTGTATAATGACTGCTTAAATGGCATTTAAAGTCTGTTTCTAAGATTATCTGATCTTAATGTTCCTGAGTACCCCGGCGCCTCTGGTGCTCTTTAAGGCAACCGCTGCAAGCATCTCCACCTCACCCTTCTTGACTGCCCCGGGAGCCTTAAAATCTGGTGCATACTGTGAAATGAATTTATTACCCTTTACGGTCACACCGTGGAAGCTGTCACGCCCGATCACAGGGAAATAGATATCCGTCAGCCCGGTAACCGTGTCTTCTCCGATCTTCCTTGCCCCGATCGGGATGATCGGCTTCTCTGTAAAGCTCCCGTCAGCTTCCTTAGAAGGATAATATTTCATATCCAGAAAGGGGATTCCGTCATAACCATCCACAGAACGGCCAAAGGCATCTTCTGACCTTGTCATATATCCGGCCCGCCTCGCCACCTGTTTCAGCTTGTTGATCATGGATGTGTTTGCCATGATAAAACTGGGTCTGCCGCATAATTCTGACATTGCCTCATCCAGCAAGTCCATGACCGTTTTATAATTGCCGTCGACTGCTGCCGCCGTGGAAAGGTCAATCACTCCGTCACAGTTCATTTCCGTAACGGATCCCCGCAGGGCTTTATCAAGACCGTCAAAACTGTTTTTATCCGAATCGGAATCGCCCTGTATGACAGTCTTGTGGAATAAATTGATAGTCGCTTTGATCTTCTTTTCTACCTGATACGTGACTTCTGATACCTGCCCGGATACCCCTTCCAGAACCCGGTCGATCTCATAGGAACCGCCAAAAATCTTTATGTCCACACTGTGCTCCGTGCGCGTTGCCTCCTGCGGGGTATACTCTGTATTGATCTCCCTGAATTGTGCCGTTGCCGGGATCTCTTCCCTCATATATTTATAGGTCATCGTGCTCCCGGAAACTGGGGAACATGCATCATCAAACTCCATGTTATCAAGGAGCAGGGAACTCTGCCGGAATCTGTCAATGGTAAGCTGGTCAATGTAACTCGCCCTGCCGTTTCTAAATTGCTCGAGTGTGATCATGCTTCATCCTCCTTTACTACAGGGGACAGGATATCATCCGCTTCCCCTAACTGCATTTTTATATAGACTGCCGGGGCAAGACCGAAATCCCGGGAGCTGATAAAACTTTTCATGTCCGCTGCCGTCCCTAATACAGTTTCAATCTTCTGGTCATAGCCCGGGTAAATCTTGATGCCGAAGCCCCGGCTGTCTGCCGTCTTCCTGATCTTTCTCTGTACGAGGGAAGAATCTTTGTAGGTATCTGCCATAATCTGCAGCTCCTCACGGCTGATGATGTCCGAAAGCCTGTCGATCTTCGCAATGATCTCCATTTCCTGCGAGCTGGTTCCAGTGACTTCGCTCCTTTTCCCGTTTTCCAGCTTTTCCTGCTCCTGCCCGGCGAGGGCATCCACATCCAGCAGGATCTGGTCAATGCCTGCCCGGTACTGCCTGTTTTCCTCGGCTGTCATTTCCTGCAGCTTGTCACCCGCATAATTCTTCTCTACCAGCTTCATGGTCTTCTGGTGCAGGTCATTCCTTGCCTCCGCATTAAAATATGCCGCAACAAGGCTGTTCAGGTAACTGCTTCGGAACTTACCGGTTTCCAGTGTGTTACTTCCGTTTGTGTCCATAGGTACATCCTCCTTTTTCTTTCCATTTTATAAAGCAGGATGAACAGCAGACAGTAACAGCTTGCAGATTTTATTTCCAGAATACAGACAGCCAGTCCCGCATATGGTAAAATCGGGTACAGTCCATGGTACCCCTCTTTTTGTATGGATAAAGCCGCAGCATCTCCCGATGTTACGGCTTTGTTTCATTTTTTCAGCTTCCTGCGCACGGTAGGTACTGAAATATTATGCTTTTTCGCGATCTGCTCCAGCGTCATCCCTGCTGCCCGGTCGTTCCTGATCCATTCCCGCTGGAAATATTTTAACAGGTTTTCCTTTTTGGGAATGAATATGTATTCCCCGCCGACCTCCTCCGATATCTTAAAGAGGTTCCCCACGCCGATCCGCGCGGCGATCTTCCTGCAGTGGTAGGGAAGGTCTTCTATATTACTGGAGTTCTCCTCTATAAAATTCTTTTTCATAAGCATGCCCCCTTTCAGCGAAGACAGCTTTGTAACATCAAATACATTTTCCTTCGATATAAGCAGAATAAGTGCCACCGCATCCTGTATGCCCCGCAGGTACATCTCCTCCGCCCATATGGTATCCGTCATGTCATCCGCTTCCAGAAATTCATCAAACAGTCCGCATAACCTAGGAGGCGCTGATTCCTTCAGCTCCTCCCGGAGCCGGTCATACAGCCTGCTGGTGTGCTTTTCGGCTGTCTGGTATTCCGGCACGTTCTTCATAAGGCTTTTATGGGCGGCTTCCTTTGCCTCCACAACAAGCGGGAGAAACAGCTTCCTGAAAGTTTCCGTTTCCTGCAGGCGGCTGACCATCCGCCCGGCCTGCTCCGCAAACAGCTTATTTTCCATCCTTTTCATCGAAATCCCCTCCAATCTCCATTGTCCCTGTCCCGTCGATCAGCCACCTGCTGTTGACCCGCAGCCATACGGCCAGCCAGAGCAGCTTGTGTCTGGATATGTATGCCCGGTCTTTTTCGATCTGCTGGTATGTTGACAGCGGGATGTCTGCAAGCCGGGCACATTTCTTGCAGCTGTACCCTTTTGCGAGTCTTGCTTTCCTGATCCGCGCGCCTGTCGTGGTGGCGCTGCCCCCGGTACCGTTGTCCGATTGCTCCGGGTAGCAGTCAAGCTGCCGGATAAACTGTACCATACCGTTCCTGTATTCCGCCGACCAGTGGCGTGTGACTGCTGAAATCTGGTTCGCATTGAAAAGGAAATTTCCCTTCTCCCCGCAGGCGGAATACCTGAACCCGTTCAGCCCTTTTCTGATCAATATCGTTGTCATGTTCCCCACCTCCTTTTTTATATGCCCCTATGGCGTTCAACTCCGTTCAATTTGGCTTCAACTGTTTTTTGTGTGGAATCCTGCGTTTTTCACCTAAAACGGCTTAAAAACGCTTCTACGGCTTAACAAGCGCTCCGGCCTGCTGCCGCAGGTCTGTTTCTTCCAAAAGGAACCGCCTCAGGTTAAAGCCCTTCCTGATCCCGTCCAGATATGCCATGTTGGTTTCATAGGCGGATTTCCAGTAAACCGCATCCTCAAATGCTTCCATCAGGCCAGCCTCCGGGCATCCCGCCATCGTTTCCTTGAGGCTTTCTGCAAGGGCATCCAGCTTCATGTATTCCTCCTCGTCCCTGAGCTGCAGCTGGAAGGCTGTTAACTGTTCGGTCGAATTGATAAAGTCATTTATGATACCTTCCAGACATTCATTATCCGGCAATTTTAATTCGATCATAATCTCCCTCCCGTCATCAGTCCGCCCAAACACTCCACCCCATAGCGGAAGCCGTTCCGGGCGTTTTCCTCGAATCCAGCGGTTATCCTGTATTCCATGTCCATATATGTCTGCTGATCCAGAAGGTTCCCGATCTGCCGCAGCGCCTCCGCGCTCTCAGGCCCGCACATGTCAACATCCGGCCTTTCGGTCAGCTTGTTGTACAGCATGTCTACGATTTCATCATAATTGATCCTGTCAGCCTCCCCCACATAGGCGAAGAGGCGTTTCCCGGGAACATACTGCATGTAGTGTCCCATGTAAACCTTATCCACATGGTACTGCTCAAGTACAGCCACAACCGCCTTTTCCAGTGCTCTGGCAATCTTTTTATTCTGGAATGAATTGTATTCGATGACTAATTTATCCATGGTTTTCCATCCTTTCCTTAATTAAATGAATTGAAGTTTCTGTGGGAAGATGGTAAACTCTACTTGTTCGTGGTGAGTTTACTCATCTTCCGGGGAGCGGTCATTGGCGTGGCTGCTCCTCATTTTCTGGATCAGTACGGTCATATCAGAGCCCTCCCGTAAGCTGCATGTTGACCATTTTCAGGGTCTCAACACTCATTTTGTCAGTACAGTCATATGCGAGTTCCAGTGTTTTAATGGCAGTCCGCAGGCTCTTGTCATTTGCAAGCTTGACTAACCACGGAATACATTGCTCTGGAAGATCGGGGAAAATAACTTTAAATTCTTCCAGAGTATATTCATTTTTCACCATGTTCCATACAGTTATCCTTGTCCTGAGCTGTTCCAGCTCAGAGCATTTTGATCCCTGCAGCATCTGTGTGTAAATCTTGGTATTGCCGGAAAAGACAATGCCGACTCCCGCCTGATCGTTTAAATTTCTGACCGCCTGCAGGGCGGCCATCGTCAGATGGTCAGCCTCATCAATGATAATCAGCCTGTGCGTATTCCTGAAATAGTCTACCAGCGAAGACATTACAAGCTCTTTTTTCCCCGAAAATGTCCTTCCTGTTTTCCGGCCTATCATCTGCAGGACAGAAACCGCAGATGAAGTACAGGCATTTGCTGTCACCATGACAACCCCCGTATGGTCGTTCGCATAATGTTCAAGCGCGGTTGTTTTCCCAGCGCCCGCATCACCAAATACAAGCGCCATATCACCATGCCGGTGGGCATGGAAGCAGGAAAAGGTTACGGACTTTGTATTATACATATCCTTATGGAAACATGCATGTTCTGTGCCTGTGATCCGCAGCCTCGCCATCTCCAGATATTTTACGATCGTTTTTGCCACCTCGTCATTGTTCCCCTTATAGGTCTGGTTAAGGAACTGGGAGATGACTGAAGCTGACAGGGCTGTTTCCTTTGCGATCTGCTGCTGTGATTTGCCGGACAGTTTCATAAACTCCGACAATTCCATTACTACATCCTGATGCATCTAAATCCCTCCAATCTTTCTCTTTTTTTCTTCTTCCCTGTATTTATCCAAAAGGATGCTTTTTAAATCCGGTTCATCCGGATGTCCACCCTTGGAAGAACGGTTTCTCTCAAACGCCTCCATGTCAATCTTAGGTGTTACACTCTCCACGGCAGCAGGCTTATAAGCGGAATCTTTTGCAGCCTGCTCTGCAAGCTGTATCTTTGCGATCATGCTCATGGTATCCAGTTCCACCTGCGGCCTGTATTTCTCCACCATCTGGCGCGCCTGCTTTTTCTGTTTCATCGCTTTTTTATAATCTGCCTCCGTCGTGTTGCGGAATGGTGTCCTTACCTTCGCCACTGCCACGCAGACCGCCCGCATGTCCTCATCAAACACGTTCAGCACATCCAGATTTTCAGAATCATAATTTATGATGACCTTCTTTTTAAAGTAGGGCAGCAGTGCCTTGTCCCAGTAAACCCGGTTCCTGAAAGTGATGCCGCTCTTATTTACTGTCCTCGTGTCAAATGTGCCGCACAGCAGGGCAAGGGCTTTCCTGTCCGTGATCTCCCTCTTTTCGGAAAGGTTCTGGTAGTAGACTTCGTCCGGGCTTTTCCCGTCGAGGTTCTTCCCCCTGCTGGGCGTATGGTTATAATCTTCCATGTAATTATCAAGGGCGGCAAGGAAAGTCTCGATCGAAGGTGCGATCGCCAGTATCTTTTCATCGGATACCCGCATCTTCTCCGGGCGGTTCTTGGCGTCCTTCCCGGTATAGGTAGGAAACATCTTCCCGAACCGTTCCTCGAATGTGCGGAAGAACCGTTCCACCGTCTTTGCCTGCCCGTGGTAAGGCGTTGCATATATGTTGTTGATCCCAAGCTGATGCACCAAGGAGAGCGAAAAGTCCTTTCGGAATACTTTAGATCGGTAATCCTTCCCATTGTCAAAATAGACCTCTTTAGGAATCCCGTATAACTCCATTCCCTTTTTCATGGTCTGCTTGATCACGTCGGCATCAGGATCGGCGTTCCTGCATATGTAGGAGATCACCTTGTTGGAACGGGCGTCAAAAAATACGGTCAGCCATAAGCGGCACAATTTTGACCCGTCCTCGTTTCTGGCAAACACGTCTACCCGGTGGTGGTCGCTGAACCAGATGTCATTGGATGCAATGTCCGTTTTGTCCCTGTCCATGCTGGGGAGGGCATCGCGCAGCGCGTTCTCGCCTTCCCGGTAATAGATCAGCGCATGCTCCGGGATCGTCTTTACCTTCCTGTGGAATGCGTAAACGCTCGGTATATCCGGGAATTCCTTTTTCGTATAGTCATAGCATAACTGTACGCCGCGCTTCTCCTGTGTCATGTACAGGGCGTAAAAGTAATCCCATGCGTCATCAGGGACAGTGGTTGTGCCCCGCCTGTGCTCCCCGCGCCGGTCTACAAGGGCAGCAGTGCCGCCTTCTTTCAGCTTTTTCTGCCACTGGAATAGGTTTGCTTTCGTGATGGGCTCGTCAAACTCATGGTTGTACCATTCCACAAACGCATCCGTTGACACGCCTTTATCCCTTTTCTGGTACAGTTCCACGGCCCACGCCTTAATATGGGCATCCTCCTTCTGCCTCTTTGAGAAACCTTCCAATTCTTCCACCTCATTTCTTACGGGCTCACAGTGATAGTAGCGAGCGATCGCATCCTCTGGGAGTGAAGATAGTAGTATCTCGATCTTTTGTCCCCCACGTCCCTTTGCCGAAACCATCCGAATGATCAATTTTTCCTTATTGCATAAATGCTGAATTGTCCTTACATCTTTATTAAGCAATACAGCCGCCTTTTTTACACTTATCCAAGTTGAGCTGGCAATTTTATTATTCATCATCAAGTGCCATCCTTGCCAATTCTGAAGCATCCATATCCAATTCTTTTGCTATAGATACGATAGTTCGCATTTGTACAGGATATTTACCATAAAACATGCGATTAAGATATACATGGTTTAGATAAATACGTTTAGCTAGATCAGTCTGTGAAATGCCCTTTTCTAATAACCGCTGGGTAACTTTACGGCCAAATGCAGTCATTTTTTCTGGTGTTGCTACTCTTGACATTCTTTTTCCTCCTTGCTTTTTTTTAATATTCCTACTATCATTTATATAAATGACATATATATAATAATTTAGAAAACCTAAAAAGTCAATATATATTTAGGTTTTCTAAGGGAGGGCCATGAATAATACTGTTGAAATAGGAAAACGAATCAGAGAACTTAGAAAACTGTATAAATTAAATCAAACAGATTTTGCAAAACCGCTGGGAATATCTTACGGTCATATTTCTAATCTTGAAAAGGGAAAAGATATGCCATCCCAATCATTGATTAAACTCATGGCACATGAATACAATACTTCCGAAGAGTGGATTCTTAAAGGAACTGGTGACATGTTTACCCATAAGCCTTACAATGATAAACCATCTAATATGGAAAAAACGAATCACCTATTTTTTATGTTAGATGACCTATTGTGCGAGACTCCTTCAAGTATAAGAAATTTACAAGAAAACATCTTAGAAACTGTAATCCTGCTTTTTAATTCTAGTAAAAATTTACAGCCAAATTCTAAATACGACTTTTTGGAAATTCTAAATAAAATGCTCGAAAATTTATATACACTAAACACATATTTGATTGTTTCTAAAGATATGGAATCAACTGTGGCTTCTATGTCTCATAAAGAAAGAATAGAAAAATTAATGGATGAAATATTTCAAGAATTTGCAAGTGACTTAGAAAAATTTAAAGATATCTATGACACTGAGTAACATAAGGATTAGTTAATTATATGTACGTCTTAACGACAACCCGATATTATAATTGGCATTCCCTAAATATAATATATTTACTACTATTCAGAAACCTCTATAAACAGCAGATTAAACATGTTTTTAGAGGTTTTCAAATATTTTATGTAATGTCGTTAGTCAGTCTCCCATAAACGACAAAATAATTTTTAACGCGCAATCTTGACTTTTTACTAAAATATCAGAATATATTGATTTTATGCGGTATGTAAGACTTTTTGTTTTAAGTACGGACAAACGACAAAATTATTTTTTATACACAATCTTACATGTGCCGTTGTGTGGGCTGCGGGTATTTAGCTGTTACTATTACTGCTATTTTCTACGCAAAAGTTCAATCAGTTCCCATAAGTTTGATCCTATTTTTTCTAACAATTGATCGCTTGGTGCAAATCCCTTTGCTCGTTCTATTGCCAAGTCTATATTAGGTAAATAAAACTTTTCAAAAGTTTTTGTTTGAATTGCTTTCCGCTGTCCTGTTTTTTCATACAGCAAATTGCTGACAAAAGAATTTTTCTTTTCGTCCAACTTATTCCTAAGAATATCTTCCAACGATTCTGAGTATTCCGATGCAACATCTGAGACATGTAATAGTTGCCAAAATTCGATACAAGGATTTGTAATATAGCACAAATAATTCTTCTCCTTGCACTTTCCCACAACACAATTCATCTGTTCAATGGAGTGGCTGCCACAATCTCTGTCTATGACAATACCAAATGCATCATCTTTTCCATGATACTTGCTAAGAAAGTCAAGATACAGAAGGTCTATATGCAAATTCCGGTCGAACGGTACACCTATTCCGAAATTAACGGTATAGTTATTC
>ERZ779637.200-NODE-200-length-44380-cov-16.039323_pt1 | contig 44380 bp, 41 predicted proteins | sample MGYA00514196_ERZ779637 | MGnify/ENA primary metagenome ERZ779637 (study PRJEB29562, sample SAMEA4376700) | mouse gut metagenome | isolation source: Cecum | study: EMG produced TPA metagenomics assembly of the A DSS colitis mouse model was used to assess the...
TCATCCGTCTGAGCTGAGAGGAGGGATATTATGCCGATGCCAACATTCCCTCAGATTGACCCCCCGCTGACCCGAGAGGGCAGCATCAACGGGATCATCTCCTCCATCGCCGCTGAGGAGCTCAGCCTGAGCCATATTCTCAATACCCAGGGGGAAAAGCTGCAATACGTTCTGGGGACCCTGCCCGGCCTTGAGAAGGCGGCGGACCTTGAGGAGGTCATGAAGGTCAACAAGAGCGTGCAGGACACCATGTCGGACGTGATGGAGCAGCAGATGCTGCTGACCGCCAAGCTGAGCGCGGCCATGAAGGCCCCGGTGTATCCCGGCCCCACCGGACCTGCCGGCTCCGCCGGAGCGCAGGGGCCCGCCGAGGGTCCCACCGGCCCCGACGGCCCCGTGGGCGCGGAGGGCCCCGCCGGCGCAGCCGGTGCCACCGGTCCCACCGGCCCACAGGGGCAGCCGGGCGCGGCGGGCGCGACAGGCGCTGCCGGCGCGACGGGCGCTGCAGGCCCCAAAGGTCCTGCCGGCCCCACTGGGGCCGCCGGTCCCAGCCTGATTTCCGCCTATGCCGCCAATACCAAGGGTCCCAAACTCCAGGTGGCTACAGGCGGCACCCTCATTCCCCTGCCCGACGCCAAGCTCCTCTCCCCGGAGATCACCATCAGCCCGGACAACACGGTGTTCACGGTGAACAAAAGCGGCAACTATTTGATCACCTACCATGTGAATATCACCGCGGCCCTGAAGATGGGGACCCGGCTGATGATCAACAACTCGAGCGCGGAAGACTCCGTCATTGCGCCGGTGGCTTCTATCTCCAGCTTTGAAAACCGGATCCAGCGTATGCTGTCTGCGGGCACCTCCATTTCCCTTCAAATGTACACCGATACGATCGGCGGCGCCACGCTGATGGGTAACGGAGTGGGCGCGTCCCTGTCCATCATTCGACTGGGTGATTAAGGACGGCGCGGCCGTTTTTCCAGCAAAAAGGGACTCCCATCGGCTTAACCGGTGGGGGTCCCCCCTATATCTGAGCAAAGGAGATTGCCATATGGTGAGCATCAGCCTGTGCATGATTGTAAAAAACGAGGAGGATGTGCTGGCGCGCTGTCTGGACAGCGTGGCGGAGCTGGTGGACGAGATTGTCATTGTAGACACCGGCTCCACCGACCGCACCCGGGAGATCGCCGCCCGATACACGGAAAAAATCTTTGACTTCCCCTGGCGGGACGACTTCGCCGCCGCCCGAAACGAGTCCTTTTCCCACGCGGCCATGGACTACTGTCTGTGGCTGGACGCCGACGACGTACTTCTGGAGGAGGACCAGGAGAAATTTCTGGCCCTGAAAGAGGGGCTGGACCCCGGTGTCTCGGTGGTTATGGCCCCCTATCACACCGGCTTTGACGAGAGCGGCCGGGTGACCTTTTCCTACTATCGGGAGCGTATCATTAAAAACCGGGCGGGCATGCGCTGGGCGGGAGCTGTCCACGAGGCCGTCGCGTCGGCGGGGAAGGTCCTCTACGGGGATTTCGCTGTCACCCACAAAAAGACCCGCCCCTCCGACCCGGACCGAAACCTGCGGATCTATGAGGGCCAGCTGGCCGCGGGGAAGGAGCTGGGGCCCCGTCAGCAGTTCTACTATGGCCGGGAGCTCTACTACCATGAGCGTTGGGAGAAGGCGCTGACCGTCTTTGAGGCGTTTTTGGAGGAGGGGCGGGGCTGGGTAGAGAACAGCATCGATGCCTGCTGTCACTGCGCCTACTGCCATAAGGAGCTGGGCCATGAGCAGGAGGCGCTGGAGGCGCTGCTGCGCACCTTTACCTATGACCGGCCCCGGGCCGAGGTCTGCTGCGATATCGGCCGTTGGTTTTTCCAGAAGGAGAGATTTCGGCAGGCCGCTTATTGGTACGCCCTGGCGCTGACCTGCGCCCGGGATGACCGCAGAGGCGGCTTCATCTCCCTGGACTGCTACGGCTACCTGCCTTGTATCCAGCTGTGTGTCTGCTACAGCCACTTGGGCGATGCGAAGAGGGCGGAGGCGTTCAACGAGCTGGCCGCTTTCTATAAACCGGATTCCCCGGCGGTTCTTCACAATCGGGCTGTTTTTCAGACCCTGTTGGAGCAGACAACGCAGTCTGACTCCAATGACCCTATTTAAGATAATCAAGAGTTCCAGCCATTGCAACGGTTACAGAGCAAAGCGGAGTCGTTTTTCGATAAAAAGTTCGAAAAGCGACTCCGCTTCATTTGGTACGGGTAGTGGGACTCGAACCCACAAGCATCTCTGCACTGGAACCTAAATCCAGCATGTTTACCAATTTCATCATACCCGCCCGTCAACATCCCATATTATACCCAATCTGCCCCCTTTTGTAAAGGGGAATTTCCCGGACTCCGGGGGCCGCCGGCGGAAGGGGCCCTTCCCTACTTGATCTCCTGCTCCAGATCGTCAAAGGCGGGCACATTGAAAAAATCCCGGAGGGTGATGTCCAACCCGTCGCAGAGCTTCTTGATGGTGGCCACGGTGGCGCTGTTGTTCCGCCCGCTGACGATGTTGTTGAGGGTGGACTGGGTTACGCCGCTGAGGGTGGCCAGCCGGTTGATGGTGATGTGCCGCTGCCGGCACAGCTCCAATATGCGGGACCGCACCGCTGTGCTGCTATCCGTCATCTCTCCACATCCTAACTCAAATGAGATAACATGAGGTTACCCTTTTTTGTGCAGTATGATTACCCCTTTTGAGTTGACTTTCCGGGGGTGAAGTGCTATACTGTCCCCGTTGTCAGGATCATCTCCCCCTATCAAGAGGAGGCTCTTGACAAATATATCGGACGGTGATACATTAAGCCATCGCAATCCTGTATCATCATCCCCAACCAAGGAGGTACCATGAAAGAGATACTACAGGTACAGGGTCTGACCAAGACCTTCCGTCTCTCCGCCCGCCAGCAGCGGCTGGAGCGGACGGGGGAGAAGGTGCGCAGGGCGGTGGACAACCTCCGCTTCAGCGCCTGTGAGGGGGAGATCTTCGGCCTGCTGGGGCCCAACGGGGCCGGCAAGACCACAACCCTGCGGATGCTGTCCACCCTCATCCGGCCCGACAGCGGCGACGCCCTGGTAGACGGGGCCAGCGTGGTTCGCCAGCCGGAGCAGGTCCGCTCCCGGATCGGCTTTCTCACCAGCGAGCTGAAGCTGGAGGAGTGCTTCACCCCGGATTATCTCTTCGACTTCTTCTCCGATCTCCACGGCGTGGACCGGGAGCGGCGGGAGAAGCGGAAGGAGGAGCTGTTCGTCCGCTTCGGCATTGACCGGTACGCCCAGGTGAAGGCGGCCAGCCTGTCCACAGGCATGAAGCAGAAGGTGTCCCTGGTGGTGTCGATTGTCCATGATCCGGACATCATCATCTTTGACGAGCCCACCAACGGCCTGGACGTGCTGACGGCCAAGGTGGTGACCGACTTCCTCCAGCAGCTGCGGGACCAGGGCAAGACCATCATCGTCTCCACCCATATTTTCAGCCTGATCGAAAAGCTGTGTGACCGGGTGGGCGTGATTATCAACGGCCGGATGGTCCTGTGCGATGCCCTGGACCGGGTGACCGCCGGGGAGAGTCTGGAGGACAGGTTCTTTGAGATCTACAGAGAAACGGTAGGTGACGGGGTATGAAAAGCGGTATTCTGACCATCATGAAAAAGGAGCTGGCCCGCTTTTTCGGCGACAAGCGGACCGTGGCCGGCGTTCTGCTGCCGGGAGTGATGATCTACGTGCTCTACAGCTTCATGGGTACGGCCATGGGCAGCGTCTTCGGCGTGGAGGAGGACTACGTCCCCAGCATACAGGCCGTCCGCCTGCCCCAGTCCATCGCCGCCCTGGCGGACAGCGCCGGCATGGCGCTGACAGAGGGGGAGGAGGCCGGCCTGCCGGCGGCCATGGATCAGGTGGCCGGCCAGGAGCTGGACCTGCTGGTGGTGTTCCCGGAGGACTTTGACCAGGCGGTGGCGGACTACAGCGTGGCGTCCGGGGAGCCTGCGCCCCACGTGGAGGTCTACTACAGCTCCGTCTCCACCGCCTCCCAGTCCGCCTACATGGCCTTCACCGGCCTGCTGGACAGCTACGAGTCCCTGCTGGCCAACAAATTCGACGTGAACGCCCGGGAGGGCGTCTATGATCTGGCCACGGCCGAGGAGAGCACCGGGGCCCTCTTCGCCATGCTGATGCCCATGCTGCTGATGATGTTCCTCTACTCCGGCTGCTCCGCCGTGGCCCCCGAGTCCATCGCCGGGGAGAAGGAGCGGGGCACCATCGCCACGATGCTGGTCACGCCCATCCGCCGCAGCGACATTGCGGTGGGGAAGATCCTGGCCCTGGCGGTCATCACCGTGCTCTCCGGCGCGTCCAGCGCCCTGGGGACCATCCTGTCTCTGCCCAATCTCATGGGCGGGGCGGCCGGGGAGATGAACGCGAACATCTACGGCGTGCGGGATTATCTGCTTCTGGCGGCGGTGATCCTGTCCACGGTGCTGCTGCTGGTGACGCTGGTGGCCCTGCTCTCCGCCTTTGCCAAGACGGTGAAGGAGGCCCAGACCTACGCCGTGCCCCTGATGATCCTGGTGATGGTACTGGGGATCACCGGCATGTTCGGCGGCGGCGCGTCCCAGAATCTGGCTGTGTACGCCATTCCCCTCTACAACAGCGTTCAGTGCATCGTGGGGATTTTCTCCTTCAGCCTGCAGGGTCAGGCCGTGGCGCTGACCGCCGCGGTCAACGGCGCGGCCACCCTGCTGGGCGTGTTCGTCCTGACCCGGATGTTCAACAGCGAGGGGATCATCTTCGGCAAGTAACGCCCCCTCGTTATGAAAAGGATCAGGTCCGCCCCCAGGGGCGGACCTGATCCTTTTTAACTAGCGGGCCGTCTTCTGCCCATCCTTTTCCAGCTTCCAGCGGGCGTCCTTGATGGTCAGGATCCGCTGCTTCTTCTGGCCGGAGGCCATCCGCTCCTTCACGGCCCGTCCGGTGGGGGTGGCGGCCAGCCCGCCCAGGGCGGTCTCCCGCAGCTCCACCGGCAGACGGCGGCCCACCTCGCCCATGGCGTCGATCACCTCGTCCACGGGGATGCGGCTCTCAATGCCCGCCAGGGCCATGTCCGCGGCGGCGACGGCGTTCATGGCGCCGATGACATTGCGCTTGACGCAGGGCACCTCCACCAGACCGGCCACCGGGTCGCAGGCCAGGCCCAGCAGATTTTTCAGCGCCATAGCCACCGCGTGGCAGATCTGCTCCTCCTTGCCCCCCTTCAGGTGGACCAGGGCCCCCGCCGCCATGGCGGAGGCGCTGCCGATCTCCGCCTGACAGCCGCCGGCCGCGCCGGAGATGCAGGCCCGGTAGGCGATCACCGCGCCGATGCCGCTGGCGGTGAACATGGCCTCCAGCATCTTGTCCTCAGAGAGGTTCTCCCGCCAGTAGAGGGGCACCAGCACCGCCGGCATCACCCCGCAGGCCCCGGCGGTGGGCGCGGCCACGATCCTGCGCATGCAGGCGTTGCTCTCCCCCATGGACAGGGCCTCGGCAATCACCTGGGCGATGAACTCCCCGCCAATGGGGGCGCTGCTGGCCGCGTACTCCCGCATCTGCTTGCCCTGGCCGCCGGAGAGGCCGCTGAGGCTGCGCCGGTCCCCGGTGTAGACCTCGGAGGCCTCCTTCATGGTGTGCCAGGTCCGGGACATCTTCTCCAGGGAGTTGCCCCGGGATACCCCGCGGTTAGCCATGTCTGTCTCCAGGATGATCTCCCAGAAGGGCTTGCCCTCCCGCCGGACGGCGGCCACGATCTCCTGCATGGAATCCAGATTCATCTCAGATCTCCCTCCTGTAGTGGATGACCTGCAAGATGCCCGGCTGCTTCTCGATCAGCGCCACAATGGCGTCGGGCATGGGGTCGTCCGTCTCGATAATCATCATCACATTGCCGCCCTTGCTGCTGCGGTGCAGGCTCATGTTGGCCACGTTCACCCGGGCCAGGGCCAGGGCGTTGGTCACGTTGGCCAGATTCCCCTGGTTGTCCATGTGCTGTACGATCAATGTGTGGTAGTCCCCGGAGAAGCTGACATATACGCCGTCCAGCTTATCCACCCGGATCCGTCCGCCGCCGGTGGAGCTGGCCTGCATCTTCAGGAGGCGTCCGGACACGCCCGTAACCTCCATCTTCACGCTGTTGGGGTGGGCGTCCCGGAGATCGGTCTCGTCGAAGGAGAACTTCATCCCCCGGTTCGCCGCGATCTCAAAGCTGCTGGGAATGTCCATGTCGTCCGGCGACAGGCCCAGCAGGCCGGCGATCAGGGCCTTGTCGGTGCCGTGGCCCACGCCGGTCTCGGCAAAGGAGCCGTGGAGATGGAGGGCGGCGGCAGCCGGCTCCTCCCCCAGAAGGGTGCGGGCCATGCGGCCGATGCGGACCGCGCCCGCCGTGTGGGAGCTGGAGGGTCCCACCATGATAGGCCCCATGATGTCAAATACGTCGATCATGATCGGCTCTGCCTCTCTTTCGTCCTGTGTTGCAGACATCATACCATACTTCCCCGGCAATGGCAACCGCCGCCGGACATTCTTCTTGCAATTTATCCCCGGACTGGTTATCATGGAACCGGGACGCCCGCCTGCGGACAGGAGGCCGCCGGGGAGGCGTGCCTCCCCGGCGGCGGGTCTGTCAGGGCTCCCCCTGGTCCGGCGCGTAGGTGCTGCGGTAGCGGCGCATGCTCTCGGCGAACAGGGAGCCGTTGGTGGGCGGTGTGTAGGTGATGGCGTTGGCCCCCGCCCGGATGGTCTCCAGGATGCTCTCCTCCGTGGGGCCGCCGGTGGCGATGATGGGCACGTCCGGGAACTGCTCCCGGATGTGCCGGACAATGGCCGGGGTCTCCGCCGCGCCGGACACGTTGAGGATATCCGCGCCGCTGGCGATGCGCCGGGCCACGTCCATTTTGGCGGAGACGATGGTGGCGATCACCGGGATGTCCACCACATTTTTGATCTGAGAGATGGTCTGGTCCGCCAGGGGGGCGTTGACCACCACGCCGAAGGCCCCCTGGTGCTCGGCGTAGGCCGCCAGGCGCACGGACCGGGGCCCGTTGGTCACGCCGCCGCCCACCCCCACGAACACAGGCACGTCCGAGACGTTGATGATGGCCTGGGCGATGATGGGCTGGGGGGTGAAGGGGTAGACGGCGATGATGGCGTCTGCGTTCACGTTTTTGATGATGGCCACGTCGGTGGAAAAGACCAGGGACTTGATCCGCCGGCCAAAGATGCGAATGCCGCTGCACTCGGCAATGCAGGCGGGGACCTCCACCTGATGGCTGCGCAGGGTGCCGTTGTAGGATGGTACGATTTTCTGCATAGAAGGCCTCCTCTCTTCTGGCAGTGGTTTCCTCCAGTATACCAGATTTTCGCCCCGGGCTCAAGCCGGGGAAGTGTCCCAGCGGTGAACAAGCTATGAACATTCTGTAAAAAGGAGACAGCATATGACAGAAAAGGTACGAATCCGGCGGCAGGACCACCTGCCCATGCCCCTCATCTATCTGGCCTCGGCGGAGGATCTGGCGTCCTGGTACCGGAGCGGCCTCCTCTGGGCCCTGGACCACGGGGAGCGGGCGCTGTCCATCTCCTGCTTCAACAGCGCCGCCTCCATGGGCATCAGCCTGGACGAGGCGGCGCAGGCAGTACTCCGGGTGGCCGCAGATGTGCTCTACGGCCACCCGGAGGCGGAAAGTCTGACGATATTATGCGGGGACGAGGTCAGCTACAGGGTCTACTCCTTCTACTGGAACCTCTGGTACGCGGAGACGAAGCCGGACCACGGCTGACCGGTTACTTCAGCTCGGGCCAGAACGCCTTGTTGGCCTCGATCATGTCGTCCAGGACCTCCTTGGCCACCTTCATGCTGGGCACGGTCTTGTTGAGGGTGAAGGCCTGGAGCACCTTCTCGTAGCTGCCCTCAATGCAGCCCTCCACCAGCAGCTTCTCGCAGGTGAGCTGCTGCATCATGAGGCCCTGCTGGAACAGGGGGATAGGATCCTGGGCAATGACCTCGGGCCCGTTCTTGCCGATATAGGCGGGCACCTCCACCATGGCGTCATAGGGCATGTTGGGCAGCGCGCCCCGGTTCTCGGTGATGACCAGGAAGCGGGCCTTGGTGTCGTTCTTCAGGGCGATGGCCAGATCCGCGATCCAGTCGCCGTGGCTGCCGGCGTAGAACACATTCTCGTCCACCACGCCGGTGGCCAGATAGTGGTCAATGCCATCGAAGAGGTTCTTCTCCCGGGTCTCCATGACCTCGTTGGCCCGGGTGTGGGTGGGATCGGAGTGCTCCACGAACTCCTTCTGCTGGAGGTAGTAGTTCAGGTAGGTGTTGGGCAGGGTGTCGGGGAAGTTCTCCATGATCTCATACACGCCCTTCCACACATAGTACCAGCTGCCCTTGGCGTGGCGGTTGCCCTTGCTGCTGTTGGGGGCCAGGGCGGCCTTGTCCTTGAGGTAGGCCGCGGGCAGGAGGATCTCGTGCTCCTTGATATAGGCGCGCAGCTCGGGCATGATGTCCCTGCCGTTGTGCTCAATGGCGGTGAACCAGCCGAAGTGGTTCAGGCCGTAGTAGTCGTAGACGATCTCCTTCTTGTTCTCGATGCCCATGGCGGCGGCCACCACGTCGATGATGGCAATGGGCATATCGCAGATGTTGATGATCCGGGCCTTGGGCCGCAGGCGGCGGCAGGCCTCGGAGACGATGGAGGCGGGGTTGGAGTAGTTGAGGATCCAGTGGTCAGGCTTGGCGTATTTGGCCGCGTCGTCAATGACCTGCATCATGGGGAAGATGGTGCGCATGCCGTAGGCCATGCCGCCGCAGCCGCAGGTCTCCTGGCCCACGCAGCCGTGGCGCAGGGAGATCTTCTCGTCCTGCTCCCGCATGGCGTACTTGCCCACCCGCATCTGGGCGAAGATGAAGGAGGCGTCGGTGTAGGCGGTCTCCGGATCGTTGGTGACGGTGAGCTTGATGTCGCACTTGAGCTCCTGGTGGAGGATCCAGTCCACCACCACAGCCACCTTGTCCTGGCGCTCCTTGTCGATGTCAAACAGGCGGACCTCGTTTACGTCCAGCTCCTCCCGGCGCAGGGCAATGGATTTCACAATGCCCGGGGTGAAGGTGCTGCCGCCGCCTACCAGAGTGATAATCATAGTCGTAATTCCTTTCTCAGCAAGATGTTTCCTTTGATTTCAGCGGGAAAATTCCGGTGCATTTACAGCTTCTCCAGCTGCTCCTCCACGGCCCGGCGTACGTCCGCCACCTGGAGGCCGTAGATAATCTGCACATCGTTCTGCTTCTTCACGATGCCCCGGTTCTCCGTGCGGTTGATGAGGTCCTCACGGATGAGGGAGGGGTCCTTCAGGTTCACCCGCAGGCGGGTGATGCAGTTCTCCACGGTGTTGATGTTGGCCTTGCCGCCCAGACCCTCGATGATGTCCAGGGCCGTGCCGCCGCCGTCCAGGGCGATGGCGCCGGCGGGAACAGAGGAGGCGGGAGCCGCCTTGACAGTCTTGGCCGGAGCGGCCTTGGCGGGCGCGGCGGCCCCAGCGCCGGCGGGCTCGCCCTCACGGCCGGGGGTGTGGTAGTTGAACTTCTTGATGAGGAAGCTGAACACCACGAAGTAGACCAGAATCTGGAGCGCGCCCAGCACGAACATGAGGGGCATCCGGTGGGTCTTGTCGGCGTTGGCGATGTTGGTGATGACGCTGGTGAGCAGGTTGGCGTTCCACAGGGCGGTCACGTCCAGGATCTTGAGAAGGGCCATGAAGGCGCCGGCGATGACCGCGTGGAGGAAGTAGAGCAGGGGCGCGGCAAAGATGAACATGAAGTCAATGGGCTCGGTGATGGAGGCCAGGGAGGCGGTGATGACCAGGGGAATGATGGTGGAGGCCACCCGCTTGCGGTTCTCCGGATAGGCGGTGTAGATGAACGCGCCGCCGATGCCGATATAGCCGAACATCTTGGTGAAGCCGATGGACATATAGTAGATGCTGTCGGAGAAGCGCTCGATGGGCATGTTCATCTCCGCCATGACAATGGGGTAAGCGCCCACAATGGTGGTCTCGCCCATCTGGAGCACGCCGCCCATGTCGGAGAACTGGAAGGGGGTGTACACCAGATGGTGCAGGCCGGTGGGCAGCAGCAGCCGCTCCAGGAAGCCGTAGAGGAAGATGCCGAAGGCGCCGGTGTCCTTGATGACGCCGCCCAGGGCGCTGATCCAGCCCTGAACCACGGGCCAGATGTTGTTGGCAAGCAGGGCGAAGAGGATAGCCACAAAGACCAGGCAGATGAGGGTGAAGTTGGCGCCGGAGTAGATCTGCAGCGCGCCCTTGAAGCGCTTCTGATAGGTGCGGTTGAACACGTAGCCCACCAGGCAGCCCAGGATGATGCCGCCGAACACGCCCATGTCCACGCACTGCACGCCCAGGATCTTGGCCTGGCCGGTGCCGAACAGGCCCAGCATGGGGGCCTCCTCGGCCAGGGAGCCGGTGAGGGTGAGCAGGGTGTTGGAGCTGATGAGGTACATGAGGTAGGTCATAAAGCCGATGAGGGCGGCCTTATGCTTCTCGTTCTTGGCCAGCGCGGCGGGGATGCCGATGACAAAGACCACGCTGAGGTTGTTGATGATGCCCATCACGGCGTTGTAGATCAGCTGGCCCAGGGCCTGGATGGGGCCCCACTGGAGGAAGGGCAGCACGCCGGTGATGGTCGTATTGGTGAGCAGCACGCCCACCACAATGAGGATGCCCGCCGCGGACAGGTACATCAGCGGCTGCACCATGGCCTTGGAGAATTTCTCCAGAGCGCCCATGACACGTTCTTTCATAGCTTGTTTCTCCTTCGATCATTGATTGAGGTGAAAGATAATCTATGTTCACCCGGTCCGGCTCCCCGCGCGTCAGGCGCCGGGCCGGGGGACTGCCCATATTAAATCAGAACACCTTGGTCAGGTGGACCAGCAGGTAGAACTTCTCCTGCTGGTTGAGGGCGTAGCTGAAGGCGGAGCGGCAGTACTGGTCCAGACGGTCCAGACAGACCCGGTTCCGGGGGTGGTGGCCGATGAGCAGCTCATACATGTCCTCCATGCCCTCGTCCTCCCAGCCCTGGCCCTGGAAGATGCGCTGGGCCAGGAATTTCAGGTGGGTGATGAGGCGCATGGTGTCCAGGCTGTCCGCGTCCAGGGACACGCCGTAGGTCTCCTTGATGATGTCCAGAGTGCCCTTGACGAATTTCAGGATGTCGTAGGCCGCGTTCTGGTCCACAGAGATGGAGATGAGGTGCAGGGCGATATAGCCCGCCTCGTCCTCCGGCAGGGACACGCCGCAGCATTCCCGGATGATGTCCAGGGACCGGCGGCCCAGGTCAAACTCCCGGCGGTAGAGGAGCCGGGTCTCGCTCAGAAGCAGGTTGGGCAGGCTCACGCCGCTGCTCTGGCGCTCGATGGCGAAGCTGATGTGGTCTATCAGGGAGATGGTGGCCTGGTTGCTCATGGAGAAGCCGTCCGTCTCCGCAGCGGCGATGATCCGCTCGGCGGCCTCCATCACGTCGGGCCGCACGTCCTGGAGCATCTGGAGGAACTTGGTCTGCATCTCGTCCTGGACATAGTAGACCTTCTCCACCAGATCCTCGCTGATCTGGTCCCCGGGCCGCTTGTTGAAGCCGATCCCCCGCCCCAGCACAATGGCCTCCCGGCCGTCGGGCATCACGGTGGAGACGGCATTGTTATTGAAAATCTTGATGGAACGCACACCAACACCTCTTCACACCTGAGAGCGAAATAAAAAGGCACGAATCCCTAAAATGGTCCCCCCATTTGTAAGAACTCATGCCTGATTGAACAGTAACACGATAACAACAGTATTTTTGATGGGATTATTATACAAAGAAGATTTTCAAATGTCAAGCCTCGCAAAATGCCGATTTTTTCTGTGCCGGATTGGTAAATTTGAACAAATTTTGAACGAGGTCACTCCAGACACCGGGTCCTGTTCGGGCAGGCGTAGAGGGAGCCGGCCTGGGGCTCCACCCCCTGGATGCGGAAGAGCTCCTCCACGGTGACAAAGGCGAAGCCCCGGGCCTGGAGCCTGTCCACGATCTCCAGGGCCGCGTCCACGCTGGTGGGGTAGAAGTCGTGAAGCAGGATGATGTCCCCCGGGCGCACGCACCCGGTCACCGCGTCCGCCACCTTGGCCGCGTCCAGGAGCTTCCAGTCCTGGGGGTCCACGGACCAGTAGATCATGGGGGTGTTCACCAGCTCCGCCCGCTGCTCGTCCATGCGGCCGTAGGGCGGGCGCAGCCAGAAGCTCCCCTGGCCCACCGCGGCCTGGAGCATCACCTCGGTCTTGTGGATCTCCTCCACCACCGCGTCCTTGTCCGCGCCCGCCAGCCGGACGTGGGAGTAGGTGTGGTTGCCGATCTGGTGTCCCTCCGCCGCCATCCGCCGCAGCAGGGCCTCGTTGCCCGGGATCTGCTGGCCGATGACAAAGAAGGTGGCCGCCGCGCCCCGCTCCAGCAGGCCGTCCAGCAGCCGGGAAGTGGTGCTGGCCCGGGGGCCGTCGTCAAACGTCAGGGCCACGTACTTGGGCTCCTCCACCAGGGCCTCCAGGGTGTCCCCGTCCAGCTCCCCCAGGATCTCCAGGGGGATCTCCGCCGGCCCGGCGGCCGGGCTCTCCAGCTCCGCCGGGCGGGAGCAGCCCCACACCGGCAGGAGCAGCAGCGCCAGAAGCGCGGATTTCTTTTTTTTCATGTTCCCATTCTCCCTCCCTTTTGGTGTAGTGTGTCCCCAAAGCGGGAGAATATCCCCGGCGGCCGGGCGGCATTTATTGCATTTTTTCGCTGAAAAAATCAGGCGGCCGGAGGAGATTCTCCTCCGGCCGCCCGGCCTATTCATTCGATCCAGTTTTGCCCGCAAAATAGGACTGACACCAGCCGGTCCACTTCTCCTCCTGCTCCTGGTGGCCGTACAGGGCCATGTCCGGGACATGGAACACCCCCCGCCGCCGGGCCTCGGCCACGAGGCCGGCAAGCCAGGCGAGATCCGCGGGCTCCTTTTGGGAGACAAAGACCATGGCTGTCCGGATCCCCCTCTGCCAGGCCGTGTACAGCCGGGTGTGGCCGTCCAGCGTACACAGCGCTCCCTCCAGCTCCGCCACCGGGATCACCAGATCCGAGCCGCTGCGGAGGAAGCTGCCCACGGCAGCGCACTTCTCCCGGTCCACGGAGAACTGGGTGGGCTGGAGGGCGGCGATCTCCACCTCCCGCCGGGCCACCTCCGGCAGGCGGAGGAGGCACTGGCCGGCCTCGTCGTAAAAGGCGGTGATGTGCTCCGCGTAGAACCGGAAGCAGGCCGCCGCCTCCTCCAGGCCGGCCAGATTTCCGTCCGGGACGGAGACCACCGCCTCCCGGTCCGAGACGATCCGGAAGGACCAGGGCTGTCCGTCCGCCAGAAACGCGCCGTGCTGGCGCAGGACCTCCGGCGAAAAGCGGGGGTCCGTATAGCCGTCGATTCTCTCTATTTCCATGGTTTCCTCCGTTTTCCTGCCGCGGCTACGCCAGACCCAGGAAATCCCGCAGGCCCACCGAGGTCCTGCCCTGGAAGCCGGTGAGGGTCCGGGCGTGGTAGAGGGCGCTGATGATGGCCTCCTCCACCGCCTCCACGGCGGCCAGGAATACCGGGTCAATCCTGTCGTCCCGGACCATCCGGTAGGCCTCCACCGCCGCCCCGCCCCGGTGGGGCACCCGGTTGGCGGTGGTGAAGGCGATGGCGATGTCCCCGCTGCCGTTTCCGCAGTAGGAGCCGGTGCGGCCCAGGGCCACCGCCGTGCGGCGGGCCATCCGGCCCAGCTGCCGCTCGGAGAGGGGAACGTCCGTGGCCAGGAGCATGATGATGGACCCGTCGTCCTTCACCGCCAGCCGGTCCCCGGCGGAGCGGGTGTCGATGTGCCGCCCGCCGATCATCAGATCCCCGGCCCGGCCGAAGTTGGCCATCACCAGCGCGCCCACGGTGCAGGCCGTCCCGTCCAGCTCCACCACCCGGGAGGCGGAGCCGATGCCCCCCTTCAGGCCCAGGCAGCACATGCCGGTGCCGCCGCCCACGGCGCCCTCCTCAAAGGTCTCCCCGGCGGCGGAGATGGCCTGGAGGACGTGCTCCTCCCGGACGTGGAGGCCCTGGATGTCGTTGAGGCGGCCGTCGTTGCACTCTGTCACCAGGCAGTTGACCGAGCCCGTGTAGACTCCCGCGCCGGCGTTCTGCTCCAGCACGTACCGGCACAGGCCGGTGAAGGCCGTGCCCACGCTGAGGGTGTTGGTGAGGAGGATGGGGGTCTCGATGGTCCCCAGCTCCTGGACCTGCAAAATACCTGCGCTCTTGCCAAAGCCATTGATGACCGCCGCCGAGGCCATCACCTTGTCCAGAAACAGGTTCCCCGGGTGGGGCAGCACCGCCGTGACCCCGGTGTTCACCTCCCCCTGCTGTACCGTGGCGTGGCCCACCCGCACGCCGGCTACATCGGTAATCAGATTGCGCGGTCCGCTGGGCAGGGTGGCATGCAGCTCCAGCGGCTCGATTCTGGGAATACCCATGGCGTTTTCGCTCCCCTTCGTTGAGTATCCCCCTATTATAACCGCCCGGACCGGGTTTGACAAGACATGGGGAGCGGCTTTGTGTGCGGCGCTCCGGGATTTTCGTTACCCGCGCGTCCCGCTTTCCTGCCTGCCGCAATACACGGCAATCGCCTGCTTGACAAAATCAGCGGTTCCATCTCCCCCCGCTCTGTCGATGCTGCTCCGGAAGCGTTCGTCACATACATACAGTTCACCCAGCCCGCTCAGGATTTTATTGGTGCATACATAGCAGCTGCCGGTTATCCATTTCTGTAATGCTGCGATGCGCCTCTGCACCTCGTCGCCGTCAGGTCTTAAGTGCTTTAATTCCCCCAGCTGAGAAAACATGGCCGTCAGCTCCTCTGCCATCCTGCTGCCGTCCCCATTTCGCGCGGCCTTCCGCTGCTGGTACTCCTGATACGCCCTGGTGCCGCCCCACCTTGCTTTGACCTCCGCCTCATACTGCGCTATCTCGCTCCTGTCGAAAACATCAAACTTCATGGCTGTCACTCCTTTGTTTTGGATTTCACGGGTAAAGGCAATCAGCTCCCCCAGATGCTTGTACTGTAATTCCAACAGCCGGATTTGCTGGGAGAGCGCTTCGGATACGTCAAAATCGGGGCTGTCCAGAATTGCTTTGATTTCTTTCAGGGGAAACTCCAATTCACGAAACAATAAAATGGTCTGCAAACGGCTCAGCGCGGCATCGCCGTACATCCGGTAGCCTGCCTCGGTTACTGCCGCCGGCTTCAAAAGTCCGATCTCATCATAGTAATGAAGCGTGCGCGCGGTGATCCCGGTCAGCTGAACAACCTCGCGGACAGACCTCATTTTTTCAGTCATTCCAAAAGTCCTCCGCAGCGTCTAAAATTTCTTTTGCAGGTAAAAGTGTGGCTTCAACCACGCTTTTGCCGGTTTTTTGCAGGTAATGCTTCACCAAATGGTAGCCGCAGGCATATCCGGCGCAGTAAGGCAGCCCGGCTTTTGGCGCATTTTGCAGTTCCGCCATCGCATCGCCGTAGAGATAGGCGTTGAGGCGTTCAAGGCCCTGAACCTGTAATCCGGCATGGATAACAGGCTTGACAGATTCGTTCAGAGTGGTCAGATCCGTTTTTGTCACCCAGGGACCCACCTTGTCCTCTCCGTACAGGAGAGCGGCGAAGTTTTCTGCCAGTCCCTCGCTGATGATCATCTCCCCAAGGGTGATATCATTCCTCCATGGAATGAATTGAAACCGTACATTGTGATTTGCCTCATGTGCGAATGCGGCCGGAAGACGGCTTAACGTGTATTCATTGGGCGTGAGCCATGAAAAAATATAGCCGGGAATGCCGCCATCTCCACAATAGCCCTCGTTCATCATGATATAAGGGCTTTCGGGATTTGCAAGCAGAATGGTAAACAGATACTCCTGAACGGGCAGCGCAATTCCGCGCTCTGTAAAACAGCGCAGGGACCTTTGGATGGACAGCTCGCATTCTTTCCAGAGCGCATCATCGGAAATGAGGCTGATCGGATGCTTCTGCGTCTCGTCTACCTTGGCTGGGGCGATATGTCCAAGCATACCGCTGGCCATGATTACGTCATAGCCGCCAGGCGTTTTCGCCCGCATGGGGACGTGATAACAGGCCCACTTTCTTTCAAATGGCGCCATCAGCTCATACCGATAGATGTCGTTTTTCTTGTCCGGAGGCGCGCACATTATTTTAGAGTAAACGCCGTCTGAACGTACAGCAGATATCTTCATATCGCTATGCTCCTTTCCTGTTTTCCTACATCATAAACTATGACGTAACGTAGGAGTCAAGAGGGAATTCTCCAAAACAGAAAATCACTTGCTATATGGACATTCCGCGCCGGAGCCGGGGGCCCATTGACGAACAGGGGCCTATCCGGTATAATAAAACATATACACTGTGATATACAGACGAACGGAGGGGAACTATGGGATTTTTTTCTGATGACTGCAAGGCTCCCCGGGAGGGGACGGAGCTGCCCCGGAAGAGAGGTCTGCCCCGGCTGGGGGAGCTGGTGATCCGGGATTTCATGTCGTTTTTCAAGGCGGGCTTTCTCGCCCTGCTGGGGGCGGTCCCCTTCATTGTGGGCACGATCCTCGCCCTGTACGCCCGGCAGATGGTTATGGCCCCTGCCGCGGGACTGGCGGGGGGACTGATCGCGGGGCCCCAGCTGTGCGCCCTGGCGGACACCATCCTCCGCTCCCTCCGGGACGAGCCCGGCTCCTGGTGGAAGGTCTACAGGCGGTCCTGGCGGCGCTCCGCCCGGGCGGCCCTGCTGCCGGGGGCGCTGGCGGGCGCTCTGCTGAGCACCCAGATCTTCCTCTTCGTCCACGCCGGGGCCCTGGGGATCACCGCCCCCGTGGAGGCCGCCCTGGTGGCGGGCTTTCTGCTGCTGACGGGGCTCTCGACGTACCTGTGGCCCCTGCTGGCGCTGATGGAGCTGCCCTTCCCCCTGCTGATAAAGGACGCGGCGCTGCTCTTTCTGGGCCAGCTGCCCCGGAGTGCGGCGGCGCTGGCCGTGGAGGTGCTGTACTGGGCTGTGGTCATCTGGTTCTTCCCCCTGGCGGCGCCGCTGCTGCCCTTCACCAGCCTGTGGCTGCCAACCCTGCCGGCGGTTCTGCTGATCTATCCGGGCATTGAGACAGCCTTCCGCATTGAGGAGAAGCTGCGGGAAAGACAGAAGAGCGAATAGGAGGGCCCGCCCTCCGGGGGATATACCGTCAGAGCCGGGAGGGAAACGGGCGGCGGCCGGTGATCGGTCTGGAGGACGAGGGCGCGCTGTACCGCGACGCGCTCCGCCTCATCCGGCGCCGCAGGAGCGCCGTTTGACCGCCTGCGGCGAAATTCCCTTGCTATTGCCCCATAAATTTGTTAAACTAGAGAAAAGTAGACGCAACCGGAGGAACCTATGGCATCTGAAAAAGCACAAAACTACGGCAACCAGTCCATCAGCGCCCTGAAGGGGGCGGACCGTGTCCGGAAGCGGCCCGGGGTCATCTTCGGCTCCGACGGGCTGGAGGGCTGCGAGCACGCCGTTTTTGAGATCCTCTCCAACTCCATCGACGAGGCCCGGGAGGGCCACGGCCGCCTCATCACCGTCACCCGCTTCCTGGACCACAGCGTGGAGGTGGAGGACCAGGGCCGGGGCTGCCCGGTGGACTGGAACGAGAAGGAGAAGCGGTGGAACTGGGAGCTGGTGTTCTGCGAGCTCTACGCCGGCGGCAAGTACGGCAACAACGAGGGGGAGAACTACGAGTACTCCCTGGGCCTCAACGGCCTGGGCTCCTGCGCCACCCAGTACGCGTCCGAGTATATGGACGTGACCGTCTGGCGGGACGGCTTTGAGTACCAGCTCCACTTCAAAAAGGGCCAGATCACCGGCAAAAAGGGCCAGGAGCTGGAAAAAACGCCCCTGACCCGCCGGCGGACCGGCACCCGGACCCGGTGGCTGCCGGACCTGGAGGTGTTCACGGACATCAACATCCCCCCGGAGTACTTTGCCGGGGTGATGAAGCGGCAGGCGGTAGTCAACGCGGGCGTCACCTTCCGCCTGCGGGTGGAGACCGGGGCGGGGAAGTTCGAGACCACGGAGTTCCTCTATGACAACGGCATCTCCGACTATGTCCGGGAGCTGGCCGGGGAGGGGACCCTCACGGACCCGGTGTTCTGGGAGACGGAGAAGCGGGGCCGGGACCGGGCGGACAAGGACGAGTACAAGGTCCGGCTGAGCGCCGCCTTCTGCTTCTCCAACCGGACGGCGGTGATCGAGCACTACCACAACTCCAGCTGGCTGGAGCACGGCGGCAGCCCGGAGAAGGCGGCAAAGTCCGCCTTCGTGGGGGCCATCGACGGCTGGCTGCGGCAGAACAATAAGTACCAGAAGAGCGAGAGCAGGATCACCTGGGGGGACATCGAGGACTGTCTGGTGCTGGTGTCCAGCAACTTCTCCACCCAGACCAGCTATGAGAACCAGACCAAGAAGGCCATCACCAACAAATTCGTCCAGGACGCCATGGCGGAGTTCCTCCGGGGCCGGCTGGAGATCTACTTCATCGAGAACCCCAACGACGCCCTGCGCATCGCGGAGCAGGTGCTCATCAACAAGCGGAGCCGGGAGCAGGCGGAGAAGGCCCGGCTGAACGTGAAGAAGAAGCTCTCCGGGTCCATCGACATCGCCAACCGGGTGCAGAAGTTTGTGGACTGCCGGACCAAGGACGTGTCCCGGCGGGAGATCTACATCGTGGAGGGCGACTCGGCCCTGGGCAGCGTGAAGCTGAGCCGGGACGCGGAGTTCCAGGGGATCATGCCCGTGCGGGGCAAGATCCTCAACTGCCTGAAGGCGGACTACGCCCGGATCTTCAAAAGCGAGATCATCACCGATCTGATGAAGGTCCTGGGCTGCGGGGTGGAGGTCCAGAACAAGCACGTGAAGGATCTGAGCACCTTCGATCTGGGCTCCCTGCGCTGGAGCAAGGTGGTCATCTGCACGGACGCGGACGTGGACGGCTTCCAGATCCGCACCCTGATCCTCACCATGCTCTACCGGCTGTGCCCCACCCTTATCCAGGAGGGGTACGTATACATCGCCGAGTCCCCCCTCTTTGAGATCACCAGCGGGGAAAAGACGTGGTTCGCCTACTCGGAGAAGGAGAAGGCGGAGATCGTGAAGAAGCTGGAGGGGAAGAAGGTACAGATTGACCGGTCCAAGGGCCTGGGCGAGAACGATCCGGACATGATGTGGCTGACCACCATGAACCCGGAGACCCGGCGGCTCATCAAGGTCATGCCGGAGGACGCGGAGGCCACGGGCCGGATGTTCGATCTCCTGCTGGGGGACAACCTCCAGGGCCGGAAGGAGCACATTGCCAACGAGGGATACAAGTTCCTGGATCTGGCGGACATCTCCTAGTGCTCCACAGAGCACATCTAAAAAGTGTTTCTTTTGGTTCTTTTCTTTATCCATAAAGAAAAGAACAGTCACGATACAACAAACAGACGAAAGGAGCTACCCCATGAAAAAGTGCATTACCCTGTGTCTGACCCTGGCGCTGGCGCTGGCGCTGGCCGCAACCGCCTCCGCCAGCGGCAAAGCGGATCTCAGCGTCATCGGCGGGGCCGACGGACCCACCGGCATTTTTGTGACCAGCGCTCCCACGGCCGCGGAGGACAGGGAGACCTCCGCCGGGAACGGCGTGGTGGAGATGCAGATCAACGGCGAGTACATCGACTTCACCGGCGCGGAGCCGGAGATTGTGGGCGGACGGACCATGGTGCCCATGCGGGGTGTGCTGGACGCCCTGGGGGCCCAGGTGGACTATGACCACCCGTCCAAGACCGTCACCGCCGCTCTGGGCGGCGTCTCCCTGCGCCACACGATCGGCACGGAGGAGATTACCGTCTCCGGCGGACAGGTGCTGACCATGGACGGGGCCTCCTATGTGAAAAACGGCAGCGTCATGGTGCCCGTGCGGTTCTTCTCCCAGGCCCTGGGCCTTGAGATCTACTGGGACCGGGGCCAGCGCACGGCGGTGGTCATTGACAAGCAGAAGCTCATCAGCCAGATCGACAGCGGCTTTGCCGTCCTCAACGGCTTCCAGGAAAAGCAGGCCGCCGGCCGGGGGGAAAACCTGGCCATGACCATGGACTTTGACGGCACGGCCAAGGTGCTGGACTCCATCGGCGGCGACAAGGAGTATCCCTTCTCCATGGAGATGACCGGCCTGTACGGCCCCTCCGCCATCAACGCCCAGGGGTCCATGGATCTCTCCATCCTCACCGCGCTGATGGAGGCCATGGACGAGGAGGTCCCCCAGGAGATGGCCGGCCTGCTCAAGGATTTTGACTTCCAGATGATCTGCAGCAGCGCGGGCCTCTGGATGCAGATGCCCACTGTCCTGGACATGCTCCGCGCCAGCGGCGAGGCCGTGCCCCAGGGCGAGGTGTGGTTCCAGCTGGACGGCAGCGGGGCCGGCGACATGATGGACCTCTACGGCATAGCCCTGGCGGCCCAGAGGGAGGCCGTCACCATGGGCGGCATGCTCTACGCCATGGCGGAATACAGCGATCTGGAGGTCCCTGTGAACATCTATGACGACGTGACCCAGGCCGCCGGCCTGCTGACGGCCCTGGTGGGGGACGGCGCCTTTGCCAGGGACGGCGGGGACTACGTCTGGACGCTGGATCAGGCCGCCATGGACACGCTGGCGGAGGCGCTGGGCGCAGCCAGCGCGGCCTTCCCCGGTACCATGGAGATGACCCTGCACGCCGACGGCAGCAGCGCGTTTTCCCTGGATCTGACCGTGGACGAGGCGCCGCTGGCGCTGACCATGACCATGTCCGGCACGTCCACCGCCACGGACAGCGCCTTCCAGGGCCGGGTCCAGGTGAAGAACGTGTGCGACGTGACCTTCCAGGCCGCGGCCGCGGTCCAGGCCGGCCAGACGGCCCCCTTCCCCGCGCCCCCGGCGGACGCGGTGATCGTGGACATGGGCGCGGCTCCCCTGGTGATGGGCCCCGCGGCCTGAGCGCCTGAGCGCAGTTAAGAACCTGTATTCACAACCGTTGCACGCCGTCTGGCCGGTCTTTTTCCCGCCATACTGCGTCGATTTCCCTTGCCATACGTCAGGATTCTGCAACAGGCGCATCGAGCGCCTGTGCAGAATAATCGTGCATGACCCCTCGATGGGGTCATTGCACGATATGGATAGCTGCGGAAAATCTCCTTGTCTGACGAGAAAAATCCTCGTCCATCCGGCATCCCCCGGTTATGAAGACAGGTTCTAAAGTTTTTTCTTTTGCTTCTTTTCTTTTGTTCACAAAAGAAAAGAAGAGAAAACCGTACTGAGGAATACGCCATATGCCAAAGAAAAAGCAGCCAGACGAGAACAAGCCCCGGGTCAGCAACCCCAACGTGATGGGCCTGCGGGCGGCCATGCTGGAGCAGCCCATCACGGAGACCCTGGAGACCAACTTCATGCCCTACGCCATGTCGGTCATCATGTCCCGGGCCATCCCGGAGATCGACGGCTTCAAGCCCAGCCACCGCAAGCTCCTGTACACCATGTACGAGATGGGCCTGCTGACCAAGGCCCGGACCAAGTCCGCCAACATCGTGGGCCAGACCATGCGCCTCAACCCCCACGGGGACGCGGCCATCTACGACACCATGGTCCGCCTCTCCAAGGGCTACGGGGCCCTGCTCCACCCCTTCGTGGACTCCAAGGGCAACTTCGGCAAGGTCTACTCCCGGGACATGGCCTGGGCAGCCAGCCGGTACACGGAGGCCAAGCTCTCCCCCATCTGCCAGGAGCTCTTCCGGGACCTGGACCAGGACGCGGTGGACTTTGTGGACAACTACGACAACTCCATGAAGGAGCCCGCCCTGCTGCCCACCACCTTCCCCAACATCCTGGTCTCCGCCAACCAGGGCATCGCCGTGGGCATGGCCAGCCAGCTGTGCGGCTTCAACCTCTCCGAGGTCTGCGACACCACGGTGGCCTACCTCAAAAACCCGGACTGCGACATCTCCGCCACCCTCCTGGGCCCCGACTTCCCCACCGGCGGGGAGATCATCTACGATCAGTCCGCCCTGGAGGAGGTCTACCGCACCGGCCGGGGCTCCATCAAGATCCGGGGCAAATACCGCTACGTGAAGAGCGAGAACGTGGTGGAGATCTACGAGATCCCCTACACCACCACCACGGAGAACATCATGGACAAGGTCTCCGAGCTCATCAAGGCCGGCAAGCTCAAGGAAGTGAGCGACATGCGGGATGAGACGGACCTGAGCGGCCTGAAGCTGGCCATTGACCTCAAGCGGGGCGTGGACCCGGAGAAGCTCATGGCCAAGCTCTTCCGGTCCACCACCCTCCAGGACGCGGTGAGCTGCAACTTCAACGTCCTGGTGGCGGGCACGCCCCGGGTCATGGGGGTGCGCTCCCTGCTGGAGGAGTGGTGCTCCTGGCGGACGGAGTGCGTGCGGCGGCGGGTGTACTTCACCCTGAACAAGAAGCGGGACAAGCTCCACCTCCTCAAGGGCCTCAAGCGGATCCTGCTGGACATCGACAAGGCCATCCGCATCATCCGGGAGACGGAGGAGGAGGCCGAGGTGGTGCCCAACCTGATGATCGGCTTTGGCATTGACCAGATCCAGGCGGAGTACGTGGCGGAGATCCGCCTGCGCAACATCAACAAGGAGTACATCCTCAAGCGGGTGCGGGAGGAGGAGGCCCTGCGGGACGAGATCGAGGACCTGGAGGATCTGGTCAACAGCCCCGGCCGGGTGAAAAAGCTCATCATCCGGGAGCTGGAGGACGTGAAAAAGAAGTACGGCCAGCCCCGGCTCACCACCATCGTCTATGAGCACGAGCTCCCCGCCTACGACGAGACCGAGGACACGCCGGACTACCCGGTGACCGTCTTCCTCTCCCGGGAGGGGTACTTCAAGAAGATCACCCCCCAGTCCCTGCGCATGGCGGACACCCAGAAGTACAAGGACGGGGACGGCCCGCGCCAGAGCTTTGAGACCACCAGCCGGGCGGAGGTCATGTTCTTCACCAACCGGCAGCAGGTGTACAAGTGCCGCCTGAGCGACTTTGACGACGCCAAGGCCAGCGTCCTGGGGGACTACCTGCCCAGCAAGCTGGGCATGGACCCGGAGGAGGCCGTGGTGAGCATGGTCCTGCCGGGGGACTACAGCGGCGCGCTGCTGTTCTTCTTTGAAAACGGCAAGGCCGCCCGGGTGGAGCTGACCGCCTACGCCACCACCTCCAACCGCCGCCGGCTCACGGGGGCCTACAGCGACAAGAGCCCCCTGGCGGCCCTGCTGCACCTGAAGGAGGACCGGGAGCTGGCGCTGTTCTCCTCAGAGAACCGGGTCCTCATCTTCAATACCGCCCTGCTCTCCCCCAAGTCCACCCGGTCCACCCAGGGGGTGCAGGTGATGACCCTCAAGGCCAAGCACCGCCTGACGGAGGCGGCGGCGGTGGAGGACGCCCCCCTGACCAATCTCCCCCGCTACCGCTGCCGGGCCATCCCCGCCGCGGGGGCCCTGCTCCGGGAGGAGGACGGGGAGCAGATGCGGCTCCTGTAGCGTCTCTCCGCCCCCGGGAGGGGGCCGCCGGGGCTGGACCGCGGGCCCCGGCGGGGCATAGAATACGCTGTCGGGCATAAACCCGGGGCGGCGGGGGAATACTTTCCCAGAGCAGGCGGCTTTCTCCAGGCGGCGTCAAAGCCGGTTCGTCGATTTTCCCACAAAATGGCGTGGACAGGTGAAGAATATGCCGCTAATTTTGTAGAATGTGCTATTGACGGGGAAAAGGAAATTTGCTAACATAACACATATACTCCCGCGCTGCCAACCATCGCGCAGATTGAGATTGAAGAGGAGATAATGGTCTATGTATACTCAGGAAGTCACCATCAACAATGAGGTTGGTCTGCATGCAAGACCTGCCACCTACTTCATCCGTAAGGCCAATGAGTTCAAGAGCGGCATCTGGGTTGAGAAGGACGAGCGCCGGGTGAACGCCAAGAGCCTGCTGGGCGTTCTGTCTCTGGGCATCGTAAAGGGCACCACCATCACCCTGATCGCTGACGGCTCCGATGAGAAGGAGGCCGTTGAGGCGCTGGCCGAGCTGGTTCGTTCCGGCGAATTCGGCGAATAACGCACATATCCACGGATGAGGAGACTGTTTCGGCAACGAAACAGTCTTTTTCTGTCTGAGCAGAACCGTCCGGCGGGGATCCGTTCCCGGACCACCCAAAAAGGAGGAGAGACCCATGACCAAGGAGGAGCTGCTGGAGAAGGCCAACAGCCTGCCCCTGGCCCCGGGGGTGTACCTGATGCACGACAAGGAGGGCACGGTCATCTATGTCGGCAAGGCGAAACGGCTGAAAAACCGGGTGAGCCAGTACTTTCAGGCCGGCCGGGGCCACAACCTGAAGACCCAGACCATGGTGAAGCTGGTTGATACCTTTGACACCATCGTGGTGGGCAGCGAGTTTGAGGCCCTGGTGCTGGAAAACGCCCTCATCAAGCAGTACATGCCCCGGTACAACATCCTCCTCAAGGACGACAAGGGCTACCCCTTTGTGCGCCTGAGCCGGGAGCAGTACCGGCGCTTCTCCCTGGTCAGCCGGGTTGCCGGCGACGGGGCCCGGTACTTCGGTCCCTACGGCGGCCGGCTGGAGACCCGCTCCGCCCTGGACGCCATCCGCACGGCTCTCCGCCTGCCCACCTGCCACAAGAGCTTCCCCCGGGACATCGGCAAGGAGCGGCCCTGCCTGAACCACCACATGGGCCGGTGCGACGGGTTCTGCCGGCCGGAGATGAGCCGGGAGGAGTACGAGCGGCGGGTGGACATCGCCGTGCAGCTGCTGGAGGGCAAGATCCGGCTGGTGACGGCCCAGCTGGAGCGGGAGATGGGGGCCGCCGCCGAGGAGCTGCGCTTCGAGGAGGCCGCCGCCCTCCGGGACCGGATCGCGGCCATCAAGGTGCTGGGCAAGCGGCAGAAGGTCATCGCCGGGGTGTGCGCGGACACGGACGTGTGGGGGCTGTACCTGGAGGCCAAGTGCTGCTTCGCGGTGCTCCACTACGAGGAGGGGCAGCTGACGGGGAAGGAGGCGGAGCTGTTCGCCGCCTCGGCCCTGGAGGAGGAGGGGGAGATCCTCTCGGCCCTGCTGCTGCAATACTACGGCTCCCGGTCCGCGCTGCCCCGGGAGATCTTCATCCCCGCGGCCATTGAGGACCAGGAGGTGCTGGAGCAGCTGCTGGGGGAGAAGGCGGGGCACAGAGTGACAGTCCGCACGCCCCAGCGGGGGGACCGGGCCCAGGTGCTGGCCCTGGCCGCCGCCAACGCCCGGGAGGAGGCGGAGCGGCAGACCACCAGCCAGGAGCGCAGCGACCGCACCCTGGAGCTGCTGGGGAAGCTGATGGGCCTGGAGGAGCCGCCGGAGTGGATGGAGAGCTACGACATCTCCAACACCGGCGGGGAGGACGTGGTGGCCTCCATGGTGGTGTTCCGCGGCTCCCGGCCCGCCAAGGACCGGTACAGGCGCTTTCGCATCAAGGAGCTGGACGGCCATCCGGACGACTACAAGTCCATGGAGGAGGTGCTCACCCGGCGGCTGACCCACTACATGGAGCAGGACAAGAAGTTCATGCCCCTGCCGGACGTGCTGCTCATCGACGGCGGCGAGCAGCACGCCAAGGTGGCCCGGCGGGTGACGGAGCGGTTCGGCCTGGCCATCCCCATCTTCGGCATGGTGAAGGATGACCGCCACCGCACCCGGGCCCTGGTGACGCCGGAGGGCCGGGAGATCGGCATCAAGGGAACCCAGGCCGTGTTCACCCTCATCGGCCGCATCCAGGAGGAGACCCACCGCTTCGCCATCACCTACAACCGCCAGAGCCACGGCAGGAGCGTGCGGGGCTCCGCCCTGGACGAGATCCCCGGCGTGGGGGAGGCCCGGCGCACGGCCCTGCTGCGGCGGTTCAAGAGCGTGAAGGCGGTGCGGGAGGCCAGCCTGGAGGAGCTGGAGGAGGTGGTGCCCAGAAACGCGGCCGCGGCGGTGTACCTGTGGGCCCACCCGCCGGCGGAGGAAAACCCCCAGCCCCCCGCATAGGACAACGCCCTTTGCGATACACTAATACAGATCCTGCAGGAGCAGCCGGATCATCCGGCTGCTCTTCTTTAACCCTATTTTACCGCCATTTAAACTCCCCGCTGTTTTCCATTTTACATTTCCGGCCTATCATGGCAGTACCGCCGCCCATTCAGGAAAGGAGCGCCCGCCTATGAAGAAACGAATTTTTCCCCTGCTGCTGCTGGCAGCCCTCCTGCTGGCCGCCTGCGGCGGCAGCACGGCGGAGGGCCTCACCGGCACGGTGAACACCGACGGCTCCACCTCCATGGCCGACGTGATGGCGGTGCTCCAGGAGACCTTCCGGGAGCGGGAGCCCGGCATTACGGTCAACTACTCCGGCACCGGGTCCGGCGCGGGGGTGGAGGCGGTGCTGACGGGCAGAGCGGACATCGGCCTGTCCAGCCGCCCGCTGAAGGAGTCGGAGCTGGACAAGGGGGCCGTGGCCTGGACCGTGGCCCTGGACGGGGTGGCGGTGATCGTCCACCCCACCAACCCGGTGTCCGGCCTGACCCTGGCCCAGCTGGAGCAGGTCTTCACCGGCCAGGTGGACAACTGGTCCGCCCTGGGGGGCCCGGACGCCCCTGTCGCGGTCTATGGCCGGGAGGCGGGCAGCGGCACCCGGGGGGCCTTTGAGGAGCTGCTGGGGGTGACGGACCGGTGCGATTACACCAACGAGTACGGCTCCTCCGGGGATGTGGTGGGCAACGTGTCCGGCAATCCCAACGCCATCGGCTACACCTCCCTGGCCTCCGTGGGCGGCACGGTGTCGGCGCTGGCGGTGGAGGGCGCGGCCTGCACGGAGGAGACGGTGCGGAGCGGGGCCTACCCCATCCAGCGGCCCTTCCTGCTGGTGACCCGGGAGGGCGCGGCCCTCTCCCCGGCGGCCCAGGCCTTCCTGGACTACGCCTGCGGCGGCGAGGCGGGGCCCTATATCGCCCGGGCCGGCGCGGTTGCGCCGTGAAGCGGGGGCAGTCATTCTTTTCTTTGTTCACAAAGAAAAGAATCAAGAGAAAAACTTTAGAGGAGGCACGCCCTATGAAGCGCCGGATAAAACCAGCCGAGTTCGCCATGCAGACCCTCTTTCTGATCTGCGGCCTGACGGCCATCGCCTTTGTCCTGCTCATCACCGTCTATCTGATCCTGGCCGGCCTGCCGGCCATCCGGGAGATCGGCCTGACGAGCTTCCTCTTTGGCCGCACCTGGGCCTCCACCCACGCCACGGATCCCCGGTTCGGCATCCTGCCCATGATCCTCACCTCCATCTACGGCGCGGCCGGGGCCATTGTGCTGGGGGTGCCGGTGGGCTTCTTCACCGCCCTCTTCCTGGCCAAGGCGGCCCCGCCCCGGCTGGCGGGGCTCATCCGCCCGGCGGTGAACCTGCTGGCGGGCATCCCGTCTGTGGTCTACGGCCTGGTGGGCATGTGCGTGCTGGTGCCGGCCCTCCGCGCCTGGCTGGATCTGCCGGCGGGGGACTCCCTGCTGGCGTCCATCATCGTGCTGGCGGTGATGATCCTGCCCTCCATCATCTCCGTGTCCGACGCGGCCCTGGCTGCGGTGCCCCGGGAGTACGAGGAGGCCAGTCTGGCCCTGGGGGCCACCCCGGTGGAGACCTATCTGCGGGTCACCGCCCCGGCGGCCCGCAGCGGGGTGGCGGCGGCGGTGGTGCTGGGGGTGGGCCGGGCCATCGGGGAGGCCATGGCCATTCTCATGGTGGCGGGCAACGTGGCCAACATGCCCTCCCTGCTCTCCAGCGTCCGCTTTCTCACCACGGGCATTGCCATTGAGATGAACTATGCCGCTCCGGGCTCCCTCCAGCGGCAGGCCCTCTTCTCCATCGGTCTGGTGCTCTTCCTGTTCATCATGCTCATCAACATCCTGCTGAATCTGGCCCTGAAGCGGGGCAAGGAGGGCTGACCATGGGCGCGAATCTCTCCCCGGCCCGCCGGGCCTGGAATCTGCTGGCAAAGCTGGCGCTGTGGCTGTGCGCCGCCGTCACCTGCGCCCTGCTGCTGCTGGTTATCGGCTATATCTTCCTCCGGGGCGCGCCGGGCCTGAGCTGGGAGCTGCTCACCAGCCAGGAGAGCGTCCTCCACGGCACGGTGGGCATCCTGCCCAGCATCCTCAACACCCTCTACGTCATCGCGGCCTCCCTGGCCGTGGTCCTGCCCCTGGGGGTGGGGGCGGCCGTGTACCTGACCGAGTACGCCAAAAACCGCCGTCTGGCGGGGGCGGTGGAGTTTGCCGCCGAGACCCTCTCCGGCATCCCCTCCATCCTCTACGCCCTGGTGGGGGTCATCCTCTTCTGCAATACCCTGGGCCTCCAGAAGACCCTGCTGGCCGGGTCCCTGACCCTGGTGATCATGACCCTGCCCACGGTCATCCGCACCACCCAGGAGAGCCTGCGCACCGTGCCCCGGTCCTACCGGGAGGGGGCCCTGGGCCTGGGGGCGGGCAGGTGGCGCACCATCCGCACCGTGGTGCTGCCCTCCTCGGTGGACGGCATCGTCACCGGCTGCATCCTGGCGGTGGGGCGGGTGGTGGGGGAGAGCGCGGTGCTCATGTACACGGCGGGCCTGTCCACGGCCATGCAGGACTTCTCCACCATCCAGGGCCTGCTCCGCGCCTCCGGCGCCACCCTCACCGTGGCCCTGTACGTCTACGCCAAGGAGCGGGCGGACTTCGCCATCGCCTTCACCATCGCCACGCTCCTGCTCATCCTCACCGGGCTCATCAATCTGGCCGCCCATCTGGCGGGGAGGCTGCTGCGGAGGGGATAGATTTACATTCTTTTTCTTTGTGAACAAAGAAAAAGAATCAAAAAGAAAAACCTTAACGCTGCAAAAAAGACACACTTCACTGGAAAGGACAGCGACGCCATGGCAGAGCAAGCGATCCTCTCGGCCCGGGACCTGGATTTCTTCTACGGCGCCTCCCAGGCCCTGCGGCACATCAGTCTGGACATCCCCGCCGGCCGGGTGACGGCCCTTATCGGCCCCTCCGGGTGCGGAAAGTCCACCTTCCTGCGCACCATCAACCGCATGAACGATCTGGTCCCCGGGACCCGGATGACCGGCTCCCTCACCTTCCAGGGCCAGGAGATCTACGCGCCGGGACTGGACGTCACCGCCCTGCGCCGCCGGATCGGCATGGTCTTCCAGAAGCCCAACCCCTTCCCCATGTCCATCTACGACAACGTGGCCTACGGCCCCCGGACCCACGGGGAGCGCCGCCGGGGCCGGCTGGACGAGCTGGTGGAGAACTCCCTGCGCGCCGCCGCCATCTGGGAGGAGGTCCGGGACCGGCTGAGGAAGAGCGCCCTGGGCCTCTCCGGGGGCCAGCAGCAGCGGCTGTGCATCGCCCGGGCCCTGGCGGTGGAGCCGGAGGTGCTGCTCATGGACGAGGCCACCAGCGCCCTGGACCCCATCTCCACCTCCAAGATCGAGGACCTCATCGGCTCCCTCAAGGAGAAATACACCATCGTCATGGTCACCCACAACATGCAGCAGGCCGTCCGGGTCTCCGATCGGACCGCCTTCTTCCTCTCCGGGGAGCTGGTGGAGTTTTCCCCCACGGAGCGCCTCTTCTCCATGCCCCGGGACCAGCGCACGGAGGACTACATTACCGGGAGGTTCGGCTGATGCGAAACCGTTTTGACCAGCAGCTGGAGACGCTGCACCAGGAGCTCATCGGCATGGGGGCCATGTGCCAGGAGGCCATCGCCGCCGGCGCGGCAGCCCTGCTGGACCACGATCCGGCCATGGCCGAGGTGGCCATTGCCCGGGAGGTGGAGATCGACCGGCAGGAGCGGGAGATCGAGAGCCTGTGCATGCGCCTCCTCCTCCAGCAGCAGCCCGTGGCCCGGGACCTGCGCACGGTCTCCTCCGCCCTGAAGATGATCGGGGACATGGAGCGCATCGGGGATCAGGCCGCGGACATCGCGGAGATCTCCCGCCACCTGAGCCCCGGCTGTCCGCTGCCCGGCCAGATCCACATCCGGGACATGGCCCAGGCCGCGGCCAGGATGGTGGACGGCAGCGTGGACGCGTTTGTAAAAAAGGATTTGCAGGCGGCCCAGGACGTGATACAATATGACGATATAGTGGACGAGCTGTTTGTCCGGGTCAAGGACGAGCTGACGGAGCTCATCCGCCAGGACGCCGCCGGGGCGTGGGAGGCCCTGGATCTGCTCATGGCGGCCAAGTACCTGGAGCGCATCGGAGACCACGCCGTCAACCTGGCGGAGCGGGTGTCCTATTCCATTACGGGGAGAGTGCGGGCGTAAAAGGGCCCGCTGTACGCGCCTATGATTTATTTTGTTGAGGACGACAACAGCATCCGGAAGCTGGTGCTCTACTCCCTCACCAGCGCAGGACTGGAGGCGGAGGGGTTCGCCCGGCCCTCCGCCTTCTGGGCCGCGCTGGACCGGCGGGGGCCCGAGGTGGTGCTGCTGGACATCATGCTGCCGGAGGAGGACGGCATCTCCATCCTGAAGAAGCTCCGGGAGGACCGGCGCACCCGGTCCGTCCAGGTGATCCTCCTCACCGCCAAGGGCAGCGAGTACGACAAGGTGGTGGGCCTGGACGCGGGGGCGGACGACTACGTCTCCAAGCCCTTCGGCATGATGGAGCTGATGGCCCGGGTCCGCTCCGCCCTGCGCCGGGCGGGGGACAGGACCCCCGCCCCGTCCCGGGGCGTTCTGACCATGGGACCCCTCACCGTGGACCCGGCCCGCCACGTGGTCCAGGCCGGGGCGTGCGGCGTGACCCTCACCCTCAAGGAGTTCCAGCTGCTGGTCCTCCTGCTGGAGCATCCGGGGGCGGTGTTCACCCGGGACCAGCTGCTCAGCACCATCTGGGGCTACGACTTTGACGGGGCCAGCCGCACCGTGGACGTACATATCCGCACCCTCCGCCAGAAGCTGGGGGAGGCGGGAAACCTGATTCAGACCGTCCGGGGCATGGGCTATAAGATTGAGGAGACGCCATGACCAGAAAAATCTTCCGCACCAGCCTGCTGGTGGGGCTGGCTGCCCTGGCACTCAGCGCGGGCCTCTTCAGCTGGGCCCTGGTCCGCCACTTCACGGCCAAGGTCTACGAGGAGCTGATGGTGGAGGTCCGTCTGGCCGCCCAGGGGGTGCGCCTGGGGGGACGGGACTACCTGGAGGCGGTGAGCTCCCCCGCCCGGCTCACCTGGATCGGCGGGGACGGCACGGTGCTCTTCGACACCGCCGCCCAGGCGGAGGGCATGGACAACCACCTGGACCGGCCGGAGATCCGGGACGCCCTCTCCCGGGGGCTGGGCCGGGACAGCCGCCTGTCCGACACCCTCTCCGAGCGCACCCTGTACGCGGCCCTGGCCCTGGAGGACGGCACGGTACTCCGGGTGGCCAGCCGGCAGAAGTCCGCCGCCGCCCTGCTGGCGGCGCTGGCGCCGGAGGCGGCCCTCATCGTGGCGGCCACGGCCCTTCTGTCCGCCCTGCTGGCGGGCCCCCTGGCCCGGCGGATCATCCGGCCCATTCTGGAGCTGGATCTCAGCCGGCCGGACCAGTGCCGGTGCTACGAGGAGCTTACGCCCCTGCTGTGCCGCCTGCGCTCCCAGCAGGAGACTATCCGGGCCCAGACCGACGAGCTGCGCCAGCGCCGGGAGGAGTTCACCGCCATCACTGAGAACATGAGCGAGGGCTTTCTGCTCATTGACCGGCGGATGGACCTGCTCTCCTGCAACGCCAGCGCCCTGCGGCTGCTGGGCGCGCCGGAGGCCGCGCCGGGGGAGAGCGTGCTGCGGCTGAGCCGGGCGGAGAGCTTCTGCCGGGTGGTGGAGGACGCCCTCTCCGGCCGGCACAGCGAGGCCCTGCTGGAGGGGGAGGGCGGGTGCTGCCAGCTGCTGGCCAGTCCGGTCAGCCACCAGGGCCGCCCCGCCGGGGCGGTGGTGGCCATCCTGGACGTGACGGAGCGGCAGCGGCGGGAGGCTCTGCGCCGGGAGTTCACGGCCAACGTCTCCCACGAGCTGAAGACCCCCCTCACCTCCATCTCCGGCTTTGCGGAGCTGATGAAGGGCGGTCTGGTGCCCCAGGAAACGGTGCCCGAGTTCGCCTCGGACATCTACCGGGAGGCCCAGCGGCTCATCGCCCTGGTGGAGGACATCATCCACCTAAGCCAGCTGGATGAGAACGCCCTGCCCATGGCGTGGGAGCCGCTGGACCTCTTCGCCCTGGCGGAGGAGGTCCTGGCCCGGCTGGCCCCCGCCGCCGCCCGGGCCCAGGTGACCCTCTCCCTGGAGGGGGAGCCAGCGGAGGTGGAGGGGGTGCGCCACGTGCTGGAGGAGATGATCGGCAATCTGGTGGACAACGGGGTGAAGTACAACCGCCCCGGGGGCTCCGTGGCCGTCGCCGTAGGCCGGCGGGAGGGCCTGGCCCGGCTCACGGTCCGGGATACAGGCATCGGCATCCCTCCGGCCCACCAGCAGCGGGTGTTCGAGCGGTTCTACCGGGTGGACAAGAGCCACTCCCGGGAGGTGGGCGGCACGGGCCTGGGCCTGTCCATTGTCAAGCACGCGGCGGCCTACCACGGCGCGGCCCTGGAGCTGGAGAGCCGGGAGGGGGAGGGCACGGCGGTGACGGTGCAGTGGCGGTAGGGGGGCAGGCCGGGCGGAGATTTTGGCAGGATTCGACTATTTTTTCCTTGCGGCGCGGCGCTTTTTCTGATACAATAGGCCAAATAAGGTATGGATCCGGCTCTGCTTCCGGTCTATGCGTGAAAAGGAGTACAATTATGTCAAAACGCTGTCCCGACTGTCACCGCCTCAACGACGACGGGCGCATCTACTGCGCCTTCTGCGGCGAGCCGCTGGACAACAATGTCCGGATGATTAAGAGCCTGGAGAAGGAGATCTCCGCCGCGCCCAGGGAGCCGGCGCAGTCCGCCCCCCGGGGGGACGGCGGCGATGATGATTACGAGTACATCCCGCCCGTGAAGACGCGGCAGAAGAAGGGCAGCGCCGTGCCCTGGCTGATCCTTCTGGCGGCGGCGGCAATCGCCCTGTGGTTTTTCCTGAGCCGGTAAGCCCCCCTGCGTGTGCCTGCTCCTTTTGGAGCGCAAAGCGGAATCGGCAGAGGCTGCTCTCTTATAGAGAGCAGCCTCTGATTTTTTCTCTCAGCAGGCGCCAGAGTCTATCAGCGCCCTGGCGGCCTCCTCCAGCGCGGCCATGGCCCCGGCGGCCTCCGCGCCGGTCCGGCCCCGGACGGACAGGTACAGCTTCAGCTTCGGCTCCGTGCCCGAGGGCCGCACGATTACCTTGCCCTCCCCGGCCAGCTGGAATGCCAGCACGTCCGCGGGGATGAGGCCCGCGTCACCCCGGAGGTAGTCGGTGACAGCCTCCACCGGCCGCCCGGCGATCTCCGAGGGAGGCGCGGTCCGCAGGCGCTCCATCAGCGCGGCCATGGCCGCCATGCCGTCCTGGCCCTCAAACGCCTTGCTCAGCAGGCTGCTGCGGTAGAAGCCGAACCGCTCATAGAGGGCGTTCATGGCGTCCAGCAGGGTCATGTTCTGACCGGCGTACCAAGCCGCGCACTCGCAGGCCAGCATCACCGCGTTCACCCCGTCCTTGTCCCGGACGTGGGCCCCGGAGAGGTAGCCGTAGCTCTCCTCGAAGCCGAAGAGGAAGCTCTCCCTCCGGCCCTCCGCCTCCAGCAGGCCGATCTGCTCACCGATGTACTTAAAGCCCGTCAGGGTCCGGCGCAGCTCCACGCCGTAGGCCGCCGCCACCGGGGAGGCCATGTCCGTGGACACGATGGTGGTCACGGCCACAGGGGCTTGGGGCATGGCGCCCCGCTCCGTCCGGATACGGCACAGGTAGTCAAAGAGGAGGACGCCCATCTCGTTGCCGGTGATGAGCCGGTAGCCCCCCTGGCCGTCGGGCACCGCTGCGCCCATGCGGTCGCAGTCCGGGTCCGTGCCCAGGAGCAGGTCCGGCTTCACCTGACCGCACAGGGCCAGACCCCGCTCCATGGCCTCCCGGATCTCCGGGTTGGGGTAGGGGCAGGTGGGGAAGCGGCCATCCGGGGCCTCCTGCTCCGGCACCACGGTCAGCTCTGTCACGCCCATCTTCTCCAGCAGCTTTTTCACGCACTCCAGACCGGAGCCGTTGAGGGGGGTGTACACCAGCCGCAGCCGGCTCACGTCGCTGCCGGGCCGCAGGGCCAGCACCGCGTCCACAAAGGCGTCCAGGCAGTCCTCGCTGATGGTGCGGATCAGGCCCTGGGCGGCGGCCGCGTCGTAGTCCGCCAGCTTCACGCCGTCAAAGCAGTCGGTTTTCTCCATGGCGGCCAGGACCCTCTCCGCCGCCTCGGGGGTAATCTGACAGCCGTCCGCGCCGTAGACCTTGTAGCCGTTGTACTGGGCGGGGTTGTGGCTGGCGGTGACGCACACGCCGGCCCCGCAGCCCAGATACCGTACCGCCCAGCTCAGAGCCGGGGTGGGCTCCAGACGGGGGTAGAGGTGGGCGGTGATGCCGTTGGCCGCCAGCACCCGAGCCGTCTCCCGGGCAAAGAGGGCCCCCTTCAGCCGGCTGTCGTGGGCGATGGCCACGCTCCTGGGCAGGCCGGAGGCGTTGAGGTAGTCGGCCAGGCCCTGGGTGGCCCGGCGGACGGTGTAGATGTTCATGCGGTTGGTCCCCGCCCCCAGCACGCCCCGCAGGCCGCCGGTGCCGAAGGCCAGATGGCGGTAGAATCGGTCGGAGACCGCCGCCTCGTCCGTCTCCACAGCCCTCAGCTCCTCGATCAGCTCCGGGTCCTCCCCCGCGCGGTCCAGCCACCGCGCCAGCTCTGATGCGTAATTCATACTGCGTTTCCTCCTGGTGGATTGATTCTTTTCCTGGCGTAAAAAAGATATATTTCAGAGGCGTTTATCCGCGGCCGCCGGCGCGCCGGCGGCCTTCCTGCCGCAAGCATACCATGGGCAGCGGGAAAAGGCAAGCTGCTTTTCACTTTTGCGCACGCCGGTCTCATCTTACCATTTTTCCTGATACGGGCGTGGGGGCTTCTGCGCCCGCGCCTTGACACCGGGCCGGGATGGAGGTATCATAAAATCAAACATAGAGCAGGAGGAGAGCATATGGGCAGAACAGCGTTCATTACCGGCGCGAGCCGGGGCATCGGCCGGGCCATTGCCCGCCGTCTGGCGGCGGAGGGCTGGTCCGTGGGAATCGACTACCTCCAGGCCCGGGATCAGGCCCTGGCCCTGGAGGAGGAGCTGCGGGGGCAGGGATATCAGGCCCTGGCGGTTCAGGCCGACGTGGCGGACCGGGAGGCCATCACCGCCGCCGTCACCCGCGTGGAGATGGCCTTCGGCCCGGTGTCCCTGCTGGTGAACAACGCGGGCACAGCCAGCCAGCGCCAGTTTCAGGACATTGAGGAGGATTTCTGGCGGCGGATCTTCGCCGTGAACGTGGACGGCGCCTTCCACACCATCCAGGCGGTGCTGCCCCACATGCTCCACGAGAAGGCGGGCTCCATTGTGAACATCTCCTCTATCTGGGGCCAGCGGGGGGCCTCCTGCGAGTCGGCCTACTCCGCCACCAAGGCGGCCCTCATCGGCCTGACCCGCTCCCTGGCCATGGAGCTGGCCCCCTCGGGCATCCGGGTCAACTGCGTGGCCCCGGGGGTCATCCGCACGGACATGGTGGAGATCCTGGGCCGGGAGACCCTGGCGGCCCTGGCGGAGGAGACCCCCATGGGCCGGCTGGGCACGCCGGAGGAGGTGGCGGAGGCGGTGGCCTTCCTGGGCGGGGACAAGGCGGGGTTCATCACCGGCCAGGTCCTCACGGCGGACGGCGGCTTTATTCTGTAAGAGGGCGGGCTGGCATAGCAAAAAGAGACAGGACCGCCGGTCCTGTCTCTCTCAATATTCCTTTTGATCCTTTTCCGGACGCCGCAGACGGCATGGGGAAAGAGATTACATCAGCTTGGTGGTGTGGTACACCAGCTCGGCAAACAGCAGGATGCCCAGCACCCACAGCAGATAGTAGGCCGCAGGGGCCGCCGCGGCCGCCAGAGCCACGCACACCAGCGCCACAGCCAGCACGCCGTAGACCACCCGATAGTCGCACTCCGGGGTAAGGACCCGCACGCCCCACAGCTTGCCCTCGTCCTTCTGGGCCTTGCTGACCAGATAGGCGGCGGCAGCCAGCAGCAGAGCGCCCACCACGCAGCCCGCGATTACCACCATGCCAAAGGCGGAGGAGTCCGCAGAGGCCCCCCGGGCCCACACGGCGAACATGGCGCAGCTGACGGTCAGGGTACAGAGGAAGCACTCGGGCTGGAACAGCAGGTAGACCAGCGCCAGCACCACGGCAATGGGGACCAGCACGCACATGGCGGTAATGCCCCGGCTGTTGTCAAAGAAGAAGGTGACCACCCATCCGGTCAGGGCCAGGAACAGGCCCCCGCCGGCCACCCAGGTCATGATCGTGCGCAGCCGGCGGTCCTTCCGCTTGGCAACGCCCACGGCGATGCCGGCAATCAGCATCACCAGCCCCAGGTACATACCCCAGGTGAGGATCTGGTGCCAGATGAGCAGGGAGTCAATGGTGCCCATGGCGTAGCCCCGGTACACCAGAAGAAGGTAGCACTCCGCCGCCAGACCCAGCAGAAACACATTAAAAACCCGGTGCAGGGCCTGGCTCTCCTGCTTCTCCCGGTCCGCGCGCTTTTGACTAATCGGTTTTTTTGACATTCTATCGAAACCTCCGAACGGATGATATCTGGTGGTAAAAACTGCCTTTTGACGGGACGCTGAATTATTCTATCAGATTTCCTCCCCTTTTGCAAGAGAAAATCATATTTTTGTGAAAAAGAGCGATGGAGCCCCCGGATCAGTTCACCTGACGGCGGCGGGAGAGGTTGATGGTGCCCTCCTGCATGTCCGTAATCATGTCCAGGCTCTTGCCCGTGCCCTCGGCCACGCAGGCGATGGCGTTGTCCGCCACCGTGGTGACAATGCCGGTGCGGGAGGTGATGAGCTTGTCAAAGCCATAGACCAGACTGCCGCCGCCGGTCATCATGATGCCGTTGGTGGACACATCCGCCACCAGCTCCGGGGGCGTGCGCTCCAGAACGGCGTGGATGCTCTCCAGGATCCGCTCCGTGGGCTCCTCAAAGGCCTCCAGCATCTCCCCGGAGGAGACAGTGATGGTCTTGGGCAGGCCCGTGAGCAGGCACCGGCCCTTTACGTCCATGGTGGTCTCCTCCTCCTTGGGGTAGACGCAGCCAATGGAGATCTTCATCTTTTCCGCCGTGCTCTCACCCACCAGGATATTGTGCTTGCGGCGCATATACTTGACCACGGCCTCGTTGAACTGGTCCCCGGCCACCTTGATGGACGCGGACTCCACCACGCCGCTCAGGGAGATGACGGCGATATCGGCGGTGCCGCCGCCGATGTCCACCACCATATGGCCGTCGGGCTTGGTGATGTCGATGCCCGCGCCGATGGCGGCGGCCACGGGCTCCTCGATGAGGTACACCCGCCGGCATCCGGCCTGGATGCCCGCGTCCACCACGGCGCGCTCCTCCACCTCCGTGATGCCGGAGGGGACGCAGATGATGACCCGGGGCTTGAAGACCATGAACCCGGCCACCTTGCGGATAAACTCCTTGAGCATCCGCTCGGTCATGTCGTAATCGGAGATGACCCCCTCCCGCAGGGGGCGGATGGCCACGATGTTGCCCGGGGTGCGGCCCAGCATCTGGCGGGCCTCCTCGCCCACCTTGAGCAGCTTGCCTGTGTTCTTGTCCATAGCCACAACGGAGGGCTCGTTGAGCACGATGCCCTTGCCCTTGACATATACCAGTACGGAAGCAGTACCTAAATCAATACCAATATCCTTCGCAATAGCGCACATATTTTCCACCTCGTCAGCTTTCCATTCTATTCTTAGCAATTTCCTTGCTTGTACTCTAAAAACTCATTATACTAAGCCGCTCCAAATTTTGCAAGCGGCACAGTCCACTTTCTTTATTAAATTTTACCCAAAAAAGCGGTCTCCATCCGCCGGTTCTTCGCTATTCCGGGATATTTGCGCCGTGCCCGCCCGCCAGAGCCGCGCAGACCACCGATGCGGCGCCAGCCTCCGTCAGCGCGTCGGCGCAGGCGGCCATGGTTCCGCCGGTGGTACACACGTCGTCGATGAGCAGGAACCGGCGGCCCGCCACCTGCCCGGGCCGGGGCACGGCGTAGGCGTTTTTCACGTTTTCCTGCCGCTCCCGGGGGCTGGAGAGGGAGGACTGGGCCCGATTGTGGCGGACCTTGCGGAGGGTTCGCTCCGCCCGGACGCCCCAGATTCCGGCGGCCTCCCGGGCCAGGAGCTGGGCCTGGTCATAGCCCCGGACAAATCTCCGCCGGGGGCTGACAGGGACGTAGGTGACCGCGTCGAAGCTGCCGGAGAGGTGCTCCGCCGCAGCCTGGACGATATACCGGGCGAACACCTTCGTCCGCCAGGATTTGCCCTGGAATTTCATGGCCCGCACGCCGGTCTGCACGGGCCCGTCGTAGTAGAGGGCCACCGCGCAGGGGTAGCCCCGCTCTCCCACCGGGCGCAGGACCTTCTCCGGCGGGATGAGGGGGAGGACGCAGTCCGGGCACACGCCCTCGCCGGGACGGTCCATGAGCGCGCCGCAGAAGGCGCACCTGGGCGGGAAGAGGAGGTCAAGAAGCAGGTTCACGGCGGCAGGTCTCCTTTCCGGAAGTATGGCTATGCCTGCGTTTGGCGTGGATAGGGCTTTTTTTCATCGGTCAGCCCAGCCAGATAGTCCATGCTGGTGTCCAGCGCCAGGGCAATGCGGCGCAGCTGCTCATAAGTATAATAGCGCTTGCCGGTTTCCAGCTTGGAATAGTCGCTCTGGTCAATGCCGGTCAGCATCTGCATTTTTACTTGGGTATAGCCGCGCTCTTTGCGCAGCTGTTTTAGTCTGCTCATACTATCACCGATTGTAGTATGTCAGTTTGACCTATTATTAATAGGGTAATTTTGACCTAAAAAAAGCACCGCCCCGGTGTAAAAAATGACACCGGGGCGGTATTTTTCTATATTATTAATTTTGGTTATCCTGAGACGTGATAATTGGTCCGTGTTTATTTTCAAAGATTTTAATACGGGAGTTAATCATCTGCTCCAGCTCTTTGTTTTTGGTTCGGCCGTTATATCCTGCAATATAGCTCAGTTTTTCAAGGGTTTCCTTTGGAACGCGCAGGGTAAACCTGGCCATATCCAAAACATCCATGACCTTAGCTCCTTCGTGTTTTCGTGACATCAGTATAGCGTCAAACAAGAAAATTGGGGAAATATGACGCTATAATGACGCATTAAGAAAGGAGCGAAATATGGAGATCAACAAAATCAGCAAGTATAAAAGAGCCTGTTTATATTTATTCTGCCAGATTGACCGGGCGCTGACGGCTCTGAACAGCGAGGACCTGCTGAAGGTGGGGAATGCGCGGGAGATCCTGCAAACTGCGATGGACGAGGCGGAAGCGTTTTTAGCCCAGGAGGAGAAGCCGCCGAACCCTGAAGCATGACGAAGTCCCCGCCATTGGGCGGGGGCTTCTGCGCGTTTTCCTTTTGTTACCATTGGAAACAGATTTGTAGCCGAATCGTCAGCAGTTAGTAACGACTTTGATGCAATTATGTGTTATGCTGTCGACAGAAAGCCCTGGACTTCGACAGCGGAAGGGCAGAAAGACACCCTATAGCGGTAAAAAATTCTTTTGATTCTTTTCTTTATTAAAGAAAAGAATGGACACTGAGACAGGAGGTAACACACATTGCTGACAAAATTGAAGGGATTGAGCACACGGGCGAAGATTGCCCTGGGATCGGGATTAGCTCTGCTGATTGCGGCGGGGGTGGGCCTGGGGGTATGGCAGCCCTGGAACCAGGAGGAGGAGCCGCCCAAGGAGCCGGTTAATCAGACAGAGCCCGCGCCAGCGCCCCAGCCCCCGGCGGAAAAGCAGCTGAGCGTCAAGGTGGGGAGCGAGGACGTGCCCTGCACCCTCTACGAGGGGGACGGCTGGAGCATCTATGTGCCGGACGGCTGGACGGTATCCGGCACGCCGGACGGCATTGCCATAAACGACGGCGCGACGGTGCTGGAGGTAGCCCAGGAGCGGCAGGCCGGCTATGACGGGACCTTTGTGACCGCCTGGGCCGGTGAAAACGGCACAAAGGCGCTGACCTTCTACGCCAGCGAGGGGGCCGGCGGCGGCTGGAGCGTCACCTTTGGCCCCGCGGACGACGAGGGCTGGCGGAAGTATGAGAAGCTGGCGGCGGCGCTGGCGCGGACCCTGAAGGCGGGGGACAAGGAGCCCTTTGCGGACAGCTTTGTGCTCCCCGCGGAGCCGGACTGGCAGGAGGCCGAGGGGTTGACGGTGCTGTTTCTGGACAAGGACGGGTATGTGCTGGACGACAAGATTCAGAACGCGGTGGAGAGCTACATGCTCTCCTGGCCCGACGAGACCAAGGCCGCCCATACGGGGCAGTACCGGGTCAACGGCATCGGCTGGCACAGCACCTTCACCGGTCTGCGGGACGGATACATAGACGTATTCCGGGCCTCCGTCAGCTATGAGCAGACCGGCGGCGGCTGGTCCCTGCCCACGGAGGGCGTGCTGGCGGCGGTGTACCACGACGGCGGGTCTGTGGAGAAGACCAAGTGGCTGGACGAGAGCGTGGTCCGGAGCCTGCCGGAGCTGGCCGCCCAGCTCAAGGGCTGACGCTGACCGGACAGGGCGCCAAACACGCAGAGCGGCCGGCTGTACCGCAAAGCCGGCCGCTTTCCCGCCTCCGTATGAGCCGCGGAGGACGGGAATTTTTCTGGATTGGTAAATTTCACAGGGAAATCCATTTTCCCCCAAACGCATCCTCCTGCAGGGGCGAGCATCGCCCGCCCATGTACAAATCCCGAAAGGATCCATCTGCCGCTGTAAAAATGGATTTCCCTGAAAATTTCAAGTTTACTCTTTACAATTCAGAAAATATCTGCTATACTGTGCAAAGCAGTTATCCTCAAAAATAAATATGTGCCAGTGGCGCAGCTGGATAGCGCGTTGGACTCCGACTCCAAAGGTCGCAGGTTCGAATCCTGTCTGGCATACCAAACCCCCAGAAAATCTTATGATTTTCTGGGGGTTTGTCAAATAAATCCACTTTCCGGGCAGCGCCCCGGTGTTCTCTCCCGCAATACCACAGGAGAGGAACTGAACGCGTGACAGACGGACTTGCCCACTTGTATTCCGCCCCCGGATGTGCTATCATGGCAGGAACGCGGCGGAGCACCCGTGCAGCCGCAGGGTCCGATACAAGCCCACCACCTAGAAACCAGGAGGTTTTCCATGAGTATCTACTACCACGAGAACACAAAGACCTTTCACCTCACCAACGGCGCGGTCAGCTATCTGATGAAGGTGCTCCCCAACGGCGCCCTGGGCCAGCTCTATTTTGGCCAGGCCATCCGGGACCGGGAGGACTTTGACCACCTGCTGGAGATGCGCTGCCGCCCCATGTCCTCCTGTGTCTTTGAGGGCTGCGGCTCCTTCTCCCTGGAGCACTGCAAGCAGGAGTACCCCTCCTGCGGCTCCACGGATTTCCGTCATCCGGCGGTAGAGCTGCGCCAGCCCAACGGCAGCCGCATTACCGATTTTGTCTACCGCTCCCACACCGTAACGTCCGGCAAGCCGCCCCTGGAGGGGCTGCCCGCCACCTACTGCGAGGCGGACGGGGAGGCGGAGACGCTTACCGTACATCTGGAGGACGAGCTCCTGCAAACGTCCCTCTATCTCAGCTACACCCTCTTTGCCGGCCAGCCGGTTCTGGCCCGGTCCGCCCGGCTGGAGAACCACGGCGGTCTGGAGCTCCACCTCACCGCCGCCATGAGCCTGTCTTTGGACCTGCCGGACAGCGGCTATGAGTTCGTCCACTTCTCCGGGGCCTGGTCCCGGGAGCGGCATATGAAGGTGCGCCGTCTGGAGCAGGGGATCCAGTCGGTGGAGTCCGCCCGGGGCCACTCCTCCCACAACCACAACCCCTTTATCATGCTCCGCCGCCCGGGCGCGGATGAGGAACAGGGGGAGGTGCTGGGTTTCTCCCTGGTCTACTCCGGCAATTTCCTGGCCCAGGTGGAGGTGGACACCTGGGACACCGCCCGGGTCACCCTGGGGATCAACCCCTTCGGCTTTGACTGGAAGCTCTCCCCCGGCGGCGTGTTCCAGACCCCGGAGGCGGTGATGGTCTACTCCTGCCAGGGCATGGGGGAGATGAGCCGGACCTTCCACCGGCTCTACCGGTCCCGGCTGGCCCGGGGTCAGTGGCGGGACAGGCCCCGCCCCATCCTCATCAACAACTGGGAGGCCACCTATTTTAATTTCACCGAGGACAAGCTGATCTCCATTGCCCGGGCGGCCAGGGAGGACGGCGTGGAGCTGTTTGTTCTGGACGACGGCTGGTTCGGAGCCCGGTGCAGCGACCTTGCGGGTCTGGGAGACTGGGTGGCCAACCCGGACCGGCTCCCCGGGGGCATCACCCGCCTGGCGGAGCGCATTGAGGCGCTGGGAATGAAGTTTGGCCTCTGGTTTGAGCCGGAGATGGTCAACAAGGACTCTGATCTCTACCGGGCCCATCCGGACTGGATTCTCCACACCCCGGACCGGCGGACCTCCTTCGGGCGCAATCAGCTTGTGCTGGACTTCTCCCGGCCGGAGGTGGTGGACTGCATCTACGACATGATGGCAAGGATTCTGTCCGAGGCCAAGGTGTCCTATGTCAAATGGGACATGAATCGCTCCATCACAGAGGCATACTCCGCTGCGCTGCCGCCGGACCAGCAGGGGGAGGTGCTCCACCGGTACATCCTGGGGGTGTACCGCCTCTATGACCGGCTGACCAAGCGCTTCCCCCATGTGCTCTTTGAGTCCTGCGCCTCCGGCGGCGGGCGGTTTGACCCGGGCCTGCTCTACTACGCCCCCCAGGGCTGGGCCTCCGATAACTCCGACGCGGTGGAGCGGCTGAAGATCCAGTACGGCACCACCTTCTGCTATCCGGTCAGCGCCATAGGGGCCCATGTATCGGCGGTGCCCAACCACCAGGTCAACCGGGTCACCCCCCTGTCCACCCGGGCTGATGTGGCCTGTTTCGGCACCTTTGGCTATGAGCTGGACCTTAACCGGCTTACGGCGGAGGAGCGGGCCCAGGTGCGCAGTCAGATCGCGTTCATGAAGGAGTACCGGGAGGTGATCCAGTTCGGTGACTTCTACCGCCTCCTGTCCCCCTTTGAGAGCAATTTTACCGCCTGGATGGTGGTGAGCCAGGATAGACGCACGGCCCTGGTGGGGTGGTACAGGGTGCTTAACGAGGTCAACGGCCCCTACCGCCGTGTGAAGCTGCGGGGGCTGGATCCGGCTCTGGACTACGCCGTGGACGGCGGAGCCCGCCGGGGCGGCGACGAGCTGATGCGGCTGGGCCTGCTCACCACAGACAGCGCCGCCGGCGAGCGTCAGCCCGACGAGCCCGCAGCCTGTGACTTTGACTCCCATATCTTTGTGCTCAAGGCGTAGGAGAGACCGTCCGCCCCGATATGTATCGGGGCGGACGGCTCGGTATTATGGAGGATTGGTCCGGCCCTTGGCAGCTCCGCAGAGGGACGATGTCGGGCAGGGCGTCTGCTTCGGCAGTTCCAGCAGCCATACGGCAGCAGGTTGGCAAAAAAGATCCATTTCTTGCAGAAAAGGGCTTTACAAATTTGATCTGATAAGCTATAATATATATCGTTGTTGAAAAATGGGCCTGTAGCTCAGCTGGGAGAGCGAGTGGTCCGCAAAGCAATGCAAAAATCAAAGCTCCAAACAAAAATTTTAAGTTGTCAAAAAAGTTGCAAAAAACAGCAAAATACGGGCTCGTAGCTCAGCTGGGAGAGCGCTGCGTTCGCATCGCAGAGGTCGAGGGTTCGATCCCCTTCGAGTCCACCAAATAAGAAATCACCTCAGTGAAAACTGGGGTGATTTTT